>Ga0105046_10003110_pt1 | contig 26283 bp, 21 predicted proteins | sample MAT03_FD_78385 | JGI IMG/M metagenome (GOLD analysis project Ga0105046, IMG submission 78385) | Freshwater microbial communities from Lake Fryxell liftoff mats and glacier meltwater in Antarctica - MAT-03 (megahit assembly) | ecosystem: Environmental > Aquatic > Freshwater > Ice > Liftoff...
GATGCGATGCCCCTGCGATTCAACCTTCAGATGATCGCGAAGGGAACGGTGAGTGGCTACGAGGAAGAAGTCCGCGCTCCGCAGATTGAAATCGAAGTGAAGGCGTCACCGAAAGCGAAATGATCCCGAGAAGAATTTTCACCGCAGAGAAAGAAGAAAACGCGGAGAAAAAACAACAGGAACCAGATCTGTTCTTCTCCGCGTTCTCTTCTTTCTCTGCGGTGAAAATTCTTTCCTGATCGGTTAAGTGAATACTCAGGATGATCCACCGATGCTCACATTGATGCTCTCACTGCTCTGCTCGGCCGATCCTTCCCCCGATGACATCGCCGTGTCACCGACCGAGGTCGCGCTCGCCCGACCGCAAGATCGGCAGCGGCTCCTCGTCGCCGGTCGCTTCGGCGCCGGTGGTCAAGCCGACCTCACGGCTTCGGCGAGCTACACCAGTGTGCGACCCGAAATCGCCAAGGTCTCGGCGGACGGGATCGTCTCCGGGGTGGCCGACGGAGAGACTGAAATCCTCGCGAAGGTCGCCGGGAAAGAAGTCCGCGTCCGGGTCGTCGTCAAGAACTTCGCCTTGCCCGCCCCAGTCGAATTCCGCACCGAAGTCATGGCGGCGCTGTCGCGCTCCGGTTGCAACCAAGGAGCGTGCCACGGGTCGCCGCAGGGGAAGAACGGCTTCCGCCTCAGCCTGCGCGGCGAAAACCCCGAATACGACTTCGGCGTGCTGACCCGCGAACTCGGCGGCCGGCGGTTGAATAAAGACACGCCCGATGAGAGCCTGCTGCTGCTGAAAGGCGCCGGACGTGTTCCTCACCAAGGGGGCACGCAACTCCCCAGAGGAAGCACGGCCTACGCGACCGTGGCCCGGTGGATCGCCGAAGGGTGCGCCGATTCCAAACCGAACGAACTCGCCAAGATCGAAGTGCTCCCCGGCAGCGGGCGGTTGCATTCCAGTAGTGCGCGCCAGCAATTGGTGGCCGTGGCGCACTTCAAAGACGGCTCGCGGCGGGATGTCACGGACCTCGCCGTCTTCACGACGGGCGATGCCGCGACGGCGAAGGTCACGCGCGAAGGCGCGGTGGCGTTCGCCCGCACCGGCGATGCGGCGATCCTCGTGCGCTACCTCGAATCCATCGTCAGCACGCGCCTCACCTACGTCCGCCACGATGCGGGCTACAAATTCTCCGGTGCCGAACCGGCCAGCTTCATCGACGAGGAAATCTTCGCGAAGCAGCGGGAACTCCAACTGAACCCGGCGCCGATAGCGAGCGACGCCGCGTTCCTACGGCGAATTTATCTCGACCTCACCGGCACGCTGCCGACGGCCGAGGAAGCGAAGGCGTTCCTCGATTCAACTTCCACCGACAAACGGGCCACGCTCGTCGATGCGCTGCTGGAACGAGACGAGTACGCCTTGTATTGGAGCCTGAAGTGGGCCGACGTGCTACGCGGCAGCGCCGTCAGCATCAGCGAGCGCGGCGTCCACAGCTTCCACCGCTACCTCGTGAAGACGATCGCGGCCGACAAGCCGATGACCGAGTTCGCGCGCGAACTGCTGACCGCACAGGGGAACACGCTGCACAAACCGGCCGCGAATTTCTACCGTGTGGCGCGCACCCCGGAGGAAGCCGCCGAGGCGACGGCGCAATTGTTCCTCGGCATCCGGATGCAGTGCGCCAAGTGCCACAACCACCCGTTCGAGAGCATCACGCAAACCGACTACTTCGGCTTGGCCGCGTTCTTCGCCCAAGTGCGCTACAAAGGATCGCAGTTTGGCCTCGACGACGAAATCGTCTCGGCCGGCCGCGGTGGCGGCATCAACAATCCGCGCACGAAGAAAGATCAACCGCCGCTGGCATTCGGCGTTCCGGTCGAAGGACTGATGCCGGAGGATGATCGCCGGGTGAAGTTCGCCGATTGGCTGACCGCCCCGAAGAACCCGTACTTCGCGAAGGCCGTGGTGAACCGTGTTTGGTACCACCTGCTCGGTCGCGGCATCGTCGATCCGGTCGACGACTTCCGCGATACCAACCCGCCGAGCCATCCGAAGTTGCTGGAGATGCTCGCCGAGGAGTTCGCGAAGACCGGTTACAAACTGAAGCCGCTGATCAAGCGGATCGTGAACTCGAAGAGCTACCAACTGGCGGAATCGGGTGGCCCGGTGGCGTCGGTCCACGCGGGGAACGCGGAGCGCTACTTCGCCAAGGCGTCGGTGCGGATGCTGTCCGCCGAGCAGATTCTCGATGCGGTGTCGCAGGCGACGGGCGTGCCCGAGACGTTCAAAGGCCTCCCCGCCGGGACGCGGGCGCTCGACCTCCCCGAAGGAGGCTTCAATCACCCGTTCTTGCAGGCGTTCTCCAAGCCGGTGCGCGACCAAACTTGCGAGTGCGCCCGCGAGGACGACCCCGGTTTCCCACAGGTACTACACCTGTTGAACAACGCGGGACTGCTCGACAAGGTCCGTTCACCGAAAGGCCGCGTCGCGGGTTGGTTGAAGGCCGGGAAGAAGCCCGAGGAAGTGACCGAGCTGATTTATCTTTCGACGCTCAGCCGCAGGCCGACGACGAAGGAGCGCGCGGTCGTCGAGAAGTTCCTGAAGGCGGCTGCGACACCCGAAGCCGGCTTTCAAGATGTGCAGCACGCCCTGATGAACCTGAACGAGTTTCTGCTTCGGCATTGAGCGGATCGATTTGCTAAATGACCCGTAACCCCGCGACCCACGTCGCTTCCTTCGCGATCTCCTCATCGCTCAAGCCACCGGTGCGCTTCAGTTCGGCCTTGGCCATCCGTCCGCTGGTCATGTCCACGGCCGTCACTTCGATCAATCCGTTGGCCGCCAGCGCGCAGCGCACTTGCACCGGGGACCCCTTCGGCAGATTCGCGGGTAGGCCGTCGATCCAGCATTCGCCGACGGGCATGCACGCCTCGGCTTGCTGGGCTTCCCCCTGCAGCACGCGGACGCGCACCTTGGTCTGGTTCTCTTGGGCCGTGTAGTAAATGCGGCTCACCGAGGCCGGGAGCTGCGTGTTTTTCACCACCAAGCGGTTGTTCAACCGCTGATCGGCTTGGCGCACCTCAACCCCCAAGCTGTGGGCGTTGACGCTGATCTCGACGATCCCGTCGAGCACGGCACTGTGGGCGATGTTGGCTTCCTTGGCTCGCCGCGCCGCGACGATCCCGGCGTGCACGGCCGCACCGCGTGCGACGACCTCGCTGACGGCCAGCGAACGGTCCGGCTCCTTGCCGGTGAGTTCCTTCAGCATCCGCCCGGTTGCGGGCATGTGCGTGCTGCCGCCGACCATCAGCACTTTCTCGACTTGATCCCACTTCATCCCCGCTTGGTTGATGACCTGCTGCGAGGTCAGCCGCGTCCGCAGTAGCAGATCGCGCGTGAGGTTCTCGAACTCGGCCCGCGTGATCGGCACGGTCATCTTCTTGCCGTCGTGGGTGCAGGTGATCGTCGCGGAGTCCACTTTGCTGAGCGTCCGCTTGGCCCGTTCGGCCGACGAGTCGAGCATCGCCATCGATTGTTCGTCGGTGCGCGGGTCGCTGCCGTGGGTCTGGCGGAATTGCTCGGCGACGTGATTCACCAAGCGGTCGTCCCAATCCTTGCCGCCGAGGCGGACGTCCCCTTCGATCCCGAGGGTTTGGAATCGCTTCTTGCCGAGCTTCACGAGGGTGACGTCGAACGTCCCGCCGCCGAGGTCGTAGACGAGGATCGTCTTCGCCGCATCGGGGGGGAGGTCGCCCGGCGCCAGATGCGCCGCGGCCGATTGCTGGAAGGTGTAAGCGAGGGCCGCGGCGCTCGGTTCATCGAGGATGTCGAGCACTTCGAGCCCCGCGATGCGCCCGGCGTCGATGGTCGCTTTCCGCCGGCTGTCGTCGAAGTAAGCGGGCACCGTGATGACGGCCTGCGCGATCTTGCCGAGGTGCTGTTCCGCGTCTTGAATCAGCTTCCGCAGAATCACCGCCGAGAGCGTCTCCGGTCGGAACGCGCGGCCGGTCACCAGTCGGCCGTAGTCCGCGCGGCCCATTTGGCGCTTCACGAGCATCGCCACTTTGTCCGGCTGCTCGAGCGCCACATCGAGCGCCGGCTGTCCGACGACCGCTTCGCCCGTGCCGGTGAGGTAAACGGCCGACGGCGTCAGCACTTCCCCTTCGCGGTTGGGGATGGTGACGGGCCGGCCGCGATCGTCCAAGTGCGCCACGGCGCAGAACGTCGTGCCGAGGTCGATGCCAACGATCATGGGCGGATGAATCCGTGTGAAGGTACAATCAGTGTACGCTAGGATGCGGGATGGGAAAATGCTCGCTCTCCCCTCTCCGTTACGGAGAGGGGAATGACGATGCTCAGGAATGGGAACGAGATCATCTCGCCGCATATCGTCGATACCGAGTTGGCGAAGGCATCCAGCCATACTCTTGCGACGCACCTCGGCGAGGCCGACGGATCGCCGCTCGAATTTCGAGATCGGGATCGGGAGAAACTCTGAAATCGTCCGCGAATGCGCCGATGGAAGTACCCACCGGATATTCGCAACTCCAAACTCCCTTCTTGGCGATGGGGGATACGCGCGAAAGATTCACCGGTGAACCACCTCACCCCAACAGCGTTAGTAACTCCCGCGGCGACTCCACGGCGTGCGTCGGTTTCGCTTCCTTCAAGATCGCCGGGTCTTGGAAGCCCCAATGCACGGCAACGACCCGCACCTTGGCTTTGTGGGCCGCTTCGATGTCGCGGGTCTCGTCGCCAACGTACACCAACGCCGCGCGATCCAAGCCGCGAGATTTCATAATCCGTCGCAAGGCCTTCGCCTTGCCGAAGAGCTTCGGATACCCCACGACGAACGCGAACAAGTCCTCGACGCCGTTGGCCCGCAAGCAGGTGCGAATCACATCTTCGCGGTTCGACGACAAGATGCCGAGCGCGATCCCTCGCACGTGCAGCTCCCGTAGCACGGCGGGCCAATCCGGGAATAGCTTCAGCTCGTGGGCCTCTTCCGCGGCGGCGGCTTGGTAGGCCTTCACCACACGGCGGAGCTTCCAGAAGTTGACGCCGACTTCGCGCAGCAATTGCTTGGTGGGCATCGAGCGCGCCTGTTCCGGGTCGGGCAGCGGCTTCAATCCCAAGGCCGGGCCGATGCGCTGGAAGATGGCCACGGAGGACGCGAACGAGTCGGCCAAGGTGCCGTCGAAATCGAAAACCAAGTGCGTGGGGTACGGGGTCATCGAAGAAATTATACGGATGCCGGGCGGTTTCCGATTGCCGGGGCGGGGCGACGGATTTACATTCTGCGCATCGATTCGCGCCCACCCCTCGGAGTGCCGTTCGCATGGCCGCCCCTCCCGCCGTCTCCCAGCCCGGCCTGATGCTCAAGCTCAGCCTGATGATGTTCCTGCAGTTCTTCATCTGGGGGGCGTGGTTCGAAATCGGCTTCTCGTACATCCCCGGCCTGAAGTTCACCGAATGGTGGATGAACGGGCTCGTCTTCGGGGCGTTCAACATCGGCTCGCTGGTGGCGCTCTTTTTCAGCACGCAATTCGTGGATCGAAAATTCGCCGCTGAGAAATTTCTGGCGCTGAGCCACCTCATCGGCGGCTTGGCGATCCTCGGGCTGTTTTTCTTGCAAACGCCCGTGGGTACCGGCGTCGGCGAATTCAACTCGGTCACGATCTCGGAACGGGGCGAGGGGGCGGCGAAGGGAATCGGGAAAATGGCCGACGGCACCAAAGTGGTCGTGGATAACGTGGCCCCGGAAGGCGAAAAAGGGACGAAATATTGGGAAGAATACGCGAAGCTCGAAGACGCCAAGAAGCCGACCGTGACGTTTGTGATCACGGAGAAATCCGATGGCAAATTCGCCGGCGACGCCAGTACGCCCCTCGCTCCGTTTTGGCCTTTCTTCGCCTTGATGCTGCTGCACTCGATCTTCTACGTGCCGACGATTTCGATCACGAACTCCATCGCCTTCACGGCCTTCACGAACCCGGAGAAGCAATTCGGCCCGGTGCGGCTCTGGGGCACCATCGGCTGGATCGTCGCCAGCTGGCCGTTCATATTCATCCTCGTCGACTGGGCGGCCGTGAACGCATCGGGCAAATCGGGGCTGGATCTCATCGGCGCCGCGCTGGGCACACCGCTCGGCGGCGCCGCGGGTCTTTCGGGCAAACGGTACGTCTTCCTCGTCGCCGGCGGGGCGTCGCTGCTGCTCGCGGCCTACAGCTTGCTGTTGCCGCACACGCCGCCGAAGCCCGCCGCCGCCGGCGATTCGCTCGCGTGGTTGAAGGCGATGAAGCTCTTGGCGAAGCCGTTCATCGCGGTGCTGTTCCTCGTGACCTTCATCGACGCGGCCGTTCACCAGAGCTATTTCTTCTGGACGTTCGACTTCCTTGTCGACTCGGTGAAGATCCCGGCGAACTGGGCCGGGCCGACGATGAAACTCGGCCAAATCGCCGAAATCCTCACGATGCTCTCGCTCGGTTGGGTTCTCAAAACCCTCGGCTGGCGCTTCACGATGATGTTCGGCGTCCTCGGCCACGCGGCCCGTTTCGCCGTCTTCGCGTTCGTCCCGGATCAACCGCCGGTCATCGCCGTGATCCTGCTGCACGGCGTCTGCTACGCCTTTTTCTTCGCCACCGTTTACATCTTCGTTGACAAATACTTCCCCAAAGACGTCCGCAGCAGCGCACAAGGCTTGTTCAACGTGCTGATTCTCGGCATCGGGCCGTTCGCCGCGAACTTCGCCTGCGGAAAATTGTTGAAAGAATACACCGTGGACGGCAAGTTGCAGTACGGGGCCGTGTTCCAGTACAGCATGTTCGCGGCGCTGCTCGGCGTCGTCCTGCTGGCGCTCTTCTTCCATCCGAAGACGAGCGAAGAAGACAAAGTTTGATCCGAGGCAATGTCATGATCCGCGCGCTCCTTCTCCTGCTCCTCGTGGTTCCCGTTATTGGGGCCCAAGAGAAAGCCCCCGTGCCGGTGCTCGAGGGTACCTACGACCTGCAAGAGTTCCTCGAGAACAACAAAGCCGGCGACGATCGCAAAGATGCCACCGTCGTCTTCAAAGACGGCGTGATGACGGTGAAGCTGAAAACCCGCGAAGACGCCGCGAAGTTCACCGTCGATACGGCCAAGCCGCCGTTCCAAATCGACTTCAAACCGACCGTCGGCGAAGCCAAAGCGACGCTCGGAATCTGGCGGATCGAGAAAAGCGAGATCACCATCGTCTTCCAGAAAAACGGTCCTCGGCCGAGCGACTTCAAAGGCCTTGGCGAAGGCGTCGTCAAATTCGTGCTGGTCAAGTCGATCCCGAAAAAGGACAAGTGACCGGCCGCGCCCTAGAACAGATTCCGTTCCGAATTTCTCCCGTTCCCACGAATAGGCGGCGGATCATGAAGCGTTTCGCAATGTTGGCTCTGCTGATGCTTGCCCCGGCCATGGTCGTGTTGGCGGCCGACGACAAACCCGAAAGCCCGGACGGCGTTTACAAAGTCACGGGCCTCACCAAGGGCGGCCAGAAAGCCCCCGGCGACCCGTCGGAACTCATCGAAGCCGTGACGATCAAAGGCGACAAGATCACGATCAAGATGCTCGGCGAAGAAAAGACCGCGACGGTCAAGATCGATGCCAAGGCCAAGCCCGCGACCATCGACCTCACGCCGGACAGCGGCGACAAAAAAGGCGAGACGATGAAAGGCATCTGGAAGATGGAAAAAGGCGTGCTGACGATGGTGCTGATCGAAGGCAAAGACGCCAAGCGCCCGGAGAACTTCGACGCCAAAGGCGCGACCGAGATGATGCTCGAACTGACGAAAAAAGAAGAGAAGAAGGATAAATAACCCGATCCGGCCTCTACTCTGCAACAGGATTCACCCATGCAACGCTTCGCACTGTTGGCCCTGCTCGTGCTCGCCCCGGCCATGGTCGTCTTCGCGGCGGACGAAAAACCCGAAAGCCTCGAAGGCAGCTACAAGCTCACGTCGCTCGACAAGGGCGGCGAGAAAGCTCCGGACGAATTCACTAAAGGGTTCGAAGGCGCCACGATCAAAGGCGACAAGTTCACAATGAAGATGATGGGCGAGGCCAAAGTAGCGACAATCAAAATCGACGCGAAAGCCAAGCCGGCGACCATGGACATCACGGCGGACGAAGGCCCGGAAAAAGACAAGACGATGAAGGCCATCTACAAACTGGAAAAAGGCGTGCTCACCATCGCCGTGATCGAAGGCAAAGACGGCGAGACCACGCGCCCCGAGAACTTCGACGGCAAAGGCAAGGACTACATCATCTTGGTGCTGACCAAGGAAGAAAAGAAAAAAGACGAGAAGTAAACCTTCGCGGACCGACGCAGTCGCACTCGCCGCCGCAGCGATGCGGCGGATTCCTTTTGAAAAGGCACCGCCGCGCATGGAAGAATTCCTCGGCCAAATGTGGGGCCTGTTCGTCGATATCTTCACGAACCTCACGAACCCGGACGCCTGGCAGAAAACCCTGACGAAGCCGGGGATTTACTGGGCCGCGTTCGCCGTCGTCAACCTCATCGTTTTCACCGAGACCGGCCTGCTCATCGGCTTCTTTCTGCCGGGCGATTCGCTCTTGGTCACTCTCGGCATCGTCGCCCAAGGCTATTGGTCCGTCGAGCAAACCGTCTTCCTCACGGCTTGCCTCTGCGCCTGCGCCGTCCTCGGCGACAGCGTCGGTTATTGGATCGGCTACAAAGGCGGGCCCAGGCTTTTCCAGAAGGAGAAGTCGTGGTTCTTCCGCAAGGATTACCTCCTCGCAGCACAAGCCTTCTACGTGAATCACGGCGGCAAGACGATCATCATCGCGCGGTTCATCCCGATCATCCGCACCTTCGCCCCCGTCGTCGCCGGCATCGGCCGCATGCACTACAAACGCTTCCTCATGTTCAACATCGCCGGCGGCATCAGTTGGATCTGCAGCATGATGCTCCTCGGCTACACCCTTCACCTCTGGGCCGAACCGCTCGTCAACTGGATCGGCCGGCAAGTCGGCCGCGAGTTGAACTTCAAAGTCGAGCGCAACATCGACAGCATCGTCGTGATCATCGTGCTGATTTCGGTCGCGCCGATCGCTTGGAAGTTCTTGATGCAACGCCTGAGCCGGCGCAAGGCGACGGAACCGATCGGTTGACTCGGAAGCGGATAATAATCGCATCTCTCGGTGATCCAAGCCGGAGGGAGAAGGCCATCGGGTTGTACAATTCCCCGATGAACGCACTCTTCCGCTCGGATGTCCCCGGTTACCCCCGCCGCGAAGGCAAGGTCCGCGATGTCTACGATCTCGGCGACACCCTCGCCATCGTGGCGTCGGATCGCATCAGCGCCTTCGACTGGGTGATGCCCACCGCCATCCCCGGCAAAGGCCGACTCCTCACGGCGATTTCGAAGTTCTGGTTCCTGTGGTTGAACGTGCCGAACCACTGGATCAGCGACGATGTCACGATGCTACCGGCCGCATTCCACGAGTTCGCCGGGCGGACGATGATCGTCCGCAAAACGGCGGTGATCCCCTTCGAGTGCGTGGCCCGCGGCTACCTCGCCGGGTCGGGCTGGGCCGAGTACCAACGCGGCGGCACCGTATGCGGGATCCCGTTACCCGCCGGGCTGCGGAAGTGCGAGCGCCTCCCGGAACCGATCTTCACCCCGGCGACCAAAGCCGAGACCGGCCACGACGAAAACGTGCCCTTCGAATCTATGGCGGCGAGCGTCGGCCCGGCGCTGGCCGAGGAACTGCGGAGTCGGACGCTGGACGTGTATCGGCGGGCCGCCGCATACGCCGAAAACCGGGGGCTCATCCTCGCGGATACGAAGTTCGAATGGGGTACGCTGCCGGACGGCGGGGTAATCTTAATCGACGAAGTGCTGACGCCCGACAGCTCGCGGTTCTGGCCCGCCGAAACGTACCGCCCCGGCATTTCGCCGCCTTCGTTCGACAAGCAGTATTTGCGAGATTGGCTCGAAACCACCCCGTGGGACAAAGCCTCTCCGCCGCCGGAATTGCCCGCGGAGGTTGTAGATCAGACGGCCGCAAAATACGCCGAAGCTCTGAGGATGCTGACGGCGGTATAAGCCCACGGCGTCTTGCCGGTTGCAACCATTGAGTAGGACCCGTGAGTTTTCCGTTTCGGCATGGGGCGCCCGCATCGTTGGGATGTACAATCTCAATCTCGAATACTCCTGCCCCCAAACTCGGCACCCGCCGGAGGCTCTCCCCATGCCTCGGGTCAAAGCATTTCTCGATTGCCTCGGCTTGGCGCTCTGCGACAAGGCGCGCAAACCCCTCATGGGCGTCGGTCGCTTCGGCGATTGCCTGCTCGACGTCGCCAAGGCGACCCTCGACAACTCCGCCAAAGAGCTCTCGGCCGACCAGTTGAAGGTGGCCCTCGCCGACCTCACGACCATCGACCCGGACGATTTCCAAACGCGCTTGACGAAGCTCGTCGATGGCCTCGCGCGCATCAACTCCATCCCTTTCCGACAAGAACTCATCGACTACCTGACGCCGATGCCGGGGTTGGTACGGCGCTTCCTCGCGCGGCCGTCCGACCCGGACGGCGTGACCCCGCCCGACGGGTTGCAGATTTACAAACCGGAAGATCTGCTGTTGTTCTTGCCGCCGCATCCGCCGAAACTCCGGCCGGGCCAAGAGCCGAAGGGCCTCGACCTGTGGAAGTTGTCCGAACTTTTGGGCTTCGGAGAAACGTCGGAAACGTGGCTCGCCTACGACCCCACCGACGAAGGGGTGAAGCCCGTCGCGCTCAAGTTCGCCATCGAAGACGAAGCCGTCGATGCGGTGAAGGAGCAGCAGCAACTGTTCGTCCAGGTCTTCACGCTCGCGGAAGAATCCGGCGTCGTCCCGCTGCAATCGGTCTTCTTGGAGACGAACCCGCCGGCGCTCGAGTTCGCGTACCTGACGGGGTACGACCTCGCCTCGCTGATCTGGGATTGGAAGTGGAAATACGACGCGGCGAAGCCCGAAGCCGCGTTGAAACTGGTGCGCCGCATCGCCGACATCGTCGGCAAGGCCCACGCCAAAGGCGTTGTCCACCGGAACCTCAAACCGAGCAACATTCGGCTGCACCCGACCGATGGCGGCAAGTTCACGATCTGGGTCTGCGACTTCGGCTGGAGCCAGATCGCCTCGGCGCGCTCGTTGAAGATGGGCCGCACCACGCCGCGCGCCGAGCAAGTGCGGCTGTCGTGGCGCGGGGCCTATTCACCGCTGTACGCATCCCCCCAGCAGACCCGCAAAGACGACGCCGACCCGCGCGACGACGTTTACGCCCTCGGCGTCATCTGGTACCAATTGCTGAAGCGGGACCCGCACGCCGCCGCCCCCGTCGGCCACGAATGGGCCGAAGAATTCCGCTTGGCCGGCGTCACCGACGCCCAAGCCCGGTTGCTCAGCGCCTGCCTCAGTACCCGACCGGATAAGCGCCCGGCGAACGCCAAGGAACTCAGCGACATGCTCGGCAACGTGCCGAGCGCCGCGGTCTCGGCTAGCGACGGTTCGAAGCTGATCTCGATCAAGAAATCGGGCGAGCACGTCATGCTCTACGGTGCCGATTCCGGCGGACCCCAGTCGGGCGGACTGCAGTCGGGCGGCTCGCGATCGATGGCCAAGCTCGGTATGCCCGCGCTCTTGCAAGTCGCGGCGGCCGGCGCGCAATCCACCGGTTACGGCGGCATGCCCCGCTTGCTGAACAACTCCATCGGCATGACCTTCGCCCTGATCGCGCCGGGGCAGTTCCTCATGGGCTCACCCGAAGGCGAAAGCGGCCGCCGCGACCACGAGAACCCGCAGCACGAAGTCCATATCACCAAGCCCTTCTACTTCGGCGTCCTCGCGGTCACGCAGGGGCAGTACGAAAAAGTGGCCGGCAAGAACCCGTCGGCCTTCAACCGCAATCACCACGGCGGACCGGATCATCCGGTGGAAACGCTGAGCTGGGACGATGCGGCCAAGTTCTGCGAGCGCCTCTCGCAGATGCCGGACGAGCAAATCAACGGCCGCTTCTACCGACTGCCGAGCGAGGCGGAATGGGAGTACGCCTGCCGGGCCGGCACCGCCACGCCCTTCGCCTTCGGCGACAAAATCACCCCGAAGGAAGTCCATTACGCGGCCGTCGGCGCCTTCGGCAAATCGGGCGGCCAAGCCCGCACGGTCGCCGTCGGCACTTTGCCGGCGAACGCCTTCGGCCTCCACGACATGCACGGTAACGTGCAGGAATGGGTGAACGACTGGTACGACGAATACTACTACTACGACACCCCGACCGACGACCCGCCCGGCCCGGCGCACGGCACGATGCGCGTCGTGCGCGGCGGCTGCTACGCGATGTTCGGCAACGATTGCCGCAGCGCCGCCCGCCGCAGCCATAGCCCCAGCAGCCCGAGCAACACGGTCGGCTTCCGCATCGTGCTCGAGATCGGCCGCTAGGGTTGGAATTCACGATTCTTGCCGAATAGGGTGTTCGTAGGGCGGGTGGAATCTTCGGAACCCGGTGGAAGGAAGGGGCCATCTCCGCTTTCCACAAGGCTATTTCTGGACACGGCGGGTTCCGAAGACCGAAGACGACACCCGCACGACGGCGGCTCCAACAATTGCTCGACGACCCCAGTGGCTGATGAAACCGTCATTCACGCTTCAGGCTCCTTAAGAAAGATCCCCATGAACGTCACCCAGCTTCAACGTCGCACCCGCCGGCAATTCCTCGGCGCCGGATCGCTCGGCCTCGGGGCCGTAGCGCTCGCCCACATGTCGGGCGACTCCGCGGCCAAGCCGGAGGAGAACCCGCTGGCACCGAAGAAGCCGCACTTCGCGGCGAAGGCCAAGCGCGTCATCTACCTGCACATGTCCGGCTCGCCGCCGCACCTCGACCTCTTCGATTACAAACCGGAGTTGGTGAAGCGCACCGGCCAAGACGTGCCCGAGTCGTTCCTGAAGGGGAAGCGCTTCGCCTTCACCTCCGGCGTCCCGAAGTTGCTCGGCACCCCGCGCAAGTACAAGCAGTACGGCAAGGGTGGCATCTGGATGTCGGACGCCATCCCGAACCTGCACGCCCACGCCGACGATATCACCGTCATCAAGTCGATGAAGACCGACGAATTCAACCACGCCCCCGCCGAGTTGCTGCTGTTCACGGGCAGCGCCCGCCAAGGCCGGCCGGGCATGGGCACCTGGGTGACGTACGGCCTCGGCTCCGAGAACGAAAACCTGCCGGGGTTCGTCGTGCTCATCAGCAGCGGCGTCCAACCGAGCGGCGGGGCCAACAACTGGGGCAGCGGATTCCTCCCGAGTGTCTACCAGGGCGTACAGTGCCGCAGCAAAGGGGATCCCGTGCTGTATGTGTCGGATCCGTCGGGGATGGATCGCGACACCCGCCGCAAGACCATCGACGCCCTGCGCGATTTGAACGAACTGCAATCGCAAGAGATGGGCCACCCGGAAACGACGACGCGCATCCAGCAGTATGAACTCGCCTTCCGCATGCAGACCGCCGTGCCCGAAGTGATGGATATCTCCAAGGAAACGAAGGAAACCCTCGCGAGCTACGGCGCCCAACCGGGCGGCGCGAGCTTCGCCAACAACTGCCTCCTCGGCCGCCGGCTGCTGGAGAAGGGCGTGCGCTTCGTGCAGCTCTTTGACTGGGGTTGGGACTTCCACGGCACGAACCCCGGCGAAGACATCCGCGACGGGTTAACAAAAAAGTGCGCGACCATGGACAAGCCGATCTCGGCGCTCATCAAGGACCTCAAGCGCCTCGGGATGTTCGACGACACGCTGATCGTCTGGAGCGGGGAGTTCGGCCGCACGCCGTTCCGCGAAGGCCGCACCGCCGGCGGGGCCGTCCTCGGCCGCGACCACTACCCGGACAGCTACAGCGTCTGGATGGCCGGGGCCGGAATCAAACGCGGCTTCAGCTACGGCGAATCGGACGATCTCGGCTTCACCGTCGCCCAAGACAAAGTCCACGTCCACGACCTGCAAGCGACGATCCTGAACCAACTCGGCATGGACCACACGAAGCTGACCTACCGCTTCCAGGGCCGCGATTACCGGCTCACCGACGTCCACGGCAAAGTGGTGAAAGATGTGCAGGGGTAATCCGTAACATAGCCCGCATGATTTCACTCTACCGCCGCTGTCTCGCCGAGTCGCTCGGCACGTTCATCCTCGTCTTCGCCGGGTGCGGGGCGATCGTGGTGCAATCCGCCACGGGATCGCTGACGCATCCAGGAGTCGCCCTCACGTGGGGCCTCGTGGTGCTGGTGCTCGTCTACACGCTCGGCGATAAATCCGGGGCCAACCTGAACCCGGCCGTGACGCTCGGGCTCGCGCTGGCCCGGCGCTTCCCCTGGAACGAAGTGCTGCCGTACATCGGTTCGCAAGTCGTCGGGGCCTTCGCCGCCAGCGCTCTCCTGCTGGTGTTGTTCCCCGACGATCTCACCCTCGGCGCGACGCTGCCGCGCGGCTCGGCGTGGCAATCGTTCGCACTCGAAATCGTCTTGACTTGGTTCCTCATGCTCGCGGTGCTCTGCATCACCCGCGGCGCGGCGCACAAAGGGATCACTGTCGGCCTCGTCGCCGGGGCGATCATCGGGCTGGAAGCGATGTTCGCCGGGCCGATCACCGGCGCCAGCATGAACCCGGCCCGCTCGCTGGCGCCGGCCGTCGTCTCCGGCACCGTGAGCGCCGTCTGGGTCTACCTCACCGCCCCGATTCTCGGTTCACTGCTCGCCGTGCCGACGTGCCGGGCGATCAGCGAACCGGGTTGCTGCACCGCCGCCGAAGGAGCCAACGGATGAGCCTGCCCCGTTTGTTGTTCGTCTGCATCGAGAACTCCAACCGCAGCCAGATGGCGGAGGCGTTCGCCAAGATCCACGGCGTGGGCAAGGTCGAAGCGCACAGCAGCGGTTCGAAGCCGAGCGGGAAGGTCAACCCGCGCGCCGTGCAGTTCATGGCCGAGCTCGGTTACGACCTGACCAAACACGATTCGAAATCGCTCGAGAGCTTCAACGGAACGGACGTGGCCGTCGCGGTGACGATGGGCTGCGGGGACTACTGCCCGCTGGTGAAGGCGACTCAGCGTGTCGATTGGAACATCCCCGATCCGAAGGAACTGCCGGACGACGAATTCCGCAAGATCCGGGACATGATCGAATCGAAAGTGAAGGAACTACTGACATCTGTTGTCTGAAGTCTGCCGTCTCTATTGTTGAAAACAGATGACAGATACCAGGCCTCAGATGACAGGCGTGGTACCGGTACTGATCGCTATTCTTTGACCGCCGCGATCAGGGCACGTACCAGCTCACGGGGATGACCACGATGCCCCCGGCCGGCTCATTCAAGTGGATCGTCACATCCGTTTGCCCCAGTCCACCGGCCTTGGCGAGGTTCACCACGACGCGCACCGTCGCTACGGGGCCGCTCCCCTCCGAGAACTTCACCGTCACGCCGTCTTGCTTGCACTCCACCTTGGCGATGGCGACGGCTTTGCCGCCGGCGCGGAGTTGCACGAGCACCGACGCCTCGGCGTGGCCCTTCGCGAAGCGCAGCGTGGGCGACTCGGGCGCGACGCTCACATCCCCGGCGGCGCGCTTGGCGATCTTCAACGGGATCTTTAATTCCGGGCAAGCGGGGTCGGTCGTCGTCAGCGTGATGATGTCGTCGTGCGAACCGGTCGGGAAGTCGCCGGGGATGGTCACCGAGATATCCTGAGTGGTGCCGGTGCCCGCCGGCTTCGCCGGTTTGATGTCCAGCTTCACCTTGGCGTTCGTGCAAGTCGCTTTCGCAATCGTCAAACTCCCGGTCGCGCGGCGGTCCGTCACGGTGAGGGAATGCGATCGCAAGATGTCGCCGCCCGTACTCACGGCGAGCACCGGCGGTTCGACGGTGATCTCGCGGACGATCTTCGCCGTGACGGTGAGCTCGAGTTCGTGCGTCGTCGCCGAAGCGAGGTCGGGCGCCAGGGCGTACTTCACCGCGCTTTTGAAAGTCGCGGGGCCTTCGGGCTGCGTCAGCGTGTTGATGACGACGGTCAGTTTCGCCGTCTCGCCCGGCTTCAGCACCTTCGGGCTCGCGTCCCACTTCGAGCAGCCGCAAGCGCTTGTCACCCCGGTAATCGTGATCAAGCCGCGCTCGCCGGTGTGCTTCAACTCGAACTCGTGCTTCAACGCGGGGCCGGACTTCGCCTCGCCGAGATCGGCGCGCATCGGAGTCGCACTCATCGGACCCGTGCCCGGAAGTGCCAGAAAAAGTAGGGGGAGCAGGAGTGTGTTCATAGTGACAACGGCATAGCAGTGGAATCGGAGCGACGCAAGGCCGACCGGGTTGACGGCTTCCGGAGCATGCGGTATTGAGTAAGCGGCGCGGTGTGGGCATACTGTTCAAGGATGGCACCGCGTTCCGCCGATGATGGTGGGAGAAGCGTGCGCGGGAAAGTTTTTTGGAAACAATGGGCGAGATAGGCACGCATCAACTTGTATTTCCGAGTGCGGACGTTAGGATTCTTTCTTAAGTAGTGTGGCGCGTGTCTGCGGATGCGGACCGCGACTCACTCCCCGGTGTGTGGCAAGCGGTCGTCGCCTGCCCGGCGGGACACCGAGACCCCGAGAGGTCAACTGGTATATGTTCCTCGAGACCGAGGCCGACGATCCTCTGCCGCCCCATCGCACAGCCCTCGAGGCTCCGCGCGGCATCGAAGACGACGAACCTCCGAGTCGGCCCAGCCGACCGTCCCGCCACCCCCAGTGGCAAGACGTGCCCGACCACCAGTGGGACGATTGGAAATGGCAACAAGCCAATTCCATACGGTCCGTCCGCCAACTCCGCAGCCTCCTCCCCTTCACCCGCGATGAGCTCGAAGCCATCGGCAAACTGGAGGCCGATTACAAGGTCGCCATCCCGCCGTACTACTTCTCGCTCATCGACACCGACGATCCCGAAGACCCCATCCGCTTGCAGTCGGTGCCCTCGTCGCTCGAAGGCGAAGGTGGCTTCGAACTCGACGACCCGCTCGAAGAAGACAAAGATTCGCCCGTGCCCGGCCTGACGCACCGCTACCCCGACCGGGTGCTGATGCTGACGACGCCGAACTGCACCATGTACTGCCGCTATTGCACCCGCAAGCGGGCCACGCTCACCCGCGGCGGCTGGGAAGGCATCTCCAAAGACGACGAGCGGATGATCGATTACATCCGCGAGCACCGCGAGATCAAGGACGTCATCGTCAGTGGCGGCGATCCGCTCACGCTACCTCTCAGCAAGCTCCGTTATTACCTCGACGCCTTGAAAGCAATCCCACACGTCGATGTCATCCGCATCGGCACGCGCGTCCCCGTGACCATGCCGCAGCGGCTCTACGACCCCGAGTTGCTCCAGTTGCTGGAGAGCGCCGAGAAGGTCTACATCCAGACGCACTTCAACCACCCAAGGGAAATCACCCCCGAGGCGGCCCGCGTCTGCAAGAGCCTCCTCCGCCACGGCATGATGATCAACAACCACTCGGTACTGTTGAAGGGCGTGAACGACGACCTCGGCACCATGAAGGAACTCCTGCGCGGTCTGCTGCGGATCAAGGTGCGCCCCTACTACCTTTTCCACTGCGATCCGGTCACCGGGGCCGGCCACTTCCGCACCAGCGTGTGGAAGGGCATGGAGATCATGGAAGGCCTACGCGGACACATGTCCGGCATCGGCATCCCGACCTACGTGGTGGACAGCCCCCACGGTGGCGGCAAGATCCCGCTCATGCCGAATTACATGGTCAGCATGTCCGACGACGCCGTGATCCTGCGCAACTACGAAGGGATGCTCGTCCGCTATCAAGCGGAAGACAAACCCGTCACCAGTGGCAAGACCCCGACGCGCGGGGTCAGCGGTCTGATCCAAGGGGACAAGACCTCGCTGATGCCCGAAGGCAACGAGCGCATGGCCCGCCGTCGCAAGTTGCAACTGGTGGAGGAAACGCCGACGAGTTGTGGCGATGCGGAGCCGGCACCCCTGCCGTCGTCGCGGACGCTGCTGCCGATGCTGGCGAAGAAGGGGTGAGTGCTGACATAGGGCGGGTGTCGTCTTCGGAACCCGCCGCGCCACTACCAGATGTTGCCTTCGTCCGCTCGACCGTGCCTGTTGCCGACTACGGTGATGCGGCTGGCGAGCGGAAAGTTGTTGCCGAGAAAAGAAAAGAGCCAGGCTTGGGACAGGCATGTTGATTCTTGGCCTTTCAGTGAGGAGCGGGCCAAGTCTGGGGACAGCGTAAACGTGCCCGTCCGCTTCTTATTTCCGTCCGCGTTGTTTTCCCGGCCCCGGTCGTCGAGCGCCGTGCGGCCGTGGGCCTGCAGTTCGGGCAGGATCGCAACGACGAGCACCGGGGCGCGGGGCATACTGGTAGGATAGCAATGGAAACGGAGTGAACATCATGACCGGGGCGACGGTCGGGATCAGCGGGTGGGAGAAAGCACTGATGGCAGCGGAACGCGTGAAAGAGCGCCTGCGCCGGGCGACCCGTGCTCTCGAGGAGGCCGGGGTCGCTTACGCCGTGGTCGGCGGCAATGCCGTGGCCGAATGGGTCGCCCGCATCGATGATGGCGCCGTCCGCAATACCAAGGATGTCGATATCCTCGTTCTGCGAACCGAGCTACCCGCGGTGAAGGCCGCACTCGAAGCCGTCGGGTTCGAGTACCACCACATTTGGGGAGTCGATACGTTCATCGATGGCGCCCAAGGCCGACCGAGCGAAGGCGTTCACTTGCTCTTCGCCGGGGAAGAGGTGAAACCCGGCGACGGTCACAGGCTACCCAAAATCGGCGAATCGGAACGGGGCATCGATTTCCAAGTGGTCAACCTCGAAGCGCTGCTGCGCATGAAGCTGATGGCTTGGCGCGACAAAGATCGAACGCATATCCGCGACATGATTGGCGTCGAGTTGATCGACGCCTCTTGGCCCGCCCGTCTCCCGGCCGCGCTCGCCGTCCGCCTGCAGCAATTGCTCGACACCCCGGACGGGTGAGGGTTAAAACGCTAGGGGCGCCATGTTCCGCATACCTTTTTCCGATTCCACGGCTCGACCCAATTCAAACGGCCGATCCCGACGCAGAGATCGCAAATCGATCCGACGGGGCAAAACGATTCTTCACCCGTACCACCGCAGTCCGTGCACTCCCGCGATTCATAGCCCGGCAAGCCATAGAATGGCCCCTTCGATCTTCGGTGCAGATTCGAGTTCCATTTTCCTCCTCTCGTTTGCCTGTTCCAGCCGCCTCTCCGTCTTTCCATTTCACCCCCGTTTTGACTCGCCTTGAGTCCTACGCGGTCTTGGTCATTCCAGAATCGTTCCGTCATTCCAGCATTTTAGCTTCTTTCCATCGGAGGGGCTGGGGAGTGGCGCTGGAACGACCTTCCCGCCCCAGTATAATACTTACTCTTTCATCACGCGAAGGATCTCCAGATGTTGATCGTGATGCGGTCGGATGCCACGCCGGCCCAGATCGAACGGGTGGTAGCCGTGATCACCGAACAAGGCCTCATCCCGCACCCGCTGCCGGGGGCGACCCGAACCGCTATCGGCATGACCGGCAACACCGGCTCCGTGGATAAATCGCTGTTCGAAGTCCTCCCCGGCGTCGAGGACGCCATCCGCGTCACCAAGCCGTACAAGCTCGCCAGCCGGGAAATGAAGAAGGACGACACGCGTATCCGGTTCGGAAATGTCGAAATCGGCCCGAAGATGTTCACGGTGGTCGCCGGGCCCTGCAGCGTCGAAGACGAATCGACCATCCTCCGCACCGCCGAACACCTGATGAGCCGGGGCATTTCATTCCTGCGCGCGGGGGCGTTCAAGCCGCGCACCAGCCCGTACAGCTTCCAAGGGATGGGCCTCGACGGGCTGAAGATCTTGGCGAAGGTGCGCGCGAAGACCGGTATCCGCATCGTCACGGAGTTGATGGACACCGAGCACGCCGCGGCAGTGGAAGAAGCCTCCGACATCATCCAGATCGGCACGCGCAACATGCAGAACTTCTCGCTGCTCAAACGCGTCGGGCTGTGCCGCAAGCCGGTGCTGCTCAAGCGCGGGATGAGCGCGACGCTCGAAGACTGGCTGATGGCCGCGGAGTACATCTTGGCCGGGGGCAACTACGACGTGATCCTCTGCGAGCGCGGCGTGCGGACCTTCTCCGACCACAGCCGCAACACGCTCGACCTCTCGGTGGTGCCGCCGGCTAAGGCGCTCAGCCATTTGCCGGTCTTCATCGATCCGAGCCACGGCACCGGCAAGCGGAACTACGTCCCCGCGATGACCTACGCTTCGATGGCCTCCGGCGCCGACGGCGTGCTGATCGAAGCCCACCCCGATCCGGATCACGCGGTGTCCGACGGCGCGCAGACGATCGACTTCCCGACGCTGGATGCGATGCTGGCCAAGCTGAAAGCGATGGCGGAGCTGTTCGGCCGAACCATGGGGTGACGCGGCGAGCGAGTGCCCGCTCCGTAGCCGAAGCCGAGTCGGGCGCATACGTTTTGCGGATACGCCGTTCCGTCCCCCAATTCGAGCATCCCGATGGTTTCCACTGCGCCGGCACCCGGTTTTACGGCTCGGTTGGCCGGGGTCGGGTTGGTCGTCTTCTTGGCGAATGCGGGCCTGTTGGTGCTGCAGTTGGTCGCGGGCAAATTGCTGTCGCCGTTCGTCGGGTCGTCGTTATCGACGTGGACGGTCGTCATCGCGGCGTTCCTGACGGGGATCGCCTTCGGCAACGCCGTCGGCGGGCGGATCGCGGATCGCTCGGCCACCCTCGGCATGCTCGTGCGGTTCTTGATCCTCGGGGCGCTCTCCGCCCTCTGGATGATCGCCTTCCCCGAAATCCTCCGGCAAACCGGCGGCTACCGCAATCTCGAACTCGACATCCGAATTCCGATTCTCGCCTTCGCCCTCTGCTTTCCGGCCGGGTTCACTCTGTCGCTGCTGACGCCGATGGCGATCCGGATTTGCGTGCCGGACGTCGGCCGCGCCGGGAGCGTCTCGGGCTTGGTGTTCTCGCTCAGTACTCTCGGCTGTTTGGTGGGGAACTACGTCACGGGGTTCGAGTTGATCCCGAGGTTGGAATTGAACTGGATCGTCGCGGCCGTGGCCGTGCTGTTGATCCTCACGGCCGCGGCCGTCTATGCCGTCGTGCGGAACAACCCGCCGAAGCCGGTCGCGGATTCGGCGCCGGTCGCCGCGGCGCCGCCGAGCCCGACATCGAAGCCGCTGTCGCTGAAGCTCGCTTGCCTCATCGTCTTCGTGTGCAGTTTCGCCGGCATGACCTTGGAACTGACGGCGGTGCGGTTGCTCGCCCCGGTCCTCGGCGTGTCGCTGTTCACGTGGACCGGCGTCATCGGCGTGATGCTCGCGGGGACGGCCCTCGGCAACTTCACGGGCGGCCGGCTCGCCGATCGTGGCAGCCGATCCGCGCAGCCGAGCCGGCCGGCGCATTCGCTCGGGTGGAGTCTGATTTGCTGCGGGCTGACCGGCGTGCTCGTGATCCTCGGCTTCATCGCGCTGCAGACCGTTACCATCTTCGGCGTGCCCACCGAGGCGGGCGCGACCCGTGCGACTTCGTTCTCCGACCTCGGCATCATCGAGCGCGTCCTCGCTTGGACTTTCTCCCTCTTTTTCCTGCCGATGTTCTGCCTCGGGTTGATCTCCCCGCAGGTGATCCGCATGGCCGTGCCGGATGTCGGCTCGGTCGGCCGCACTTCGGGGACGGTGTACGCATGGAGCATCGCGGGGGCCATCGCCGGCACTTTCGCCACCGGGTACGTGTTGATTTCCTCGCTGGGCGTCAACAACACCATCTTGCTGGCGGCGGCGCTGCCCTGCTTCGTCATGCCGTTCGTATCGGTGAATCGGATCGTGGCGCTGCCCCAAGGCGGGGCGAAAAGCCGAACCGTGCCGATGATCTTGGAATCGGGCGTGATCTTGTACGCTCTGAGCGCGACCCTCGGGGCGGTGTTCGGCGGCTTCGTGCTGAATTTCCAGCACAATCGCAATGCACCGGCCGGCCCGGACGACCTCCTCGTGAATTCGCTCCTCGAGACCAACTACTACACCATCCGCGTGACCAACGCCGAACCGGCGGTGATCTTCGTCCCCCCTTCGGAAGCGTTCCACGCCGTCGTCGGGTTGAACCTCGATCCGCAAAAGCAACTTTACCGCGACATGATCCTCGACAACCTCCGGCACTCGCAGGTGAACATGCAGGATCCGACGTTCCTGCATTACAAGCACGAACACTTCCAACTGGAAATGCTCCGGCTCTTGAAGGAGAAGCACCCGGACAAGCAGAGCGTGCTCGTCATCGGCGGCGGTGGGTACACCTTCCCGCGCTGCGCCCGCGTGCTGGTTCCCACGGCGTCAGTCGACGTCGTCGAGATCGATCCCGGCGTCACGAAGGTCGCCAAAGAGCAACTCGGCTTGCTCGACGAGTGGAAGATTCGCTCCATCCACATGGACGGCCGGCAGTTCGTAGCGGAGAAGTCGCTGCCAAACACGTACGACCTCGTCACGCTCGACGCCGTGAACGACCTCTCGGTGCCATCGCATTTGATGACGAAGGAATTCAACGACTCCGTGAAGGCGACGCTGACGGCGGACGGGGTCTACTTGGTGACGGTAATCGACCTCGTCGAATCCGGCCAGCTGTGGAAGGCGGCCGCGCACACTCTGCAACAGAGCTTCCGGCACGTCGAGATGGTCTTCCCGGTAGATTTCTTCGACGACGACCACCCGGAGAATTCCAACCGCAGCGTCATCGTGCTCTACGCGTCGGACACGCCACTCGATGGTATCAAGCTCCGCGAGGCAGTTTTGAAGCAGACGAGCCGGGAGCCGAAAACGCACATCGTCCGGCGCTCGACGTTCGAAGGGATGCTGGCGAAGGGTAAGAAAACCATCCTGACGGATCAATTCTGCCCGACCGACAATTTCATGATCGACGTATTCCGGAAGCGCTGAGCCGCCGCTTCGGCCATTCACCCGCCGGACTTGACACAAAATCCCACCCCCGTTATTCCGCCGTCGCTCCGCGCAGACCGACGCGCCGAGTTCCGGGGGATTGCCTGATGATTCTGCGTCGCTCGCTCCGATTCGCACTACCGCTGCTCGTGGCGTTCGCGGCCTTGGAGATCGGCTCCGGCCGCGCCGGCGCGGAAGAATCCCCTATCGGCCGGATCGTCGCGGACATCATCCCCGTCGATAACAAAGTGCGCTCCACGGGACACATCCTCGCGAAAATGACCCTCCGCAAAGGTAAGGCCTACGACGAGCAGATGGCGACCAACGACGTGGCCAGTTTGCTCGGCACCGGCTGGTTCGCCGCCAACGGTGTGGAACTCAAGACCGCCATCGGCAGCGACGGGCAAGTCATCGTCTTCGTCAAGGTGCGCGAGCTCCAGAACACCGTCAAAGACATCGTCTTCCTCGGCAACGACCACTACGGTTTCGACAGCCTATTCGAACTGACGCGGGTCCGCCGCGGGGCGCCGCTCAACCCGGCACTCAACCGCCAAGCGGCCGCAGCGATCACCCAGAAGCTTCGCGAAGACGGCCGCTACTACGGCACTTGTACCGTCATCGAAGGTGACAGCCCTTCGGACGAACGCGTCGTGTTCAACATCGTCGAAGGGCCGGTAGTCCGCATCGGCAAAGTGAGTTTCCGTGGCAACAAGGTCGCCTCCGATGGCCGGCTGCAAACCGTGGTCAATGCCCGCGGGGCGGCGCTGAAAATCGCCACGGTGCTGACGCCGAAGTTCCAACCCGCCATCCTCGACGTCGATCGCAAACAGCTCCTCTACTACTACCACAAACTCGGTTATCTCGACGCCCGCATCGAACCGGAAGTGCAGCCGCTGGCCAGCGATCTCAGCACGGTGTCGATCGTCTACCACATCGTCGAAGGGCAGACGTACAACGTCCGCAACGTGGTCATCGACGGGAACAAAGCCTTCACCGAAGACCGGCTGAAGAAAGTGACCGCGATCAAGATCGGCGAACGCTACGACGAATCGGTGGTGCAAGCCGACATGCAGCGCATCACGACGCTCTATGGCAACGGCGGGCACCGCGTGCTCGTCGAGCCGGGCGTCTTCCAAGTGCAGGGCAAAGGCGATCAGGTGGACGTGCACTACCGGGTGCTCGAACCGGGAAACAAAGGCCCGGATCGCGTCGGGCAGATCAAGATCGAAGGGAACACCATCACGCAGGAGCGCGTGATTCGCAATCAGTTGGAGTTCTTCAGCGGGCAAGTGCTCGAATACCCCAAGCTCAAACAAGCGGAAGCGAATCTCGCCCGGCTCGGGATCTTCGACGGCGAAGACCCGCCGACGATCGAAGTGGAACAATCGAACTTCGACAGCAATTTCAAAGACATCCGCGTGCGGGTGAAAGAAACGCGCACCGGCCAAGTCGGTTTGCAAGTCGGCGTGAACTCGAACGCCGGGTTGAACGGCACCCTGTCCGTCAACCAGCGCAACTTCGACATCCTCCGATTCCCCACGAGCTTCGACGACCTCCTGGGCGGCAAAGCCTTCCGCGGGGCCGGGCAGGAACTCCGGTTACAAGCGACCCCCGGCACCCAGTTCCAGCGCTACGAGGCGACTTGGCGGGACCCGTACTTCCTCGATACCCGCTTCGGCCTGACCGAGAGTCTCTACTACGCCGACCGAGCCTACAACGAGTACAACGAGAATCGCTTCGGCCTCCGCAGCACCGTCGACTATCGCTTCGATCAAAGCCCCATCTGGCGGGCGTCGGGCTCGCTCCGGGTCGAAGGCGTCGGCGTGAACAATGTGCCCTTCTTCGCTTCGGATCGCATCGCCGGCGATGCCGGGCAGCACTTCCAAGTCGGCCTGCGGGCCGGGTTGAACCGCGACACCCGCGACAGCTACCTCATGCCCACGACCGGCAGCGTATTTGACGTCGGCTTCGAGCAGATCCTCGGGGACAAAACCTTCCCCATCGGCACGGCCGAAATCACGAAGTTCTGGACGCTGCACCAAGCCAAGGACGGCGGCTGGAAGGGCGTGCTGGCGGCGCGCTCGCAGCTCAGCGTGACGACGAGCGACGCCCCGATTTACGAGCGTTTCTTCGCCGGCGGCTTCCGCAGTTTGCGCGGCTTCCAGTTCCGCGGCGTCGGCCCGTTCGAGAACACCCTCAACACCGGCGGCTCGTTCGCGTTCCTGAACACGCTCGAATACCAGATCCCGTTGGTGGCCAACGAGCGCTTGCGCTTCGTGACCTTCGTCGACCACGGCACCGTGGAGCGCGGCGTCAACTTCGACAACTACCGCGTCTCGGTCGGCGTCGGCATCCGCTTGCAAGTGCCCGCCTTTGGCCCACTGCCGATCGCCCTCGACTTCGGCTTCCCCATCGTGAAGGGTCCGAACGACCAACAGCAAGTCTTCAGCTTCTACGTCGGCTGGATCGGCGGGCAGTGATGGCGGTGTGGGCGAGAGATTGCTCTTGCCGCCCGGCGCACTATGATTGGGGTACACCCCGTTTTTCCAACCGACCGTGCACCTTCGCCACGTGGTTGGGCTTTAAGCCAACGCACGCCCGCGGAGATTCTGCCATGGCTCGGACACGCCCCGACTACCCCGACGACATCTTCGACAACACGCGGATGTCTTTCGGCGACCACATCGAAGAGCTGCGCAGCCGGCTCATCAAAGCCCTGCTCGGCCTGGCCTTTTGCCTCGTCATCGGCTTCGTCTTGGATGGCATCGGCGACTACATGGGCAAGCCGAATTTCGGCATGGGCCGCCCGGCGATGCGCATCATCACCGAGCCGGTGGAATCGCAGGTTCGCAATTTCTACGCCCGGCGAACCCAATCGACGGTAGCCCAAGATAAGCTGATCTTCAACCGCACGACGCCGGAAGAGGCCGACCGCATCCGCAAGAAACTCGCGGAAAACGACAACGATCTCGGTTCGCTGACCGAAGAGGAACAGCGGTCGCTCCGCGGCGCCGACAAGCCGTTCCCGATCCTCGTGCCGATCGAGCCTTTCGAAAAAGCCTTCGGAGTGAAGCGCGTCGATGCGGACCAGAAGACCATCGAACTCGACGCCCGCGTGTACCCCGCGCACATCAGTTCGTACAGCGACGAAGGCCAAGGTTACCTGGGCACCCGCCGCTACCTCACGACGCTGAGTACGCAAGAAGCCTTCATGGTCTACTTCAAGGTGAGCCTGCTCTGCGGGGTCATCCTCAGCAGC
>Ga0105046_10003111_pt1 | contig 26282 bp, 29 predicted proteins | sample MAT03_FD_78385 | JGI IMG/M metagenome (GOLD analysis project Ga0105046, IMG submission 78385) | Freshwater microbial communities from Lake Fryxell liftoff mats and glacier meltwater in Antarctica - MAT-03 (megahit assembly) | ecosystem: Environmental > Aquatic > Freshwater > Ice > Liftoff...
CCGCACGATGTATTTCGATCTGAAGCCGATTCTCGACGCGCTGGCGGAAAAATCCTGATTCCAAAACGCCCCGGTTTTCCGGCAATCGGGCGTGCTATGCAGGTGCTATGCAGGCTCAGAATTGCTTTCCATTTTCCCGGCGCAACTCCTCTGTAACCCTGTATCCATGCCGCTTCCAGCCGATTCTGAAAGGGGTACTCGGGGCGGGACTTGAACCCGCACGGCTTGCGCCATACGCCCCTCAAACGTACGTGTCTGCCAATTCCACCACCCGAGCGTTTCTTGGAAAGGGACGGGCTAGATAGCAGGCGCGCCGACGGACGCAAGCGTTCTTTCTTCGGTTCCTGCAATTCCACGCCATCCACCGTCGCCGCGACTACTTCAGTTCGGGAAGCTCGCGAATCTTGATGTTGCGGAACGCGACTTCGTTCCCGTGGTCCTGCAGGCAGATGCGACCTTTGGCCGCCTTCGCGAAAAGCGGATACTTCCCGAACTTCGATTTGGCGACTTTCTCGTTCCAGTCCGCCGAACCGATCTCGTACTCGACATACTTCGTCCCGTTCATCGTGTGCTCGCACTTGTAGGTGCCGACCGGAGTCTTCTGACATTTGAGAACAAAATGGTTCCATTCCCCCGGCGGCTTCGTCGTATCCACGCTGGCGGGATACAGCGCGTACATCCAGCCGGCCTTCTGCGGATCGTGTCCCGCGGCGTTGTCCTGAATCTGCACCTCCGGCCCTGTGTTCCATGGCGGGCCAGCCGTCTCCTGCACCTTGAACATGATGCCGCTGTTCCCTCCGGGGCTGATCTTCCATTCGATGCTCAGCTCGAAGCTCTCGTAATCATCCTTCGTCACGATGTCCCCCCCGCCCTTCTTGGTCAGCGCCAGCACGCCATTCTCGACGACCCATTGCTCCGACAGGGCATCCTTCCTATAGCCCCGCCAATGGGCCGAGGCATCCTTGCCATCGAAGAGCAATTTCCAGCCGTCGGTCTTTTCGGCAGAGGTCAGGTCATTGTCACCGGCAAACGCCACAGCCGTGGCGAGGAAAAGGAGGAGCAATCGTTTCATCGTTTTCGTCTTATGCAGTGGTGGCGGAAGACAGTCAATCCTTCCTCGGCAATTCCTCCACGCTCAGGCGATCATCTTCCCGAGGAAAAAGCGAAAGTCCCCGTCCCTTTCCGCGTTTCGTTTCGCGCACGACTTTCCTGTCCCCATTTGCCGCCCAGACCATCGCCTCGCAGGTGATTGCTCCGGGTCCATCCGGTCCTCTCAACTGATCAACAGCAACCGCGGCGAATCTCCCGGCAGCGTCCCAGGCGCGCGGTGGATGCAAGGCGGGACGGGGCTGCCGGGCCATTCCGTAGCGATGCGCCAGAGATTGCCGAGGCCGAAGGAAAATGGCCGCGCGAGCGGGACGGCGGCGTAGTGGAGGTCGTAGCAGTTCTCCCGCATCCATTCGAGGAAGTCGCCATCTTCCTCTCCCCCGAAGAGCCTGAGGAGTTCCGCGCGCGTGCCGGGGATGTCCACGCGCCGTTGCGCCTCGTCATTGCGCAGCCCCTCGCTCGTTGCCCCGATGTAGGTGCAAAGCCACGTATCCGCCTCCACCGGCGCGCTGTCCACGTGCCACGAATAGACATCCGTGCGCACGACCTCCGGCTCCTCGTCGCGCGGGTAGCCATGAATGCAGTCGAGCACGGGCGCCAGGCCGCGCTCGCGCAGAAGCCGCTGGTCTTCGAGGAGAACGTCCACCGCCGCCCTGCCCGCAGCGCTCAAGCGGAGACCATTGAGTCGCGAATCGTCGAGCGTGGTGATGCCCCCGCCGACGCCAAGACGCTCCACGGCTTCGCTGAAATCGCCAGCTAGCGTGCGCTCCCAGCAGAGGGCGTTGACGCCGCCCTCGAACGGGGTCGTGACCAGTTCATCGAAACTTTTCACCACCTTGATGCGGGTGTAGCCGAGAGGCGGGGTGAAAGGAGGCATGTGCGGGATGGTGCAGTGCGGTCGTTGCCGAGGCGCAAGGCCAGCCTAGACTTGGCACCCGCGTTCACACGCTCAAAGTATCAATTAAGCCTTAAATCCAATTCCGTTTCTGGCGGTGCGGATTTGACGGCTTCAAATACCCCTTTTGCAAAATCACGATTCTTCAAGGCTGCATCTTCGTCTTTGCCATTCTCTTCGACAAAGGCATTTAGCTCCTTCTCAAAGATGCTTACGGCTTGTGAAAATCCTGAGTCCACGGAGGTCCGCAATTCCGAGACAAGGGATTGTGCAATCTGTGCGCCCGGAGGTTCGGCGGCCGCTTCTTTGATTGATTTCTCAAGGCCCTCTTGATGGCGAGCATGGATGATCCCGGCCAATTACAATCCAGCTTTCCGCAACGCCCCCTTCTTGGCCGCTGATGAAACCGACATGACTTTTTCTCTGCAGGTTTGGACGAGAACATGAGCAGCGACGAACTGCAACGCGCGTTCTCGACTCTGCGGTTCCATGCTAGAATCCAAAACCCCATCGGCGGTGAGTTGCAGCGCAAAGACCTTTGCATAATCGCAGTCCTCGTCATTCCGCCGAAAGAATTCGCGGCGGCTCAGGCTATTCCGTTACTTGGATGCATGCTCCAAAAATACACCTAAATAGGGGGTGTGCCGCCGATCCGATGTATTGTCACACTGGAGGAATAACGCGATGAAGAGGTTTCAAGGGAAAATACCCTTGGTAAACACATTCGGAAAAGCGTCTCTACATCCAGTCGCCGGCACACCCCGTGGATCCCTCTAATCACCGCACCATGGCGGCGAAAGAAGGCGCTGGAGAGGGCTAGTGAGTTACGCGACAGAACACTAGCTCATGCGACTTTCCGGACACGCTCTAAGAGATAAGTGTGAGAGCTATCCTCCGCCTGCACGACCATGTGATCGGAGGAAACGGCGGGCAGCCTCACCTCGGCGACGGCGTGTGTGGCAGGGGCGGGGAGCCGGATGCTGGAAGGAGCAATCCTCTGCAGGGGGCGAATGCCTCTTGCAGCGAGAGTGCCCGGCGGCCGCCACTCCTCTCACCATCCCGTTTCCAGGTTGCGGGATTGAACTCCACCTTGGGCGGGTGAAGTATCCAGGCCATGTCCTCCACTCCTCATATCGAGTTCACCGCAGCAGAACCGAACCCCGTCGAACCCGCGCCGCGCGATGGCCGTTCACGACGTGACTTGTTGAAATCCGCATTTGCCGCCGTGGGCGCGAGCGCGCTGGTGCCGGCGGCATCCGGCGGGGCGGAGCCAGATGCCCGCCGCGCTTCGCCGAAGCGGTATGAGATGAAGAAGTCGATCAACCTGTGGGCATTCCCGTATCCGGATCGGATGAATCTCGAAGAGTGCATGCGGCTGGCGAAGGACGCGGGCTTCGATGGGATCGAACTCAACTATGATCTGGACAATGACCTGTCGCCGAAGGCCGGCGCGAAGGAATGCGCGGAGATTCGGAAGATGGCGGACCGGATCGGCATCGAAATCAGCGGACTCTGTTCATTCCTCTTCTGGCCGTATCCGCTGACGAGCAACGATCCCGCAAAGCGCGCGCGGGGCATCGAACTCGCGGGCAAGATCGCGCAGGCGGCGCATGACCTCGGCGTGGAGAATGTGCTCGTGGTGCCGGGTGCGGTTCACATTCCGTGGCGCACGGATCACGAACCGGTGCCGAATGATGTGTGCGACCGTCGCGCGCGGGAGGCGGTGGGGGAACTCGTGAAGTCGGCGGAGAAGCTGAAGGTCTGCCTGAACATCGAGAACATCTTTTTCAACGGCTATCTGATGACGCCGATGGAGATGAACGCCTTCGTGGATCACTTCGGCAGCGAGCACGTCCGCATTCATTTCGACACGGGGAACATCTCGATGTTCCAGCATCCGGAGCACTGGGTTCCGATCCTCGGGAAGCGGACGAAGAACATCCACTTCAAGGAATACACGAAGAAGGGCACGGACTACTCGCTGGAGACTTTCCGCCCGCTGCTCGACGGCACGACGAACTGGCCGGCGGTCATCGAGGCGCTCGACCAGACCGGCTACCGCGGATTCGTCACGTTCGAGTATTTTCATCCGTATCTGCATTATCCCGAGGCGCTCGTTTACCAGACTTCCGATTCGCTCGATCGGATGCTGGGACGTGCGGGATACCGGACGCGCAGTTGACGCGGTGAGGACTCAGCGGAGCCATTCGTCGCGGTGGCTGGCGACGAACTCGTCATCATGGAGATGCGGGTAGGCGCGGGAGACGCGGTCGATTTCCGCGAGCTGTCCGGGGCTGAGTGTCTCGTGTTCATCGAGGCACCAGATGCCTTCGAGCAGACCCTGTCGGCGCAGGATCTCGTGCAGACCGGTGATGCAGCCACGGAAGCCGTTGGCGGCGTCGAAAAAGGCGGCGTTGGAATCCGTGACCTCGACACCCAGTCGCAGCAATTCGGGTGTGGCATCGGCATGGCGGCAGCGACCGAGGAGTTCCGCTCCGCGCTTTGCCCACACGGACCAATGGCCAAGCAGACCGCCGACAATGCGGCGCTCTTTGCCGGCGAAGCGGAATGGCGTGAGCAGATCGGCGACGATGTTGTCGTCGTTGCCGGTGTAGAGCGCGATGTCGTCGCGGCCGGCTGCGATGACGGCGCGCACGACATCAAGGGTCTGGTAGCGGTTGAACGGCGCCATCTTGATCGCCACCACGTTCTCGATCTCCGCAAAGCGACGCCAGAATCCGTACGGCAGCACGCGACCGCCCACGCTGGGCTGAAGGTAAAAGCCCACGACAGGAATGTTCTCCGCGACCGCGCGACAATGCGCGAGCAGGGCATCCTCATCCGCATCCCGCAATGCGCCGAGGCTGAGCAAGGCCGCGTGATATCCGAGTTCGCGCAGGAGCTGCGCCTCGGCCACTGCCTGCATGGTCGGGCCGCAGACTCCGGCAATGCGGACGAATGGACGCGACGTGCGATTCATCTCCTCCGCGGCCAGTTGCAGCACCGGTTTGAACAGACCGATCCCCGGATCCCGAATGGCGAACTGTGTGGTGTGAACGCCGACGGCGATCCCGCCGACGCCGGAGGCGATGTAGTAGCGGGATAGTGCGCGCTGGCGGCGCTCATCCAGCCGACGTGAGGCATCGAGGGCGAGCGGATGCGCGGGAATCGCCAGGCCTGACAGCAGCAGAGTCCGAAGTTCGGTGGTCATAGCTTTACTGCGTAATGGATCTGTCGGCCGGTCTCGATGAAGCCGCACGACGGGTACAGGTGCTGGCCCACGGGATTGTTCGCCATGGTCTCGATCATCGCAAACGCCAGTCCTTCTTGGCGAAAATACCCGAGTGCATGCTCGATGAGCTGGCGTCCGATGCCTTGACCGCGCGCGGTTTTGTCCACGGCGAGATTCGGAATGCGTCCCTTGCCCGCCTCGCGGTCGATGCTGGTGCTGATGTAGCCGAGAACCTTGCCATCCGCCTCTGCGACGAAGACGCCCGCGGCATTGGCTCCGATGTCCTCATCGACATGCCGCGCCTTGCGCCAGCGCCAGTCGCGGCCGCCCACGATGCCGAGCACCTTCTCGACATTCTGATCGATGGCGATGCCGTCGAAGCCCTCGACCGTCATGCGGCGCAGTTCATCGAGGTCGCTCGATTGGAAAAGTCGGATCGTCATCGCTAGAAGCGCCCGTCCGTGACTTCAAAGTGCGAGGGCTTCCCCAGCGAGGCACCGCCCCGCCGGAGCCAGTTGGCTGTGGCCTCGATCATCTCCGTGAGCGTGACCGTCGGAGGGCCGAAAAGCTTGTAGGATCGTGCTGCGTCCCAGAGCCAGACGGTATCGCCTTCCTTGCCGGTGATGACCGGTTCGCGTTCGAGCAGTTCGCCGAAGCGCTGGGCCAGCGAGCGGATCGACACGCGCTCCAGGCCCGTGACGTTCAACGCGACGGGTGGCGAAGCCGTGTGTGCGAGGCATTGGATGGCGCGCGCATTGGCGTCGCCCTGCCAGATGACGTTTGCAGCGCCCATCGTCACATCCACGGGCAGTCCCTGCGCCACCTTCTGCGCGACATCGCAGAGCACGCCGTAGCGCAGGTCGATGGCGTAGCAGAGGCGGAACAGCAGCGCGGGTGTCCCGTGCTGGTTGGCAAAATGCGTGAATACCCGCTCACGCCCGACGCAGGAGTTGGCGTATTCGCCCGGCGGTCCCAGCACATCGTCCTCGCGCGAAGCCGGCCCATTGGCGGGCACGAGCGGATACACGCAACCGGTGGAGAATACGACGATGCGCGACTTCGCGTAACGCTCCGCGACGATGGCAGGCACCACTGTGTTCATCACCCATGTCAGCTCTGGCGCTTCGCTGGTGCCGAACTTTTGTCCCGCCATGAAGATCACATTCGGCGCATCCGGCAGGCTCTGCACTGCTGCGCGATCCGCGAGGTCGCAAGGGATCGTCTCCACTCCATGCCGTTGCAGGCCCTGCGCCGCACTCGCCGAGGAAAACCGCGACACGGCGAAGACGCGTCTCTTTCGCTGTCCGATCTCATCCAGCCCGCGCCGCACCATGCGCGCCAGCGTCGGCCCCATCTTGCCGCCTGCGCCGAGAATCATCACGTCGCCCCCGATGCCTTGCAGCGTGTCGAGAACGCCTGGCGTCGGGTGGCTCAGTTCGTCTTCGAGCTCGTCAATCGTGTGTATGGGCTTCATGCGCGGGGAAGGTCAGCGCGATCACCTCTTCAGCGCCGAGGCGACAAACTCAGTCAATTCCCTGGTCGCCGGATCGTCCGGGTTGCCGAGGTTGTTGTTGAGCTTGTTGTGGTCCGTGTCCTTTGCACCAAAGACCTTCACGGAGATATCCGCGTCCTTCAGCACCGCGCCGAGGCGCTGTGCCTGCGCAGTCGTGTCGGGATGAGCGGCGACGTGGAGGATGAGAAATGGCGGGATGCCCTTGCCCTTGGCGACATGCGTGACGGCGGAAAAATCGCGATGCTTCGCGGGATCGTTGCCGAATTTCTCGCGGTGACCGTATTTCGCCTGGGGCTGGCCATGCACCTTCCGCCTGGTCTCGGCGGTCTCGATGATGGCGGGCACGTCGTAAGTGTCGCCATCCACGGGGACGCAGCCTTTGAGCACATCGAACGAAACGCCTTCCGCCTTCAGGTAGCGATCGTCGGTGCAGAGGATCGCGGCGAGTTGGGCGCCGGCTGAATGTCCGCCGACAATCACGCGCTTCGGATCGCCACCGTATTCGGCGATGTGACTGTGCATCCAGCCGAAGGCCTTCGCGACGTCGCGGATGAGCGTGCCCATGTCCACCCCGGGCAGCAGGCGGTAGTTGGTGGAAACGAAGACGAAGCCTTTGTCCATGAACCATTGCGGTTTGATCTTCACGTCTGTCTTGTCGCCGCCCTGCCAGCCGCCGCCGTGAATCCAGAACACCACCGGCAGATTTTTTGCGCCGTCCGGTGCATGGACATCGAGCACATGGCGTTCGTGCGCGGGTTCGGCGTAGGGGATGTTGCGTTTCACGTTTTCGGCTTGGGCGAGGGATGCGAGGGCGAGGACAAGAAGGAGCGGGGAGGGGAGTCTCATGAGTTTGGATGTGTTGCGCGATGTCACCACCGGTGGTGATCAAAGGCGAGCGTGGTTTTTTCATGCGGGCTGGTCCGCGTGAGATTGATCGTGGGTCGAAGGAACGATGCGATGCGCTCAAGGAGAAGCGGTATGATACCGCCCTCTCGCTGCGGCTGCTCCGCACCGTAGCGAGCCGATGACAGTAGCCGACGCCGTGAGGAGGCGGGCTGATCTTCCAATCCGCAATCCAGAATGCCCGCCTCCTCACGGCGTCGGCTACAGGCAATCGCTGGCAGAGGCGCGGAGCGACCGCTGCCGGAGGGCGCTAAAGCGCCCCTCCTTGCGCTTGCTGCCATCTGCGGCTTCTCATTTTGGACGCAGATCAAATCACGCCCGGCCGCTCCTCGTTCAGGCGGGACGGGCTGGGTCGGATTTTCCGATCACTCCCCGAATGCGAACAGGCTCTTGTCCGTGCGCAGGTAGATGCGGCCATCGACGATTGCCGGCGTGGCGAAAGCCGGTTCGCCGATCGCGTTGCGCGCGAGAACACCAAAGGAGGGACCGGCGTCGAGCACCACGACGGTCCCGCGTTGCGAGGCGATGTAGATGCGGCCATCCGCGGCGACGGCGGAACTGTAGTAGTCGCCCGGAGCCTCCACGCGCTCGGCCTGATACAGGATGCTCCCGTTGCTGGCATCGTAGCTGGAGGCGAGGCCACCGCTTTTCATGGTGAACACGCGGCCCTGGTAAAGCAGCGGCGAGGACACGTAGGGCAGGTGCTTGTTCACCTTCCACGTCACGTGGGTGTCGCTGATGTCGCCGTGCCCGCCCGGCTTGATGGCAAAGATCTGGTTCTCCGCCGCGGCGAACATCCCGCGCATGTGATCATATTCCTCGCGCGTGACGCGGCGATCCTTGCCCACGTCGATCTGCGAGAAGCGGTCCTTGAGCGGGCCGCTCGGGAACTCGTCGGGCACGAGCACGCCGTCCTTGTCGCGATCGTTTGCCGCCGCGAACTCGTCGAACGGCACCATTTCCACGCGCCCGCCTTCGTCGCCGCCGACGTTCCAGCTCGAGACAAACAGCATGCCTTCCCCAGCGACCGGCGTGGCATTCGAAACGCGGGCCATGCCCCGTGCGGACCAGCGCTCGCGACCATCCTTCACATCGTAGCCGCGCACCCACAGCGATCCTGCGACGACGATCTCCTCCGTGCCGTCGTGCTTCCACAGCAGCGGCGAGGAAAAGCTGCGGCGAAACTCCGGGCGTTCCGTGCGCCACACTTCGGCGCCGGTCTTCGCATCCAGCGCGAGCAGGTGAGCCCCGACATCCTGATCGCAGATGAGGATCACCTTGCCATCCGCGAGAATCGGTGACGCACCTGTGCCGAACTCGACGATCGGCGTCGGCAGCGGCTGGCGCCAGAGTTCCTTCCCATTCCAATCGTAGGCGAGGACGCCGAAGGAACCGAACGAGACATAGACGCGTTCCCCATCCGTGCATGGCGTCGGCGATGCGGGGCTGCCGATGCGATGAGTCTCCTCGATCTTCTCCGCAGGAGCCGGGGCGCGCCAGAGTTCGCGGCCATCCGCGCGGTTCAGGCATAGTGTGATGAGCTTGCCGCCATCGAGCGCCGTGAGCGCGATCCTGTCGCCCCAGATGCAGGGCGACGAATGTCCGGACGGGATCGCCACCTTCCAGATCACATTCTTTGCCGGGCCAAATTCGACAGGCGGTTTCCCTGTGCCGATCCCCAGCCCGCCGGGGCCGCGGAACTGCGGCCAGTTCGGCTCGGCGGCGCGCAGGCACGCGCAAGGGAGGAAGAGAAGAAGGAAGAGCCGGGGCGCGGAGAGGATCATGGGTTGAACTTTATCGAGAAGAGATCGGCGTCGCTCATTTCAAAGCGGAGCTTTACGGCCTTGCCGGCGTGCACGCCGAGATCGTTGCCGGGTTTCCATTTCACAGTGCGGGCAATGTGGTCGCCCCAGATCGGCTCGCAATCGTCGAGCGCAAAGCCGGGCGACGGCTTGCCATCGGCGTCCTGGATTTCCACACGAATCTGGCCGGCGGCGCTGGTGGAGTAGTTGAGTTCGAGCTGCGTGCCGGAAAACGTCAGCGGCTGCGTGACGAACTCGCCGCCGGCGAGCGGCGCATTGACGGACACGAATCCATCCGGCCGCAGCGTGTATCGGCGTCCGCCGGTGAGGAACATCGACAGCTCCGTGTCGCTGGTCTGGTGGATGCCGATGGCGGCGTAGTTGGCACGGTCGGCCCAGCCGTCCTTGCCGATGCCGGGACGGATGAAACTCTGCGTGAACTCGCGATCGTATTTGTCCCCGCCGCGCGTGCTCATGAAGAGGATGTCCGTGGCCGCGCCGCGCTTGTCCATGAAGCGCGTCGGCAGCGCGACGTAGATGTGTGGCGCACGGAAATAGGGCTGCGTGCAGGCGGTGTAGAGGTGCTCCTTTGGCAGGTTCGCCGCCATCTCGACGAACGGCGTCCAGTGGATGAAATCCTGCGACGTGGTGCGCGCGATGCCGCGCATGCCTTTGATGATCCGCCGGAAATAGCACACATAGCACTGCTCGCTCTCGCTCCAGAACGCGTAGTTCTGCGAGTCGAAGTACTTGCCCCATTCCTCCGGCACCACTGGCTCGTCGCGGAGCTTTTTCCAATGGACGCCATCGGGCGACACGAACGCCTTCAGTCCTCCCGGGCCACGTTTGTCGCGCACGGCGACATGCGGCGGCTGATACGCCAGCCCGCCGAGCGCCTTGTATTTCTCCGTCGCCGGCACGCCGGGCTTGGTGTCGATGAAAGGCGTGAAATTGTGGTTCACGAGAAACTCGTTCATCAGGACGATGTTGCCTGCGGGAAACGTCGGGTGATCGAAGAGCCCGAGGTTCGGCAGCGTCCAGTGAATCGCGTCCTTGCTCTCCGCGTAGAGCGTCACTTCGCCTTCGTGATACTGCTCCCAGCCCTGCTTCCAATGATTCCCCGGCTTCTGGTCGCCCCGGTAGTAGAATTGGAACTTGTCCTCCGCCTTCAGCACCGTCGCGTAGTGCCCTTGCGGTCTCGGCGGAGAAACCGCGGGCGCAAGTTGTGGCGCATGGAGCTTCAGCGTGGTGTTGGCAAGTTCACCGACCAGCAGGCGATCCACAAACAGCTCACGCCGCGTGCCGATCGCCACGGGATCAGCGGCGGAGCTGCGGGCTGTCTGCGACAGCGCCAGCACGGCGAAAAGGAGGGGCAGACGGATCATTGAGTTTGGTTCGGGTGTTCGGGCGGTGTCCCTTCGCGGCCTCACGGGCAGACTATGCGTTGACGGCGCGTTTCTTGGAGGGTTTGCGTGTGTCGCGGTCGCGCTGTGCCGTGAATTTTGCACGGCCGTTTTCGCCGCGGGCAGTTTTTCCTGAGGGCATGCTCCAGCGCTGCCGGGCGGGAAGATTGTGGGCGCATCGCATTCCGCACGCCTTGACGTTGGCGCGTGCGTTGCCTTTGCTCCGCGCGTGCCAGCCCAGGAATCCTTTCAACTGCTCTTCGCAGCATTGGCGTTCTTTCTCGGAGCGAGCATCGGATCTTTTCTGAACGTCTGCATCTACCGGATGCCGCTCGGGATGTCGGTGAACAAGCCGCGGCGGTCGTTCTGCCCGCACTGCAAGTATCAGATCCCGTGGCATGCGAACCTGCCGCTGATCACGTGGCTCGTGCAGCGCGGAAAATGCGGGAACTGCGGAGCGCCAATCGCCGCGCGCTACTTACTGGTGGAATTGCTCACGGGGCTGCTGTTCCTCGGCGCGTGGTGGCGCATTCCGCACCTCGGCGGCGGAGAGTCGCCCGATGCCTGGGTGCTGGCGTTTCCGCTGTTCACCTTCGTGGCGCTGCTGATCGTCGCGACGTTCATCGATTTCGAGCACTTCATCATTCCCGATGAAATCACGATCGGCGGCGCGGTGGCGGGGTTGCTTTTCAGCGTGGCGCTGCCGGTGTTGCACGGGGAAACGAGTCATCTGCGTGGTTTGCTGATGTCGCTGGCGGGGGCGGGGGCGGGCTTCGGTTTGCTGTGGCTGGTGAGCGTGCTTGGCAAGCTGGCGTTTGGAAAGAAGACGCTCCTCTTTTCCGCGCCGCGTCCCTTCACTTGGAAGCTGGAGGATGAACGGGCGAAGCTTGTCGTGGGCGGGGACGAGATGTGGTGGGACGAGCTGTTCTCGACGGAGAAGGACTGGCTGGTGATGGATTGTGCGCGACTCGAGTTTGACGGAAAAGTGCATGAGAATATCGAGGTCCGATCGCAGTATGAAGGGATCGAGTTGGACGGCACGATGCGTGACCTGAACAAGGTGACGACCTTCTCCGGCATCGCGCGGCGGATTGCATTCCGGCGCGATGCGATGGGCTTCGGCGACGTGAAGTTCATGGCCTGCGTGGGAGCCTTCCTGGGCTGGAAGGCGGTGCTCTTTACCGTGATGTCCGCGTCGGTGATCGGCGCGCTCGTCGGCGGCCTCACCATCCTCGTGGGGCGGCGTGAGTGGTCGGCGAAGATCCCGTTTGGGCCTTACCTTTCGCTCGGCGCGCTGGTCTGGGTGTTCGCGGGACCGGAGCTGATGACGCTCTGGATGGGGCTCTATCCGGAGCCTCCATTCGGCAATGATCCGTGAAGTCAGCGCGGAGCCATCAGCCCGTCGTAGTCGTACTCCGTATTGGTGGAGCCGAACTTCGGGTAGATGAATCTGGCTGCGGGGACATTCTCCTTGCAGACGCCGTGGCCGACGCGCAGCCCGGCATTCTTCAGGTGCTCGAGCGATTCGTACAGGAGCGTCGTGCCGATTCCGCGGCTGCGATATTCGGACAGCACGCAGGGTCCCGAGATGAGATGGCTGGGCGCGTCCTCGCTCACATTCAGCGCGGAAGCCGCGATGATGCGGGTGCCGTGCGTGACGACGAGACACGGGACCGCGCGGTGCGCAAAGCTGGAAGAGATCTGTGCCTCGATGAATTCCCGCACGAAGCGGATCGAATCGCCCCACGCGGAATCGAGACCGAAGGCAGTGAAGATGACCTGATGGACGGTGGTCTCCTCATCCCGCGACGCGGAGCGGATGTTAAATGCGGAGGTGAGGCGCGATTCAAAAGCCGGGAGCTTATTGAGGTCCCAAGCATAGCGCTTCCAGCGAACGATCTTCATAAGGGTCACGGTATCGGGAGAATGCGGGGAAATCAATGTTCCTCTGGAATTTTCCTCCGGAGGCGTGGCGATCGTGCCCCGACGCGGAAAGGGATCCGGGCATCTCTCTCGGTCCGTCGATGCCGCGCTGCACGGGAAGCCGGCGGTCGGGTGCTGAGGCGTTGCGCCTGGCCGGGTGAGCGGGTCAGCGGAGACTTTCTTCGTCGAGAGTGACTGTGCTGTCCACGAACAGCAGCGCCGTTCCGAGCAGCAGGAAGCCACCGGCGCAAAGGACGAACACTTCACTCCAATCCGGCCGGTGCAGTGGTCCGCGGAGCAGGGGAGGGATGATTTTCGCGACCGCGACCGCGCCGAGATTCCCCCACATGTTGCTCCACGCAATGGTCGTCGCGACGTGGTTGCGACCGATGTCCTGCCCGAGCGCCCACACGGCGGGTGCCATGCTGTCAGTGGCGAATGCGACAATCCCGAAGGCGATGCCGACCGCGGTGGCAGTCGGCAGCATCGGGCAGAGGAGATAGGCAAGCATCGCCACCGAGCTGCCGATCAGGAAAGGCAGCCGCCTTCCCCAGCGGCTGCCGAAACGGCGGGTGAGAAAATCGCACCACCATCCGCCGAACAGCACGCCTGCGATTCCGCAGGAAAGGCAGAAGGATGAATACCGTCCGGCGGCGACCTCATCGAGGCCTCGTACTTCGTGCAGATAAGTCGGCAGCCAGGTGATCAGGAAAGCCCAGCCAAGATTCATGCCGAGACCACCGAGGCTCAGCAGCCACAGCCCGCGGTGAGCTAGCAGGGCACGCCACGGAAACCGGTGCGCCATCTTCGGCGGTGGCGCGGTCTCCGGGGAGATGAGTTTGCGTTCAGCCGCATTCGTCCACGGATGGAGCGCGGGGCTGTCGCGGAAGACAAACTTCGTCGCGGCCGCGAGCACGAGGCCCAGCCCGCCGTAGATCCACAGCACGTGCCGCCACGAGCCCAGGGCGACGATGGCCCACGCTGTCAGCCACAGCGCGAGCGCGCCGCCGATGCGCCCGCCGAAGGCCACCACGCTGTTTGCGCGCGCACGCTGCTCGAACGGAAACCAGCGCGTGATGAGCCGCGCGCTCGCGGGATAGGCGCCGGCCTCGGCCAGACCGCACGCGAAGCGCACGAACACGAGCGCCATCAATCCGCTCACCGCCCCGGTGAGCGCTGTGCAGAGGGACCAGAGCAGGACGTAAATTGCCAGCATCCGGCGCGGCCCGAAACGATCGGCCAGCCAGCCGGCGGGCATCTGGCCCAGCGCATACGCGAGGAAGAATGAAGCCAGGACATTTCCCACCTTGTCCTTGTCCATCGCGAACTCCTGCAGGAAGCCGGCGGACTGCACGACCGCACCCATGCAGATGCGATCCAGATAAAGCAGAAAGGCGTTGGCCGTCGCGACACCGAGCAGCAGATAGCGAACACGCGTTGGCTGACTGCCGCCCTGGTCGCTCCTCATTTCAAGTGCTGCCGCAGGAAGCGGAAGAAATTCCCGGAGAATATTCCGTCGATGTCCTCGCGCTTGTAGCCGCGCTTCATGAGCGGCTCTCCGATGCGGATGATGTCCACGATGCTGTCGAGGTCCATCGGCGTCTGCTCGGTGCCGTAGCCGCCATCGAGGTCGGTGCCGATGCCGACGTGTTTCGTATTCCCGGCGAGCTGGCAGATGTGATCGATGTGCTCGCAGATTTTCTCGACCTTCAGTCCGAAATCCTGCGGCAACGAGCGTTTGTGCGCCCAGCCGTGGACCATCATGATCGCATCGAATGCCATCCCGATGACCGCACCGCGGGCGACGAGCGCCTTGATCTGTTCGTCGGTGAGCTGGCGATTCCAGTTCGCCAGCGCACGGCAATTGTGATGGCTGGCCCACACCGGTCCGCTGAAATGATCCAGCGCATCCCAGAAACTCTCATCGCAGTAATGCGTCACATCGAGGATGATTCCCAGCCGCTCCATTTCCTTCAGCAGCTCGCGGCCCTTCGGCGGGAGCGGACCTTCGTCATCCGTGCCGTGCCCGTAGATGCCGGGACCGTAATGCACCGGGCCGAGCGCGATGAGACCGTCGGCGCGCGATTTTTCCAAATGCCGCCAGCTCAGGATGGAATCCGCGCCTTCGAGGCTGAGCAGATATCCGATGGGCAATTTTGCGGCCTCTTCGTCCGAGGCTTTGGTCCAGCGCGCGGCGTGGGCCTCGACGTCGGGCCAGGTGCGGAGCTGGAGCATCTCGCCGCATTCCTCCATGGCACGATAATAGGCGAGCTGCCCTTGCGTGGAAGCCCAAGCCTGCTCGGGGCTGCGCCAGCCGGGGAGAAGCCCGAAGCGCGGAACGTAGCGCGCGATCTGGGTGGCCACGATGATGCCGATGCGACCACGGCGCAGCTCGGGCAGGCAGACGGTGTTCCGGGTGCGTCCGCGCACACTGTCGTTCACCAGCAGCTCGCTGCGCCGGATGTTTTCGAGCGTGCATCGCTGGTCGCGGTTGAACTCCAGCGCGTTCATCGAGATGTCCAGATGACAGTCGAAGATCAGTCTTGGTGGGATAAAGGGGTCATTCATGGGTGAAGGGAGGGTGGGATTTCTGAGATGTTCGGGCCGGCATTTCCATCAGTTCGCCGGCAGTGGGCGGCGCACGGCCACGACCTCGATCTCGTAGCGGAGCGAGGGCGGGAGACAGTCCGTGATCGTCGTCCGTGCCGGGAACGGGTCGCGGAAGAATTCGCGATAGAGTTCGTTGTAGCGCGGCAGGTCGGCGGCATCGCGAACGTAGTTCCGGGTCTGGATCACATGTTCGAGATCGCTGTCCGCCGCTTCGAGCACCTTCGCCACATTGGCGAGCGAACGGCGGAACTCGCCTTCAAATGTGTCGGAGACGATCCTGCCTTCCTCATCCACGGAGGCCTGGCCGGAGATGAAGATGAGTTCGCCGTAGCAGACGCTCGGGCTGAACGGGAGGCTCGATCGCGGAGTGTCGGCGTTGCGCGGGTAAGTGACGGCGGGATGATGCATGGCGGATAATCTGTCAGGCACTCTGGGTCGCCTGCGAGTCCAATGGAAACACAGGCCGGCGAATATGGCGGTAAGCGAGCCTGCGCAGATCGCCGCTGCACGGCCCGGGTGTGTCGATGAGGAAATTTCCCGCTGCAATCGGATCGTATGCCCGCCGGTGCGCGACCGCGCCCTTCACGCCGATCACTCTCCGCGTCGCCGGGTCCACGCCAACGCATTTCCACTGGCCGAGATCCATGGGCGGTGTGCGATTCGAGGTGAGGAGGATCAGGATTCCCTCGTGCTCGACGAGCACGCTCTGCCCCATTTCGAATGCGTCGCCGCAGACCGATGCGAGATGGCTTTGCTTGTCCTCCAGTTCGAATCTCCCATCGCTGTGTCGGCGGACAGTCACGTCGAGTGTGAGCGGACCTTCGTCGTACCGGCTGCCCCTTCCGCCGAGCGGCAAACGGGCGGAATCACCGATCGCTACCCCTTGCAACTTCGCGACCGCATCCGCGTCGGCGAGGCAGACCGCCGCGCCGTTCACGCGGTGCCGGATGAGCGCGCGCAACAGGCCCGTGCCATCGCCGGGAGCGCCGCCGCCGATGTTGTCGGACTCCTCCGCAAGAACGAACGGGCCGCCGGGTTTTTCCGCAATCGCGTCGAGCACGCCATCGACGGGCGCACCGCGGACATTCCCCGTTTCGCGCAATTCCCACGCACGGGCGGCGAGTCGGTCGAGGACAGCACCGGCCTCCGTGCAATCGCTGGTATGCACCGCAGAAAAACTGAGCCCCGTATCCGGCGTGTCGGCAAAGCTGAACCCCGCGTAAACACTGACCTCCAGCACGCCCGTCGCCGATGCTTCCGCGGCGCGTGCCATGGCTTCAAGTTCCGCCATCGGTGAAAATGCGGTGCCGGTGCCGGCGGGCGGCCAGACGATTTGCGTGCCCCGCCAAGTCGTCGTGACTTTCCCGCCGCCCGCCATCAGGCGGTCGAGCAGCGCGGCTGCCCGCGTCGCGGTCTCCCGCGCATCGGTGTGGGGATTTTCCCGGTAGCCTATGAGAGCGGAAGCGTGCATGGCCATCAGCGGCGAGACGTTTGCGTGGAGGTCCAGCACCGCGACAATCGGGATGCGCGACCAGCCGAGATCTTCCCGGATCCGCCGGAGCAATTCACCTTCGACATCCAGGCACGTCGAAGTGACCATCGCTCCGTGCAGGATGAGGAGCATTCCATCCACATCCGCCTCCTCCCAGTGCCGCGCGCGGTCGCGGAACGCGGTCCAATACTTTTCAAAGACCGCATCCTCGACCGTCCCGCTGGGGACTGCGCGGGCATCGAGCAGCGCTTCGAGCTGCCAATCCTTCCCGCGGGCGAACTCCAGCGCACCACCCAGCGGCGAAGCGTCGCCACGGCACGCAAGCATCTGTTCGCCGAGCCGGAACTCGAAAGACGCGAGCGGCGTGGGAGCATCCACAAAAGTGTGCGTCTCATGAAACAGACCCGCACAGAGCACACGGGGTCGTCGGCTCATGGCTTCCACTCCTGCGCGTGACGCGCCATCGCGATGGCGGCGCGCTTCAGCGCTTCATCGATATCCGCATCCGTGTGCGCGAGGCTCACGAACCACAGGCCGCGCTCGATGGCGCGAACTCCCGTTTCGAGCAGGCAGCGGCGGAGATGCGTCCAGCGTTGCGCATCGTGCCGGCGAATGTAATCGCGGTAGTCGCGAATCGGGCCGGCCTTTTCGCCGGGCCGCAGCATCGCCGTGTGGAATACCAGGCCGGGTCCCTGCGGCTGGAGCGGAACATCGTGTTCGCGCGCGAGCTTCTCGAGGCCGGCGATCAGCCGCGTGCCTAGCTTCTGCAATCCCGCGGGATGGTTCGCTCCGAGCGCGCGGATTTCATCGAGACACCAGCGACTCGCCGCGAGACACAGTGGATTGCCATTGAGCGTCCCTGCGTGGACGACTTCCCCACGCACGATTGGTTCGAAGAATCGCGCGCGCCCCGCGAGCGCCGCAAACGGCACACCACCGCCGATGGCCTTGCCGAAGACCGTGAGGTCCGGCTGCGCGCCATAGTAGCCTTGCGCGGAAGCGGCGCCGAAGCGAAACCCCGTGATCGTCTCATCCGCGATCATCACCGCGCCCTCGCGATCACACAGTTCGCGGATCGTCGCGAGCATTCCGTCCACCGGCTCCATGCACCCGGTATTGCATAGCACCGGTTCAAAAATGATCGCCGCAAGCTGACCGCGATACTGATCAACGCGCCGCCGCAGGTGCGCGGGATCATTCCACCGCGCCACGACAAACTGATCGAGCACCTCGGGAATCACCCCTTGGCTCGGGTGCAGCCGCGTCGGCTCCTCATCGTCGCCCCAGCGATCTGGAGGAGGAGCAAAGCCCACGAGCCCCTCATCCGACCAGCCGTGGTAATGCCCTTCGAATTTCAAAACCAGCCGCCGCCCGGTGAGCCCGCGCGCGAGACGCAGGGCGCTCATGACGACTTCCGTCGCCGAGTTGTTGAATCGCACGCGCTCCGCGGAAGGCGCCATCGCCTGCAACCGCTCGGCCACCTCGACCTCCAGTTCCGACTGCGCCGCCCAGTGCGTCCCGAGATGCGCCTGCGCTCCGATCGCATCCGCCAGCCCACGCGGCGCATGACCAAAAAGCAGCGCGCCCTGCCCGGTGGCAAAGTCGATGTATTCATTGCCATCGACATCCCACAGGCGCGACCCGGACCCGCGTTCGAAGTAAAGCGGCACCGGCTGCTCCATCTTGCGGATGCCGCTGTTCACCCCGCCCGCGATACTGCGTGTCGCCCGCTCGTGCAGGGCGCGGGATTTGGAGAATGGATCAGTCATGCGGCTGGATTTGAGGTGAATGAATGCGGTTGTGAAGAGTTCGCTGCCCGACGGTTGTTTGGAATGCAGATCGGAAGGCTCTATCAAGCCACTCCGGACCTTGCAACCGATTCCCTCCGCGATTCCCTCCGCGACGAAATCGTGACCTGCCCGGCAAGTGGCAGAAAGGGAGCGGGTGCGCTCCGCCGCAACGATTTGTGGAATCCGCGGCGGCCAGGGCCGAGTCCGTGATCGACGGCTCGGCTTCTCGACTCCTTGGATTCCGCGCGGCGCGAAAAGCTGCATTCGTCTGCGACCGGTTTGTGGCAGTATTACTTTTATCAGGTGTGCGTTCACTACGAATGGAGTTGTTGGACTTGATTTCATGGCGGAATACCCATCCTGTTGTGGTCTGCGTCGTTCGGATCTGATTGGACACACAATATTTTGAAATCTGCTATTGACTTACCCTGATGAAAAACGTCAGCTTTTCTACAGAATGTCGCTAGATGCCTCTAGCAACGTCAGAACAATCAGCCCAACCTCAGTAATTGACACTCCCAATGCACAACTTGATGACCGTTAAGGAAACCGCGGAATACCTTCGGATTCCGCTCCCCACAGTTTACTACCTCGTTCAGCGAGGCCAACTTCCCGCCGTGCAGATCGGAGGTCGATGGAGGGTGAAGAAGGACGTAGTGGACAGGGACATCCTGCGCAATGAAGACGAAGGACAACCGACCGTGCTGATTGTCGATGACGACGTAGGGCTGCAAAACATGTTCAAGCTTTTTCTTAAGAAGCAGGGTTTCTCGCGGATCGTCGCGGGAACTGGCAAGGAAGCCATCGCGGCCATGAACAAGCAGAAATTTGAACTTTGCTTTTTGGATCTCCAATTGCCTGACATCACCGGTGACGAAGTTTACAAGCAGGCGAAGGACATCCAGCCGACGCTGCCGATTGTGATCATCACCGGTTATCCAGACAGCCAGATGCTGGATAATATTCTCAAACTCGGACCAGTGACGGTCTTGAAGAAGCCGCTTAAGGTGGAGGCTCTGCAACAGACGATGAAGATGCTCGGCCACAGGGTGGTCGAAAAACCGAAGGAGAAGGGGAAGGCCGCCTGATGCCCGTCGGCTAAAGCGGTGGTGCCGAGCGGTGCCACGGAGTAGATTGCTCGTACGCGTGGGCGATTTGCAGTAGCTCTGATTCTTTGAACGGCTGACCGATCAATTGCAGGCCGATCGGAAGCTTTTTGCCGTCCACGTCTGCGAATCCGCACGGGATGCTCATGCCGCAGGTGCCGGCGAGGTTGCACGCGATCGTGAAAATGTCGGCGAGATACATGCGCAGAGGATCGTCGGTGCGTTCACCAGCCTTGAACGCCGGGTCGGGCGATGTGGGGCAGATGATTGCATCCACTTTCTCGAAAGCCCGGGTGAAGTCGCGCCGGATGAGCGTGCGGACTTTCTGGGCGCGCAGGTAGAAGGCGTCGTAGTAGCCGCTGCTCAGCACGTAGGTCCCGAGGATGATGCGGCGTTTCACTTCCGGGCCGAAGCCTTCCGCGCGGGTGTGCCCGTACATTTCCAGAAGGTTGCCGCCATTCACTCTCGCTCCGTAGCGGACGCCGTCGAAGCGCGCGAGATTCGCCGAGGCCTCGGCGGTGGCGATGATGTAATAGACGCCCACGGCGTGCTCGGTGTGCGGGAGCGAGACTTCGACGATCTCCGCTCCCAACGACTCGTAGTGCCGGATCGCCGTGCGCACAGCCGCATCCACCTGGGGATCGATGCCGCTGATGAAATACTCCTTCGGCATCCCGAGTTTGATGCCGCGCAGATCACGGCCGAGGAGGCTTGTGTAATCGGGGACCGGTTCGTCGAGGCTTGTGGAGTCGAGTGGATCACGGCCAGCGATGGCATTCAGCAGCAATCCGGCGTCCTCGACGGTTTTGGTGAAAGGGCCAATCTGATCCAACGACGATGCGAAGGCCACGAGGCCGAAGCGCGAGACGCGCCCGTAGGTGGGCTTCAGGCCGACGCAACTGCACAGGGCGGCTGGCTGGCGGATCGACCCGCCCGTGTCCGAACCGAGTGCGGCGAAGGCTTCGTGAGCGCCGACGACGGCCGCGGAGCCACCGGAGGATCCGCCGGGCACGCGGGAGAGATCCCACGGATTGCACGAACGTCCGAAAGCTGAATTCTCGGTGGAACTGCCCATGGCAAACTCGTCCATGTTGCAGCGCCCAAATGGAATCGCACCCGCGGCGCGAAGGCGCGCGATTACCGTGGCGTCGTAATTTGCGATGTAGCCGTCGAGAATCTTCGAGCCGCAGGTGCAAGGCTCGCCTTTCACATTGATCACATCTTTGATCGCAATCGGGATGCCGCCGAGTGGCAGGCTCACATCGGCCTTCGCTGCGAGTGAGCGCGCGGCGGCGAGATCGCGAGAGAGGTAACCACGCACCTGTGGATCCACTGTCGCGATGCGGGACTCGAGCGCGTCGAGTGCTTCGACAGGCGACGTTTCGCCAGCGCGCAGCTTGCGGCGGAGTTCGGCGACGGAAAGCGAGGTGAGATACATCCGGATGCGGGCGATTGAAGGCGCGCGACTACTCGATCACACGCGGCACGACGAAGAGCCCGTTGGCCGAGCGCGGCGCGTTGCTGAGCGCATCCTCCTGCGTGAACCAGTCCCGCGCCACATCCTCCCGGAACACGTTCACGACCTGATTTGCATGCGCCGTCGGCTCGACCGCTGACACGTCCACCTTCCCGAGCTTCTCCACATGCTCGAGCACCTGCCCGAGCTGGCTTTGAAATTTCGCGATCTCCGGTTCGGATAAATCGAGCCGCGCGAGTTGCGCGGTGTAACGGACGTCGAACTGTTCGCTCATGGGCCGCGGATGAGAGCGGAAAAACGCGGCCGTGGGAAAGAAAAACGTAATCCGGCTCAGGGCTGCTTCGGTGGGCTGGCCGGTTGCACCAGGGTGGGGGACTCCTCCATCGATTCCAGCCAGCGCTGGCGGACGTCCTTCACGAACGTATCGAATCGCGGCCGCTGCTCGGGCTTCAGGATCGCGCGGAGCCGGTCGGACGCCTTGGCGAGCACGGCGTCGATTTCCGGACGCACGGGTTTCGTCGCATCCCGCAGTTCGAGGCCGGTCTCATTCAGGATCTGCCAGAACTGGTGGTTCTGATCCTCATCCAGTTTCAGGTCATTCTTCGCGCGCTGGACCAGAAGTTTGCGGATGTTCGCGGGACCGCCGCGGAAGGTCTTGTTCACCAGATCCACCAGCGCGGCCGACGCGCCGATCGCGCCACCGACGAGGACGCCGCAGAGGAAGATGAGCAGGACGATGAAGATGCCCTTGAGTCGCTTCATTCGTCGCCCCCGAGGTAGTAGTCGATCACCGGCATGCCCGCGAGGCGCACCGCATCGTAAACGCTCTCGCTTCCCGGCGAATCGTCCTGATGCACGTAAGTCCACACGCCTGCTGCAAGCGCGAGCGAAGCGGCGACGGGGCAAAGGCGCCACGCCCACGCCAGCCACGAGGAGCTGCGCTGCTCGCGCAGACGCGCCAATACGCGAGTCTCGAACCCAAACTCCAGGCGGCCAAATCCGCCGGCGCACTCCAGCCGGGCCGGGTCTTCCGGGCGCGCTGCCTGCAGGAGCGCGTCGAGTTTTTCATCCGGGAGATGGCTGCGGTCGTCAGGATTCATGGCTGCGTTCGAGGATTTCTTTCAGGCGCGCGCGGGCGCGAAATGCGCGCACCTTCACATTGCTCTCGCTCCATCCGGTCTCCGCAGCGATTTCGCGGACTGTCCGCTCCTCGATTTCGAGCAGCACCAACACGAGCTGCTCCTCCGCGGAGAGACGGCGCATTCCCCACTCGACCAGCTCGCGCGCCCTGCCCGCGGCGACCGCGGCATCCACGCCCCAGTCGCGCAGTTCGATGGGGAATTCATCGAGCGAGAGTTGGTCCCGGTGGCGTCGGTCCCGCCGGAAGAAATCGTAGCAGCTCGTGATCGTGAGCCGCGCCAGCCAGTGTTCAAAGGGCGCATCGCCACGGAAGCTGCCCAGCTTCCGCCAGGCCCGGAGAAATACCTCCTGGCAGAGATCCTCCAGTTGATGTGCGTCGCGCGCAAAGCGGGAGCAGGTGCCGAAGACGCGCCCCTTGTGCCGGCGGATCAATTCCGCAAACGCGCCGTCGTCGCCCGCGAGGCAGGCGCGGACGAGTCCACTGTCGCCGGGAACGGCATCGCTCATCGCCGCCGTGCTACCGGCTGTGGGGCCGGAGGGCAAGGCATGCCAGGCGAGAGAGGCAGTCATCATGAGAGGTCATTTTCGGCGATTGAAGGTCGGAAAGTGGGACGCGGTGTCGGGGTCGGAGGTTACGCAAATTCGCCGTCAGCCCGCCGACTCAGCAGCGGAAAATGGGTGTGATGAAAAGCCGGTCCAGAATCAAGGGAGCCGACGCGGGGAATGTGGCACAGCCCGTCCCGGCTGTGGGGCCAGCGCGCGTCGCCACCGGTGAGCAAACCGCACTGCGGGCAGGATGCCCGCAGGCCCCACAGCCGGGACGGGCTGTGCCACCCTCAGCAGCCGGCTGCTCGTTGTCTTGTCCGCCCGCCCGGGTCGTCCTACGCCGGGCAAGGCCGCGTCGCTGGCAGCTCGAATTCCTTGCGAATGCCCAAGTTCGCATCGTTGTGCCACCGCCACACCGCCTCGGCGGCAAACTGGATTTTCTGCCGGCCGGCCACGATCGCATCCGATGCGCGATTTCGCCTGCAAGCGCGCCGTCGATGCGTCGCCGCCCGTGCTCGTATGTGCCAATTCACTTTTAGGGCTATGCACTGGATTCCCCCCGGCCCCGGTGCCCGGAGTTTGGACAGGAAAATTGAGGACAAAAACATGAGAGCCCCATCTTTCTGTCCAAAATTTTCCTGTCCGAGCCACTTCCACTTTTCTGGCCGAGAGCAGTTCGACGCGGCCCGGCGTGAGCGCCGCGCGGCAGATCTTCTCCGCGCGCGTGAGCGACGAGGCAAACACCTGATTCACCGGCTGCGGGGATTGGCCATCCGCTTCCGGCGCGGGCGGCGGCACCGCGGGCTCCGTCATTGGCATGGCCCGGCTGATATCCGCCACCGTGGCGATGCTCGCCGCAAGCGGAGTGAGTTGGTTGGTGACGCCCGTGGAGACAGGCCCATTGGTAATAGTGGTGTGAAGATGCATAATTGCCTTTCGAGAAAAGAGCCAGTGCGCCAAGTGCGGTGAAAAACGCAAAGCACGGGGGAGCCGCAGAGAGCAATTGCCCTCTCTGCCAAACAACGAACACGTTTTCGACGTTGTTCTGGAGCGCCCAAGGAGGCGCGCTTTTGTAGTGCCCTCTCGATGCGGAACATCTTCCCCCCGGCTGCACCTCTTCACGCTGGCAGGCCTTCGCATCATGGGACGCGGCATCGCGCTGCAATTCCGCAATGCCTACCCGGAGAACTTCAAGGCTGCGAGATACTGCGTGACGAATCGGAAGCGATCGTGAACACGGTTTCCTGCGCTCGGTTAAAAACTGACGCACTGTGAATGTGGCACAGCCCGTCCCTGCTCCCAGTCAGGATTTCTTCGCGGGTTTGCGGCGCGAGCGGAATTTCGGATCGACATCCACGGACGCGACCAGCAGCAGATTGATCGAGGTGAAGCGGTCGTCGTCATGCGTGAGCATCGCCGCACGCCCGCCGGGGAAGAACGAGAGGAACTCGTTGCGCGCGACCTCCAGGCGGCGTCCGCCCGCCAGCGAGATCGTGAAAGGCACGAAAGGCCGCGCCTTGTGGAGTTCGCGGAGAATGCTGATGTTCACGCGGTGCTTGTATCCTACGCGGCCCGAGCACTGAAGTTCTCCGAATGCAGCAGAGGAAGAAAACCGCACTCATCCGAGCGGTCCAGCAGCGCCACCAGCGCGCCGGTGTCGGCCAGCACCGCAGCCATCACACCGCGCCTCGGCGCTGCCGGCGTCCGAAGTCGGCGAGATGCGCCTTGTTCACCGACAGATCACTCCTCCCACTTGCCCCGATTTGCCCCGGCTCTTCAAACAACTCCCGCACCATGTCGTAGCAGCTTGGTCCGCCGCCCCGCCGTTCCGCGAGATGGCGCAGCAGGATCGCCTGCTCCTCGCGCGGCAGCGTTGCCACCGCCGATTCGATTTCGGGAAGAGTGCTCATGCCGCTGAAAGTAGCACGCCTTCATGGAGAAGCTCAAGCGGCGGGGCGATGCGAAGAATCAGCCCGTCCCTCGTCTCACTCCCTGCTCCCATGGCGAGTTGCTCACGCTGCTTGCGGTGCCTGCTTTTCGACGGCGGTGATATGCAGCCCCGCCAGCGTCACGCTGCTGTCGTCGTCGAACCAGACCACAATCCGGCTGCCGCGGGGATTGATGTCGGCGTGATCGCGGCTGTCCACCCGGTAATGCTTGCCGCTGCTAGTGACGATCAAAAAAGGCTCAAACGGTCGGGCCTCCAAAAGTTGGCGGACATCGGCGATCATGATGCCCGGACGCTACGCAAAGCGCCTGTCGTGTGCAAACCGCATGTCGCCCGTCCCTGCTCCCTCTGACCCTGCTCCCTTATGCGCGGGGGCGAGAATCCAACCATCGCTTCAAAGACCGTTGACTCTCCCCAGAGGGGCGTCCAGCAACGATTCCCTCGACGCTGATGTCCTCGTCGAGGTCGGGCCAGTGGATGCCGTCGCCCCCGGCGATCAACCTGAAATTCTCGCGCTCCGCGACCGTCGCGTGGAAAAGGCGCGGATACCAGCCCAGCGGCGCGGAGATGGAACGCCCGTCCGCGAGCTCGACAATGAGCGAGTCCTCGGTGCTCCGAACGGCGGTGGCTCTGAGGGCGGCGGAATCAAGAATCAAAGTAGTCATGCCAAGTGCTGCAACATTAGTGGGCGGTTCTGCTCAATCAAACGGTAAACGACGTTCAGTTCGGCTCGTGAGAAGCCTGTGCTCGACTGCAACGAGATCGGCTCAAGCCAGAACTTGGCTTTGGATGTGTCGCGTTCCACATGGACATGGGTTGGCTCGTGCCGGTCACCCGCGTAGAAGAAGAGCCGGTATGGGCCAGAACGGAACACTGTCGGCATCGGTTGAGGCTGACAGAGGCGACCACGCCCAGCCAACACGAATAATCATCCTGTTCCTCGGCGCTTGGGCGATGGTGCCGGACGCGGAAACTCACGGGCAACTATCCCTCCGGCGCTTTGTTCTCTACCCTTCCTGAGGAATAATCAGTCTGAGGAATAATCAGTCCGTCCCTTGCTTCCTCTTTACCCCGCCCGTTCCCGCCGCGCCCGGCGCAGGCGGCACGCACCAGCCGCGCCCCACCCGCATTAGCCGCCGGATGAAAAAGCCCGCCCAGTCCCCCAATGAGGACGACCTGCAAAACTCCCCGCCCGGCGGAGAGGGCGGAGCCCTGCCCGCATCGCCCGCGCAGACCCGTGAGCAAGCCGCACGGAGACCTCCCGACCGGGGTCAAGCCGGGGAGCCGGGCATCCAAGCGCCATTGGCAGGCGTCCGCCCACGCCGCCCGTCACCGCTAGGGCACGCAGGCAGCCCTGTCAGCGACCCGGCCCCCAAAGCAAACCGCAAAGAGATC
>Ga0105046_10003117_pt1 | contig 26267 bp, 25 predicted proteins | sample MAT03_FD_78385 | JGI IMG/M metagenome (GOLD analysis project Ga0105046, IMG submission 78385) | Freshwater microbial communities from Lake Fryxell liftoff mats and glacier meltwater in Antarctica - MAT-03 (megahit assembly) | ecosystem: Environmental > Aquatic > Freshwater > Ice > Liftoff...
GACATGGAAACGGTGCTCCACAAGCTCGGGCGCGGCTGCGGCGCACGGTTCGAATTCGAGTGCTACGATGTCGGGCACCTGTATTCCCTCGCCCATTTTCGCGACCGGGGTCTGGTGTCGGGGCCGCTGTTCATCCAGTTCGTCTTCGGCATCCTGGGCGGCATAGGCTCAGATCCGGAAAACCTCACGCATATGAAGCGCATCGCCGACAAACTGTTCGGCGCCGACTATGAGTTCTCCGTGCTGGCTGCCGGCCGCCAGCAGATGCCCATGCTGTCGGTAGCGGCCGCAATGGGCGGCAATGTGCGCGTCGGGCTGGAGGATTCGCTTTATGACGGCCGGACGCTGGCAAAATCCAACGCCGACCAGGTGCGTCGCATCCGGTCGATCCTCGACGGACTGGCGCTCGAGGTGGCGTCGCCAGCCGAGGCGCGGGAGCGGCTCGGGCTGAAGGGCGGCGACAGGGTGTCGTTTTGATCGCGATACGCTTCGCCACCGTCGATGACGCGGCTGCCATCTTCACGGCGCTCGCCGGCATCGCGGACACGGTCAAGGAACGCCACAAGCTGAAGAGTTCGCCTGACGATATCAGGCGCTTCGGTTTTGGCGAACGCCCCGCCTTCGAGACCCTCATTGCCGAGATCGACGGACAGTTTGCGGGCTGTTGCCTCTACTTCCCGAGCTTCTCGACATGGATCGGACGCCCCGGCGTCTACGTGCAGGACTTCTATGTCGCCGAATCGTTCCGGGGGCAGGGCGTCGGCGAAAGGCTGTTGCGGCGGCTGGCGGCGGTCACGCGCCGGCGCGGAGGTTGCTACATGCGCCTGGCGGTCGATACCGGAAACCACCACGCCCAGGCGTTTTATACGCGCAATGGCATCGAGCATTCCGACACCGAACAGATCCATGCCGCCTATGACGACGCTTTCGACAGACTGGCCGATGCGGACGCAGCCCCGGAGGGCACCTCATGAAAGCATTCTTTGCCGACGAACAACGGCGGCACGACCCCAAGTCGTTCCTGTCCTCCGGCGCGCCGAAACCGAACCCGGAAGTGCCGGAGCGTATCGGGCGGCTGCTTGCCGGCGCGGAGGCGGCCGGCTGTTTGCTGGAACGCCCTAGAGACCAAGGCCTTGGGCCGATCGCGGCCATCCATACGCCCGAATATATCGAGTTCCTGCAGCACATCTACGAGCGCTGGCAGCGTATTGAAGGCGCGTCGGCCGAAGTCATCCCGAACATCCACCCGATCGCGCGCGACGGGTCGCGACCGGCGTCGGCGGTCGGGCAGGCCGGCTACCACATGGCCGACACGTCCTGTCCGATCTCCGCCGATACCTTTGAAAGTTCCTGCTGGAGCGCATGGACCGCCGTTGCGGCCGCGCAGACCGTTGCGGCCGGGGCGCCGTCGGCCTACGCGCTGTGCCGTCCGCCGGGACATCACGCGTTCGCGGACGTAGCCGGCGGGTTCTGCTTCTTCAACAATTCCGCGATCGCGGCGCAGCAGATGCGCAAGACGGCCGATCGCGTGGCCATCCTCGATGTCGACCTCCACCACGGCAACGGCACGCAGGGCGTTTTCTACCGGCGCGGCGACGTGCTGACCGTATCGATCCATGCCGACCCCGAGCGCTTCTACCCCTTTTTCTGGGGTTATGCCGGTGAGCGGGGCGAAGGTCCGGGCCTCGGTGCGAACTACAACCTGCCGCTGGCGCGGAAGTCCGGCGACGACACCTTCCTCGACGCGCTGTCCGCCGCGACCAGCCGCATCGAGGCCTTCGCGCCGGACGCACTTGTCGTTGCGCTGGGGCTGGACGCCTACGAAGGCGATCCGTTCGGCGGGCTCTCGGTCACGACGCCGGGCTTCGCCCGCATCGGCGAAGCAATCGCGAAACTGGGGCTGCCAAGCGTCATCGTCCAGGAGGGCGGCTATCTCTGCGACGCTCTTTCGGACAATCTGACACAATTTCTGGCCGGTTTCGGCAATCGCGACAGGATTTGACCGTCAGTCAGCTACTGGACCGGGCGGGGCGAAATGTTGCAAGCTGGTAGGACCAGCTTTGGGCCGAGGGACGCGGCGTCGATCTGGTGGGAGAGGATACAGGAAAGCCGCCATGGACGCAGTGCCAGGAACCACCCAGGAAGCAAAGCCGCCCTTCGACCAGCGGCGCCTCGACCGGCTGATGGAGGAAGCGGACCTCGACTTCCTGGTCGCGGCTTCGAAGCACAACGTCCAGTATATGCTCGGCGGCTACAAGTTCATCTTCTTCTCCGCGATGGACGCCATTGGCCACAGCCGGTACCTGCCGCTGGTCATCTACGAAAGGGGCCGCCCCGATCGCGCCGCCTATATCGGCAACAAGATGGAATCAGGCGAGCATCACAACCGGCCGTTCTGGACGCCGGAAGTGCATACGGCGACCTGGGGCTCGCTCGATGCCTCGGCGCTTGCCGCCGAGCATTTCGCCAAGATTGGACGCACTGAAGCCCGAATCGGCATTGAGCCGGCCTTCCTGCCGTCGGACGCCTACATCTCGCTTCGCAAGGCGCTGCCCGAGGCGAAGGTCTTCGACGCGACGCCGACTTTCGAGCGGATGCGTGCGCTCAAGACGCAGGACGAACTCGCCAAGCTGCGCAAGGCCTCCGAGCTGATCACCGAATCGATGCTGGCGACGATCGCCGGCGCGCAGGAAGGCTCGACTAAGGCGGAAATCATCGAACGGCTGCGGCGCGAGGAAACCAATCGCGGCCTGCATTTCGAATATTGCCTGCTGACACTGGGCTCCAGCCACAACCGGGCCGCGTCGCCGCAGGCCTGGGCGAAGGGCGAGGTGATGTCGATCGATTCGGGCGGCAATTATCACGGCTATATCGGCGACCTCTGCCGGATGGGCATTCTCGGCGAGCCCGACGCGGAACTCGAGGACCTGCTGCACGAGATCGACGCTGTCCAGCAGGCGGCGTTCTCCAAGATCAAGGCGGGGGCGCTCGGCGAAGACGCGATCGTCGAGGCGGAAGCGACGCTGAAGACTTCGCCATCGGCCGCCTTCACTGATTTCTTCTGCCACGGCATGGGCCTGACCTCGCACGAGGCGCCGTTCCTGATGACCAACCATCCGGTGGCCTATGAGGGCGTCGACGCCGACAGGCCGCTGGAGGAGAACATGGTGATCTCGGTCGAGACAACGATGCACCACCCCAAGCGCGGCTTTATCAAGCTCGAGGATACGATCGCGGTGACCGCCACCGGCTACGAGATGTTCGGAGAGACCGGTCGCGGCTGGAACCGAGGCGGTACAGCCGGCTGAACACAACTGAGCTAGCAATCGACCTTTGCAGGCTATCCTTGGCCCATTGCTGCGGCGCAACAGGCCCGGTTGCGCAGGCTCTGCCGCTGCCTATGTATCAGCATTCGTCCCAGGAGCTTTCCATGACCCACCATCTGTTTTCGCTGATCAAGCTCGGCGATCTCGACATTCCAAATCGCATCGCGATCGCCCCGATGTGCCAGTATTCGGCCGATGACGGCTCAGCCTCGGACTGGCACCTGCAGCAATGGATGACCTATGCTTTGTCGGGCGCCGGCATGGTGACGCTGGAGATGACCGATGTCGAGCGGCGCGGCCGCATCACGCATGGCTGCCTCGGCCTCTACACGGATCACAACGAGGCGGCTGCGAGGCGGGCCCTTGAAGCCGCGCGGGCCGTGGCGCTTCCCGGCACCGTGTTCGGCGTGCAGCTTGCCCATGCCGGCCGCAAGGCGTCGTGCCAGCGGCCATGGGAGGGCGGCGGGCCGCTGCAACCGAACCAGGATCCGTGGCAGACCGTCTCGGCTTCGGCCCTGCCGTTCGCCGATGGCTGGCACACGCCGCATGCGCTGACCGAGGACGAGGTTCACGCCCTCATCGGCCACTTCGTCAGCGCGGCGCATCGCGCCGAGCGGGCCGGCTTCGACTTCATCGAACTGCATTCGGCACACGGCTACCTGCTGCACCAGTTCATCTCGCCGCTGTCCAACCAGCGCACCGACAAATGGGGCGGTTCGCTTGAGAACCGCGTGCGGCTGGCCGTCGAGATCGCGAAGGCCGTGAAGAAGGCGGTGCCGAAGCTGATGCTCGGCGCGCGCATATCGGTCACCGACTGGGTGGACGGCGGGCTTTCTGTCGAGGAAGGCGTCGAGGTCGCCCGCGCGTTGGCGGATGCCGGCGCGAGCTACATATGCTGTTCCAGCGGGGGCAATTCACCACACCAGAAGATTCCGACCGGCCCCGGCTATCAGGTGCATCTCGCGGAAGCGGTGCGCAAGGCGGTCGGCGTGCCGGTTCGCGCCGTCGGCATGATCGACGACGCCAGGCAGGCCGAGGCGATCGTGGCGGACGGCCGCGCCGATATGGTGGCGCTCGCCCGCGCCATCCTCGCCGATCCGCGTTGGCCATGGCGGGCGGCCGCCACGCTCGGCCATGCTTTCAAGACTGCGCCCCAGCTGGCTCGCGCGACGTCGCTGCACAAGCATTGGGTAGCCGGCTAGGCTCTCAGGCGTAAGCGAGGTTCTTGCCGGAGTGGTGGTCGAAGAGGACGACCTTGTCGGGGTTCCATGAGAAGGTGACGGTTTCGTCGATGGCGAGGTTGGTGCGGGCCGAGACGGTTGCGCGCAGGATGGTTGCGTCGCCGACGCGCAGCGTGAGGATCTTCTCGACGCCGTGGTTCTCGATGTCGTGGACGGTCGCCTTGACGGGTGCGCCCGGCTCGACGACGAGGTCTTCCGGGCGGATGCCGAAGGTGAGCGGGCGGCCGTCCGTGGTGGCGGCTGCACTGGTTGCATTCGCGTTGGCGGCATTGGCCGCGAAGGGCAGTTCGAAGTTCAGCGGCGCCATGACGGCGCGGCCCGCGACGAGCTTGCCGGAGATCAGGTTCATCGGCGGCGAGCCGACGGCGCGCGCCACGAAGGTGTTCTTGGGGCTGTTGTAGATCTCGGAGGGGGTTCCGGTCTGCACCAGGCGGCCGTGGTTCAAGACGCCGATCCTGTCGCCCATCGACATCGCCTCGATCTGGTCGTGGGTGACGAACAGGAAGGTCTGGCCGAGGTTCATCTGGATGTTCTTGAGCTCGGTCCTCAGCGATTCCCTGAGTTTTGCGTCGAGTGCGGACAGCGGCTCGTCCATCAGGAAGACGCGCGGCTTGCGCACGATCGCTCGGCCGATCGAGACGCGCTGCATCTCGCCGCCCGACAGGCGGTCGGTCTTGCGTTCCAGGAGGTGCTCGATCCTCAGCGTCCTGGCGACGCGCTCGACGCGCTCGGCGATCTCGGCGTCGGCGACGCGCCTGAGCTTCGACTTCAGCGGAAATTCGAGGTTCTGGCGCACGGTGTAGCGCGGATAGAGCGAGTATTGCTGCAGCACCAGTGCCACGTCGCGCTCGGCAGCCCCCCAGTCGGCGACGTCGACGCCGTCGATCAGCACCTGGCCATCGGTCGGCTTTTCAAGCCCGGCGATGATTCTGAGCGTCGTCGTCTTGCCCGCGCCCGTCTCGCCGAGCAGCACGAAGAACTGGCCGTCCTCGATGTCGAGGTCGAGCCCGCGCAGCGCCTCGTGGACGCCGAAGGTTTTGGAGACGTTCTTGAGCTGGATATGGGCCATCAGACCGACAAGGCTCCGCAAGAGTGACTGTTGATTTGTGGCGGCGTCGCTCTGTCGCGCCCCCCTCTGGCCTGTCGGCCATCTCTCCCACAAGGGGGGAGATCAGCCCTCGCCTGCCTGCCCGTGCTCACAGCCTGACCCCGAGGTTCTGGCCGCTTTGCGTGTCGAAGAAGTGGGCCTGCGTGGGGTCGAGGCGGGCAAACACGCGGTCGCCGGCCCTGGCCACGAAGCCCGAGCGGGTGCGCGCGCGCAGCATCTGCGTGCCGAACTTGAGGTCGACGATGTCGTAGGAGCCGAGCGGCTCGATTATGTGGGCCCGCGCCTCCAGGAAGCCGTCGGCGGCCTCATGCGCCACCATGACGCCCTCCGGGCGGATGCCGAGCGACAACTTCTTGCCGGCGCCGCCGTTGAGTTTTGCCAGCAGCTCGCCCGGGAAGGCAAACGCCTGCGGCGCGCCTTCGACGGTGACGGCGGCGTTGCCGGCGTTCTCAGACACCTCGGCCGGCGCGACGTTCATCACCGGGCTGCCGACGAACTGCGCCACGAACAAATTGCCCGGATGCCCGTAGACCTCCTCGGGGGCGCCGACCTGCTGCAGCACGCCCTCGTGCATGATGACGATGCGGTCGGCAAGGCTCATCGCCTCGATCTGGTCGTGCGTCACATAGATCGTCGTCGAGCCCTGCTTGAGGTGCAGCCGCTTGATCTCGGCGCGCATCTCCTCGCGCAGCTTGGCGTCGAGCGCGCCGATCGGCTCGTCCATCAGCATGGCCTTGGGACGCCTGACCAGCGCGCGGCCGATGGCGACGCGCTGCATGTCGCCGCCAGACAGCGCCGAGGGCTTGCGCCCCAAGAGGTCGCCGATCCTCAGAACCTTCGCGACTTCACGCACCGCCTTGTCGATGTCGGCCCGGTTCATGCCGGTCGCCCTGAGCGGAAAGGCGATGTTCTCGAAGACGTTCATGTGCGGGTAGAGCGAGAACGACTGGAACACCATCGCGATGTCGCGGTCCGACGCCTTCAGGTGCTGCACCGCCTGGCCGTCGATCAGGATGTCGCCCTCGTCGATGGTCTCCAGACCCGCGATGGCGCGCAGCGTCGTCGTCTTGCCGCAGCCCGACTGGCCGAGCAGCACGATGAACTCGTTGTCTTCTATCTTCAGGTTCAGGTCCTTGATGACCTGCACCGCGCCAAAATACTTCTGGACGCCGCGAAGCTCGATCTGCGTCATGGATGGTTCCCCTGGTGTCCGCCCCGATGGGCCTGGACCCCGTCGTCATGGCCGACGGCTTTGCCGTCATGGTGGCCGACGGCTTTGCCGTCATGGTGGTCCGAGACGTCGAACACGCCGTCGGTCGCTTCGCCGTCGCCTGCCGCGCCGGCGGGTTTGCCGAACCAGCCGGTGAACATGAAGGTCAACAGCCCGACCAGGATGATGGTCACCCCGTAGCGGTGGAGGAACAGGTTCCACGGCTGGCAGAGCGCGACGATGCCCAGCACCATCACGATCTCGCCCGCACGCTGCAGTCTCGCGGCGCTGATCATTTGCGGATCGCTCCAAAGCTCATGCCGCGCAGGAGATGGTTCCTGAGCAGGAAGGTGAAGATGGCCACGGGCAGCAGGAACAGGAAGGTGCCCGACGCGATCACCGTCCAGTCGGGCAGCCCCGACCCAACCTGGCTCGGGATGAAGGGCGGCGCGGTCTGAGCACGCCGGTTGGTCATGATCAGCGCGAACGCATATTCGTTCCACGCCGTGATGAAGCAGAACACCGCGGTCGCAGCGATGCCGGTCGCCGCCTCGGGGATGACGATCTTGAAGAACGCCTCCATCCGCGTATAGCCGTCGACGAGGGCCGCCTCCTCGTATTCCTTCGGGATCTCGTCGATGAAGCCCTTCATCAGCCACACCGAGAAGGAGAGGTTGAAGGCCGTGTAGAGGATGATCAGGCCCCAGTGCGTGTCGTTGAGCCCGACCACCCGGTACATCAGGAACATCGGGATCGCCACCACCACCGGCGGCAGCATGCGCGTCGACAGGATGAAGAAGAGAAGGTCGGCCTCCCCCTTCACCTTGAAGCGCGAGAAGCCATAGGCGGTGATGGTGCCCATCGAGACCGCAAGCAGCGTCGAGGTGATCGCCACGATCAGCGAGTTCATGAAGCGGTTCGGATAGGCCGACGACTGCACGTTGCCCTTGCCGTCGCGCACCACCTTCTCGCCGCCGTCGAACACGATGCGCTCCCACCAGGGCGCCGCCTCGTACTGCTCGGGCGTCGGCTGCTCGCGCAACTGCGAGCGCTTGGTGAACAGCTTTACGAAGGGCGACACCTCGGGCGTGAACAGCACGGTCGGCGGCACCGTCGTCGACAGGTTGCGCGGCTTGAACGAGGTCGACACGATCCAGTAGATCGGCGCCAGGAAGATCAGGGTCACGATCAGCACGGAGGCAATGGCGACCCGGTTCAGCGTCCGTTCGCCGGATGTCTGTACGGCCGCCATCTCACAGAACTCCCGATGTCATGAAGCGGCGGACGGATGCGGGGCGAGGCTTCGCCATCTCAGCGCTCCTTCACTTTGTTCAGGTACTTCACATAGATGTTGGTGATCGCGAGAATCATGATCAGCACGATGTAGGCCAGCGCGCAGGAGCGCCCCGTCTGCCATTCCTGGAACGCCATCTTGTAGAGCCGGATCGAGATCACCTCGGTCGTCGGCTGGCTGGTCAGGATGTAGGCGAGGTCGAACGTCTTGAACGCCTCCATGGTGCGGAAGATGATGGCGATCATCAGGATCGGCGCCACCAGCGGCAGCGTGATGCGCAGGAAGGTGTAGAGCGAGCCCGCCCGGTCGATGGCTGCCGCCTCGTAGAGATGTTTTGGAACCGCCGACAGCCCGGCCAGCGACAGCAGCATCACGAAGGGCGACCACATCCAGATGTCGGTGATGGCGACCGCGTAGAGCGCCATGTTCGGGTTCGACAGCCATTCGAAGGTGCCGAGCCCAAGCGCATAGTTGATGACGCCGAAGGACGGGTCGTAGAGCAGTTTCCAGAACAGACCGACCACCGCCATCGACAGCATCATCGGCAGCAAAAGCAGCGTCGTGATCAGGCCCTTGAAGGGAATGTCGCGGTTCAGAAGCAGCGCCACGCCAAACCCGACGATCACCTGCCCGACCACCGAGACGATCACATACTTCGCCGTGATCGCGAAGTTCGACCAGATGAACGGGTCGTTCAGAAGCTCGCGGTAGTTCTGCAGGCCGACGAAGTTCGCCGGCGCCGGGCTCGACGCCCTGAAGTCGGTGAACGAATAGCCCAGCGAATACAGAAGCGGGAAGATGTTGAAGACGATCAGGAACAAGATCGTCGGAATGATGAAGAGATTGCGGATCGCAATGTCGCTCAGGCCCCGCGAGGCGGCGCGCGACTTCGGGTCCAGCGTTGTCATGACTGCGGTGGCCAAGGCCCGTTCCTTCCCGTCTCTCTTGCGCCGGCTCAAAATCCGTCCGGCAAGTCACTTCGTCGATGACCGGCTAGCGGTCGGTAGCGTCAATCCGGCGAGGGCTAGAAGCCCGCCCCGAGCATAGTCTCGATCGCGACCGATAATCCCGGGCCGAAAGCTCGGCCAAATCCCCTGGGCCAACAGCCCAAAAGCAAACGGAGGGGGCGGGCGCCGCCCCCTCCGAATTCAAACCGTGCCTACTTCACCCGGTCGTACTTCTTGAACGTCGCGTTCCAGTCGGCCGCCAGATTGTCCAGCACTTCCTTGGCCGTGCCCTGGTCGCCGGTGACATACGGATAGACCCGCTGGTTCATCGCGATCAGAAGCTCGGCGTATTCCGGCGTCGCCCAAAAATCCTTCACCTTGAACATCGTGTCGTAGAAGGCCTTGTTGTACGGCGTCGCATTCTGGAACTCGGCGCTTTCCAGCACCGCCTTGCTGCAGGTGTAGCCGCCAAGCTCCGCCCACTTCTTCTGCGTCTCGTCCTTGACGAACCATTCCAGGAACTTGAAAGCCTCTTCCTTGTTCTCGGAGTAGTTGACGATCGAGATGCCCTGTCCGCCGAGGGCGGCGAACTGCGCGCCGCCGGGACCCGCCGGGTTGGCGAAGAAGCCGGTGTTCTTGGCGTTCGGGTTCGACGCCTCGTTGACCAGTGCCGGGAAGAACGCGAAGTAGTTCATGCTCATCGCCGCCAGGTTCTCGGTGATCGCCTGGTTGCTCTCGATGAAGAACGCCTTGGCCCAGCCCGGAGGCGTGAAGCCGTAAAGCTCCTTGTAGAGCTCAAGCGCCTTGATGTTCTGCTCGGAGTTGATGATCCCGTCGACCTTGTAGGTCGCGTAGTCGCCAAGCTCGCCGCCATACGAGAAGATCGCATTCTCGACGCCCATCACGAGCGCGTCATACGAGTTGTCCGTGTAGATCGCCACGCCATAACGCTTCTCGTCGGGACGGTGGAAGAACTCCGCGATGTCGCGAAGCTGCGCGAACGTCGCGGGAACCGCGAGGTCGTAGCCGTACTTGGCCTTGAACGCCTCCATCTCCTTGGGGTCCTCGAACCAGTCCTTGCGGTAGGACCAGCCGACCGCGTCGCCCTCGGCCGGTACCGACCAGTACTTGCCCGATGCCGCCGGATATTCCGAATAATACTTCACCGTCGCAGGCGCCATCGTCTCGGCAAGCTTGTGCTTGGCGAAAAACTCGCTCAGATCCACATAATGCCCGGCCTCGGACGCAGCACCGATCCACTGCGAATCGCCGACAACCATGTCGTAGGCGGAACCCTTCGCGTTGAACTCCGTGAACGCCTTCGTCTGGAAATCCGACCACGGCGTCGTCTCGACCGTCACCTTAACCCCGGTCTCCGCCTCATAGACGTTCGCAAGCTCCTGCAGATAGTTCGCAGGATCCCACTCAGCCCAGAATATCGTCAGCTCCTGGCTCATCGCCGACGTGCTCATCGCAACACTCAGCGAAAACCCAGCCAATAAACCCTTTACCCTCATGCGCATGTCATAAATCCTCCCTTGGACGTCCGGCCCGCATTGTACGGGCGATATCGCACCGGTCTTCGTTCCAGGCTTTTGGCCCGGATCCTCCCCGGCCAGTTTCACGTGGACGTGGCGCCAATCAGGCACCGGCCACCTCAATCTGGTATTACCAATCCGCGACTTTCGTCAAGGCCTTTCTTGGCCACCCGAGGACCGTCGCCGATCACAAAAGAGCGAAAAAAACCGTTGAATTTCATTTGCTTCCGAGAAGGAGGGAAAACCCCGACCAACGGTTCGGCCTCGCGCCAGATCGACTGGCGCGTTTTCGTCGCGTTATCTGGTCGAACCAGATGCGGCACTAAGCGGAGGTTGTTGCAGCGATCATCGCGCCACCTTTTTCGTCAAGGGCGGCGCGAACGAGTGCCTGAGCAGCCCATTGAGCCACAGATTGCGTCTGCTGGCCATCCAGTCCCCAGATGTCCTTCAGGACAGTCAGCGCCTCCACGCCAAAGAAGAGCGACAACGCCTGCGCCAGCCGTTCGAATGCCGCCGGCGCCAAGGTCGGTTCCAGCGGCTTGAGCGCGTCCCTGAGCAATTCGATGCGGTGACCGCGCTTGAATTCCGGTTCCGCGCCAAGCGTTCCCGCGCGACCCTGCGCCCATTGCTCGAGTGACAGTTTCAGCGCCGCCTTGAAGGTTGCCTCGAACGCATCAATGCGCGGCAGACCCGCGCCAAGCAGGTCGGAGACCCGTCGCTCAGCGTCGCCCGACACCGATGCCCAGGTCAGGATAGGGCCAAGCGCCTGATCCACCACCGCGCCCACCAGCGCCGCCTGGCTTGGAAAATACCTGTATGCCGTTGCGCGGGAAACCCCGGCCGCCTCCGCCACCTCGCTCACCGACGGCGTGACCCCCGCCTGCATGAGCCGGATCGCCGTGTCGAGCATCAACCGCCCGGTGCGCGCCCGGGGTCCGGTTGGAAGGCTGGGATCGGTGACCCGTGCGCCTGTATCCGATTGACGTGAGACGAGCATGTCAATACGATACGCACGTCTCGTAAAAATGCAAGAGCGGCACGCCGCGACTTGCACGGGCCGGCAGGACGCTGCAGGCGTGATTGCCCGGAGGAAACGTTGAAACATATCTACGTGGTTGGCACGGCCGACACGAAGGGCGAAGAACTGGCCTACCTTGCGAGCCGCATCGCGGCTGCCGGTGGCCGCCCCCTGACTATCGACGTGGGCACCGGAAAGCCGTCCCTCACGCCCGACATCGCCGCTTCGGAGGTCGCCGCCAGCGGCCCAGCGGGCACGGCGGCGGCGCTGGCTTCCGGCGACAGGGGCCGCGCGGTCGCGGCCATGGCGGCTGCTTTCGCGCGATTCGCGGCGCAGCGCGACGACATCGCCGGCATAGTCGGCATCGGTGGCGGCGGCGGCACCTCGATCGTGACATCAGGCATGCGCGAACTGCCGCTTGGCCTGCCCAAGCTGATGGTCTCGACGCTGGCGTCCGGCGACGTCGGTCCCTATGTCGGCGTCTCCGACATCACGATGATGCCTTCGATCACCGACATGGCCGGCCTGAACCGGATCAGCCGCGTCGTGCTGGACAACGCGGCCTCGGCAATCACCGCCATGGCCGCGCGCCCGCACCAGGCGGCGGACGGCAAGCCGGCGATCGGCTTGACCATGTTCGGCGTGACGACCGCCTGCGTCACCGAGATCGTCGAGCATCTGAAGGGCGAGTACGACTGCCTCGTCTTCCACGCGACCGGAACCGGCGGTCGCACGATGGAAAAACTTGCTGATTCCCGCTTCATCGCAGGCGTGATCGACATCACGACGACGGAGATCTGCGACCTGCTGTTCGGCGGCGTGCTGCCGGCAGGGGAAGACCGCCTCGACGTCATCGCGCGAAGAGGACTGCCCTATGTCGGCTCGGTCGGCGCGCTGGACATGGTGAATTTCTGGGCGCCCGAAACCGTCCCGGAGAAATACCGTGGACGCCTCTTCTACAATCACAACTCCAACGTGACGCTGATGCGCACGACTGCGCAGGAGTGCCGCGCCCTCGGCGAATGGATCGGCAGGAAGCTCAACGCCTGCGAAGGCCCGGTCCGCTTTCTCATCCCTGAAAATGGCGTCTCCGCGTTCGACATCGAGGGCGGCGCCTTCTGGGACCCCGATGCCGACGCCGCGCTCTTCGCCTCGCTGGAAGCGACCGTGCAGCAGACCGAGGCGCGCCGCATCGAGCGCCTGCCGCTGCACATCAACGATCCGAAATTCGCCGCGGCCGCGGTCGCAGCCTTCCGTGACATTAAAGCCGCTGAAGGCGCTTAGCCAAGGACACACCATGCCTGCCATCCCACGCGCAAAAATCCTCGAGAAGTTCCGCGACATGATTGCGCGCGGCCAGCCCATTGTCGGCGGCGGCGCCGGCACGGGTCTCTCGGCGAAGGCCGAGGAGGCCGGCGGCATCGACCTCATCATCATCTACAATTCCGGCCGCTATCGGATGGCAGGCCGCGGTTCGGCGGCCGGCCTGCTCGCCTACGGCAACGCCAATGAGATCGTCAAGGAGATGGCCTATGAGGTGCTGCCGGTCGTGAAGAAGACGCCGGTTCTAGCGGGCGTCAACGGCACCGACCCGTTCGTGATCATGCCGAGGCTGCTCGCCGAACTGAAGGACATGGGCTTCTCCGGCGTGCAGAACTTTCCCACCATCGGCCTGTTCGACGGGTCGATGCGCCAGAGCTTCGAGGAGACCGGCATGGGTTTCGGTCTCGAGGTTGACATGATCGGCGCGGCACACAAGCTCGACCTGTTGACCACGCCATACGTGTTCAATGCGGACGAAGCGACGGCAATGACGAGGGCCGGCGCCGACATCGTCGTGGCACATATGGGCGTGACAACAGGCGGATCGATCGGCGCGATATCAGCCAAGTCGCTCGACGACTGCGTCAAGGAAATCGACGTCATCGCCGACGCGGCGCGCGCCGTCCGCAAGGATGTCATGCTGCTCTGCCATGGCGGTCCGATCTCCATGCCTGATGATGCGCGCTATATCCTCGAACGCTGTCCGGGCCTGCATGGCTTCTATGGCGCGAGCTCGATGGAGCGGCTGCCGGCCGAAGCGGCGATCCGCGACCAGACGGCAAGCTTCAAGGCGTTGCCAACCCGCAAGTAAGAATGCAATCGCACCGAGGAGACAGGCACATGAGCGATCCCAACAAGATGTTCGTCTACCCAAGAGATGTCGATGCCTTCGGCTTCGACTGGGGCCGGCTGGCGCTGACCGTCGCGCCGGAGGTGAACGGCGCAGCACGCTTTTCGGGTGGCGTGGTCGACCTGCCGCCAGGCCAGGGTCACGCCCGCCACAACCATCCTGGCGCCGAGGAGATCATCTTCGTGATCTCTGGCAATGGCGAGCAGATGGTCGAGGACGAGATGGGCGTTCCCATCACGAAAAAGGTCGGTCCAGGCTGCACGATCTTCGTGCCCGAAAGCCGCTTTCATTCGACGCTGAACACCGGCCCGGCGCCGATGCAGTTGTTCGTCGTCTATTCGCCGGCTGGTCCGGAACTGGGTCTTCGCGACCTGCCCGACTTCAGGATCATTCCGGCCGGCAGCTAAGGCCACGATGGTCCCCGCCTCGCTGATCCGGCGCGGTGGGACCCTCCTCAATTGCACTCCAAAGGATACTGGCCCGAAAAATCGGGCAGGCGCTTCGCCACCGCAGACTGTAGAGTGACAGAATCACCCGCCGCTACAGGCGGCACTCTTCCGAGACAGTCGTGAACAACGGTATCCTGCTGGCGCTCCTCGCTTACGCCGTCTACTCGTGGAGCGACGCCGCGGTTAAGGCGCTTGGCGGCAGCCTGACGATTTTCGAGATCGGGTTCTATGCCGCGCTGATCTCCAGCATCTGCATCGTCGCCACGACGCCGAGCGACGAAAACTGGCTTCACTTCTGGCGCATGAAACGGCCATGGGCAGTGCAGGCGCGCGCCCTTTCAGGAGCAGTGGCCAGCGTATTCAGCATCATCGCCTTTACATCGATCCCTCTGGCCGAAGCCTACGCGCTGGTGTTCCTGGCGCCGCTGTTCGTAACCCTTCTTTCGCTGTTCGTTCTCAGGGAACATGTCGGGCCCTGGCGCTGGTTCGCCGTGGGGGCGGGCTTCGCCGGCGTCCTGCTTGTCGTTCAGCCCGGCTTCCGGGAGGTCCAGTTCGGTCACTTCGCCGCGTTGTTTGTTGCGCTTCTGGCCGCCATCAGCGTCATCCTGATGAGATCACTCTCTGGGCACGAGACACGCACGACGATGCTAGGCTTCCTGATGCTCTACGTCCTCCTGTTCAACGGCGTCGCCATGATGGCAACGACGGCCAGTTTGCCGACGCCCGGTCAGGCGGCGATCCTTCTCTTTACCGGTGTCGTCTCGGCGGCGGGTAACATCTTGCTCCTCAGGGCAACGCGCTTCGCGCCGGCCAACGAGCTGGCGTCGACACACTATTCGCAGATCGTCTGGGCGGTCCTCATCGGCGCGCTGGTCTTCGACGAACAGCCCGATGCGCTGTCGATCGTGGGCCTGGTGATCATTGCTGGTTCCGGCCTGCTCACGGTCGCGCGGGAGAGAATCCGGCTCGGGACGGTGAGATGGAACCCGTTCAGCCGCAACCGCCTTTAGCGCCACCCGATTGCGGGAGCCACGTGGGTCAGGATCGCCTCGATGACATGCGCGTCGTAGGCGACGCCAAGCTGGTTGGGGACGGTTAGCAGCAACGTGTCGGCCTCCGCGATGGCGGAATCGCCCCTGAGCTGCTCCACGAGGATGTCCGGCTCGGCGGCATAGCTGCGCCCGAACACCGCAAGCTTTTCCGGTTCGATGTAGCCGAAATGATCCGCGCTGTCGCCGCCGCCGAAATAGGCGCGGTCGCGGTCGTCCACCAGGGCGAAGATGCCGCGGCTGACGGAGACGCGTGGCTCATGGCCATGGACGCCCGCTTTCCAGGCCTTCCGGTAGGCTCGGATCTGGTTGGCCTGCTGGACGCGAAAGGGTTCGCCGCCCTCGAAGACGGTGTGTTCAGGGGAAGCGGCGGCGGTAGTGCTCGACGACCTCGGGGTTGCGCAGGTTGAGCGGCAATTCGCCGGCAAGCACCCGGATCGCTTCCTCAACGGCGCCGATGCCCATGCGCATCATGCTTTCCTCGGTGATCCCCGCCATATGCGGCGTGATAATCACGTTGTCGAAGCTGAAATAAGGGTGATCCGGCGGCAGCGGCTGCGTGACGAACACGTCCAGTGCAGCGCCGCCGACATGGCCTGACGAAAGCGCGGCAACAAGCGCTGCGTCGTCCACGACCGGCCCACGCGATACATTGATCAGCAACGCACCGGGTTTCATCCTGGCAATGCGATCCGGACCCATCAGGCCGGTCGTCTCAGGCGTCAGCGGGCAGCACAGCACGACGATGTCGCTTGCCTCGACAAGCTCGTCGACCGAGGCGAAGCGGACATGACCGGGCAAATCCTTCGTGGTGCGGCTGTTGACGACGACATCGAGGCCGAAGCCCTTGGCCGCCATGTCGGCGACATGGCGTCCGACCGCCCCGAAGCCGACGATGCCGATGGTGCGGCCCGACAGGTCGTTGCCGTCATTGGCGTGGTCGCGCCCGGCGAGCCAGCCCTTCTGCCTGAGGTCGCGGTCGACACGGCGGAACTTTCGCAGCAGCGCCATGGAGGTCCACAGCACATGCTCGGCGACGGTGCGGGCATTCGCGCCGGGCACGTTGGCGACAAGCACGCCCGACTTCGTCGCCGCATCCATCGGGATCATGTCGAGGCCCGCGCCGTGCCGGATCGCCGCGCGCAATCGCGGCGCACGCTCGAAAAGCACCGGCGGCAGGGTGGCGCGGACGATGACGATTTCGGCGTCGCGCGCCTCGTCGGCGAGCGTCACCGGATCGATCGCCGAGGCCACCAGAAGCGCGCCATGATCCTGCAGCATCGCGGTAGGGCGCGGATGCAGTGGATGCGTGGAGAAGATCACGGGCACGATGCTAGACCTGTTCGAGTGTCTTGTCGGCCTCGCCGGCGTGGCCCTGGATGAGACCCTTCCAGTAGCTTTCGACGCCCTGAAGATGTGCGCTCATTAGCGCCTGGGCGAGGTTGCCGTCCCGCTTCACCAGCGCATCGAATATCCGCAGGTGCTCGGCATGCGATTTGCGGCCGCGTTCCGGATCCTGGAAATAGATCGGCAGGCGCTGCTCGCCCATCACGTAGTAGACGCTGCAGACCTTATGGAAGACGCTGTTCTTGGTCGCGCGCACGATCTCGAGGTGAAAGTCGCGATCCTCACGGGCGATGCCTTCGCCGGCATCGAGCCGCAATTCCGATTGGTTCAGTATCTCGCGCAGCCGTTCATAGTTTTCTTCGGTGGCCCTGCCACAGGCGAGTTCGGCGGCCTTGATCTCGTGAATCTTCCTGAGTTCCACGGTCTCGTAGATCTGGATCGGATCGAGCGGAACGCCGGCCCTGGCGAAAAGGGCCATTGCATCGACGCTTGCCTGCCTGGTCGTCAGGTAGATGCCCGACTTGGCCCGGCGTTCGACGATCTGCATCGCCTCCAGGATGGCCAGTGCCTCGCGGATCTGCCCGCGACTCACTGAAAAATGCTCGGCCAGCTCGCGTTCGGAGGGCGTGCGCCCCGTGTCGCCGCTGGAAGCGGCGAATAGATAGGCGGCAAGCTCGGCGAGCAGGTTGTTTTCCTTCATGATCTCAGGCGCCCTGCGCGTGGGCCTCCAGAAACGCCTCCGACATGGTAAAGCCGAGGCCCGGCTTTTCCGGAATGGCGATCAGACCGTCCGTCACTTCGATCTTGTCCTCGACCAGGTCATGGATCATCGGATTGGCGCCGAGCGAATATTCGATCGTGAAGCTGGCCGGCGAAGCTGCGCAGATATGCAGCCCTGCGAAGAAGCAGGGCGCGCCGGCCCAAAGATGGGGCGCCAGCCTCAGATTGAAGGCGCTGGCGATGGTGCCGATCTTCATCGCTTCGCTGATGCCGCCGCAGAAGGCCGGGTCGGGCTGGAAGATGTCGGCGGCCTTGAGCACCGCGAGGTCACGGAATGCGTAGCGGGTCGCTTCGCTCTCGCCGGCCGAGATCGGAACGTTGCCGGCTGCGCGAACCTCGGCCATGCCCGGCTTGTCGTCGGCGATGACCGGCTCCTCGAACCACGCAAGGTCGCAGTCCTCGACCATATGGATGAAACGGCGCGCGTCAGCGACCGTGTAGGTGCCGTGCGCGTCGACCGCCAGTTCGACGTCTGGCCCGATCGCCTGACGCGCGGCCTTGACGCGCGCGGCCGAAATGTGCGGAGCCCCGTCCATCGCGCCGACCCGCATCTTGAGCGCCTTGAACCCGCCATGCGCGATATACGACAGAAGCTGTTCGCCGACCTTGTCGGCCGACGCCCAGCCGCCGGAGGCGTAGGCCGGCATGCGCTCCAGCTTGCGGCCGCCGAGCAGCCGCCAGACTGGCACGTTGAGCGATTTGCCGAGGATGTCCCAGAGTGCGATGTCGACAGCGCTGATGGCGGCGATCGTGGTGCCGCGCCGCGCCATCTGCGGCATGGCGTGGCCCTCCCTCACGGCGAGGCCTGAGCGCACGCCGTTGTAGAGCATCTCCCAGATCACGCCGATATCGCCCGCATGCAGACCGATCAGCTGCGGACCAACCTCGTGGTTGAGCATGTGGACGAGGGCGCCGTAGTCGCCGGCGCTGCCGGCGGCATTCTTGCCCTCGCCCCAGCCGACCAGCCCGTCATCCGTCTCGATGCGCAGGATGGCGGCGTCGAATGTCCGCACCTGACCGAAGTCGCTGCGGTGCTGGCGACTCGCTTCGATGGGTATGCGGACCCACCAGGCTCTGACGCTCTTGATGCGCATGGCTCTCCTTTGCCGCGGCCGGCCGCAGGCGACTGATCGTTGTCGTCTGCCGTCGGACCTAGGCGGGCATCTTCTTGCCGATAAGCGGCAGGATGGTTTCCGCCGTGATGCGCATCTGGTCGGTGTAGAAGTTTTCCGTGAGCACGCTGGAGCCGTGGTCCTGGATGAACTTCAACTGCTCGGGCGAAATGTCGACCGGGTTGCGCTCGACCATGTCCGGATAGCGGTTGGCCGGCGTGCGGTCGACCGGGGCGACGAACTCATTGGTGAGCGCGCCGTCGTAGCCGATGTCCTTCAGGATGCCGATGATCTTCGGCCAATCGATGGTGCCGAGGCCGGCCGCGAAGCGATTGTTGTCCGCGATGTGGAAATCGAACAGGCGCTTGCCAGCCTTGCGGATCGCCTCCTCGACGTCGAACTCCTCCATGTGGATATGGTAGGCGTCGAGGCAGATGCCACATTCGGGGCTGACCGCGTCGGCCAGCGCCAGCGCCTGCTCGCCGCGATTGAAGATGTAGGTCTCGAAGCGGTTCAGCGGCTCGACCGCGATCTTGACGCCGACCTTCTTGGCGTGGGCGAAGCATTCGCGGGTCGCGTCGACCAGCCACGTCCACTCTTCTTCGGGGGAGCCATCGGGCACGACCTTGCCGACCGTTCCCGGAACGAGCGTGATGATTTCGCCGTCGAGTTCGCTGACCATGGTGAGCACGTCCTTGACGTACTGAACCGACCGTTCGCGCTGGCCCTGGTCCTTTGCGGCTAGATTGCGTTCGCCGAGCATCAGCGTGACGGCGCCCCAGCAGCGAATGCCATGTTCCTTGAGCAGACGGCGCGTCTCCGTCGGCTTGTACTGCTCCGGTTCGCCGGAGATCTCGATCGATTCATAGCCGAACTTCTTGATACGCTTGAGCGTGACCTCGAGTGGCTCGGCGCGCATCCAGTTGTGCGTTGAAAGATGCATTGTCTTCTCTCCCGAAAATCGCCCGCGCATTGATGGCGTGACGTATTGACTGCTTTTTCTCCTCGCCTGGCCGACCCGGCACAAAGCCGATCTGGTTCTACCAATTGAGGCCGGCACGACCTCTAGCGCAAAAAAAATGTTGCCGCAAGCCAGCCGCACCTGCGGCACGCATGGTACTCTAAGATATTGAACTCACTTGTTTTATTGCGACGCTTGAAAATATTGAGCCGACCGGCGAGTCGCCGAGCTCGACTTGACCGATTTTGGAACTTTGGTAATACCAGAATGGGCGGCAAACATGAGAAGTCGAGATTCAGTGCTGTGTTCGACTGTCATGGGGAAGAGGCTGATGGCCGGCGGTTCGGGGTGGCTCCGCCGGCCATGGCCCTTGGTCGAATTGCGCAGCAGCCGCCGATGCCGCTAGACTTACAGCCATAACGATGCAAACCGATTGCTGACCGTTCGAGGTCAGGACGAGGGAGGATTTCGTGCCTAAGACGATGAAGGGTCCCGCTATTTTTCTGGCGCAGTTCGCGGGCGATGTCGCGCCTTTCAATTCGCTGAAGTCGATTGCCGAATGGGCCGGCGGGCTCGGTTACAAGGGCGTGCAGATTCCGTCCTGGGACGGTCGCCTGTTCGACCTGAAGAAGGCGGCGAGCTCAAAGACCTATTGCGACGAGGTGAAGGGCATCTGCACCGAGGCTGGCGTCGAGATCACCGAACTGTCGACCCATCTGCAGGGGCAGCTCGTCGCGGTCAACCCGGCCTATGACAGCCAGTTCGACGGCTTTGCCCCTTCGTCGGTCCACAACAATCCGAAGGCGCGCCAGAAGTGGGCCGTCGAGCAGATGAAATTCGGCGCCAAGGCATCGCGCAATCTTGGGCTGAACGCTTCGGTGACCTTCTCGGGTGCGCTCGCCTTCCCGTACCTCTATCCGTGGCCGCAGCGGCCGGCCGGCCTTATAGAGGAAGCCTTCGCCGAACTCGGCAAGCGCTGGAAGCCGATCCTCGACGTCTATGAGGATGTCGGCGTCGATGTCGGCTACGAGATCCATCCTGGCGAGGACATCTTCGACGGCGCGACCTTCGAGATGTTCCTCGACGCCGTCGGCGGCCACAAGCGGGCGAACATCAACTACGACCCGTCGCACTTCCTGTTGCAACAGCTCGACTATCTCGAATTCATCGACATCTATCACGAGCGGATCAAGGCCTTCCATGTGAAGGATGCCGAGTTCAACCCGACCGGCAGGCAGGGCGTCTATTCAGGCTATCAGGGCTGGGTGAACCGGGCCGGCCGCTTCCGGTCGCTGGGCGACGGGCAGGTCGACTTCTCCGGCATCTTCTCCAAGCTAGCGCAGTACGACTACGACAGCTGGGCTGTGCTGGAATGGGAATGCTGCCTGAAGCATCCCGAGGACGGAGCCGCCGAAGGCGCGCCCTTCATCGCCAGCCATATCATTCGCGTGACCGAAAAGGCGTTCGACGACTTTGCCGGCGGCACGACGGACAAGAAGCTGCTCAGACAGATGATGGGAATCTAGCGCGGCGGTCGGCAAGGAGGAGGAACAAGTGGTTTCTGGCAGACAGGTTGAATCGGGCAAGGGACCGATCCGCTACGGCATGGTGGGCGGCGGACAGGGCGCCTTCATCGGCGCGGTGCACAGGTTGGCGGCGCGCATGGACGGCGAGTTCGAGCTGGTAGCGGGCGCATTGTCGTCGAGCCCGGAACGGGCCAAGGCCTCGGCCGCCGAACTTGGGCTCGATCCGTCCCGCAGCTATGCGAGCTTCGCCGAGATGGCGAAAGCCGAGGCCAAACGCCACGACGGCATCGAGGCGGTGGCGATCGTGACCCCGAACAACGTGCATTTTCCGGCGGCCAAGGCGTTCCTCGAAGCCGGCATCCATGTCATCTGCGACAAGCCGCTGACCTCGACGCTTGCCGATGCCAAGAAGCTCGCCGCGCTGGTGGAAAAGAGCGGCAAGGTTTTCGTGCTGACGCACAACTACACCGCCTATCCGATGGTGCGGCAGGCGCGCGACATGGTGGCCAAGGGCGAACTCGGCGACATCCGCCTCGTGCAGGCGGAGTATCCGCAGGACTGGCTGACCGACCCGATCGAGCAGACCGGCCAGAAACAGGCGGCGTGGCGCACCGATCCCAAACAGTCGGGCGTGGGCGGCGCTTCGGGCGACATCGGCACGCATGCCTATAATCTGGCGCGTTTCGTATCCGGCCTCGAACTGGCCGAGCTTTCGGCGGACCTCGATTCCTTCGTGCCCGGCCGGCTTGTCGATGACAATCTGAACGTGCTGCTGCGCTTCAAGCCGGTCGGCAAGGCGCATGCGGCCAAGGGCATGATCTGGGCGAGCCAGGTGGCGCCGGGGCACGAGAACGGCCTGAAGCTCAGGATCTACGGCACAAAGGGCGGCCTGGAATGGGTGCAGGCCGACCCGAACTACCTCTGGTACACGCCGTTCGGCGAGCCGAAGCGGCTGATCACGCGGGCGGGCGCCGGCGCGACTGCGGTTGCGGGACGGCTGACGCGCGTGCCTTCGGGCCATCCGGAAGGGTATCTCGAAGGTTTCGCCAACATCTACCAGGAGGCGGCGCGCGCGATCCGCGCCGCGCGGCGCAAGGGTGGCAAGCCGGCTAAGGATGTCATCTATCCGACGGTGCAGGACGGCGTCGAGGGCGTCGCTTTCGTCGAGGCCTGCGTGAGATCGTCGAAGAAGAACGGCGCCTGGACGAAACTCTAGCACGGATAGACGGACTGCACCGGCGGGCCGTCCGTCGATTTACCGCATCAGTCCCCGTGCGGCCACCGGCCAGACAAGTTCGACCATTCCGTTGCGCACGCCATAGACTTCGTCGACCATGTTGGAGACGACGCAGCAATGGTTGGGGACGATCGTGACGACCTCGCCGACCTTCGGCTTGGTGGGCGATGAAGCAAGGTCAACCATGCCGTGCTCCTCCGACATGTTGACGAGCGCGGCGTCCGGATATTCGACGATACGGCCGAAATTCGTCACGAAGAACTGCTCCCGCGTCAGCATCTTGGACCCGGCGTCGATGATCGCCCGGTCCTCGGTGGGGCGGCTCACCACGGTTGCCCGGACTTGCATGGCGCAATCGTCCCGTGAGGCGACACCGGACTGCACCATCATGACGTCGTTGTAGACGTAGGTGCCGACCCGGTGTTCGGTCATCATCGGATAATCGGCCAGGGAATTGAGAGCCGGCGATCCGCCGCCCGAAAGCACCGGGATCGGCAGGCCGGCCTTGCCGAAAAGCGCGATCGCGTCGGTATAGAACTCGATCGTGTGGGGCGCATTGTTGGGGTAGCTGGCGAGCCCGGCGAATTCGGTGCCCGGCAGCCTGGCGGCCAGCATTGCGATGTCGAGCGCGGCCTGCGGCGTCTGGACGCCGTTGCGACCGAAACCCGTGTCGCATTCGATCATGACGGGAACCCGCCTGCCCCTGCTTCTGGCGGCGTCGGACAGGCCGCGCAGCACCACCTCGTTATCGGCAACAACCGACAGGCGGCCGATGCGTTCGGACAGGTCCATGAGCCGTCCTGTCTTGGCCGGCCCGACAATGTTGAAGGAGATCAGGATGTCGTCGGTCACGCCGGCGTCGATGAACACCTCCGCCTCGCCGAGCTTCTGGCAGGTCAGCCCGACCGCACCGGCTGCGATCTGCATGGCGGCAATCGAGGGAATCTTGTGCGTCTTGATATGCGGGCGGAGAGCCTTGCCACTCGCTGTGACCATGCGTTGCACGCACGCGATGTTGCTCTCGAGGCGATCGAGCAGAATGGTAACGCAGGGCGTGTCGAGATCGGAAACAGGTAGGCCAATCGATGTCATCGCCGTCAACCTCCTGCCACCGACCAGCCGCCGTCGACCAAGATGTTGGCGCCGGTGATCAGGGATGCCGCCGGCGAAGCCAGGAAAACCACGGTGCCGGCGACGTCGATCGGATCGCCGATGCGGCCGAGCGGGATGTGGTCGAGCACGTGCTGCTTGAAGTCCGGCTTGTCGAGACTCGGCCGCGTGCCGTCCGTCCAGATGAAGGTCGGCGCGATGCTGTTGACCGTGATGCCGTACCGCGCCCATTCGGCGGCGAGGCAGCGCGTCAGATGGTTGATCGCGGCCTTGCTGATGCAATAGATCGACTCACCGCGCAGCGTCACCGAACCCGCCTGAGAGCTGATGTTGATGATGCGCCCGGATTTCTGGGCGATCATCAGCTTGGCCACCGCCTGCGTTGTGAAGAAGGTGCCCTTGAGGTTGATATCGACGGTGTAGTCGAAGTCCTCCTCAGTGACATCTTCGGCGAGATTTTCGGGGCCGATGCCGACATTGTTGACCAGTATGTCGATACGGCCAAAATGATCGTGGGCCCGAGCGACGGCGGTTCGCACCGTCTTGAGGTCGGCAAGATCCATCTCCACCGCCAGGGCGCGCCGGCCGAGCGCCTCGATCTCGGAAACAAGCGCCTTGCCGTCGGCGGTCTTGCGTACCCCAACGATCATGTCGGCGCCGGAGCCGGCGCAGGCCAGGGCCGACGCGCGGCCGATGCCACGCGAAGCGCCCGTCACGAGAACGATCTTGCCAGCCAGATCGAAGCTCGGCGTCGTCTTTGCGGTCATGATGCATCCTCCCTCGAAATGCCCAAGCTTTAGCCAGAAGGCGCAGCGAGGGAAAGCCGCCGCGGTCGATCTTGGCGCGGAACAACCAACCGATGGCGGGCATTGTCAGGATGCGGCGCCAGCCCGCGCGGGAACTCGCGCGGGTGTCTTTTCGTCGGCGCCGCGCGGTCGTAAGCTTCACAGGACCGGCCGCAGGCCGCAGGAGTTCGTCATGGCCCCACGTCCCGCCTGGAAAGGCTATCTGAAGCTGTCTCTGGTGACATGCGCGGTGGAACTGTCGGGCGCGACGACAGCCAGCGAGAAGGTATCGTTCCGCACGCTGAACCGGAAAACCGGCAATGCGGTTCGCCGGCAGTATATCGACCAGGCCACCGGCAAGCCGGTCGACGACAAGAACGAGGTGCGCGGCTACGAGGTCGAGAAGGACGAGTTCCTGCTGATCGAGGACGAGGACATCGCAGGCGTCCAGATCGAATCCTCGCACACGCTGAGCCTCGACAGCTTCGTCGAGAAGGCCGCCGTCGACCCGGTCTACATCGAGAAGCCCTACTACCTTGCCCCCGCCGACAAGGTTTCGGAGGAGGCCTTCGCCGTCATCCGGCAGGCGCTGGAGAACAAGAAGATGGCGGGGCTGGCGCGCATCGTGCTCTACCAACGCGAGCGGCCCTGCCTCATCGAACCGTTCGGCAAGGGCATGCTTCTGACGACGCTGCGCTACGGCGACACGGTCAAGCCGGCGCAAGAGGCTTACGATGGCCTCGAAAAGGTGAAGATCGACCCGGACCTGCTCGACCTCGCCAGCAAGGTGATTGACCGGAAGAAGGGAAAATTCGACCCGTCGACCTTCGAGGACCGCTACGAAAAGGCGGTGCTCAACCTCATCAAGTCGCGCAAGAAAAGCGGCAAGAAAGCGCCGGTGCGACAGGAGGAGGAGAAGCCATCGAACGTCATCAACCTGTTCGACGCGCTGAAGAAGAGCCTCGCTTCGGGCGAGGAAGGCGGCGGGGGCGACAAGCCGGCCGCGAAGAAGCCGTCCGCCAAGTCGCCTCCGGACAAGAAGCCGCCATCCGGCAGCCAAAAATCATGATATCCGATGGACAAGCTTGAGACCTACCGCGCCAAGCGGAACTTCAAGCTGACTCCGGAGCCCGCCGGAAAGGCGGGCAAGGGCACGGCCAAGGATGCCGGCGGCGTCTTCGTCGTCCACAAGCATGACGCGCGCAGGCTGCATTACGATCTCAGGCTCGAGCATGACGGCGTGCTGTGGAGCTGGGCGGTGACGCGGGGCCCCAGCCTCGATCCGGCTGAAAAGAGGCTGGCCGTGCATGTCGAGGACCACCCGTTCGACTACCGGACGTTCGAGGGCGTGATCCCGTCCGGCTACGGTGCGGGGACGGTGATCATCTGGGACGAAGGAAGCTGGACGCCGGAATTCGATCCGGCCTGGGGGCTCGGGAAGGGCCACATCCGGTTCGAACTCGCGGGCGAGAAGCTGCGCGGGCTCTGGGATCTCGTGCGGCTGAAGCCAAGGCCCGGCGAGAAAAGCGACAACTGGCTGTTGATCAAGGCCGACGACGTCTTTGCGCGGCCCGGTGTCGACATACTGGAGGCCGAACCGCGCTCGGTGACGTCAGGGCGCACCGTGGAGGAGGTTGCGGCCGGCAAACCGCCAAAGCGGAAATCTGCGAAGAAGGCGGCTGCCAAGCCGAAGGCCGCACGGAAGCGCAAACGCGGCGCCGCGCCCATGCCGGGCTTCATGGAGCCGCAGCTTGCAACGCTGCGCGCCAGTCCGCCGGAGGGCGAGAAGTGGCTGCACGAGATAAAGTTCGACGGCTACCGAATCCAGGCGCATGTCTGCGATGGCAAGGTGAAGCTTTTCACGCGCAAGGGTCTCGACTGGACAGCCAGGTTTGGCGACGCCATCGCGAAGAGCCTGGCGACGCTCGACTGCGACGACGCGATCATCGACGGCGAGGTCGTCGTGCCGTCGGACAAGGGCGTCGCGTCCTTCGCCGCCCTGCAGGACGCGCTGTCGGCCGGCAGGACCGGGTCGATGCTCTACTACGTTTTCGAC
>Ga0105046_10003119_pt1 | contig 26250 bp, 20 predicted proteins | sample MAT03_FD_78385 | JGI IMG/M metagenome (GOLD analysis project Ga0105046, IMG submission 78385) | Freshwater microbial communities from Lake Fryxell liftoff mats and glacier meltwater in Antarctica - MAT-03 (megahit assembly) | ecosystem: Environmental > Aquatic > Freshwater > Ice > Liftoff...
AAGAGTCGATCCGGTGCGATCGGGGGGCTTAGGCGACGCATGTCTGCGGCTGGAGTCTTAGATATGTATCCGCCTCGTCTGCAGTTCCATTGTGAAATTAGAAAAAATTTGCTATTTTCGATTCGGTAGGTGCGTTGCGTATCGAATCGACAGTTACATCAATAAAAACAATCCAGCCCATGAAGATCAGTTCTCATCTACCCGTCGTCCTACTAGGCGCAGTTTCCACTCTCGCGCTTTTTCCCCAAAGCAGCCAAGCAGCATCTTTTACCGCCTTACCGTTGGCGGCCGCTAACCTCGACCCCGCCGATTTAGTTGGGATTTCCTTTTGGTTTATCTCGATGGCATTGGTGGCTGCCACCGCTTTCTTTTTCAACGAAAGAACCCGGGTTTCGAAAAAATGGAGCACTTCGCTCAATGTGTCCGGCTTGGTGACTCTGGTAGCCGCAGTGCATTATTTCTATATGCGCGATGTCTGGGTTGCCACGGGCAACACCCCCACGGTATTCCGCTATATCGACTGGCTCATCACCGTGCCTCTTCTCATGGTGGAATTCTATTTGATTCTGTCTGCGGTCACCAAAGTCTCCGTGGGCATTTTCTGGCGGCTGCTCATTGGCACGTTGGTCATGTTGATCGGAGGATATCTTGGCGAGGCGGGTTTGATGCCCGCTCTTCCCGCCTTCGCGATCGGTATGGCAGGATGGGCATTTATTATTTATGAGATTTTCCTGGGAGAGGCCAGCAAAGCCAATGCCAGCCTTTCCTCGCCAGCCGTCAAATCCGCCTTCAAGCTGATGCGCCTCATCGTCACGGTCGGTTGGGCGATTTATCCCATCGGATACTACGTCGGCTATCTTACTTCGGCAGATACCCAGGAAAGCATGAAAAATTTGAATCTCGTCTACAACTTGGCCGACGTTTTAAATAAAATTGCCTTCGGAGTCATCATCTGGGCCGCAGCCGTAAAAGACACCGACGCGCAGAAGGCCTGATCGGATTTCCCGGACAAGGATTATTCCCAGTTCCCGTTTCTCCGGCGCTTCTGTCTCTGAGTCGATAGGTCATGCCGTGGACGCCGATGTCCCGGCATGACCCATTACAATTACAAGAATGCTTCTCGAGGAATGAGGGTTTGGGTTGCGATTTACAGCCGAAGGCACGCCTGAAAAGTTGGGTCGGGAACCGTTTCAATCGAATCCGTTTGGCGAAGTCCCTCTTCCCCTTGCCTACCCTTATTCCGCTTTTCCCAGTGCTGGAACCGAACATACGACCCGCTGGGCACGGTCAGCCTCCGGTTGATGTGGATTCGATGCCCGACATCGAGGAATTGATGCATCGGACGCTCGACGTTTGCGCGGACGAAAAATCCGTCAGCCCTGCGGTCCGGGCAGCGCATTATCATCTGACGTGCGGCGGGCAACGGATTCGCGCCCGAATAGCTGCGACATCTGCGCTGGCTCTGGATCTGCCGGTCTCGGACGCGGTGGTGCTGGCGGCCGCTGCCGAGCTTATCCATAATGCGTCATTGGTTCACGACGATGTGGTGGATCGTGAGGAATATCGGCGCGGCTCCAAAACGGTGGTCGCCGCCTACGGATCGACCATCGCCATTTGCACCGGCGATTTATTGTTGTCGGCCGCCTACGCGGTGGTGGGTAACTTGAGTTGTGGCGGGCAAATCCCAGTTTTGCTTCGTTCGATTTTTCGGGCCGCTTCGGTTGCCATTCACGGGCAATGCCGTGAATTCGCGCTGGCGCCAAAAAGCGCGGAAATGTGGCAAGACTACGAGTCCATTGCCAAAGCCAAGTCGGGCGCGCTGCTTGCCCTCCCCTTGGAACTCGTTTTAGGCGCGGCCGGAAAAATCGAATGTATCCCGGTGGCACGGAAGTGCGCCGAAGCCTTTGCGGTCGCCTATCAGATCGTCGACGACATCGACGACCTCTCGAAAGATCGGGGCGACGGCGTAGGCCCCAGCAGTTACAATGCCCTGCTCATCCTCGAAGCCGAGGGGCACGTGGACAGTGCCCTCGCCATAGCCTCCCAACTTGCTAAAAATCGACTTCTGGAATCCATCGAGCTGGCCGGGTCGCTTCCCAACCAATCCGGCAGACTGCTGGCATCTCTGGCAAAAGAGATGCTCGGTCAAATTCCGTGAATTCCCCCGCCATGGGGACGGCGATCGTCATCGGGTCGGGATTTGGAGGTTTAGCGGCCGCGCTGCGTCTCCGTGCCATGGGCTACGGGGTTGAGGTCTGGGAGCGGGGGAAGCGCCCGGGTGGGAGAGCGGCCGTTTTCCAAAAAGACGGGTTCACCTACGATGCCGGGCCGACGGTCGTCACGGCGCCTTTCCTTTTTGACGAGCTGTTTGCCCTCTTTGGCGAGAAACGGGAAGAACATGTCGAATTTTTGCCCGTCAAACCGTGGTATCGAATGATCGACGGGAATCGAAAGACGTTCGACTATGGCGGAACCCAAGAGGAAGTCCGCACGGAGATCGCCAAGTTTTGCCCGGAGGACGCGGTGGGTTACGATAAATTGCTGGAGCACTCCCGACTGCTCTACAACGAAGGTTTCGTCCGCCTGGGAGCTCAACCTTTTCACCGGTTGCGCACCATGCTCAGTTGTCTTCCGGCACTCCTGCGATTACGCGGAGACCGCACCGTTTGGCAATTTGTCTGCCGGTATTTGACGGACGATTCCTTGCGGCGCTTTTTCAGTATTCAACCCTTGTTGGTCGGTGGAAATCCTTTCGCCACGTCGTCGCTTTATTCGCTGATTCATTACTTGGAGATAAAAAGCGCCATTTGGTATCCTCGCGGAGGAACCGGGCAGTTGGTCAGATCGTTGGTCGAATTGGCGGAACGCCAAGGCGTGCGTTTCCGCTACGACCGGACGGTGACCGAAATTGAAGTGCACGCGGGACGGGTCGTCGCCTTGCGCACGGGGGAGGGTGAGCGGGAACCCTGCCGATTGGTCGTCGCCAATAACGATCCCCCGGACGTTTATCGCCGCTTGATCGCGCCGATTCATCGTAAAAAATGGACGGACCGCCGGTTGGATCGTCTGCACTATTCCATGGGACTCTTCGTGCTTTATTTCGGCACAGACAGGACTTACCCCGACGTAGCCCATCACACCATTCTCTTTAGCGAACGCTACCGCGAGCTCCTCAACGACATCTTCAACGACGGAAAGCTGGCCGACGATCCGAGCCTTTATCTGCACCGGCCGGCCGCCACCGATCCGGAGATGGCTCCGCCCGGTCGCGATGCTTTTTATGTCCTCGCTCCGGTTCCGAATCTGAAAACGCAGATCGATTGGGATGTCGTCGGCGCCCGGTACGCCGCTTTGATTCTCGAACAGCTCGAAAAGCGGATAATGCCCGATCTTCGGAGCCATGTGATCTCCCAATTTTTCGTCACACCCCGTTATTTTTGCGATTCCCTGCTTTCTGCCCAGGGCAGCGGTTTTTCTATCGCCCCGATTCTCACGCAATCCGCCTGGTTTCGGTTCCACAATAAAAGCGAAGATGTCTCCGGTCTCTATTTTGTCGGTGCCGGCGTTCATCCGGGTGCGGGTTTGCCCGGCGTGGTCACATCCGCCAAAGTGCTGGAAAATATTCTTCGAGATGAGGTTTCCAATGAATCCTGACCTCTCGGATGCAAATCGGGTTCTGGGGCGGCATGGGCGTAGTTTTCACCTCGCGGCGCGTTTCCTGCCGGCGCAAAAACGCGACCCGGCGACGTGTCTGTATGCTTTTTGCCGGGAGCTGGACGATTTGGCAGATGGCTCCGAGAATCCGGACGCGGCAACCGCGGAGTTGCTCACGCTTCGGGGAGCGTTACATCGATCGGACCGAGCTGCCTGCCGGATTTATCGTTCGCTCGGGCTGATTGACGATCGCCCGGCAGACGCGCTTCTGGAGGCCTTGGCAAAGGACACCGGGCCGAGACGCATCCATTCCAAAGACGAGTTGGTGCGGTACGCTCATGGCGTGGCCGGCACCGTTGGCTTGATGATGGCGGAGATTTTAGGGGCCACCCACCCGGAAGCCCGCCCCCATGCCTTGGATCTGGGGATCGCCATGCAATTGATCAACATCGCCCGCGACGTGCGGGAGGACGCCCGGCTTTCTCGCGTTTACCTGCCTCAGGAGTGGTTGCCGCAAGGGGCCACAGCGGAAACATTGGCAAACGATCCCCTTCCGGCGTGGCCCGCAGTGCTGAGATCCATCCGGCTGGCTGAGGAGTATTTCGTCAGTGGTTTCATCGGGCTACAATACTTGCCTAAGGAAAGCCGGCGCGGGATCTGGCTGGCGGGTCGGGTTTATCGCGAGATCGGACAGGAAATGCTGCGGTTCGGGCCGTCCGGTATCCTCAGTCGCACGGTCGTTCCAAAGTGGCGTCGGTTCGCCCTGGCCTTTCTCTGTTTGTCGTCGCCCTTTCCACCGTTCAGGAATGCCCGAAGCGGTGGCCACGAAGCTCGGCTGCATCTCGCGCTCGGCGGTTTGTGCGGGAGTCATTCCAATCCATGAACTGCGATTATGACGTTGCGGTCGTCGGAGCCGGTCTGGCGGGGCTCAGCCTGGCCGTGCGTTTGGCGGCTCTTCCCAATCCGCCGCGAATCCTGATGATTGACCCCCGGACGACACACGAACGCGACCGGACGTGGTGCAGTTGGTCGGTGCAGTCCCATCCGTTTGTCGACTGCGTGTCGCATCGCTGGCCCGAATGGACGGTGGGATCGGCAGAGGCATCCGTCGTCCGGCGCAGCGAGCGGTTTCCTTACCAGCGCATCCCTTCCGATGCGCTCTACCGAAGGGCGAAAACGTTACTGGCGCAGGCTCCGTCGGTGACGTGGGCTTTGGGTCGATCCGCCGTTTATTTAAAGGAAACCTCCCGACTTGTGCAGATCGATTTGTCGGATGGAAGTTCAGTCGAAGCCAGGCAGGTTTACGACAGTCGACCTCCGGAGATTAAAACCACGGATGGTTGGCGACAAATTTTTAGCGGACTGGAAATTCGTTGCCCGGGAGCCCGCTGGAATCCTGAAAAAGCGGTTCTGATGGATTTTCGGCAAGCGGACGAAAACGGGGTGCGTTTCTTTTATCTTCTGCCGCTCTCGAACGATCTCTTTCTCGTCGAAGACACGTGGTTATGTCCTCCGGGAAAGAATCCAAATTTCGCCGATGCAGACATTCTTTCCTATGCTTCGGAACGGATCGGCGCCTCCCAATGGGAAATCCTGCATCGAGAAAAAGGCACCATCCCCATGTTTGCCCTGCCGAAAACGACCCCGGGCGGTAGGATCGTCGCGATCGGCACTCGTGGAGGAGCTGTGCGTAGTTCGTCGGGATACGCTTTTACCCGCATCCAGCAGGAGGCCGACGCCCTGGCCGCAGCTTATCCGAATCTTCCAAAGGCCGGAGAAGGAACCTTTTTTTTGCGAACGATGGATGCCATTTTTATCAAGGCCGTCGATAAGCATCCCGAGCGGCTGCCCGAATATATGCGTCGGCTTTTTCAAAATGTTAAACCGGAGCGTTTGATTCGCTTTATGGAATCCTGCCCCACCTGGCTCGATCGTTTGGCGGTGACGATGGCGCTCCCTCTTTGGCCATTTCTGGTTGCCATGATGTCCATCCGCTCGCCCACAAGGTCCGCCCGGTTATGAGCGGCACGGCACCCATTTCCACATCTTGGGGGCCCGGTTTTACCCAAAAACATAACCTCTTCGTCGCATTTCTACTCGGAATTTTGCCTTTTACAACGCCGTGGATGGCCGGCGTGGGAGTGGTTCCACAGTTATTCGTCCTCGCGGCTTTTGTGGTTCTGACCGGACTCCCGCACGGCGCGCTGGACATCGCCCTTTTGCGAGGTGCCGGGATCGGCCCTCTTGGAATCAAGGTCGCGCTAGGCATTTATATCGGGCTGGCGGGACTGGTGATCGCCGGCTTCGACCATTTTCCAACAATGGCGTTGTTTCTCTTTTTGGTCGTTGCCTGGATCCACTTCGGTTTGGGGGACACTGAAAATCTGGCCGGATGGCGACGTTGTGGGGAATGTTTTGCCCGTGGCGGTCTGGCGATCGCGGGCCCGATAATGTTTCATCCCGACGAAACTCTCGACCTATTCACCCAGCTTTGCGGACCTTCCGGCGGGCTACAGGTAGCGGCGATGACCCATTTTTTAAAACTGTTCGTCTGCCCGTTTTGGTTGGCCTTCTGCCCGCTGATGGTAGTTCTGCGAATACGCTCCGCCTTGGCTCGCTCGCTCTCGTCTACAGCCAGGTACGCCCATCTTCTGGCGGCTTGGGAAATCGTTTCCCTGGCACTTCTCTTTTGGCTATGGCCGCCGCTGGCAGCGTTCGGCGTTTACTTTTGCCTCGTCCACTCTTTGCGCCACCTCGTCCAGCTTGGGGCAGCGCGCCAGCCGCATTCTTTTCGATTGGCCGCCCGCTGGCTTTGGCAGGAGTCGTGGCCAATGATCTCCCTTACACTGATTCTCGGTGCTTTCCTCGCTTGGCATTGGGGTGGAGGATTGAGCCCGGACACCGTCATTCTGCGCCTCCTTTTCGTGGGCTTGGCGGCATTGACCATGCCGCACATGTTGCTGACTTATTGGTGGCATCGACGCGGAGAACCCGTTCCAGGCGATTTTTTTGCAAAGGCCGTGGACAGGGAGGCGATCGAGGTGGACCCGAACGTTGGACAGCGGATCGGGTAAATGGATCGCCGGCGGCGTGAACCCCTAACGTTCAACCGCCGGTCGCCGGCCGCACGGTGGGGCCGTCCACCCAGCGGCTCACCAGCGCGATCGTCTTGGGATTTTCGGGCACGCCCTGCTCGTTGCGCTGAAGCTGCGCCACCACCGATTCCACCGCGGCGGCGCCGAGCAGCTCCGGCTGATGGTTGAGCCCCGCACAAGGCATGAATCGCTCGGTCCAGTTGAGTTGCACAAAACCCACGTCCCGGGGCACCGCGAGCCCCTCCTCAGCCAACCAACCCACCATCTCTTCCTGACGATGCCCGAGCAGAACATCCGGCCGGTGCGCACGGAACCAGCGGAGAAATTCCTCACGCGTAATCGCGCTGGCTTGCATGGGCGGCACCGGCACGGGCCGGCGCACCTTTTGGAAATGGCTCGCAAATCCTGCCGACCATTTGTGCAACACCCGCCGGTCCTGCGTCTCCGCCACCGCAAGGCCCGGCCGCGTGTAGCCCCGCTGCTCCAGGCGCTCCAACGCCCGTCCGATCGCGACATGATGGTCAGGCACGACCGAGTGCAGTGTCGGCGCGCTCAGGCAGTAGTCCATGACCACCGCCGCCAGCGACGACCACTTGAGCGCGCGGAAATCGAGCGTCTCCGCAAAGGGGATCACCATCAGGCCCTGCACGTTGCGGGCCCGGACGATCGTATTGAGGCGCGGCAGGGAAAGCTGCCGCGGTCCCACCCAGCACAGCTCCATGCTAAAGCCGAGCTCCACCGCCCGGCGCTGGGCGCCCGCGAAAACCTCGCAATGGTAGCGGCTCTGCTCCGGTTTTTCCGCCGCCGTATAGTTCAAGGCCAGCAGCGCGCCCTGAAAGCTTTTCTGTGACGAGCGCCGCACCGCCGCCATGACCGAACGCACCAGCGGATTGGGCACATAGCCCGCGCGCTGCGCCGCCCGCTGCACGCGCCGGCTCGTGGCGGGCACCACCTGCGGACTCGCCCGCAAGGCGAGCGAAACGGTTGAAGCCGACAGACCGAGCTGCCTCGCAAGACTACGGATGGACGGTGGGGGCATAGAAAGGATCGAACTGTTTTATCAGGAACACTTCGCCACCCCGCTCAAGGCCAATCACCATGGACTCTTCGGAGCACGCCGTGTCTCCGCCGATCCCCAACCCCATGAAACCCACCTCCGCGCATGCGGAAGGTGTTCCCGCCTGCGAACCTGCCATGAAAACCTCCTCTCGCCTGTTCCGCCTCACCGCGATCCTAGTCGCGCCCGCCCTGCTCGCCACGGCGTCCGCCCAGTCGCTCGCGCCGACCGAACCGGTCAAACTCTCCGAATTCCGCGTCGATACCTCCAAGGACAGGGGCTATCTCGCCACGAACGCCATCTCGGGCACCCGCCTCAACACCGCCATCAAGGACTTGCCCATCCCCATCGAGGTCGTCACCGGCGAGTTCATCCGCGACATCGGCGCCACCGACCTCAAGGAAGCCCTCGCCTTCAGCTCCGGCATCTACGGCAGCGACAGCTTCACCACCGAAAGCGGCGGTCCCGGCCTTTTCGACTTCTCCCCCTCCCGCCCCACCAACAAGCCCCTCGCCCTCCTTCCCACCGCCATCAACATCCGCGGTTTTTACACCGGCACCCAGCTCCGCCTCGGTTTCCGCAACGGCACCCAGGTCGATGCCACCGTCCTCGGCGTCCCCACCGACACGGTCGATATCGACCGCGCCGAGGTCGTCCGCGGCCCCGCCGCCCTCCTCTACGGCGTCAGCACACTCGGCGGCGTCGTCAACGTCCTCCCCAAGCTCCCCCTCTCCCAGCGCCGCTACGCCTTCACCGGTGCCGTCGGCTCCTTCGATTATTACCGTTTCAGCGCGGATGCCACCGGCCCGGTCATCGCCGACGGCAAGCTCAACTACCGCGTCCTCGCCGCCCACTCCTCCACCGGCAGCGAAGTCGATGGGTATGAACTCAAGAATACTTTCTTCGCCGCCAAGCTCGACTACCGGCCCTTCAAGAACACCGGCGTCTATGCCGAATACCTCTACCAGCGCACCAAAGAGAACGGCTTCGGGTTCAACGGCGGCGCCCGCGACCTCTTCGACAACAACGACGCCACCCTCGCCCGCAACGCCTACAACGAGCTCTTCAACTGGACCCGCGACGGCGGCGGCAAGTCCCGCCGCACCTACAACCTCGCCGGTCCCGACGTTTATGAGGACGCCAAGAACTGGAGCACTCTCCTCCAAGTCGAGCAGCAGCTCCTCCCCGATCTCACCCTCGTCGCCGGTTACCAGTTCTTCCACTCCGACATCGAGCGCCTCCGCATCGTCAGCCAGGGCACGGTCAGCGTCGCCGCCGCCCAGGCCTCGCAGATTCCCGACGTCGCCGCCCAGACCGCCTACGCCAACGGCATCGTCAAGGCCCTCCGCTACGACTGGGACAACGACCCCTTCGTGGTCGATTCCGCCCAATACCGCATCGAGCTCAACTACAAGCTCCGCCTCGGCGGCACCTCGCACAATTTCCTCTTCGGTCGCCAGAGCACCCGCGACGAGGTCTTTCGGCCCGATTACCGTCCGGTCGTGCAGAACGCCTCCACCAACGCCGCCTGGATCCGCTCCGAGTTCCAAAAGGTCACCAACGTCTCGCCCTTCCGCTACGACGGCACCCGCTTCGAGCAGAACCGCGACACCACCCAGATCAACTGGTTCGACGGGGACTATGCCGTCTATCAGGCGAAGCTCTTTTCCGATCGCCTCCACACCATCGGCGGATTCCGCCGCGACCGCTTTGCCTCGCAGGTGCTCGACTTCGATTACACCGGCGCGGAGGGTGCCCGCGTCCGCAACGCCGCCCCCACCTTTCCCAATGAGGGCCCCGGCACCGCCCGCCCCTTCAACGCACCCAAACGCAATGGCTATCGTTTCGGCGGCAAGCCCCAGATCGAAAATACCGCCACCGGCGGCCTGAACTATGCCGTCACCAAAGAGATTTCCCTCTACGGCCTGGTCGCCCAAGGCCTCTTCCCCAACCCCGGCCAGCGCAACGGCGCCGCGCAGAACTTCGACGCCGAGAAAACCCTCAGCAAGGAAGTCGGCGTCAAGATCGATCTCTTCGGCGGCAAGGTCTCCGGCACCGTCTCCTACTTCCAAATCGAGCGGGAAAACGCCACCTACTTCTACAGCAACGCCCCCGCCCCCCGCGCCAACTTCGCCCCCGTCGCCGCCCCCGGCCAGAACCTGAACAACTTCGACCCGGCCCGCGCCCGCACCTACGCCGTCCGCTCCCAGTATTTCCCCGCCGGCTACGCGGGGAACACGGTCAACGACCTCGGCCAATCGGTCGGCGCCGGCTACTTCCTCGTCAATTACGCCGGCCTCGCCGGCAACGCCACCGAGCGCACCGCCATCGAGGCCGCGTTCCGCGACACGCTCACCGCCGCTCCCATCGACTACGGCGCCGCCGCCGCCAACAACGTCAACAAGGGCCGCGGCTCCGATGTCTCCTACCAGGAGGAATCCAAGGGCGTGGACACCCAGCTCATCTTCTCTCCGTTGCCCAACTGGCAGGTCACCGTCAACTACGCCTACATCGATAAAACGGTTTCCGACGGCTTCTCCCTCGTGGACGCCGTCGACCTCAACGACCGGGTGAACTACGGCACCGAATACGACGCCTGGCTCCTCGAACTCGGCCGCGAAAACTTCTCCGATCCGAAGCGTGCCTCGACTTGGAACCGGACGAGCATCGTCGGCAAAACTCTCGATCTCGGACCGAAGCAGACCGCCTCGTTTTTTAGCAACTACCAGTTCACCCACGGCCCGCTGAAGGACGTGAGCGTGCGTGGCGGCGCCATTTACACCGGCTCGCGGCCCACCGCGGTGGATTTCGGCGGCGGTAACACCAATGTGAATACCCTCCGCACTCCCGACACCAGCACCCGCTGGGATATCCGCGCCGGCCTCGGGTACCGCTACAAGGTCCAGGCCCAGACCTGGCGCTTCAACTTCACGATCGACAACCTCCTCGGCGATGTGAAGGACGAGACCCGCGTCGCGTATACGCTCCCCAACGGCACGACGACCGAGCGCCGCCAGATCACCTTCTTCCGCCCGCGCGTCATGCGCTTCAGCGCCTCGTTGGAATTTTGATCGGCACCTCGCCTTGCACGCGCCGTCGGATTGTATGCCCTGAAGACGCGGCCCTTCCGCCGCGTCTTCCGCTTTCAACCCCATGCCTTCCCGCCCCCTGCTCCTCGCCCTCCTGCTCGCCGTCCCCGCGCTCGCCTCCGTCGTCGACGATCCGTTCCTCCACGCGCGCTACGATGCGCTCAACGACAGCCCGATGCAGCAACGCCTCCGCGCGCTGCGCCCCTGGCCGGTCGGCGTCGTTTTCATCCAGAAGCCCGGCATGACGCTCGCCGAGATGCGTGTGCACTTCCGCCTGATGCGCGAACACGGCTTCACCTGCCTTAAACAGATCGAGCTCGTGCCGGGCGAAGATTGGCGCCCCGTCTACCACGCCGCCCTCGACGAGGGCATCGTCCCATGGTGGTATGACGATGCCAGCGGCGAGCTGCCCACGCCCGACCTGCTACGCTCGCTCGGCCTGCCGCCCGGTTTGCCTCCGGAAAAAATCCGCGCCGCCCCCGCCTGGCGCGAGCGCCAGACCCGCCTCCTGCGCGCCCGTATCGACCGCTCCGCCGAGGCCCCTAAACCCGCCGCCGCCCACGAGACCGACGGCCTGCCGGGCACGCTCAGCCGCGATGCCTACGGCGTCACGCCCGAGGCCGCCGACCTCTTCACGGACTGGCTGCACTCCCGCTACGGCGACGTGCCGGAGCTCCGCCGCGCGTGGAACTTCGAGTTCCCCATGGTGCGCCGCCTCCCGTGGGAAACGTGGGCCGAGGTCCGCCGCGACCTCGTCGATTTCGTCAATGACGAGCGGCAGGACTACCGCCGCATCGTCGACGTCTATCGCTTCCGCGCCGACCTCCACCTCGGAAAGATCCGCCTCTCGCGCGACGAGTTGAACGCTTTCGACCCGCTCGTGCCGACGCGCTTCGGCGGCGAGATGAGCCTTTTCCTCCCCTTCGCCGCCCGCTCCACCGATATGGAGGGCATCGCGAGCCTCATGCGGGAGGGTGGCTCCTTCTACCCCTCGATGCACCCCGGCTGGCACTACGAGGAGGCTGGCTTCGAATACGAACGCCCCACCTACATGCAAGCATCCCTCGCCGTGGACTGGTTCAAGGGCGGTTGGTCGGCCGCGTGGGAGGCCACCGGCGGTCCGCAACAGCTCAGCGGCGGCAAGGCGCCCTTCGTGCCCGAGATGCGCGACCAGGTCGCCGGCTTCACCATCGACGAAAACACGATCCAGCAGCTCATGCTCACCTGGGTCGCCGCCGGCTTCAAAGGCTTCGGCCAGTGGTGCTGGAACGCCCGTGCCTTCGGCTGGGAAGGAGGCGAATACGCCCTGCTCGACCGCAACCAGCGCCCTACTGCGCGCACCGTGGCCGCCGGTAAAATCGGCCAGGCCTGCCAGCGCCTGCGCGACGAACTCTGGTCCGCGCACAAGGAACCGCTCGTCGGCGTGTTTCAGGATTGGGAGAGCGACGCATTCTGGGCGGCCGTCGCCGTCGGCGGTCGCGACATCTATAAAGGTTTCCCCGTGCGCGCCCGCATCGGCGCCGCCCGCGCGCTTATGGACGCTAATATCCCCTGGGAGCACGTCACCGCGCGGAACCTCCGCGCCGGCCTCGCCGACCGCTACCGCGCCATCTACCTGCCCGCCCAACTCGCGCTCGACGCCGACCTGCTCCCGCTGCTGCACGACTACGTCGTGCGCGGCGGCCGCCTCATCCTCGACGCGCCGGGCGGCTGGTATGGCTACGACGGCCGGCTCCTCCCGACCGACGACGGCTCGCCCTTCGAAAAACTCTTTGGCTGCCGCATCGGCGATTTCCAATTCTCCCGCGCCAACCACGTGCAGTGGCGCGTCGGCGACTACGCGCTCCCCGGTTTCGTGCTCGATCTGCAGCCGACCCGTGCGCGCGTCCTCGAAACCTTCGCCAACGGCCGCCCCGCCGTCACCGAGCACGCCCTCGGGAAGGGTGCCGCGGTGGTCATCGGCCACGCCGCGTCGCTCAACTCCTGGAAACCCGGCGACGCACCGGCGCAAACCGCCCTCGTGCGCCACGCGCTCGGCGGGCTCACGTCGCCCTACGCGTGCGAAGGCGCACTCGTCTATCGCCTCGCCTCGCCCGCGGCCGATCACTATTTCCTGATAAACTCCCGCTCGGAGCCGGTGACCGTGACGCTACGCACGCCGGGGCGAGCCTATCGCCGCGCCGAAGACCCTGTGTGGGGCGGGTCGATTTCGTTGGCCGCACCGATCGCGATTCCGGCCAACGGCGCGCGCTGGGTGCGGGCCGTCCTGACCGATCCCGGTGAAGCGAATGAGCGCAAAGCCAACTGAGACCATCGACGCCGCCAGGAGTAAATTTAATGAGAACGATCCGCACGCGAATTTTCGCCATGGCTCTGTTGGGCGGCGCTGGCGGAGCCGCGCTCTCGGCTGCCGTGCCACCCGCCGCACCGACGGCCGCCGAGATCACGATCTCGATTCCGCGGCTGGCGAAGCCTCCCGTCATCGACGGCGATCTCTCCGAATGGCGCGATCGCGCGTGGCACGATGGCGTCTGGGATATTTACCGCGTGCGGCAGGCGCCGTGGTTCGACGGCGGGCGCATCAACCGTCTTACCGACCATGGCAACGAGCCGCCGCCGGAGGACGATCTCTCCGCGCGCTACTATGTCGCGTGGGACGAGCGCTACCTCTATCTCGGCGCCGAGGTGCGCGATAATGTAAACGACACCACCGATCCGAATCACGAGCCGAACCGCTGGTATTTCAAGGACGCGATCGCGTGGTTCATCGAGGCGCCGCGCGACGAGGTGGCGGAAAAATTCGGCGAAGGCGATCACGGCTTCTGTTTCGCGATCGATCCGAAGAAGCCCGAATACGGCGCGTGGTGGCGTCACGGCACGCCCGAAAAAACCTACGTCGAGGCGCCGCTGCCGCACGCCGCCGTCAGCTACACGATCAAGATGAATCCCTGGGGTCGGAGCCCGGGCGACTTCATCTTCGAGGCGCGCATCGATCTGGCGGCGACGTGCAGGCAGACCGACCGCAAATGGACGCCGCCCAAGGAAGGCGACCGCTACAGCCTCTGCATCGTCCACACCGATCCCGACGGGGGCGATTACGGCGGACATCTGATCCTCTATGGCACCGGCGACGACGACAGCACATGGGCTCGCGCAGTGCTCACCGGTCCGACCGAACCGATCGGGCGAAAGCGCAACTAATCTAACCCTTGAAGTTATTTCTCGTCCTGCTCTGCGTGGCGATTCCCTTGCTCCCCGCCACCGCCCAGATCCAGTCTCCCGCCGATTATGGCGCGATGCTCGACGGCGTGACCAACGACCGCGTGGCGCTGCAACGTGCGATCGACGCCGCGCACGCGGCGGGCGGCGGCACCGTGGCCATTCCCGCGGGCCGGCACCTGCTCACCGGATCGTTCGAGATGAAATCGCATGTGACGCTGCATCTCGAACCCGGTAGTCGGATTCTCGCGAGCACCGCGGAATCCGACTACCGTGCCGCGGTGCTGATCGAGGCGTTCGACGCCGAGGAGATCGCCTTCACAGGCACCGGCACCATCGACGGCCGCGGCACGCTTTTCATGGCCGAGGAATTCCCGCATATTTTCCGGCCAAAACCGTGGCGCCCGAAACTCATGGTGCTCGAAGGGTGCCGGCGCGTGCGTCTGTCGGATCTGACGTTTCGCGACTCGCCCAACTGGACGTTGCATTTCGCGGGTTGCGACGATGTCGCCGTTCGCGGGCTCACGATCCTGAACAATCTCAAGATTCCCAATTGCGACGGAATCGCTCCGGATCACTCGCGGAACGTGCGGATCAGCGACTGTCACATCGAAGCGGGCGACGACTGCATCGTCGTGAAAAACAGGCCCGAGTATATGCGCTACGGACCGAGCGAGAACATCGTCGTCACCAACTGCATCCTCGTTTCCCGGTCGGCGGCACTGAAGCTGGGCACGGAGACGCACGACGATATCCGCAACGTCGTATTCTCCAACTGCGTGATCCGCGGAAGCCATCGCGGCGTCGCCATCGTGCTGCGCGATGCGGGCAGCATCGAAAACGTGCTCGTGCAGAACATCGTCATCGAAACGAGTCTCTTTCATCCCGCATGGTGGGGAGCGGCCGAACCGATCTACGTGAGCGCCCAGCCGCGTGTCCCCGGCGGAAAAATCGGGACGCTGCGCGGACTGCGCTTCAGCCACATTCTCGCACGCGGCGAGGGCGGCATCTTCATTGCCGGCTCCGAGGCCGGTGCGCCGGAGGACATCGTTCTCGATCGCGTCACGATCGAGCTGACGCCGAAGTCGGACTTTCCCCGCAGCCGGATCGACGTGCGCCCGCCCGAACCGGCCGAGCCGCCGGGCGGCACCGCGGCTTTTCGCGCGGGACAGACGCGGGGCGTAACGGACGAGCCCCTGGCCGGTATTCGCGTGCGCGATGCGCGCGACGTTTCGCTTTTGCACTGCACGGTGCGCTGGATCGGCGAGCGCCCGGCTGACGCCATCGCCATCGACGCGACGAACGCATCGCAGCCCGTCCGCATTGAAAATTTCCGCGAGGAGCGCCGCCCCTTCCCGCCTCAATCCCGGTGAAATTTCCATCCGCCCGTTTTGCCCCGCGCTAGTCGCTCGGTGACCCCTGACGCAAACGAGCCGGCGGGCCGAGGCGCGGCTCAGCCCGAGCTTATGCAGGGCTTCGCCGCCACCGCCGCGAGTTGGAATCGCACCCTCCCCCTGCCCCGTTGGGCGCACAAAAACTTCGGCGGCCTCATCGCTTTTCTCGTCTCGGGGCAGCCAGCCACGCCGTAAAAGCTCGCCATTCCCACCCTTCCGCCGGTCTGATTCCCGCATCGTCCCGCCCCGTTTCCCGTCTTCGCATTTCTGCACCCCTCGCCACGATGAACTACCCGCGTCACCGCCTCCTCTTCCTCGCCTGCGCCGTGTTGTGCGCCTTTGCTCAGCCTCGCTTCGCGGCGGCCGCCGCGGCTCCCGTCTCCGAACCCCTCCGCCCGCGGCTCAACGTCCTCTTCATCGTCGCGGACGATCTGAACAACATGCTCGGCTGCTACGGCGACCCGGTTGCACAGACGCCGAACATCGACCGACTCGCTGCGCGCGGCGTGCGCTTCGACCGCGCGTATTGCACTTTCCCGCTTTGCGGACCGAGCCGCAACTCGATGCTCACCGGCCTCTATCCGAATAGCACCGGCATCCACGCCAATTCGCAGATCTTCCGCCAGACGATCCCCGACCAGCTCAGCCTTTCCCAAGCGTTCCGCCAGCAGGGGTATTTCGCGGGTCGTATCGGCAAGCTCTACCACTACAACGTGCCGAATTCGATCGGCACCGACGGCCACGACGACCCGGCCTCGTGGGAACTCGAGCTCAACCCCGCCGGCGTCGATCGCACCGTCGAACATCCTCTGATAAAATCCCTGCTCCCCGGACAATTCGGCGGCACCGTGAGCTGGCTCGCGTCCACCGCACCCGAAGCCCAGCACACCGACGCCCTCCAGGCCGCGGACGCCGAATGGGTCCTCGAGCGCTGCGCCAAACGGAAGGACCGCCCGTTCTTTCTCGCCGTCGGTTTCTTCCGACCGCACACACCGTACGTCGCGCCGAAGGCCTACTTCGACCGCTATGCCCGCGAAAAGATGCGTATCGTGCCCAACGTGACGGAGGACCAGGCCGACATCCCCGCCCCCGGTCTCGCCAGTTACAAAAAAGAGCAGGACGGTTTCACCGACGACCTCCGGCGCGAGGCTCTGCAAGCCTACTACGCGAGTATCAGTTTTATGGATGCACAAGTGGGCCGTGTCGTTGCCGCCCTCGATCGGCTCGGCCTGGCCGACCGCACCATTATCGTCTTCACCAGCGACCATGGCTACCACACCGGCGAACACGGTCTCTGGCAGAAACAAAGCCTGTTCGAGGAGAGCGCCCGCGTACCGCTCCTGATCGTCGCTCCCGGCATCGCCCCGCAGGGCGCGGTCGCCTTCTCGCCGGTCAGCCAACTCGATCTTTATCCGACCCTCACTCAGCTCGCCGGCGTGGCCGCGCCCGCCAATCTCCAAGGTCAGAGCCTCGTCCCCATGCTCGAGGATCCGACGCGGCCGGGCCGAGGCTGGGCGCTCACCCAGGTCGCCCGCGGCGGTGGGGGTGGCGGCGAGGGTCGTTACTTCGGCTACAGCCTCCGCACCGCGCGCTGGCGCTACACCGAGTGGGCCGACGGCGACAAAGGCCGCGAGCTCTACGACCACGACTCCGATCCGAAGGAGCTCGCCAACCTGGCGCAAAAACCCGAACACGCAAAAACCGTGGCCGAACTCTCCGTTCGAATCCGCGCCGCCGCGTTGGCGAGTTTTCCCGCGTCCGGTAAAACCCCCGAGCTGGCACCCGGCCTCTGGGCGCCGATCCTATTGAAGTGAATTCCCGCATTTTCTACGCCGCCGTTTGTTCGAATTTAATCCTCGCTCTCGTTTCGCTCGCTTCAGTTCGAGCCGCCGAGACTGCGCAGATCGCGCGTCCCAACGTCATCCTGATCATGACGGACGATCAGGGCTACGGCGACATCGCCCGCCATGGCAATACCATGATCCGCACGCCGCGCCTCGACCGGCTCCACGACGAGAGCGTGCGCTTCACGAATTTCCACGTCGATCCCACCTGCTCGCCGACGCGGGCCGCGCTCATGACCGGACGCTACTCCACCCGCACCGGCGTGTGGCATACCGTCATGGGCCGCTCGCTCATGTATCGCGACGAAGTCACGCTCGCAGAAGTCTTCGCGGCCGACGGCTACCGCACCGGCATTTTCGGCAAATGGCACCTCGGCGACACCTATCCTCTTCGTCCGCAGGATCGCGGTTTCCACGAATCGGTGATTCTCGGCGGGGGCGGCATCGCGCAGACCCCGGATTATTGGGGTAACCGCTACACCGACGATCGATTTCTCGTGAACGGCGAATGGAAACCCTTTAAAGGCTACTGCACCGACGTGCTCTTCGACGAGACTCTTAAGTTCATCGAGCGACAAGGCACCGCCGGCCAACCGTTCTTCGTTTACCTCCCCACCAACGTCCCGCACTCGCCCTACAACGTCCCCGAGCGTTACCGGAGCCCCTACCTCGAGCGCGGCGTGCCGCCCGCGATGGCCGCGTTCTACGGCATGATCGAGAACTTCGACGAAAACCTCGGTCGCCTCCTCGATCGGCTCGATTCCCTCGGGCTCGACAAAAACACCATCGTGATTTTCATGACCGACAACGGTTCCGCCGAAGGCATCGTTCGCCTCAAAGCCCCTGCGGACGCCACCGTGAAATGGGCCGGTTTCAACGCCGGGATGCGCAGCACCAAAGGGAACGAATACGACGGCGGTCACCGCGTGCCCTTTTTCATCCGCTGGCCTGCCCGCGGCATCGGCGGAAAAACCACGCGCGAGGTCGCGCCGCTCGCCGCACACTTCGACGTGCTGCCCACCCTCGTCGAACTCTGCGGCCTGAAATTCACACCGAAGAATCCCCTCGACGGCCGCAGCCTCGCGCCTCTCCTCTCGGTCAACGCCGCGAACGCGGCAGCCGCGTGGCCGGCCCGCACGCTCTTCGTGCATGTACAGCGCGAAGAGTTGCCGCCGAAGTGGAAGAAAAGCGCCGTCCTCACCGACCGTTGGCGTTACGTGAATGGGACGGAACTCTACGACATCGCCGTCGACCCCGGCCAACAGCGCGACGTTGCCGCGCAGCATCCCGCGGTCGTGGCGCAACTCCGCGCCGACTACGAAACCTGGTGGCAGAGTCTCGCCCCGAGCCTCGCGCGTTTCGAGCCGATCCTTCTCGGTGCGCCCGGACACGAACGCACCGTGTTGAACTGCATGGACTGGCACGCCCGGACCGTTGCGGAAATCCCTTGGGACCAGCCACAGATAAAAGAAATGCCGGCCGTCAACGGCTGGTGGCGAATCGAGGTCGCGCGCGCCGGCCGCTACGAATTCACGCTCCGCCACCAACCGGAGATCGCGCATTTCCCGCTCCGCGCCACGACCGCCCGCGTGCAAGTCGGCGACCGCGAAGCCACGGCCTCCATCCCCACTGGCGCGACGTCGCTCACCCTTGCGCTCGATCTCCCCACTGGCGAAACGCGTCTGCAAACCTGGCTGACGCACCTTCCTTCGGGCGAATCCCGGGGAGCATTCTTCATCGAGGCGAAACGCCTCGAGTGACTTGGAAGGCCGGTTTCAGTTCGATTCGGTTGAGGAAGCTTCTTGCCGGCCAGCAGAACGAGCGAAAGTCGCCCGCACGCGCGCTTCCAACACAATCACCTTTGGGCTGCAACTTCTCGTCCCGCTGCTCTCAGCTCTCAACTGCAATTCTCCTGCTCCGCTGCGTCGAATCGGCTTGAGCCGCGCCGCCCCGGGTCTTCAAACGTCCGCCCGTGGATTCGCCCCAATCCGATCGCGCCCGGTGGTTTGCCGCCGACGTGCAGCCGCACGAGCCGAGAAACACGAGTTTCGCCTTCACGAGGGCCGCAAGCAGGACCGCCTCACCCTCGGCGTTACGGCCAAGCCTTTTGCCAACATGACGTACGCGATCGACCACGAGTCGCCGATTTTCGCGGTTCAGAAATGCCCCGCACTCACGTCTCGCCTGTACCCGTCAAAAGGTATCCTCGCTCTCCCCCAAAGTACTCACTACACGACCTGACCCCGTGAGGCTGGCACCGTATCCGGTGCTGGTACGGATCTCTATTGTCGGTGGAGATGCGGTTCGGACGGCCTCAAGGCCGGACTCCGAACTCGGGCCGTAGAGGGGTCCACTATGCCGTGGACCGCTGGGACGGCTCGAACCGCTTTGCCCAGCCTGGCTTCGGACATGTCCACCTCAATTCCCATGCGGACGACCGCGCGAGCATCGGAAGCACCACTCGACTATTATGGGCTTTAAAAATCGGCCGCCGAAGTTTCAGTCGCACAGTCGCTTTCATCCTTCGGTCCGAGGTAAAATAGCGCGCTTTGGCCCGTGTGCGTCACCGCCCGGGTCGGCAAATGAAAATCGAATAATGTGCTATTCATCGAGTATACTTTTCCCCATAAATTCTGTGCCGAGTTTGTAGCAGACCCTGTTGTCCGTGCCGCCCGCTCGCAACCGCATGGAGTTCTCATTAAAACCCGGAAAGTCCGCCGCCTTGCAGTCGTGGCGGGAAAATCGCCCGTAACGTTGTGAATCCCGACTCCTCCTTCACTTTCCCTCTCGCCGGCCAGATCGTCGTCCTGACCTGCGACGACGGCGGCAACACCGCGCACTAGGCGGTGCCACGCGTGAACCCGGCCATTCTCTTTTCCGCGGCGCCGGCCTTGAGCCGCATTGCTCTCGGGGCATCGACTTTTGGGCGCGAGATCGACGAAGAGCGCGCCTTTGCGCTCATGGATCGCGCCCGGGAACGGCAGGTCACCCATTTCGATACTGCAGCGACTTATTCGGCCGGCGCTTCCGAGCGAATCGTCGGCAGATGGCTCGCCTCGCGCCGGCCGGACCCAACTACGTTGACGATCGCGACGAAGATCTATCCGCCCTTCGAGCCGGACGCCATCGACTCCGCCGTGACGGCGAGCGCGCAACGACTCGGGATCGAAACCATCGACCTGCTCTATCTCCACAAATGGGACGCCGCCGCCGAAACCCCTGCGACCCTGCGTGCCCTAAATCGGATCGTGCGCTCGGGACGCGTGCGCGCCCTCGGCGTGAGTAACTTCACGGCAGCTCAACTTGGGCGCGTCCTCGCTCTGCAAACGCAACTCGGACTGGCTCCTTTCCGCGCGCTGCAGAACGCCAACAACCTCGCCTTGCGCGAGGTCGACTCATCGCTGCGAGAGCTCTGCGCCGCCCACGATGCTGCCATCCTCACCTATAGCCCCCGCGGCGCCGGCTTTCTAACCGGCAAACACCGGAACGGGGTTGAGCCCGGATCGCGCTTCGACGTGGCTCCCAGCCACCAGGACGTCTACTTCCGTCCCGGCCCGCAACGCCGGCTCGACCACCTCGCCGCCGTCTCCGCGCGTACCGGGCAACCCATGGCGCACCTCGCCCTCGCCTGGGCCCTGCATTTCCCCGGCGTCGTTTCGATTTTGGTGGGGGCACGTACGCCCGCCCAGCTCGATCAGGCATTTGCCGCGCTGGCCTTCGACGAGCCGGCTCTGTTCGCCGAACTTGAGGCTGACTCCGCACCCCGCTCGTAAAGGTCTCATTCCTCGGCCTTTCCCACCGGCATTCCGGTCCGGCCCGGCTTGGAACCGCGGCTCACGATCGAAAGCCTTCCCGGTCCGAGCACCGCGCCCAACCATGATTTGCATGGTAAAATCGTTTCCAGCGCCAGGGAAACTGCCTAGCCTGTTCGAATAAATGGCACCCTCTCCTGCTTTGTGGAAGCAGGGTCCCTTTGCATGCTCCTCGGATGCACACTCCCCCTCACGAGCTCATGATTCGCCGGCCTTTCGCCGGACCAACCTGAAAGCTCCTCTTGAAAACGCCCCTCCTGCTTCTCCGTTCTCTCGTGTTCTTATCCGCTACGGCCGCTTTTGGCGCGCCGTCGCTCACGCAGACCGCCGTGTTCGTATCCGGCAAAGATGGCTACCACACCTTCCGGATTCCGGCGATCGAGGCGGCGCCGGACGGTTCGCTCATCGTATTTGCCGAGGCGCGCAAATACACGGCGGAGGATCCGGGATTCGGACGCCAAGACATCGATCTGGTCTGCAAGCGCAGCACCGACAACGGCGTCACCTGGTCACCGATGGCGATTCTCGAGGACCCCGGCGAGGAGTGGTCGGCGGCGAATCCCGCGACCATCGTCGATCGCACCGATGGAAAGCTGTGGGTGTTTTATATCCGGGGCCGGCCCAAGCGGAGCTCGGAGACGTCCCGGCCGGGCACCGTTCACCCGCGTGAATCGGGAGTGGATCGAAGCCGGACATTAGGCCAAGTGACGCGCGAAGACATCGAGAGGCAGACCGCAACGGAGGACCAACAAAGTTGACCATCCGCGCCCAATTCTATTTCCGTCCCGCCCGTTTTGGCTGAACGACGCGGTCCGATCCAGAGCCGCTTTACCGTTTCCCCGCACTTACCATGGAACCCATAAATCCGAAAAAAAACACCCCATTGTCCCGACGTTCGTTTCTCCAGTTTTCCAGCGTCGCGGCCACGGCCGCCACCTTTCGGCTGGCTCCCACGACGTCTGCGGCCGCGACCGCCCCGACCGAGGCGAAGTCATTGCAGGAGATTGGTTCCCGCCGTGAGCTGTTTGTGGATGACCACCTGATCGAACGGATGACGGGCCGGGCGGAATTGCGCCTGCATCATCCGCAGCCCCGCGAAATCGTGCTGGAGCACGATGCGCCGTGGGAAGGCAGCGGCAGCGCTTACCATAGCATTTTCAAGGACGGCGATCTCTACCGTCTCTATTACAAGGCCTGGCATCTCGAGGGCAGCAAACAGAACCCCTACACGGGCGACGCCGACGCGCATCGCCTCTGCTACGCGGAAAGCGACGATGGGATCCGTTGGCGCAAGCCGGATCTCGGTCTCTTCGAATACCAGGGATCCAAGGCAAACAACATTGTCATCCCCAGCGGTCCTTGGGGTGGCATGCACCTGAGCGCGGCGGAGTCGGCGGTGTTAAGGGATGAAAACCCGAATGCGCCGGCCGACGCCCGCTACAAGGCGCTGGTGCGAAGCCGAAAACCCTTCGGCCTGATCGCTTTCAAGTCAGCGGACGCCATCCGTTGGACGCCCATGAGCGAGAAGCCCATCATTACGAACGGCGCCTTCGACTCGCAGAACCTGGCATTCTGGGACGCAGAACGGAACGAATACCGTGCCTATTGGCGCTTTTTTACGGAGGGGGTGGCCAACGAATCCACGTGGAAGGTGTCCGGCTATCGCGGGATTCGCACGGCGACCTCGAAGGATTTCATGACCTGGGGCCCGTCGGAGGACGTGAGTTATCCGGGAGTCGCACCCGAGGTGCACCTCTACACGAACCAGATCAAACCGTACCACCGCGCACCGCATCTTTTCGTGGGGTTCCCGATGCACTACGTGGATCGGGGCTGGACCGACTCGGTGCGGTCACTACCCGAACTGGAGAATCGCCAGCTTCGAGCCAGCGTGAACCCGCGCTACGGGACCGCCATTTCCGACAGTATGCTCATGACGAGCCGCGACGGCGTGCGCTTCAAGCGTTGGGAGGAAGCGTTCCTGCGCCCGGGAATCGAGCGCGAGGGCACGTGGAATTACGGTCACCAGTGCCTGGCCTGGCACCTCGTCGAAACACCGTCCGCGCTGGATGGCGGAGCGCCGAACGAACTTTCGTTTTATGCCGTCGAAAGCTACTGGACGGGCAAGAGTAGCACCCTGCGGCGTCACACGCTTCGGCTGGATGGGTTTGTTTCGATTTATGCCCCCTTCACCGGCGGGGAAGTGGTGACCCGGCCGTTGCGCTTCGCGGGTGCTGCCCTGAAGCTGAATTTCTCCTCCGCCGCCGCCGGCGGAATTCGCGTCGAGATTCAGAACGAGGAAGGCCGGCCAATCCCGGGCCATACCCTCGACCAAAGCCAGCCGATCTACGGCGACGCGCTCGATCGCAAGGTGACCTGGAAGAAGGGATCCGACGTGTCCGCCCTGCAGGGCCGGCCCGTACGGCTGCGCTTCGTTCTGCAGGATGCGGACCTGTTCGCGCTGCGCTTTGGCGAGGCCTGAGGACGGATTATTTGTCGCCAGACCCGTGGCCGACGAAACGACAAAGCCGGCGGTAGGCGCACCCAGGGCAGCGATCGGGACCCCTGCACGCCGGAGCCTAGCCGCAATCCCGCACACTCAGAGATTCTCCAGTCCACACCACGACATTTCCCCCCCGCGCCGAGACCTTGAAATGCTCGACCGAGGTTTCCGGCGGCGGTTCCACGCCCACCCGATAGCTCTTCACCCGCACCGATTCGGGCATGCAGACGGTTCGGCCCGTCGTGAGATCGAACTCCCAACCGTGCCAGGGACAACGCAGAATTTCCCCGTCCCGCTCGAACGCGAGCCGGTAAGGTTCGGCGGCGGTGTAGAGGCCCGTCCGCCGGCCCTCGCACAGCGGCGCACCGCGATGCGGGCAGCGATTGCGCAACGCGTAATACCGGCCGTCCTCCAACTGGAAAACCCCGATGCTGCGCCCGGCGATTTCGACGATCTTGCGCGCTCCCGGCGACAGTTCGTCGATCCGGCAAACGACATGGGCCGTGGGTCCGGTCGCACTCATGGCAGAATCCCGCCCAGCCGGGCGAGTTTCGGGTAGCTGGCCAGGGCATTCTCCGCCAGGATCTGCCGACGGACCTCGGGAGCGAGGCGCTGCGGCACCACGTCCGGCGGATCAAAATCCCAATGGGGAAAATCGCTTGAGTATAACAGCGTCCTGGCCCCGTTCATCCAAGTGACGATTTGATCCACCGCCCCGGGCGGCTCGGTCTCTTCGAACGGCTGCGTAGTGAAGCGGATGTGCTGCTCGATATATTCGCTGGGCAGGCGCTTGACCCACGGTGTCTGCATCCGCAGTTCCTTCCAGGCCATGTCCGCCCGCCAGCGGAACGATGGCACCCAACCAAAGCCGGACTCGCAAAAAACCACGGTAAGCGCGGGGAATTTCTCAAAGGTGCCCTCGAACAGGAAACTGGAGAGATGCGCCTGGTAAAACTGCGGCCGGATCAGATAGGTCTCGGCATAGTAGGTCGGAAAGCCCGCGGCCGTCGGCGGCGGATTCATGCCGCTGCCCTCGTTGCTGAAATGGAGGGAGACAGACAGACCGCGTTCGACGCACGCCGCGTACACCCGGTCGTATTCACGCTTGCCGTACAGCCGGGTGGACCCACAGACGACATAGACCGACACCACGGCAGGATGGTCGCCGAGTCGCTCGATTTCCTTCACGGCCTCCACCGGGTCGTGCATCGGTACAGTCAGGGACAGCCGGTAACGCGGATCCTTCGCCACCCAGTGTTCGAGCGACCAGTCATTGACTGCTCGGATCAAGCCGGCGCTGTAGTCGACATCTGCCAAGGCGACGAGGGACGGGGTTAACTCCACCTGGAGGATGGCCAAATCAATCCCGCAGCCATCCATAAGTTTTTGCTGGAACATTCCAAAATTCGAGCGCGGGTCGACGTCTTCGCCGGCGTCGAAGGTGTCGGCCCGGGCGCCCCGCCAGCCGCCGTTGGCCTGATGGATGCCGGAATTGCGAGGCAACCCGTATTCGATCAGCCGCTCGCGATGCACCCGGGCGAGATAGGGGAAAAGGTCCTCCTTGGCCCGGACGTTGTGATGGACGTCGGCATCGACGACCCGGATGCGCCGCGGGATGGCGCCGGCCGAGAGAGAAGGCGCTGCGAGTCGATTGGAAGTTTGCACCGGAGGAGAAAAGGTGGACGACGGAACATTAATCGGGCAACCAACAAATCGACGGGAATTGAGTCGACGACGACATTCGCCACCACCCCAGGAGAAAACCATGGCAAAATCACCACGCAAAAACCAGGGCGGCATGACCCGCCGGGAACTGTCGATGACCGATGCGGCGGCAGCAGCTCTCCCGCTGCGAGGGGCCGAAGCGACGACGCGGCCGCCGGGCACACCCGCCGAGGCGTTGGCCGCCGTCACGACCGTTCGCGGCGACGAAAGCCGGGCCATCCGTCTGGCGGACATGAGCCAGTGCCTTCCCGCAAGCGCGCTGGCCAGGAAGGCGACCCCGAAACGCTGGCGCCTCATCGATTATCGAACGGAATCGTTCACCGGCGTCATGATCGTGGCCGGGCAGAACACCGATGCCCATTCGCGCTCTTTGAAAAGGGGTCAAACCGCGCTTGTCACTTTCTACCTCTAACACGACTGGGGATCCATCAGTGACTTTGGCGAAGTGATATCCATGCGCGACGACGAACGGACAGGGTGCGCACCTTTGATCGATCTTGCCGCCACACAGTTTGAAGCGGTTATTCGACGGCAACGTCACGACTCAGTTTTCGTGGCCGACCTTGCGAGTTGAGAAGCGCGGTTTGACCCCTTACGGGCTTCAGCGGGCGCCTTGCGCCGGGCTCATCCTGACTTCACGGTTATCCAAAAGGGGTCAAACCTCACTTTTCGCATTGCAGGCCGATTCCGAGGATTGAAGTGTAATGCAATGGCGAGAAAACTGAGGATCGAGTACGAGGGAGCCAGGTACCACGTGATCAGTCGTGGTAACTATCGGGCGGATGTGTTCGAAACCGACGGAGCCAAGGAGGCGTTTGAGGCGTGTCTGTACGAGGCGTGCGCGAAGGCGGGATGGAA
>Ga0105046_10003121_pt1 | contig 26246 bp, 25 predicted proteins | sample MAT03_FD_78385 | JGI IMG/M metagenome (GOLD analysis project Ga0105046, IMG submission 78385) | Freshwater microbial communities from Lake Fryxell liftoff mats and glacier meltwater in Antarctica - MAT-03 (megahit assembly) | ecosystem: Environmental > Aquatic > Freshwater > Ice > Liftoff...
CCCAAATGATCCGCCACACCGTCGCCTTCCGGCTGAAACATCGGCGCGGTTCGGCCGAGGAGAAGTCCTTTCTCGACGCCGGCAAGGCGCTGGCCGACATCCCAGGCGTCGAGCGCTTCGAGCGGCTGAACCAGGTCAGCCCGAAGAACGACTTCCACTTCGGCTATTCGATGGAGTTCGCCGACCAGCAGGCCTACCAGGGCTACAACGACCACCCGGTCCACGTCGCCTATGTGCGCGATCGGTGGATCCCCGAGGTCGAGACGTTCCTTGAAACCGACTATACGATGCTGGATTGACCGGACCGGGCTGGCCGCATGGCGCGGTCAGTCGGCGACCTTCCACTCCTCACGCGAGGCGCTGCGCGGGTAGACGCCGAGGATGCGCATCTCGCGCGAGAAGAACTTCAGTTCCTCCAGCGCCAGCTTGACGTTCGGATCGTCCGGGTGGCCCTCGATGTCGACGTAGAACAGCGTCGCGGTGAAGGCGCCGAGCTGGTAGCTTTCCAGCTTGGTCATGTTGACGCCATTGGTGGCGAAGCCGCCCATCGCCTTGTAGAGAGCGGCCGGCACGTTGCGGACCCGAAAGATGAAGGTGGTCATCATCCCGGCGTCGGGCGCCGTGCGTTCGACCCACTGCTTCGACCGCGTCAGCACCACGAAGCGGGTGACGTTGGTGTCGGTGTCCTCGACATTCTCTTCCAGGATGTCGAGGCCGTAGAGGCTGGCGGCGAGCCGGGGCGCGAGCGCCGCCATGGTGCGGTCCCGCATCTGGGCCACCAGTTTCGCGGCTCCGGCGGTATCGCCGGCCACCGTCGGCTTCCAGCCGTTCTTGCGAATGTACTTCCGGCACTGGCCGAGCGCGTGGATGTGGCTGTGGACCGTCCTGATCTCGGTGCGCGCCACGCCCGGCAGGACCATGAGCTGGAAGTGGATCGGCAGGAAATATTCGCCGACGATGTGCAGCTTCGATTCCGGCAGCAGATAGTGGATATCGGCGACGCGACCGGCGATCGTGTTCTCGATCGGAATCATCGCGAGATCTGCCTTGCCGGTGTCGACGGCGCCCAGCGCGTCCTCGAATGTCGGGCACGGAAGCGGCTCCATGTCGGGGAACATGTTGCGGCAGGCCGTGTCGGAATTGGCGCCGGGCTCGCCCTGGAACGAAATGCGGTTGGTCTTTTCGTGTGGCATGTCGCCGGGCCCTATCGTTTCGCGAGCATATGTCGAGCGCGCTCAAGATCTTCGGGCGTATCGACGCCGAGCGGCACGGAAAGCACGATGTCGGCGTCGATGCGCATGCCGGCCTCCAGTGCGCGGAGCTGCTCCAGCTTCTCGCGCCGCTCGAGGGGCGAGGGCGGCAGCGAGACGAACCGTTCGAGCGCGGCGCGCCTGTAGGCATAGAGCCCGATATGGTGATAGAGGGGCCCCTCGCCCCACGGCGCTGTCGCCCGCGTGAAGTAGAGCGCCCGCAGCCTGCCTGACGGCTGCGGCGAACCGACGATCTTGACCACATTGGGGTTGGCGCGCTCGTCCTCGCGGACGATCTCGACGCCGAGCGTCGCGATGTCGACGGCAGCGTCCTGAAGCGGCCGGAAGACGGCGCGGATCGTCTCGGGCTCGATGGTGGGCAGGTCGCCCTGGACGTTGACTACGATGTCCACCGAGCGCTGGAGATCGAGCGATTGCAACGCCTCGTGGATCCGATCGGAGCCGGACTGGTGGTCCTCGCGTGTCATCACGGCCTCGAAGCCGGCACTGCGCACCGCCTCGGCGACCTCCGGGCTGTCGGTGGCGACGGCCACGCGTCCAAGGCCGCTCTCCCGGGCGCGATCGGCGACATGCACGATCATCGGACGGCCGGCTATGTCGGCCAGCGGCTTGCCGGGAAGCCGGGTCGAGGCCATGCGGGCCGGGATGAGAACGATGGTCGACATGTCAATCTGGCGAGCTGAAACAGCTTGTCTCTAAAGTGGCAAAACGTCTCATGGACGCCGCCCTTATAGGTGTTGCAAGGTCCAAGCAAAAGACCTAGTTTCCGGCCAAATCGGCCTGCCCGGTCGGTCAAAGCAACGTGCCGCCTGGCCGCGGGGATTTGCCGGCCAGGAGACAAGGGAGCCAGGGGCGAATGGACTCATTCGAATACAACAAGTGGATCGGCGCCTTCCTGGGAGCCGTGTTTGTTGTTTTTTCCGTCGGCATCGTCTCTGACGCGATCTTCGCCGCCCCGCATCCGGAAAAGGAAGGCTTTCTCATCGAAGCCGCCGAGCCAGAGGCAGCCGGGGGCGGCGCGGAAGCGCCGGCCGAGGTGCCCATCGAAGTGCTGCTGGCATCCGCCGACGCGGCCGCCGGCCAGGTGGTCGAGAAGAAGTGCTCGGCGTGCCATACGATAGATAAGGGCGGAGCCAACAAGGTCGGCCCGAACCTCTGGGGCATCGTCAACCGCCCGATCGCGTCGCATGAAGGCTTTGCCTATTCCGGCCCGATGAAAGAATTCGCCCAGGGCGGCACCGTGGTCTGGGACTACGACCACCTGAACCGCTATCTTACCTCGCCCAAGGGCCTTGTGAAGGGCACCATAATGGGGTTTGCCGGGATCAAGAACCCGACCGATCGCGCCAACCTGATCGCCTTTCTGCGCACGCTGGCTGATACGCCGGTCCCGCTCCCGGAAGCACCGGCGCCGACAGCCGAGCCTGCTTCGGCTCCGGCGGGCGAGGCGCCAGCCGCCGCTCCGGCAGAGGTCGCCCCCGCCGAACCTGCTGCCCCCGCGGAGGCGGCACCGGCCGAGCCGGCAACCGAGCCGGCTCCGGAACAATGACGAAAATGTAATGCCGCAAATCACGAAAAAGCCGGGTTCAGCCCGGCTTTTTTTGTTAGACGGGATCGTCCGGGGCCGCCTCGCGGGGAGGCAGCCGACCTTCAGCCGCACGAGGATCTGCATGAAACTGCCCGCCACCCTGTCCGTCCGGGCGCTTGCAGCGGCCGCCGCCCTGCTCGCCCTCAGCCCCTTGGCCTTCGCGCAGGAGTGGCAGACTTCCGGTTCGCTGGTCGGACAGTCCAAGTATGGCGACAGTTTCGAACGCTACGACTATGTGAGCCCCGACGCGCCCAAGGGAGGCACGATAAACTCGGCAGTTCTCGGCACTTTCGACAGCTTCAACCCTTTCGTCGCTACGGGAACCCCGGCCGCAGGCGTGAACTACCAGGGCGGCATTCTGTGGGACACGCTGATGGCGAAGGCAACCGACGAGGGTTCGGTCAGCCATGCATTGATCGCCGAAGCCTACAAGCACCCCGCCGATTTTTCCGCTGCAACCTATCGCCTGAATCCAAAGGCCAAGTGGCATGACGGCACGCCGATCACGGTTGAAGACGTCATCTGGTCGTTCAACATCCTGAAGAAGGAAAGCCCGAACTACAACCAATACTTCGCCAACGTGACCGAGGCAGTGGCCGTTTCGGACCGCGAGGTGGAATTCCGTTTCGACCAGAAGGGCAATCGCGAATTGCCGCTCATCATGGGCGACCTCGTCGTGCTGCCCAAACACTGGTGGGAAGGTACCGACGCGACCGGCAAGAAGCGCGACGTGACGCGGCCGACTCTGGAGCCGCCGCTCGGCTCGGGCGCCTACAGGATCGAAAGCTTCAAGCCGGGAGCGGAAATCGTCTGGGCTCGCGTTCCCGACTACTGGGGCGCCGATGTCGGCGTGAATGTCGGCCGCAACAATTTCGACAAGCGGCGCTATGTCTATTTCCTCGACGACAATGCCGAATGGCAGGCCTTCGCCAAGGGCGGCTTCGAGGACATAAGGCCCGAGAACCGCTCCGCGCGCTGGGCCAAGGGCTATGATTTCCCCGCGTTCAAATCGGGCGCCGTGGTGCGCAAGGAATTCGCCAGCACATCGGGCGAGCCGATGCAGGGCTTCGTGCTCAACACGCGCCGGCCGCAGTTCGATGACCGGCAGGTGCGCGAGGCGCTGACCCTGGCGTTCGACTTCGAAAGCATGAACCGCACGCTGTTCTTCGATCTCTACACGCGAACGGATAGCTATTTCGAGGCGCAGGAACTGGCTTCCAGCGGACTGCCGCAAGGCAAGGAACTTGAGATCCTCGAACAGTACCGCGACCAGCTGCCGCCCGAACTGTTCACGCAGGAGTTCAAGCTGCCGGTCTATGACACGCCGCAGGCGACGCGCGACAACCTGCGCAAGGCCTTCCAGCTCTTCAAGGAAGCCGGCTGGGTCAACCAGGGCGGCAAGCTGGTCAACGAAAAGACCGGCGAGCCGTTCAAGATGGAGTTCCTCGGCAACGACCCGACCGACGAGCGCATCACCGCGCCGTTCGTCGAAAACCTGAGGAAGCTCGGCATCGACGCGACGCTGCGGATCGTCGACACCAACCAGTATATCGCGCGGGTGCAGGCGCACGACTATGATTCAGCCATGGTCGTACTCGGGCAGTCTTCGTCACCGGGCAATGAGCAGCGCGAGTACTGGGGCTCGAAGGCCGCCGACACGCGCGGCTCGCGCAACCATGCAGGCATCAAGAATCCCGTGGTCGACGCGCTCGCCGAACGCATCATCTTCGCGACCGATCGCGAGGACCTGGTGGCTGCGACACGCGCGCTTGACCGCGTGCTGCTGTGGAACTACTACCTCGTGCCGCACTGGCACAATCCCAAGATCTGGCTTGCCTGGTGGGACAAGTTCGGCATGCCGGAGAAGCAGCCGAGCTACACAGGCGTCGACACGGATTCCTGGTGGATCGACCCGGCCAAGGAAGCGGCCATGGCGGCAAAGATCGGAAAGTCCAACTGATGGGCGGTCGCGTGCGGGCGCTCGGACGGCGCGAATTCCTGGCCCTGTCGGCCGGAGCCATCGCGGCTCCGCTGCTGCCGCGTGGCCCCGCCTTCGCAGCCAGCCCGACCGGCACCGCCCTTCACGGCCTGTCGGCGTTTGGCGAGCTGAAATATCCGGCGGATTTCTCGAACTTCGACTACGTCAATGCCTATGCGCCCAAGGGCGGCACGTTCAACTATGGCCCGTCGCAGTGGCTGTACAACCAGAACCCCTACACGTTCAACACGCTGAACAGCTTCGTGGCGAAGGGCGATGCGCCGCCGCGCATGGAAATCTGTTTCGACTCGCTGATGACCAGCACGCTCGACGAACCGGATTCCATCTATGGCCTGGTTGCCAGCACGGTGACTATCTCGCCGGACCGCAACAGCTTCGAGTTCGCCCTGAGACCGGAAGCAAGGTTCCACGACGGGTCGTCGTTGACCGCCGAGGACGCAGCGTTCACCTACAGGCTGTTCAAGGAGAACGGGCATCCGGACCTGTCGCTGCCGCTGAGGGAACTGAGCGACGCCGTAGCCATCGACCCGCATACATTGCGGCTGACGTTTTCGGGCAAGCAGTCGGATCGCACGATCCTCGAAGTCGCGACCTTCCCGATCCTGTCGAAGGCGTATTTCGACAAGGTGGCGTTCGACGGTTCTCGGTTGGAGGCGCCGCTGGGGTCCGGCCCCTACAAGGTCGGGCTGGTGCGCGCGGGCCAGACGGTCGAATACGAACGCGTCGCCGATTATTGGGGCCGCGATCTGCCGGTCAACAAAGGCATGTACAATTTCGAGCGGCTGCGGCTGGAATTCTACGGCGACCGCCAGGCGGCCTTCGAGGCGTTCAAGAAGGGCGAGGTGCTGTTCCGACAGGAGGCGACCTCGCGCATCTGGGCAACCGCCTACGATTTTCCCGCGCTGAACGACGGCAAGGTGGTCAAGCGCGAATTCCCGTCGGAAAAGCGCCCGGCCATGCAGGCGATCGCGGTGAACCAGCGCCGCGAGCGCTTCCGGGATGTGCGCGTGCGCCGCGCGATCGCGCTGTGCTTCGACTTCGAATGGACGAACAAATCGCTGTTCTACGGGCTCTACAACCGGTCGCAGTCGAGCTTCGAACGATCCGAGTTCAAGGCGAGCGGAATGCCGGGACCGGAAGAACTGGCGCTGCTGGAGCCCATGCGCGGCAGACTGCCGCCCGAAGTGTTCGGCGAAGCCTACAGCCTGCCGGCTTCCGACGGCACCGGCCGCGACCGCAAGCTGCTCGGCGAGGCACGCCGCCTGATGATCGAGGCCGGCTGGAAGCTGTCGGGACGCGTCTTCACCAACGACAAGGGCGAGACGTTCAAGCTGGAGATCCTCGTCGACGACGAGGGCTTCGTGCGCATCTACTCGCCCTGGGTGGAAAGCATGAAGGCGATCGGCCTCGACGCATCGATCCGCATGGTCGATTCCGCGCAGCACCAGGCGCGCCAGACCGATTTCGACTTTGACCTGATCTCGATGGCGCTGCTGTTTTCGCCGACCCCGACGCGCGAGGGGATGGACGGCATCTTCCATTCCAAGTCCGCGACCCTGCCTGGTTCGCGCAATCTGCCCGGCACTGCCGATCCGGCGATCGACGCACTCGTCGACGCGATCGATCGGGCCGAGAACCGCGAGCAACTGACAAACGTGCTGCGGGCGCTTGATCGGGTCTTGCGCTCGCGCATGGACTGGATTCCAAGTTGGTACTCGGCGAATCACCGCGTTGCGTACTGGGACATGTTCGGTTTCAAGGAGCCGAAGCCGGACTACGGGTTCGCGACGGAAACCTTGTGGTGGTTCGACAAGGACAGGGCGGCGGCGATTGGCAAGGGGTGATCCGAGCACGGCAACCGGCGTCATCCGTTGCCCTGACCCGCAGGCGGAGACTTCCTGATGGGCGCCTACATCCTCAGACGCGTGCTGCTGATGATCCCGACGCTGCTCGGCATCATGGCGATCTCGTTCGCCCTCATCCAGTTCGCGCCGGGGGGGCCTGTCGAACAGGTGATCGCGAAGCTGACCGGACAGGGCGGCGATGCGCTGAGCGGCGGTGGCGGCGACGGACTTGGCGGACAGGACAATATCGGCTCCGCCGACGCCTCGTCGAAATATCGCGGCGCGCAGGGGCTCGATCCGGAATTCATCGCCAAGCTGGAGAAGCAGTTCGGCTTCGACAAGCCGCCGCTTGAACGCTTCGGGCTGATGATCTGGAACTATGCCCGCTTCGATTTCGGCGACAGCTATTTCCGCGACATCTCGGTGATCGACCTGATCCTCGAGAAGATGCCGGTGTCTATCTCCATCGGCCTGTGGATCACGCTGTTCTCCTACCTGATCTCCATACCGCTCGGCATCCGCAAGGCGGTGAAGGACGGCTCGACCTTCGACGTGTGGACGAGCGCCGTCGTCATCGTCGGCTACGCCATTCCGGGCTTCCTCTTCGGCGTCATGCTGATGGTGTTCTTCGCCGGCGGTTCCTTCTTCGACTGGTTCCCACTGCGCGGCCTCACCTCCGACAATTTCGACCAGCTCGCCTGGTACCAGAAGATCGGCGATTATTTCTGGCACCTCGCCTTGCCGCTGACGGCGATGGTGCTGTCGGCCTTCGCGACGACCACGCTGCTGACCAAGAACTCGTTCCTCGACGAAATCCGCAAGCAGTATGTCGTAACCGCCCGCGCCAAGGGCCTGTCCGAGCGGCAGGTTCTGTACGGACATGTCTTCCGCAACGCGATGCTGATCGTCATCGCCGGCTTTCCAGGCGCCTTCATCTCGGCCTTCTTCGCCGGCTCGCTGCTGATCGAGAACATCTTCTCGCTCGATGGGCTCGGCCTGCTCGGCTACCGCTCGGTGATCGACCGCGACTATCCGGTGGTGTTCGCCACTCTCTATATCTTCTCGCTGATCGGCCTGTTCGTGTCGCTGCTCTCCGACCTGATCTACACCTGGATCGACCCCCGCATCGACTTCGGGCGGAGGGACGTATGACGATCACGGCCGACGCCGCGCCGGTCCGCGCGAAGCGGCCGCGGCTCTCGCCGCTCAACCAGCGGCGCTGGGCAAGCTTCAAGGCCAACAGGCGCGGCTACTGGTCGCTTTGGATATTCCTCGCGATCTTCATTCTGTCGATGTTCTCCGAACTGATCGCCAACGACCGGCCGATCCTCGCCTGGTACAAGGGCGAACTGCTTTTTCCGGTGGCGGTCGACTACCCGGAAGAAAAGTTCGGCGGCTTCTACGCCGTGACCGACTATCGCGACCCGGTGATCCAGGACGAGATCGAGGCGAATGGCTGGCTGATCTGGCCGCCTGTCCGCTATTCCTACAGGACCGTCAACAACCAGATCCCGACAGCAGCGCCCGCCAAGCCGTCCTGGCTCTACGACAAGGCGACGCGCTGCCAGGCCTATCCGCTTGGGGTCGACGACCCAAATTGCACGATCGGCAACTGGAACTGGCTCGGCACCGACGACCAGGCGCGCGACGTGCTCGCCCGCGTCATCTACGGCTTCCGCATCTCGGTGCTGTTCGGGCTCATCCTGACGCTTGGATCGGCCGTCATCGGCGTGACCGCCGGCGCCGTGCAGGGTTATTTCGGCGGCCTGACCGACCTGTTTTTCCAGCGCATCATCGAAATCTGGTCGTCGCTGCCGCAACTCTATCTGCTGCTGATCATAGCCGCCGTGCTGCCGCCGGGCTTCTTCATCCTGCTCGGCATCATGCTCCTCACATCGTGGGTCAGCTTCGTCGGGATCGTGCGCGCGGAGTTCCTGCGGGCGCGCAACTTCGAATATGTGAACGCGGCCCGCGCGCTCGGCGTGTCGAATGGGACGATCATGCGGCGGCACCTTTTGCCCAACGCGATGGTGGCGACGCTGACCTTCCTGCCCTTCATCCTCAACGGCTCGATCTCGACGCTGACGGCGCTCGACTTCCTCGGGCTGGGGCTGCCGCCCGGCTCGGCCTCGCTCGGCGAACTGCTGCGGCAGGGACAGCGCAACCTCAATGCGCCATGGCTCGGCATTTCGGGATTCGTGGTCATTTCGCTGATGCTGTCGCTGCTGATCTTCATCGGCGAAGCGACGCGCGATGCCTTCGACCCCAGGAAGACCTTCAAGTGAGTGGGCTCTTGTGGTATAATTTCGTCAGTTTTCTACCTTGGAGACGGCGATGGGGCATGAACATCAAGAGCGAGAAGGCTCAGAAACTCGCACGCCAACTGGCGCATGAGACCGGTTTGACCATGACAGCGGCCATAGAGAGAGCTCTCGAGGCGGAGATCGGTCGCCTGCATCGCGAGCGCGACGTCGCCGAGCGCAAGCGGCGGCTCGACGAACTGCTGGATGCTCTTCCGCCGCCGCCTCCAGGCGTTACGAGCGATCATTCCGACCTTTATGATGAATGGGGCCTTCCCAAATGATCGTCGATGCGTCGGCAATACTGGCCGTCCTGCTGAAGGAACCGGAACGGCAGCTCTTCTCGAACCTTCTCAACGAAGGCCCCGAAAGGGCTGCGCTGTCGCCTGTCAACTATCTCGAAGTCGCCCTGAGAGTGGATCGCGGCGACATACCGGGAGCTTCTGAACAGCTGGACACCATACTTGCCTACATGAATGTCGAATTGGCGGATATCACGCCCGAGCAAGCCAAACTGGCTCGCGAAGCCTACGCCAAATTCGGGAAAGGCAATCACCGGGCAAAGCTCAACCTCGGCGATTGCTTCGCCTACGCGCTCGCCAAGGCCCGCCGAGAGCCCCTCCTGTTCAAGGGCGACAATTTCCGCCACACCGATGTCGAGGCCGCTCTTTGACCTCGCCCCTCCTCTCCGTTGACGATCTCTCCGTCGCCTTCGCGCAGGGCGGTCGGTCGAACACCGCCGTCGACCACATTTCCTTCGACATCGCCAAGGGCGAAACGGTGGCGCTGGTCGGCGAGTCCGGCTCGGGCAAATCGGTGTCGGCGCTTTCGGTGCTCAAGCTCCTGCCCTATCCGCCGGCAAGCCATCCTTCCGGGAAAATCCTCTTCGGCGGGAGGGACCTGCTGTCGCTTGACGAGAAGGGCCTGCGCAGCGTTCGCGGCAACAAGATCACGATGATCTTCCAGGAGCCTATGACATCGCTCAATCCGCTGCACACGATCGAGCACCAGATCGTCGAGGTCCTGGCGCTGCACCAAGGCATGCGGGACAAACAGGCGCGCGAGCGCACGCTGGCGCTTTTCAAGGAGGTCGGCCTCCGCGATCCGGAGAAGCGGCTCGGCGCCTACCCGCACCAGCTTTCCGGCGGGCAGCGGCAGCGCGTGATGATCGCCATGGCGCTTGCCAACGAGCCGGAACTGCTGATCGCCGACGAGCCCACCACCGCGCTCGACGTGACCGTGCAGGCGCAGATTCTGGAACTGCTCGCCGGCCTCAAGGCCAGGAAGGGCATGTCGATGCTTTTCATCACCCACGACCTCGGCATCGTCAGAAAGATCGCCGACCGGGTCTGCGTGATGACCAAGGGCAAGATCGTCGAGGCCGGCCCGACGAAGGAGATCTTCGCCAACCCGCGACACGAATATACGCGCCATCTGCTTGCCGCAGAGCCCAAGGGACGGCCGCCTGCCGCCGATCCATCGGCCAGGAAGGTGATGGCGGGCAAGGATGTGAAGGTCTGGTTCCCGATCAAGCAAGGCTTCTTCCGCCGCGTCGTCGACAACGTGAAGGCGGTGGACGGGATCGACGTCACCGTGCGCGCCGGCCAGACGCTCGGCGTGGTGGGTGAATCGGGATCTGGGAAAACGACGCTCGGGCTGGCGCTCGCCCGCATGATTTCGTCGAAGGGCCATATCCGTTTCGACGGCCGCGACATCGACAAGCTGTCGTTCAGCGCCATGCGCCCGCTGCGCCGCGAGTTGCAGATCGTTTTCCAGGACCCGTTCGGGTCGCTCAGCCCGAGAATGTCGGTCGCGGAAATCATCGAGGAAGGGCTCGCCATCCACGAGCCGTCGCTCTCGGCCGACGAGCGGGACGACCGCGTGGTGGCCGTGCTCAAGGAAGTCGGTCTCGATCCCGACACGCGCTTCCGCTATCCGCACGAATTCTCCGGCGGCCAGCGCCAGCGCATCGCGATCGCACGCGCCATGGTGCTGAAGCCAAAATTCGTCATGCTGGACGAGCCGACATCGGCGCTCGACATGAGCGTGCAGGCGCAGGTAGTCGATTTGTTGCGCAACCTGCAGGCCAAACACAACCTCGCCTATTTGTTCATCAGCCATGACCTGAAGGTCGTGCGCGCGCTTGCCAACGACGTCATCGTCATGCGCAATGGGCGGATTGTCGAATATGGACCGGCCGAGCAAATATTCGAGCGGCCGCGGACCGACTACACCAAGGCGCTGATCTCCGCCGCTTTCCATATCGAGGCGACTGGAGACGGCGTCGTCAGCGAATAGAGCACTGAAGAGGAACCATGCCTGAGAAGGAAAAGGGCCGCATCCTGCTTGCCATGAACGGGATCAACCCGCGTCCATGGTACGAACTCCTGACGCAAGCTCGCGAGGTGGTGACTGAGCCATCCGGCGCCAGCGATCCGTCGATCACCTATGCGGTGGTCTGGAAGCAAGGGCCGAACCTGCTGGCGAAGCTGCCCAATCTGCGCGCCATCTTCTCGGTCGGCGCCGGCGTCGACCATATTCTTGCCGATCCGACCCTGCCCGACGTGCCGATCGTGCGCATCGTCGCCGAAAACCTGACGCAGCACATGACCGACTATGTGTTGTGGCGCGTGCTCGATCACCACCGGCAGGGCATGCTCTACCGCGCGCAGCAGAAGCGGAAGGTCTGGCGCGAGCCGCCGCAGCGGCCCGCCAACGACATCTCGGTCGGCATCATGGGGTTCGGAGAACTCGGACGCGCGGCCGCAAGCGCGCTGCTTGCCTGCGGCTTCCGGGTCAACGGCTGGAGCCGCACCGAGAAGTCAATGCAGGATGTCGCGACATTCCACGGCGCCAAGGGATTGACGTCGTTCCTTAACGCCACCGACATCCTGGTCGTGCTGCTGCCGCTGACGCCGGAGACGACCGGCATCGTCAACCATGGTTTGCTGAAGAAGCTGCGCAAGCAGAACGGGCTGGGCGGCGCCGTGCTGATCAATGCGGGCCGCGGCAAGCTGCAAGTTGACGCCGACATCGTGCGGGCGCTGGAGGACGGCACGCTCAAGGAAGCGAGCCTCGATGTCTTCGAGGTAGAGCCGCTGCCGAAGACCAGCCCGCTGTGGAACCACCCGCGGGTCTTCGTGACGCCGCACTCGGCGGCCACGTCGGACCCCACCTTTCTCGTCCCGCCGATGCTTGCCAAGATGGACGGCTTCGAGCGCGGCGAGCGGCTGACAAATCTGGTGGACCGCAAGGCGGGATACTGAGCCCCGACTTTACTGAGACTGGGGCCTTCTGAACCCGGTCGGCCCGCCGTAGAGGTAGACGATGCGGCCGATCGCCTCGGCCAGCCCCTCGCGCGAGACAAGCATGGTGTGACCGTTGGCGTGGATCATGGTCCTCTCGTCGGTCATGATCGCGACATGGCCCTTCCAGAAGGCGAGGTCGCCGCGCCGCAATCGCGAATAGCCGGAGCCCGCCTCGACCGGTTCGCCAAGCCTGGCTGCCTGCATGTCGGAATCGCGCGGCACATCGCGGCCGGCCATGCGCATGGAGAGTTGCACCAGCCCCGAACAATCGATGCCGAACGCGGTCGACCCGCCCCAGAGATAGGGCGTCATCAACAGCGTCTCGGCGACGGCGACATAGTCGCCGGAGAATTCGCCGACCGGCCGAAGGTGGCCGGCGATCATCGCCTCGCCGGTCGACAACAGCGCGTAGCGCGTGCCGCGTGTCTCGGCGAAATCCTTCACCGTGACAGAAGATCCGAGCGACAGTTCGCCGAGCCTCGGAAACCGGAGATCGGGACCTGAGTAGAGAAAACTGCGGGGAGCGCTGACCATATGGGTCGGCGTCTCCGACCTGGGGCCGAGAAATCCGCCCGAGACGTAGGCTACATAGCCGTCGCGCTCGGCCTGTACCCAGGCCCAGCCCTCGGCTTCGTCGAAGACGGTGACGTTGTCGCCGCGCAGGAGCTGGGTGTTCAGTCCGGCGTCGGGGCGCGGCTCGCCGAGCATGTCCGCCACCGATGCGACGATCCGCGCCGGCTTGCCCGTGACGAAACGATCGGCCGTCACTTCGCCCTTCAAACGGGCATCGGCCAGGTCCGGGCGGAAAGCGTGCAGTCTCTTGTCGTAAGCGGTCAAATCGGAAGTTCCCGTGCCTTCGCGATGATAGCATCGCCGAAACGCTCGACATAGAGCGCGCCCTCGACCGTCCGGCGGATCAGCACATTGCGGCGGTCCTTCTCATCACGATGACGGGAAACCAGCTTCAGCGCGCCCATCGTGTCGAGCGCCCGCGTGATCACCGGCTTGGTGACGCCGAGCTTTTCAGCCAGCCCGCGCACGGTGTGCGGCGGCGCATCGAGGTATATGGACAGCAGAATCGCGGTCTGGCGCAGCGTCAGGTCTGGCGCGTCATCGCGGACCTCGGACAGTGCAACCTGCTGCCAGAGCCGCAATGCCTGTAGGGGGCGCAAGGCGATCATGGCGTGATGCTATGCGATAATCGTTTCGCTTCCGTTTCATTTTCTCGGTTAAGGCGCGGTCAGCGATAGCGCTGCGCGATGACCTGTTCCAGCGCACGAATGCCCTGCGCCTCGCCACCTGCCGGGCCATGTGGCCGGTCGTACGGGTTCCAGGCGAAGATGTCGAAATGCGCCCAGCTGCGCGCGTTCTCGACGAAGCGTTTCAGAAAGAGCGCGGCCGTGACGGAGCCGGCAAAGCCATCGGTCGTGACATTGTTCATGTCGGCGACCTTGGAGGACAGCTTCGCGTCGTAGGGCCGCCAGAGGGGCATACGCCAAAGCGGGTCTTCCTGCGCCAGCGATGCCTCCGCGAGGCTGGCAGCAAGCTGGGCGTCGTCGGTGTAGAAGGGCGGCAGGTCCGGCCCAAGCGCAACGCGCGCCGCACCGGTCAGCGTCGCCATGTCGATCAACAGATCCGGCGCTTCCTCGTCGGCCAGAGCCAACGCGTCGGCCAGCACCAGCCGGCCTTCCGCGTCGGTATTGCCGATCTCCACCGTGATGCCCTTGCGGCTGGTCAGGATGTCGCCGGGCCGGAAGGCATTGCCCGCAATGGCATTCTCGACGGCCGGGATCAGCACCCGCAGCCGGACCTTGAGGCCAGCGCCCATGATCATCGAAGCGAGGCCAATCACGTTCGCCGCGCCGCCCATGTCCTTCTTCATCAAAAGCATTCCGGCGGACGGCTTGATGTCGAGACCGCCAGTGTCGAAACAGACGCCCTTGCCGACCAACGTAACCTTGGGCGCATTGCGGTCACCCCAAACCATGTCGATCAGACGCGGCGCCTTGTCGGAGGCGCGACCGACGGCGTGGATCATCGGAAAGTTCCTGGCCAGCAGATCGTCGCCCTTGACGACAGACACCTTTGCCTTGTGCCTGCGCGCCAGGGACCGAACGCCCTCTTCCAACTCGTCGGGCCCCATGTCGTTGGTCGGCGTGTTGACGAGATCGCGCACGAGATATGTGGCTTGCGCGGCGCGGCGAAGACAGGCCGCGTCGGCGCCTGCCGGCGCGGCGAGACGGATGGCCTTGCCGGGTTTCTTGCCGTAGCGCGTGAACACGTAGCCGCCGAGCATGACGCCGAGGGCCGCGATGGCCGGATTGCCTGAAGGTGTCGCGAAATGCCAGTCGCCTTCGGGCAGCGCCTTGGCCAGCGCGCCTGTGTCGAGCGCCCGGCCCTCGTGAGCCTTGCCGATGCCGAACAGGGCGGCGGCAACCGAACCGTCCGGCGCTGGCACGACCAGCGTGCGGCCGGCATCGCCGTTGAAGCCGTTGGCTTTCGCCCAGGCCAGCGCGGTATTGTCGAGACCGGCATCGGCGAGACGATCCTTGCCCACCAGGTGAATCGGACGCGATGCGCGCGGCTTTTTTTCGATCAGTTCGACGGACATTTCGCGTGATTCCAGCTCTTTTCGAGCTGCAATTGGCGGAAAGTCCAGAGCATTGGCAAGAGTCTGGCGCGCTTTGACGTGAATTTTCAGCGCCATGGCGGGCGAACGGCCCCGACATCGCGGCCGGCCCGCCGACGCAAACGATGCCCACAGGCCAAACGCCGACGACAGGTCTTAACCATCCGTTAGGGTTAACGGAATATTGCTTTGGGTCGGCGTGAGGCCTGCGGGTGGGCTGCGCGAAGAATGGGAGACCCGGCGCACATGGCCAGCCGCTCTATCAACGCAACCTTCAGAACATTGCTTCGAGCGACCGTGGCGATCACGCTCGCCGTCGGCGTCGCCGGCTGCGGCACAAGCAAGATGACGACCGGCTCCATCTCGAAGTCGGGCAAGTCGGTCGACCAGATGTCCGCCGGAGAACTCGCCAATGCGGGTACGTCGCTCGGCAAGAAGTACGCCGCCAACCCGTCGGACAAACCCACCGCCATGCAGTATGCGCAGGTGCTGCAGATGAACGGCAGCACCGACCAGTCGCTCGCCGTCATGCGCAAGCTGGCCATCGCCTATCCCAAGGACCGGGACGTGCTTGCCGCCTATGGCAAGGCACTCGCGGGCGTTGGCGAACTGGAACCGGCTCTCGATGCGATCCGTCGCGCCCAGACGCCCGAATATCCCGACTGGAAACTGCTATCGGCGGAAGCCGCCATCCTCGACCAGCTCGGCAAGTCCGGCGAGGCGCGGTCAATCTATCGCCGTGCGCTGGATCTGAAGCCGAACGATCCTTCGATCCTTTCCAACCTCGGCATGTCCTATGTGCTGCAGGGCGACCTGAAGACGGCCGAAACCTACATGCGCTCCGCCTCGCAGCAGCCCGGCGCAGATAGCCGCGTCAGGCAGAACCTGGCGCTAGTCGTGGGCCTGCAGGGCCGCTTCGACGAGGCCGAACAGATCGCCAGCCATGAGCTGTCGCCCGACCAGGCCAAGGCGAACGTCGCCTACCTGCGCAGCATGCTCGCGCAGCAGAATGCCTGGAGCCAGTTGAAGGACGAAGACAAGAAAAAGAAGAAGTCCGCCACCAACTGAGCGGGCTGTCCCGGGATTGACAAACGGCCGGTCGATCGACCGGCCTTTTTCTTGTTCGCGGAGGTTGTTGCCTTGCGGCTATTCCTGCATCGACTTGGCGCCATCGCCGAAGAAGCCGCCGCGCTGGCTGACCTGGATGCCGGCGGGGCCAAGGATGATGGCGAACAGCACGGGCAGGAAGAAAAGGATCATTGGCACGGTGAGCTTGGGCGGCAGGGCGGCGGCCTTCTTCTCGGCGGCGTTCATGCGCATGTCGCGGCTTTCGCCGGCAAGCACGCGCAGCGCAAGAGCGACCGGCGTACCGTAGCGTTCGGCCTGCACCAGGGCCTGCGCCACCGACTTGACCGATTCCAGTCCGGTGCGGCTGCTGAGGTTGTCGTATGCCTGCTTGCGCTCCGGCAGATAGGACAGTTCGGCGTTGGTGAGGATGAACTCTTCGGCCAGCGCGAGAGACTGTCCGCCGATCTCGTCGGCGACCTTCCTGATCGCGGCCTCGACGGACATGCCGGATTCCACGCAGATCAGCATCAGGTCGAGCGCATCCGGCCAGGCCATCTGGATCGACTGCTTGCGCTTCGTAGCCCGGTTGTTGACGTATAGCACCGGCGCGTAGAAGCCGGCATAGGCGGCAACGACGCAGACGAAAAACCTGATGAAGGCCGGCTGCTCGGGCAGGCCGCCGAGCAGGAACAGATAGACGGCGGCGAGCGCGAAGAACACGAACGGCAGCACAAGGCGGAAGAACAGGAAGCGCGTCAGCGGGTTCTGGCCGCGGAAGCCCGCGACCTTCAGCTTGGCCAGCGTGTTCTCGTCGGCAAGCGCGCGCCTCAGGTCGAGGCGGTCGACGATCGCGCGCATGCCGAGGGACTGCTCCTCGCGAAGGCCCTTGCGGCGGCGGTCGGCTTCGACGGCGAGCCTGGCGCGCTGCCTGGCGCGCAGTTCGTCGCGTTCCAGCGCAACCGATTTCATGCGCGATTTCAACGTGTTGCCGCTTAGCGAAGGCATCACGGTAAAGAACGTCGCGAAGACTGCGACTCCCACCAGCAAGGCGATCAGAAACGCCGGATCGGTGAGGGCCTTTACGACTTGTGCGGTCATGCGGCGTTTGTCCTAGACTTCGAAGTTCATCATCTTGCGCATCACGAAGATGCCGATCGACATCCAGATGCCGGCGATGCCGAGGATCAGATGTCCGGTGCTCGTGGTGAAGAGCGGCATGATGTAGTTGGGGCTCGACAGGTAGACGAGGCCGCCGACAATGACTGGCAGGGCCCCGATGATCGCCGCCGAGGCCTTCGCTTCCATCGACAGAGCCTGGACCTTGGCCTTCATCTTCTTGCGGTCACGCAGGACGCGCGACAGATTGCCCAGCGCTTCAGAGAGATTGCCGCCTGCCTGCTGCTGGATCTGGATGACGATGCCGAAGAAGCCAGCCTCGGGGCAAGGCATCGTTTCCTGCATGCGCATCGCGGCATCCGGGATGGACATTCCTACCTGTTGCGATTCGACGATACGGCGGAACTCGGACTTGACCGGTTCGGGCGACTCCGACGCAATGAGCCTGATGCCATCGTTGAGCGGCAGGCCGGACTTGACGGCGCGCACGATGATGTCGAGTGCATTCGGAAACTCGTTGAGAAACGCCTTGATACGGCGCGAGCGCCGGAAGGACACGGTCCAGCGCGGCAAGCCGAATATGCCTGCCAGCAAGGCGCCCGGCAAGGTCAGCAACGGAGCGCCGAGGAAATAGGCGATGGCCGTCAGCGCGATGCCGCAGATGACGGAATAGATATAGAAGCGCTCCGGAGTGACCGTCATTCCGGCCTGCTTGAGCTGCACGCGCAGCGACGGCTTCTTGAGGTGCTTGTCGGTGACGGCCTGCTTGGCGTCGATTTCCTTTAGCGAATCCTGGACCGACTTCTTGCGCTTGGCAACCTCGGTGGCCTTGTCCCGGCTCGCTTTGACGACGGAGCGGTCGGTTTCCGCCTTCTTGATGGTCTCCAGCCTGCGGCCCGTCGACTTTTCATCCGCGATGCGGTTGAACAGGAACGCATAGGCGACTGCACCCGCGCTGCCGCCGGCGAGCGCGACGAATGCGATGACCGTGGGGTCGATGCCGAACATCTGTCAGGGCCTCTTGCACTTGTGCATCACTCGGCCCGCTTCTCCATGGACTCAAGCGCTGCGGCGAGACGCTGTTCCTCGCCGAAATACCGCGCACGGTCCCAGAAACGCGGGCGTCCGACGCCTGTCGAGACATGCTCGCCGATCAGCTTGCCGCCCGCGTCCTCGCCCTTGATGTTGTAGAGGACGAGGTCCTGCGTGATGACGACGTCGCCTTCCATGCCGATCACCTCGGTGATGTGCGTGATGCGGCGCGAACCGTCGCGCAGGCGCGCGGCCTGGACGATGACATCGACCGACCCGACGATGATCTCGCGTACGGTCTTCTGCGGCAGTGTGAAGCCGCCCATGGCAATCATCGATTCCATACGGTTGAGGCATTCGCGGGGGCTGTTGGAGTGGATCGTGCCCATCGAGCCGTCGTGGCCGGTGTTCATTGCCTGGAGAAGGTCGAACACCTCGGGTCCGCGCACTTCGCCGACGATGATGCGCTCGGGACGCATGCGCAGGCAGTTCTTGACGAGATCGCGCATGGTGACCTCGCCCTCGCCCTCGAGGTTTGGGGGGCGCGTTTCAAGGCGTACGACATGCGGCTGCTGGAGCTGCAGTTCGGCCGAGTCCTCGCAGGTGATGACGCGTTCGTCGCGATCGACGTAGTTGGTGAGGCAGTTCAGCAGCGTCGTCTTGCCTGAGCCCGTGCCCCCGGAGATGATGATATTGCAGCGGACGCGGCCGATGATCTTCAGCACTTCGGCGCCGGCCGGCGAGATCGACCCGAACCTGACGAGTTGGTCGAGGGTGAGCTTGTCCTTCTTGAACTTGCGGATGGTGAGCGCGGTGCCGTCGATTGCAAGCGGCGGCGCAATGACATTGACGCGGGAGCCATCGGGGAGGCGCGCGTCGCAGATCGGGCTCGATTCGTCGACGCGGCGGCCGACCTGGCTGACGATGCGCTGGCAGATGTTGAGGAGTTGCTGGTTGTCGCGGAAGCGAATGCCGGTCTGCTCGACCTTGCCATTCACCTCGATGTAGACGTTCTTGGAGCCGTTCACCATGATGTCGGCGATGTCGTCGCGCGCCAGCAGCGGTTCGAGTGGGCCGTAGCCCAACACGTCGTTGCAGATGTCCTCGAGCAGTTCCTCCTGCTCGGCGATCGACATCGCGAAATTCTTGATCGCGATGATATCGTTGACGATGTCGCGGATTTCTTCGCGCGCGCTGTCCGCATCGAGTTTCGCGAGCTGCGACAGGTCAATCGTGTCGATCAGCGCCGAGAAAACCTGGCTCTTTGTGTCGTAGTAGCCTTCGCTGCGCTCACGATGCACGCGGGACGGCTCGGGGGCTATCGGCGGCGCCAACACGGGCTTGCGCGCCGGGGCGGCCGCTGCCGGAGCCGGCGCGGACGCCGGGCGAGCCTCGGGCGCGCGGGGTGCGGCCGTTACGGTCTCCGCGACCTGCGTGGACGCGGGCTGGCGAAAGTCGGGGGTTGCCCGATTTCCGTCGTCACTGCCTCTTTTACCAAACATGATCGCCTACCCGCCCCGCCGATCGCTTATTTCTTCTTCCGCCCGAGCCTGCCGAGCAGGGTGCCCAGGGCATCCTTCTTCTTGGCTTTGAGCTCCTTGCGGCCGGTGAGCACATGCGCCACCTCATTCATGATGGCGACGACGGGATGCGCCGCCTCCATTTCGCCGAGCATGCGGCCATTGTTGGCCGCGTTGCCGAAGAGCTGCGGCTCGAAGGGAATGATCGCCATCGGCGAGATGCCGAGCGGTTCGGCGAAATCGTCCGACTTGATCTCCGGACGCTTGGGTACGCCGGCCTGGTTGATGATCAGCTTCGGCGGCGGATCGTTGGGCCGCAGACGCTTCAGCATGTCGATAATGTTCTTGGCGTTGCGCAGATTGGCAAGTTCCGGCGTCGCCGTGATGACGACGTCGTCGGCCTTCATCAGCGTCGCCTTGGACCACCCTGTCCAGACATGCGGCATGTCGAGCACCAGAAGGGGTGCGCTGCGCTGGGCCGTGTCGATGATCTGCGTGAAGGCATCCTGATCGAAATCATAGACGCGCTCGAGCGTCGAAGGCGCGGCGAGCAACGACAGGTGGTCGGAACATTGCGCCAGCAGGCGGTCGAGATAGACCTCGTCGATCCGCTCCGGCGAGAAGACAGCTTCGGCTATTCCCTGTGCCGGATCCTGATCGAAATTGATGTTGGCGGTGCCGAAGGCGAGATCGAGATCGGCCACGACGACGTCGGACTTGAACAGCGTGGACATCGACCAGGCGAGATTGTGCGCGATGGTTGATGAGCCGACGCCGCCCTTGGCGCCGATGAAGGCGATAGATCGGCCGATCGGCTCGGCATCCGGATCGACGAAAATGGTGGAGATGACGCTGACCACATCGGCCATGGAGATCGGCACGACGACATATTCCGAGATGCCTGAGCGGATGAGCTCGCGGTAGAGACCGACATCGTTGTAGTGGCCGACAACGACCACCTTGGTCGTCGGATCGCAGTATTCGGCGAGATCCTGCAGCGACGCGAGCATGTCGCGCGGCTCCTTGCGCGATTCAAGGATGATCAGGTTGGGCGTCGGCGCCTGTTTGTAGAGTTCGACGGCGGTCGCGATGCCGCCCATGTGAACCTTCAGATGGGTCTTGGCCATCCGGCGGTCCTCGCCGGCGCGCTCGATTGGCTGCGCCACGCCCTCGGTTTCGCAAAATGCCTGGATCGACACGCGCGGCACGGGCCGCAGCGACTGCATGGCAGCCACCTCATGCGTCGACGCCTCAGCTTCGAGCTGGCCATCATATGCCAGGTTTGTCATGTCAGTTGCCCCGTTGCGTCTGCATCAGAAGTCAATGTTCTCGCCGAAACCCGAATCGCCTGCCTGGTAGTCGTTGATAACCTTCTCGCGGTTCGCCGCATCGATCGGCGACTGCTTGCGCGGGCCCAGCAGATCGGACGGATTGGCGATCTGGGCCGCGATGTTGTTCTGGTAGGAACAGCCGAAATTCGCGTAGTGCTTGTTTTCGCTGGTCTGAAGCAAGTCGTCCGGCCAGCGACCACACTTGTCGGTCTGCGCACGCATCGCGGCGAAAGACACGCGCACCGGCGCTGAAACTTCCTGCGGCGATGCCTGGTAGGAAGCGATCATGATGCGGCTCGCCGGAACGCCGTTCTGCTTGGCGATGTGCGCGAAATCGCGGGCGGTCTCGGCCGCGGCGGCCGAATTGGCCGAGCCCGACGGCGTGACGATGTTAAGCGTCGGCGCGGCCGTCTTGTCGTAGGTCGACAGGAAACCCTCGAGGGACTGGCGCTGCGAGGCCGTGGCGCCGCGGTCGCCCGCTCCAACCGGCAGGTCGATCGTCTCTTGCTTTTCGGCGATCACGATCGGATGGTTCGTGCGGTAGTCGTCCGGAACCGCGCCGACCGTTATCGAATCGCGTTTCTGGAAGGCTGCACAGCCGGCGAGAAGCGAGACAGCGGCGACCGCCAGAACGATCCGCACCCCCGTCGCTGGGGCTCTTGCGGTCTTGGATGCTACGTAGGACATGGCCCAGGAACCCCGCTTACTTGTAGATGTAGCCGACGACACCGTGGTAGCGGCCGTCGGGAAGGTCGGTTTGCATGGTGCCGTACACGCGATTGACACGGCCGAGGAACATGGCGGCGCCGTCGCTTGTGGCGTTGAAATTGTCGTCGGGCTTGGCGAGCTCGTTGCGCGCCGTCGGCCGGGCGATATAGGGCGTGACGATGATGACGAGCTCGGTCTCGTTGCGCACGAAATCGCGGCTGCGGAAGAGCGTACCCAGCACCGGAAGCTTCGACAGGCCCGGCATGCCGTTCACCGCCTGCCTTATGTCGTCACGGACGAGGCCGGCGATCATCATGGAACCGCCTGAAGGCAGTTCGACGGTGGTATCGGCAAGTCGCTTGCGGATCGAAAGGGCGGTCATGCCCGGCGTCCTGGCGTTCCCGCCACGCCCGATGCCGCCCGACAAGGCAACCGAGGCCTCGTCGGTCGGCTCGGAAACCGAGGTGCGTATCTTCAGGCTGATACGTCCGGGTGAAAGCACCACCGGCTTGAACTCGAGGCCGATGCCGTATTCGAGCTTCTCGACAGTGTAAGTTATTCCGCCATCGTCGTCCGGCGACTGGGCGGTCACCAGGTTGAACTCGCCGCCGACGCGGAAGGTCGCCTGTTCTCCGGAAACCGCCGTGAGGGTCGGTTCGGCGAGCGTCTTCATGACGCCGGACTGTTCCATCGCGTTGAAATAGGCATCGAGGGCCGAGGTGCCGATGGCTGCCTGCGATGCCGAGATCGGCTTGCCGAGACCCGGCAGGCTCTCGCTGATCGCGCCCCAGCTGATGCCGTTGGATGTGCCGGAAGTGATGAGGCTGACGCCGAGCTGCTTCATGACGTTGCGGCTAACCTCGGCGACCGTGACCTTCAGCATCACCTGGTCTTCGCCGATGATCTGGATCAGGTTGACGATGCCGCTGATCTGACGAGTCGAGTCCGGATTGTCGATGTCGACGCCGCCGCCGTCGCTGCTTGCAGCGGCGGTCTGGGAATACTGCCCGGTCGTCGCTTCACCGCCGCGCACCAGCATGTTGGCAATCTGCGCCGCACGAGCCGCGTCGAGCGGGGTATCCACCGTGCCGGTCAGGACGACGTTGTCATTGATCAGTTCGACCTTGACCTCGGATGTCGGAATGAACCGCTTGATATATTCCTCGACGCCGGCGGTGTCGCGTTCGACCGAAAGGTCGAGACTGACGATCTGCTCGCCATTCGGGCCGAAGACGAAAATATTGGTCTGGCCGACCGCTTTGCCGAAAAGATAGATGCGGCGGGCCGTGCGGGTGACAGCGTCGGCCACGGCAGGATTGGCGACCAAGATGTCATATGCATCGGCGGGAAGATCGACGACGACCGACTTGTTTAGGCCGAGCTTGACGGTCTGGCTTGCGCTCGACGACACGACGTCCGCGCCGCCAACGAGCTGGCCGCCCGCGAGAGCGCCCTGTTCCGGAAGGCCGGTGCTCGCCATGAGCATCGACATCGCGGCGGCCAGGATGGCGGTCGACCGTTTGCCGCTGATCGCCGGCAAAGCTGCGCCTAAAGTCATTTCCTTGCTCCCACTTCGGAAACTTCGCCCTGCTTGATCAATCTGATCGTGCCGCGCTTGCCATTGCCGGTGACGAGGTAGTCCGCCTCCTCGGTAATGACCTCTTGCGTATCGACCAGCGCACGCAGCGACAGCGTCAGGCGGTCGGCCATCTGCTGCGCAACGGTGATGATCTCCGCCTGCTGCGGGGTGAGTTCGAGCGTCGCGGTCTGGCCGACCTTCACGCGGCGACCTTCCTCGTCTTCCTGGATCGCCTGGTCGATGGCCAGCACCCGGATGTTCTTGAGAATGGTTTCGGTGACAAAGCCGCCGGTGGAGGCTGCCGCCTCGTTGCGGCGCGTCATGATGACGTCGACAAAATCGTTCGGAAGGATGAAGCCGCCCGCCGAGGTGTCGGCGGCGATCTGCGTCGCGACGGCGCGCCGGCCCGATGGCAGGATAGACGACATGAAGCTGACGCCCTCGCCGACCAGCTTCGACTTGCGCATCGGCTCGCCGGCATACATGGAGACGCGGGCGACCGAGCTCTTGAAGGTCTCCAGCGCCTCTGGCTCGGCGTCCTTGGTGATGAAGTTCGAGTTGACGCCGTCGGACGGCCATGACTGCCATACGATCTGGTCGCCGACCGACCCACCCATCAGGACGTCGCCGCTCAGCACCAGAACGTCGGTGAGATTGATCGAGGGGGCCTGAGGGCCCTGCTCGACGATGACCTCCGCAGGCGGGGCCACCATCATGTTCTTCGCGACATAGCCGGCACCGCCAGCCGCAGCGACCGCTACCCCCAAAATGATCAGTCGGGATGCTGCCATTTGTCCAACCTCGTACCCGGGCAAACCCATCAAGCAAGCCGGACAATGCAGAGGCAATCGTCAAATTACGGTTAATGCATCCCTTACGATCGTGATTAATTTAGAGTTTATGCGAATGCCGCAGACGTGCTTGTGACGCACGGCGCAATGGATAGTTGCGCACGCTGCCGGGATGCCAAACGCGGAGATTATTGTGCTGCGAGGCGCTCCAGCGCCCATACCGCGAGCGGAGATCCGGGGAAGGCGATCAGGCCACCTATGCCGAGCGCGATGCCGTAGGGTATCCCCTTCTTGCGATCGGCGAAGTTGCGCAGGAAGAGGTTGCCGCCCGTGAAGACTGCCAAGGGCGAACCGCGATACACAACGATCGCGAGGGTGAGCGCTCCGCCCAGAAAGGTGGAGACCACCAGGTATTCCACGAGCTGGAAGCCGAACCCCATCCAGAGCGCTGACGCAGCGAGGAGCTTGGCATCGCCTCCGCCCATGCCACCAAGTGCAAAGAGGCCGAAGGTCACGACGAGCACGAGCGTGCCTGCCGCGAAATGCCATCCATAGTCCAGCCAGTCCATCCCGGTCATCGGCGCAACGATGGCGAACACCGCCACGAGCAGCAGTGGCACGCGATTGGCGATCGTCATGGACAGCGTGTCGGACAACGCCGCGAAGACCATGCAGAACGGGAAAACGACAAAGATCAGAGCTTCAAGCATCGACTGCCCCAGCAAGGAACCGGCCCACCATAGCCAGGCGCCGTTAATCGCCGGTGAAGGAAGCGGGAAGGATTTTCCTGAAACGAAAAGGCCGCCCTCGAGGGGCGGCCTTCCGAACTCCCCCGGGATAGCCCGGAGAAAAATTAGGAGTTGTTCAGTTCGTCGGCGATATCGTTGAACTTCGAACCGATCGAGTTACCGACAGCGCCGGCACCGATGATGATGGCAAGGGCGATGAGCGCCGCGATCAGACCATACTCGATGGCGGTCGCGCCGGATTCGTCCTTCACGAAACGTGCAAACATCTTGGACATGTGAAAGCTCCTAAACACCACGTGTTACAGCACTTCCGTCAACTTCTATGACTGGTTGATCGGATGGAGGGACTGTACGAACAAGCTGTTGCGATCGGCTTAAGAAACAGCCTTACCGAATCCTTTCCGCGCCCGAAGTTCACCTTGGTTAAGGATTGACCAAGAACGGAGCCGGCAAGCGTGCGCCATACGCGGTGTGGTTCGCGCCTGTATATATAAGGTGCGTTTTCGGGCGCCTCGCGTGGGGGGATCTGGCCCGTCGGTGCGTGGACCGATGACCGCTTAACGCTTGGTTCACCAATATCCTTCATCTTCCGTTCAACCTGAAACGCCTGGAGAGCCTCATGGCGAAGCTTGGTCTATATATCGGCATCGCGCTTCTCGCGGTCTACTCCTCCGTCGCTTCGGCCGACCAGGGGATCGAGGTCACCATGAACCAGGCCAAGATCCTGAAACTATCGCGCGCCGCCGACACCATCGTGATCGGCAATCCCGAAATCGCCGACGCCTCCGTGCAGGATGCCTCGACGGTCGTTCTGACCGGCAGGGGATTCGGCGTCACCAATCTCGTGGTTCTCGACGAAGCCGGCGTGCCGATCATCGACGAGCAGGTGACGGTGACCCGCTCGACCGCATCGACGGTCCGCATCTACAGGCGCGCAACCGTGCAGACCCTGTCCTGCACCCCCTACTGCGAAAGCTCTTACAAGACCGAGGCCGAGCGCCAGTCCGAAACCGATATGAGCAGCCAGTAAGCCTTCGCTTCCCGGCAGCCGACGCGGCGCAACTGCTAATTCTTGCTTAACAGCCATACGCAAATTGCGCGTTTCGTCCAAACGCGACTTCAACCGGAATGCCTTATGGTTCCTCGATAACGATTTTGGACCTTGAGGCCGATATGAGCATTTCGTCCGGATCACATGCAACGAACCGCCGCAGGGCGGGTGTCGGAGCGCTGTTCTTCCGCAATCGCGAAGGAAGCACGGCGATCGAGTTTACCTTGCTGGCCATTCCCTTCGCCATGCTGGTGTTCGCGATCCTCGAAAGCTGCATCTCCTTTGCCGGCCAGCAGGTGATGGCGAACATCACCGACGACATCGCACGCCAGATTCGAACCGGGCAATTGCGCCCGGCGAAC
>Ga0105046_10003122_pt1 | contig 26237 bp, 16 predicted proteins | sample MAT03_FD_78385 | JGI IMG/M metagenome (GOLD analysis project Ga0105046, IMG submission 78385) | Freshwater microbial communities from Lake Fryxell liftoff mats and glacier meltwater in Antarctica - MAT-03 (megahit assembly) | ecosystem: Environmental > Aquatic > Freshwater > Ice > Liftoff...
AACTGATGGCTGCACCACCCAGATCCCGTAAAACTTTCCTGAATCATTTCTGCAATGCCTTCCATTACATCGTCCCGGGTTAAAATAGTAGCGCCGAACTGCATGAGTTCTGCAACGGTTTTTCCATCCCTCGCAGCTTCCTGCAATTGGCTGCTGATAAGCGCAATGGCTTCGGGATAGTTTAGTTTAAGGCCCTTGCTTTCCGTTTTTCCGCCAACTCGCCGGATAAAAAAAGCAATAGTTTTTCAGACTCTCTTGCTGATAGGTGCATTCATTTATTTATTTAAAATATAAATAGGGAGGGAGCAATCGAAGAGATAGTTAGAGGATGTTAAGACATGAAAAAACTACATACAAAAGAATTCCCAACACATAAGTGAATATTTTTTAATCATACCCGTTAGACTTTACAAATTGAAAGCTGTAGATGCTAATGGCATAGGAATTGACTTCTACATGCAGGTAGATGTGAAGGTTTTTATTATAAGTTTCATAATAAAGGATACAAAAGACCTGTATAAAAATTTTTAAGCGACCTCTTTTTTTATAGAATTTATTCGTAACAAGTTAAAATCATCCTGTCAAATCCCAGTATGGTATTACTTTTCCCCTTTTTGAGATGGATAACAAAAGGATTTTAAATTATAAAGAAGCACAATGAATTTACACATCAAAAATATGGTTTCGCTTCGTTGTAAAATTATAGTTAAAGAAGTTTTGGAAAAAACCGGTATCCAATTTAACGCAGTGGAATTGGGAGAGGTAGAAGTAAAAGAAAAAATTGCTGATTGGCAATATCAGTTATTAAAACTGAATTTATCCTTGTATGGACTTGAATTAATTGATAATAAAAAAGCGAGGTTGATTGAAAAAATAAAGCACGTAATTATTGAACTTGTTCATTATTCAGATGAGCAGCTTCTAATAAATTTTTCAGATCATCTGAGTAAAAAACTTCAATACGATTATACTTACCTGGCTAATATTTTTTCAGAATCAGAAGGTATTACCATAGAGAAATTTATTATTTCTCATAAAATTGAAAGGGTAAAAGAGCTTTTGATATATAATGAATTAAGTCTTACACAAATAGCCCAAAAGTTACATTATAGCAGCGTTTCACATATATCCAGTCAATTTAAAAAAGTAACCGGATTTACACCTTCTTTATATAAACAACAAAAACAAAACCATAGAAATAATTTAGAAAGTATATGCATTATTTGATTATTATAAGTCGCAATATAAATTGACGCTGTTGCATCCGGTAAATTCCAATTAAACCATTTAAAAAATATATGAAAAACTTTTGCTGCCACTTTTCCCCTCTATTTATTTTAAATAACAGGTATATTATTAAAAGACTACATGGCACTTAATTTCAAATAAACCAGGCATCACAAAGGTGTGAATGATACAACTTATTCGCACAATTGTGTAATAATAAAAACTGGATTGCCGGGCTAATTTTGCGTGGTAATTTTCCTGCCCTTCATTACTTTCTACAACCTTTGAATACTTAACAATTACACCTTTAAAAAATCAACATGAAAAAAAATTATTACTCCACATTGAGTTTACTTCTGCGAACCAATAAAATTTATTCAACCATCTTACGCAATTCCTCATTGGTTTTATTACTATTGATTGTATTTGCAAGCGGCTGCAAAAACGTAGACGAACTGGCGGGAACCACGGGACTTTGTCCGATAGTGGTTTCTACCAATCCTGCAAAAAATGATACGGCAGTGAGTGTTTTTACAAACGTAAATGCAACTTTTAATGTGGTGATGGATCCATCTACCATTACCACAACTTCATTTACATTAATGCAGGGAAGCACACTTGTGCCAGGTGTGGTTACCTATACTGGTTTAACGGCCACATTTACGCCGATAAATCCGCTTGCATATAATAAGGTATATACTGCCACAATGGCCAAAGGAGTGAAAGATCCTGATAATAACGCCATGATAGCAGATTATATATGGACTTTTACAACAGGCTCTTTAAGTGATAATGTAATACCCGCCGTTATCTCTACCGATCCGGAAGATGATGCCACGGGCGTTGCGCTTAATAAAAAGATATCTGCCACATTTAGTGAAGGCATGAATCCTTTGACAATAAACAACAGTACGTTTTTAGTTTACCAGGGGTCCACCGCTATTACCGGTGTGGTTACCTACTCCGGCAATACAGCATTGTTTTCTCCTGCAATTAACCTTTTGCCTAATACCATGTATACCGGTACTATTACTACAGGAGCAAAAGACCCTGCAGGTAATAGTATTGCCAACGATTATATATGGACTTTTACAACTGGTACCACTGCAGATATTGTAGCACCAACAGTTATTTCAACTGATCCTGCCAATGCTGCTACAGGTGTAGCACTTAATAAAAAAATTGCTGCTGTTTTTAGTGAAACAATGAATCCATTGACCATTAACACCACTACGTTTTTATTAAAAAATGGAGCAACTACTGTAATAGGAACAGTTACTTATGCTGGCACAACAGCGCTCTTTTCACCTACAGTTAACTTACTACCCAATACCCTTTATACCGCCACTATTACTACAGGCGCAACTGATCTTGCAGGCAATGCCATGGTAGCTAATTATGTTTGGAGTTTTACAACCGGAACCATAGCTGATATCATACGTCCAACGGTTATTTCAACTGATCCGGCTCCGGGAGCAACTGGGGTTTTACTTAACAAAAAAGTTACTGCAACTTTTAGCGAAGCAATGAATCCACTGAGTATTAACAACACAACGTTTTTATTAAAAGCAGGAACAGTTTCAATTGCAGGTGTGGTTACTTATACTGGTACAACAGCTACATTTTCACCCGCAGTAAGTTTAATTGCTAATACCGTTTATACAGCCACCATTACTACCGGGGCAAGAGATCTTGCAGGCAATACATTATTGACTAATTATGTTTGGACGTTTACTACCGTAGCTGCAAACAATCCCGGCATATTGGGAAGTGCTTCTATCTTTGGTGCTTTTGGCGGTAATGCCGGCATCACCAACCAGGGAATAAATACCGTTATTAATAACGGAAGTATAGCTACAACGGCAGCTTCTACTTTAATTACCGGGTTCAGAGATCAAACTACTGGCGATGTTTATACAGTTACCCCTTCTAACCTTGGTAAAGTTTTCGGAAGAATTTATACAGCTCCACCCGCTCCGGGAAATGCAACATCTTTTGCTATAGCAACCCAGGGACTCCTTGATGCAACAGCAGCTTATAATGCCACATCACCGGCTTCAATGCCAGGCGGTACCGATCCGGGTGCAGGTGAGTTGGGTGGTTTAACGTTACCCGCAGGCGTTTATCAATCAGCCAGCGGAACATTTAAAATAAGCAATGGTAATCTTACCCTGGATGGCATGGGTAACCCTAATGCTACCTGGACTTTTCAAACAGGAACTAGCTTAACCGTAGGTATAGCAGGACCAACAGGTGCAAAAAGTGTGATCTTAACTAACGGAGCGCAGGCTAAAAATGTTTACTGGCACGTAGGTACTGCAGCTACCATTAATGGCGCCGGGGGTGGTGTAATGGTAGGAACTATCCTGGCAATGTCGGGTGTTACTTTCTCTACTGCGGGCAACGCAGCTCAAACAGTATTGAATGGCAGAGCCATCTCATTGATAGCTTCTGTAACAATGGTAAACACTACTATTAATGTTCCAAACTAAGGGTCATTAAAATAGAAGAAAACGATTTTATAAACAAATGACTTCATTTTAAAAAAGAAACAATATGTCACTCAATTATATAACAAAAAGAAAATACTCCCTACTAATCCTGCTACTCATTTTTGCAGGAACAACTTTACAGGCTCAAACAATCCAACGCACCCAACCCACCTGGTGGTTTGGTGTTTCTGGCGCTGCTAATTTTAATTTTTACAGGGGCACAACACAGATGTTGAACCAAACGGTTACAACTCCCACTGCCTTTCATAAAGGAGACGGTATTAAACCTTATGCTTCTGTATTAGCTGAATATCGCCCCGGAAAAGTTTGGGGAGGTATGCTAAACATTGCATACGATAACCGTGGTGGTAAATTTGATGAGGTATTGGCACCATGCGATTGCCCAGCCAATTTATCAACCAATATGAGTTATGTGGCTATTGAACCAAGTTTAAGAATAGCACCTTTTGCAAATGCGTTTTATATTTTTGCAGGTCCTACCATTAGCTTTAATGTGAAAAAAGATTTTACCTATACACAGGATAAACAGGATGATAAAACAGGCGAATGGAGTGATGTAAGTAAAACATTGTTTTCGGGTCAGGCAGGTATGGGTATTGATATCCCGGTTTCTGCAGCAGCCAGTACAACTCAAATGACGCTTTCTCCATTTGTATCTTTTTTAACCGATTTTGGTCATGAACCCCGTGATGTAGAATCATGGTCAAACTATACAATTCGTGCAGGTGTAGCCCTGAAATTTGGTTCAGGCAAAAAAGGAGCAGCGGCTATAATACCTCAGGAAGTAATTGTTCCGGTAATAGCAGACAAGAATGTAGATTTTTCTGTACGTGCACCTAAAATGGTTCCTGTAAACCGTCCGGTTAAAGAAACATTTGCGCTTCGCAATTCAGTATTTTTTGATAACGGATCTGCAGCTATTCCTGCCCGTTATGTACAATTAAGCAATAGTAATGCACAGTTGTTTAACGAAGATAAATTGCAACAAAACCAGCCTGCAAATTTAACCAATGGCCGTTCTGCAAGGCAAATGGCAGTGTATCATAATATTTTAAATATCATGGGAGATCGCTTGAGGGCTAATCCTAACAGCAATATTACATTAACAGGTGCATCAGACAATAATCCTGCAGAAGGTAAAATGATGGCTGAAAATATTAAACAATACCTGGTGAATGCTTTTGGTATTAATGCTTCAAGAATAACTACTGTGGGAAGAGATAAACCTGTTATTCCATCAGAAAAACCAGGTGCTACCAATGAGCTGGAGTTATTACGTGCCGGAGACCGCAGGGTAGATATTACCAGCACATCATCAGATCTTTTGTTGCAGGTAGGTGGCGTTAATTCTCCCTATTTAAAACCTGTTCAAATTACAACTGTGCAGGAAGATCCATTAGACAGTCATGTAATATTTAATGCAACCGGTGCAGAAGAAGCACTAAAATCATGGACTGTAGATGTTACAGACGAGCAGGGAACTGTAAAACGTTATGGCCCTTATTATGGAGAAAAAGCTTCTATTCCCGGAAAAACTATTTTGGGAAATAACACAGCCGGTAACTATAAAATTGTAATGCTGGGTGAAACAAAAAGCGGAAAATTAATTCAGAAAGAAACTTCATTAAGTCTTGCAAAATCAGAAGATCCAAAGCAGGAAGGATTACGTTACAGTATCCTGTTTGATTTTGATGAGTCTAAATCTATTGCATCTTACGAAAAGTTTTTGGCAGAGGTGGTTTCTCCTCTAATAACCGATAATGCCACTGTAATTATTCATGGCCATACCGATATTATTGGACAGGACTTATACAATCAAAATTTATCAGCCGAAAGAGCCGCAGGAGCACAAAAAATAATTGAAGCTGCACTTGCAAAAGCTGGTACTAAAAATGTGAAGTTTGAAACCAATGGATATGGTGAAGATGTATCAACAAGTCCTTTTGAAAATAATTTACCCGAAGAGCGTTTTTATAACAGAACGGTAATTATCGATATAATTCCTGCAAAATAAAATACGAAAGACCAATTTAAAGTGAAGCCAGTCTTATAACAAGACCGGCTTCACTTTTTTTACGCAACAAAACGCTCAACTCACTCCCACTATTTTTCCATTTACTACATCAATAAAATTAGCCTGTGGTATTTTAGGCAATCCCGGCATTCGCATCATCTCACCACATACCGCTACAATAAAACCTGCTCCCTTGTTTATTACTAAATCATCTACATCAATTTTAAAATCACCATCCAGTCCGCTTATACTTGCATCATCTGTAAACGAATATTGTGTTTTAGCCATACATACCGGCAGGTGTTCCAGTCCCAGCTTTTTAATTTTCTTAATCATATCCTGGGCCTTTTTATACAGCACCACATCTTTGCCTCCATAAATTTTGGTAACAATCTTCCTGATTTTTGTTTCAATATCATCTTCCAGGTCATAAGTAAAATGCAATGGTGGTGACGGGTCTTTACAAATATCTACTACTGCCTGTGCCATTTCCCGGGCACCTTCCCCGCCTTTTGCAAAAGCATCATTAACGGCAAAAGCCGCCCCTTTTTCGCTGCACCAGGCACGCATAAAAGCAATCTCCTCATCTGTATCAAACTGGTACCTGTTAAGCACTACCAAAACTTTTTGTTTAAAAGTTTTTAGGATAGCAATATGCCTTTCCAGGTTTTGCAATCCCCTGGTTAGCGCATCGATATCCGGCATCATCATTTTATCTTCTGCAATACCTCCACTTAGCTTTAGCGCCTGCGAAGTAGCCACCAGTATACTCATGGCTGGTTGCAAACCTGCTTTGCGACATTTGATATTAAAAAATTTTTCCGCACCCAGGTCACTTGCAAAGCCCGCTTCTGTAATTACGTAATCGCCATATTGCATGGCGGTTTTGGTAGCCATTAGCGAATTGCACCCGTGTGCAATATTGGCAAACGGGCCACCATGTACGATAGCAGGGCAACCTTCAAGTGTTTGCACCAGGTTTGGTAAAAGAGCGTCTTTTAATAAGGCGGTAATGGCTCCGGTTACTGCCAGGTCTTTTGTAGTAAAGGGTTCTCCGGCAAAAGTAAAGCCGAGTAACATATCGTCTATCCGTTGCCGTAGTTCTTCCAAACTTTCAGACAGGCATAGCACCGCCATTAATTCGCTGGCGGCTGTAATTACAAAACCCGTTTCGGAAGGAATACCGTTATTGGGTACATTTAATGCAGTTACGATTTTACGCAATACCCGGTCGTTTACATCCAGGCACCGGTTCATTAATACCGTTTTAATCCCTTCGGGTTTGCCCCGGTTAAAAAAACGAAAATTATCCATTAGGGAGGCCAGTATATTATTGGCAGAAGTGATGGCGTGAAAATCGCCGGTAAAATGTAGGTTGATATCTTCCATTGGAATTACCTGGCTGTATCCGCCGCCTGCTGCGCCACCTTTCATGCCAAAGCAAGGACCGAGGGATGGTTCCCGCAATGCCAGCACAACATTTTTATTTAATTTTTTTAACCCGTCAGCAAGGCCAACACTGGTAGTAGTTTTGCCTATACCTGCTTTGGTAGGCGTAATGGCCGTAACCAATATCAGTTTGGATGCTGCAATTTTTTCAGGGTCAAACCCGCTGATATTAATTTTTGCTTTGTAGTGTCCATAAGGCAGCACCAACTCTGGCGGAAGCCCCATAGCAGCAGCAATGTTTGTGATTAATTGCATCGGTGTTTCCTGTGCTATTTCGTAGTCTGATTTCATTAATAATTTTTATAGAATTAAAAAGAAGGCGGTAAATTAATACTGCTACTAAGATGCTGTCTTTCCATAAGAGGTTTGCTGATTTTGTGCAGGCAGTTAAATGATCGTTATCATAAATTTATTGCTAAATATTTAAATGTATTCAAAAACAGGTTGCCCATCGTTTTAGTGGAACCATAAGCCCTGTAAAATAGCTTAATAAATAAGAACTGAATAAAATCTAAATTCTCCCAGGCATTAATTGCAATATTGTGGAAGGCTAATTAATCTGCTGTAATATGGATTGGATGGGTAACAGGATTCAAGGATTTTCCGGCGGGTTAGCCATTTTACTTAATATAGCAGGATCATATAAGCACCATTGGTTTAACTCCGGAAAAAATAACTCTGCTGCAGTTTTGTCTACAAAAAGTTTGTAATCAAACTTAGGGTAACCGTAAACGATATAGCCAGGGTAATACCATTGAATATCGTTTGTTTTTGCATACTCCATTTTTAAAAGCATCAAGTATTTGCCGGGGCTGTATTTTTTATAATCGGGATGATAAAAGTTCATGATGCCGGCAATACTGTTTTGGCCTCTATCAAAAATGCCCAATGCAATCAGTTTTTCCCCGTCTCTTAGTTCTATCATATAACTATCAAACACATTATTGTGCTGTTGCTCGTACAGCCACTCTGTTACATTTAATGCAGGGTCAAAGTTAATTCCGGATCTGTACAATGTATAGAGCGCTTCATGTTCTGCAGTTATATGAACAGGTAAAACAACTGCATTAAATTGTTGGTTGCTGCTGAGTATTTGTTTTGATTTTTTACCAGGGGATACATTAGAAAGATTATATCGTAACCAGAAAACCCTGAAAACACAATTATCCTGTACAATATAATTAGTGGTAAAAATACCCTGCCCCATCCGGTACCATCCCTTAGCAAGGAAAAGGTCTAATTGTGTTCCGGTAAGATGTGCTGGATAATAAATACCGGGATCTGTCATTTTAAATGGGATGACTTATTATGTTAAGTTCTGTAAAGCTATCAAAGCAAACCCATTCATTTAAAATTTTTTAAATGTTTATTTTAGGGTGAAAACTGCTTTGATTAAAACAACTTTAGTACACTTTTATTTATCTAAATAAAAACCAGCGAAATCTGCAAAGGAAATCAGTAAAAAATATTAATTCAACTCTGTCATCACCATACATACATAAGGATTGATAGACCACTCATCATTCATAGGCTGATTAAATTCACCCAGCCTCAAATCCAGCAGTTTGGCGGTTTCATTAATCTCCCAAAGAGTAAGCGGTTTTTCGCCCTGGATTGTTTGATATATTTCGGGCAATAGCTCCGGCAACAATCCATTCCAGCAAAGCTGAATGAGTTGTTCTTTAATAGATTGTTTTTTTGAATGAGTGTCATTGTTTTTTTCACACCAATCTCTTTTAAAGAAACTGGTGCCGGGCAGCAGTAAAATTTCCTGGTTGGTGGTTATGTGTTTCATATCAGAGCTGTTGAGGTGCTCATTTATAAGATGTTTGCAAAAGCCAAAAGAAATAAACAGTGATGATAAATTATTGTTAAGAGGTTTTGGTTCTTCTTTAATAAGCAGGTTTTATCTTGACCGTAATCTCTCCTGTTTGATAACGAATAAAATAATTGTTTTAGTATGATTTTGTAAAACGCTTCCTTACCCAAATATTTTTTTACAACTTTACAGCATGTTATACACAGCAGAACAAGAGGCAGTTTTGGCAACTAACCATCATTTAGTGATAAATGCGGTGGCAGGAAGTGGCAAAACTACTACGCTGATAGCATATGCCGGCACCCGGCCGGCTGGCAGCAAAATTTTATACCTGGCTTTTAATAAAACCGTTAAAACAGAAGCCCTCCAAAAGTTTAGTGCTGCAGGCGTAAAAAATGTAAGAGTAGAAACCGCTCATTCATTGGCTTTTGATCACATTATCAAAGGCAGCAATTATAAAGTAGTGCAGGCCTATAAAAGTTTTGAATTATGTGAGCAATTAAACATTAAAACAAATGACAGGCAAACAGATTTTATCATTGCAAATCATGTAAATAAATTCATGGGTTATTTTTGCAACAGCAAGGCAGCAAGAGTGCAGGATTTAAATTATGCGGATGTGGTTACAGATGCCAAAGCCAAAACATTTGTAAATAATTTTTATAAATTGATTGAGCAATATACCCGCATTGCACTGGCCAAAATGGATAAAGGAGAGATGGCTGTAACACATGATTTTTATTTAAAAAAATTTCAACTGGGCAATCCTGTTTTGTTATACGATTATATTTTATTTGATGAAGGGCAGGATGCCAGTGCTGCTATGCTGGATGTTTTTCTGCAACAACCCGCTGTAAAAATAATTGTTGGCGATAAACATCAGCAGATCTATGGCTGGCGTTATGCCATCAATAGTTTGCAGCAGGTAGATTACCCGGTTTATAATTTAAGTTACAGTTTTCGTTTTGATGATGAAGTAGCGTTAATAGCCAATAAAATACTGGGATGGAAAATACATTTAAAACAACCACCGGCGGTAAAGATAGCTGGAGCAGGAGTGCCGGAAAATAAAGCCTTTACTAAAGCCACCCTTGGCAGAACCAATTTAAGTTTATTGTTAAATGCCATTGCTCAATGGCAACACGGGGAAATTAAAAAAATATACTTCGAAGGTAATATCAACAGCTACACATTTGCAGATGAGGGTGCATCTTTATACGATGTGCTTAATTTACATAATGGTAAAACGGATAAAATAAAAGACCAGTTGATAGCTACGATGAAAAGTATGAAAGACCTGGATGACTATATAGAAAAAACAGAAGACCGAAGCCTGGCAATGATAGTGGAAGTGGTAAGGGAATTTGGCAACAAGCTGCCCGCACTCATTAATGAATTAAAAGCAAATCATACAGATAACAAAGAAGAGGCTGACATGATATTCAGTACTGTGCACCGCTGCAAGGGTATGGAGTATGATGAAGTAACCCTATTGAATGATTTTATAAACGAGGAGAAATTAAAAAAATATATTGCACAATTCGGAGGCGACAAAATAGTGGAAGCTGATACCAATCGCCTGGCCGAAGAAATTAATATTCTGTATGTGGCAGCTACCCGTGCAAAAAATAAGTTGAAAATTCCTCCTGAGATTAATCCATTAAAAAGTATAGAGCTGGCTCCGCAGCAACAAACTGTGATGACTTCTTCCAGAAAATATCAAAGAAGCAGTTACCCCGATGATTGGGATTTATACAAAAAAGCCTCCTCAAAATTTGATGCAGCAGGGAGCTATTCAAAACCCGGCAATTATGGCAAAAGATGGAATCCTTTAGAAGAAGACGAAGCCGCCGATCTATATAATAGTGGGGTTTCTGTAAAACAAATAGCCCAACAATTAGGCCGCGGCGAAAATGGGGTGCGTATCAAATTGATCAATATGGGCATAATGGATGAAGGGGATTATCCATTTTGAAGGGAATGAATTTTTTATATAAAAGATACGATAATCGTTATAGTAGCGGAAGATGATACAAACAAAAAACCTCAGATAGGGCCTGAATTTAGAGCCTTGCGCAAAGTATTAATCTTTTATAAAACTATTTGGAGGATAGTCCACAATCGTAGATAAGCTAATTGCTGTAAATAAACCAAGTCATAAATGCAGCAATTTTAGAAGGTAATAATGGTCTTGCTATTTTTAGTTCTCCCCCTGTATAATTTTCAACTTCGCCTTTTCATGTTCCTTAAAGGCATTCGATGTTTCAAGGTGTTTTTCCATAACATCCATATCATCACCCGTAATTGTAGAACTGAAAACATGCGCTTTTAGCAGCATGCTTACATAGGGTGACGGATCTTGCTGCCTTGTTAGCCGCCTTAATGCAAGCATATAATCATCACGATAAACAGTTGGGATAATAATTTTTGCTGAAAAAATTTTCCATTAAGACAGGTTAAAAAAATTTATTTTAGAATTTTTTCCAATAAAACGGGGTATTTGGCAAATATCTTCCACTAAAAAATAGAGCATTGGGAGAAGTGGGAAATGAAATTGGAACATGCCAGCGTAAATTGTAGCTTGAAATCATTTCCTTAATGGATGATCTGTTTGCGATATACTACCACTTGTGTAGTTAACCGCAAATGAAAAATAGATACAGATTTTGTTATTCTAAACCAACCTTTCGTCCAGCATCCCCTTCCATGAAGTAAAACCACTTTTCGCATCACTGTAATCATGAATAACCCGGCTGAAATTTTCATGATCTTGTCGCAAATATTCCTGCTTGCTGTTGGCTTTAATTTCATTGAGTGTGGATTCAATTTCGTTTAAGCCTTTTCGTAAGGCCTCCATTGATTTCTCAAAATGCCAGATATACGTTGCTTCTTCGCTGTTAAGGGTTTCCCAAACAAGATGATATTGCTTGTTGCCGGAAAGTAAAAACAGGAAAGAAAAAGGGCTAAGAATAAAACGGATTTTTAAGATTGATGAAAGATGCTGGGAAGAAAGATATTTTAAATGCAGATAATGCTTGGAGTCCTTAATGTTAAGAATGTCATCAATCAAATCCTGTTCTGATTTAAATAGTTTTCCTGCAACACCCTTTTCCAATCCTGCTAAACTATCAAGCGTATTCAGGACAGTGGTGCCTTCGGGTTTCCCCTTAAACGTCAGCATTTCTCTTTTTACAAATTCAAAACGAACGTTGTCAATTATACTGTTGTTGATTTTATCAATGTCTTCGGAACTTGCAATTGCTTCAATAATTTCATTTTCGGTAAATCGTATTTTTATTTCAACTGCAACAATCTTCTTCTTTAAAATCCTGATAAAGTAATCTTTTATTGCCTCAAACTCTGGCCTTATATCAGGGTTTTCTATCTCAAATTTAATTTCCTGCTGAAGCTCTTCAATAAAAAGCGGAAAAGTTACACCTGCATTTTGAAACTGAATCTCATTGAATGGAACCTTCATGATTTTTGTAAGTGTTCTTTCAATAGGAGTTTTCGGTGTAATTTCCGAGCGACTTGTGATTACATAATTTATCGCTGGCTCTGATACGGTATGAGCGTTAACAGGCATTCTTTTCAGTTCAACTGATCTTAATAACTGGCCGGTATCAATTGATCTGAAACTTATTTTATCAATAAGCAAAAATTGCAGGGACTGTTGTTTGCTTGTTGACATTTTCGAATTAGCATGGTAGTCCAATATTTCGGTCTTTAATTCACAGGAATCCTCATCATAAGCAAGTACCCTTACCTTCCATATTACACCCTCCCTGAATTTTTCAATTTCCAGGGATATATCCAGGCAACTTATGGGTAAAGCATATTCGGGTGAATTGAGAAAAACGTTAGTTCCGTCAAACAACAGGTGCAACTCATCGTATTGATGTATTTGTCCTGTGTTTAACAGCTTTCTATAATACCGGTTTCTTTGTATAAATTGTTTTTCCAGGTAATCAATATTGATATCCCTGTAATCATAAATTATTGGTGCGGCTTCGTTTCGCTGAACCCTGCCAATATATTGTATCAGTTTTCCTTCAAATGCAAAAGGGTAGGCTAATATTAAACATTCAAGATTATCAAAGTCCGCACCTTCACCGAGTAACTGACCTGTAGCAATTAAAATTTGAAAATGTCCATCTTTAATTTGACTAAATTTTATTTTTTTTGAACCTCCTGAATCATCGCCTGAAACTGCTATTACCTCATAGTTGTTCTTTAGATATTGATTCAGCACATCTATATGGGCTTTTCTTTCGGTTAAAACCAACACTCTTTTTCCGGTATTGGCTTCTGCTTTTATGTCATCAATAATAAGCCGGTTTCTCTCAGAATCATGAATCAGAATTTGATAAAGCGTTTCAGGTTTATCGGTTTTATAATCAAATGGAATAGCCAGATCAGTTTCCCGAACAATTACCGCTACTTTTTTTGAAGAATCTTTATTGTTAGACAATAGTTTTGTTTCATGAATAACATCGCCAATGTAGATAAATATCAACTTTTCATCATTGTTTTTTCTAACAGGAGTGGCGGTAAGGCCATACATGAAATAGGCCGAAAAAGACTTAATAACTTCCCTGAAAGTTTTAGCAGGTACATGATGGCATTCATCAATAATAATTGTTCCAAATGATTTAAAAACATTTCCTGTTACATCGCTTCCTGGCAGGCTCTGAATCATTGCCACAGTAATGTGTGAACCAATTTTAAATTTACCCGGAGCGATTTTGCCGATAAAGGGTTCTGCAATACCCAAAAAGGATTGAATACGTTCCACCCACTGATCAAACAATTGTTTACGATGAACAATGATTATAGCAGGTTGCTTTTTATTTGCTATTATTCCAAGGCCAATAATGGTTTTTCCGGAACCAGGCGGGGCTACAATAATGCCCATCTGTTTTTTTTCTGTTACATTAATAGCGGTCTGTTGATAATCATACAATGCAGCATTAAAAGAAAAATTGACAGCGGTAAGTTTTTCACGTTCGTCAATGAAACCAAATTTTATTTTTTGTTCAGTAAGGAAACGAAGCAGCCTGCCAATAAACCCTTTTGGCAAAAAAACAAAATCTTCCTTTTCTTCAATCATCCTGAAATATGGTTCTGTACCAAAAGTATTCTTACCAAGTTTCTTTTTTATTAAATATTCGGAGTTTACAAAATTGAGATTGTCTCTTAAAAAAAGAATAATCTCAGGAGTTAGTTGCGCCCTTGAAATTACAATTTGACTATTTAGAATGATCGTAATTTCATTTTGATTTGACGCAGGGTTTTGAAAGCCATGCCGACTTAAATATTCGGGACTTTTAATAGATGTAAAAAGTTTATCTAAGTATTCAATATCCGATCTTTCGATCTTTTGTAAAAAATTCCATTGGTCCTGATACGGTAAAAAATTTTCCGGATCTATAAAACAAGAATTGTTATTATCCGACGCTCCCTTTTGCAGAGGTAATGATATTAAGTTACCTAATCCTTTACCGGAGTGATAATCCTGGTTGGGGAAAACCCTGTCATAGTTGCTATTTTTATCAAATGGCGAAACAATGCCGGTTGTTTCCAAAATATGCAGAATAATCTTTCTGCTTTTATATGATGGATAGTTGGATGTAAAAAAAATCCATACATGCCCACCCTTGCCGCTCCTCGAACGTTCAAGATATGCGGGAACTTGAAGCTGCTTACAAGCCTTGATAAAAACACGACATTCCTCCATCCAGTTTTTTTTGCTTGCCAGGTTTTCATCAAAATCAGCAACAATAAACCAGGAAGAATTATCCGCCAATAATGGGTAAAGGCCAATAATTTCTTTTCCGGTTAAATGATTGAGTATTCTTTGTTCGGTGAGTTTGGAAAATTGTTTGTTTGGAAAGTCTTTTAATGTACCCCCACTTATTTTATACCTCGAAAATTCCTCCCAATTAAAATCATAGGCTGGTACATACCCGCTTTTGCCTTCTTTCTCCCACCTGATGGCAAAAACGTCATCTCTTCCCTTAAATAGAGATTGGAAAATCAAAATTTGGTCTGCGGAGATAAGGGACATATTTTAAGCTTATGACTTTGTAAAGCTACATTCCAATTCTCATGTTATGAATTATACAGTTGCTCCCTATAGTTTTAAATCCCTCCTTAAATGCGTTCAAGGAAATTTATAGTGGTTTAAAGTAAACTTATGTAATTAAGGAAACGAAGCATTACCAAACCCAAAAATAAACTTTGAATTACTCAGCTTGCAAAGCCGGGGGAGCGTTTTGGCAGAAAAGAAAAACGGGAAAACTGAGTATGATCTCAATTTTCCCGTTTTTGTGGTGCGAGCCGGGGTTGAACCGGCGACACATGGATTTTCAGTCCATTGCTCTACCAACTGAGCTATCACACCATCATATCTTTCGATATAATTCCCTTTCGGGGTTGCAAAAATAAGGGGATTTTGTTTAAATAAGAAAGTTTTTTGGAAATTAACCCTTACAAAACAGGGGATCAATTTTTATCTGTAAAAATTGATCCCCTGATATTCATTATTAACAGAGCAAACCGAAAGCTTACGGATGCACGATTATTCAACCTAACTCTTCAAACTTGCCATATCTATCACAAACCGGTATTTCACATCACTTTTCATCATGCGCTCATAAGCGGTGTTTACCTGGTCTGCATTTATCATCTCTACATCACTGGTTATATTGTGTTCTGCACAAAAGTCCAGCATTTCCTGGGTTTCTTTAATACCGCCAATGAGCGATCCTGCCAACGAACGGCGCTGCATGATAAGGTTAAAGCCAGTTACAGCAGAGGGTGATGGCGGCGCTCCTACCAGCGTCATTGTGCCATTGGTTTTTAGCAATGGTAATAAAATATCATAGCTATTAGGCGCCGAAACGGTGTTTAAAATAAAATGGAAATAATTATTAAAACCTTTGAAAGCGTCCGGATTTTTACTGTTGATAAAATTAACTGCACCCATTCTTCTTGCATCTGCTTCCTTAGAATCTGATGTGCTGATAACGGTAACCTCTGCTCCCATAGCAGCAGCCAGTTTTACTCCCATGTGCCCAAGGCCACCTAATCCCACAACAGCTACCCTTTGTCCGGGGCCTACTTTCCAGTGGCGCAGGGGAGAATAAGTAGTGATGCCGGCACATAATAAAGGCGCTACTCCTTTAATATCTAATTTTTCTGAAACATGTAATGTGAAAGCTTCGTCCACTACAATTTGGGTACTGTAACCACCGTAGGTAGGCTCACCATTTTTATCAAGGCTATTGTAAGTACCGGTAGATCCATTTTCGCAAAATTGTTCCTCGTTGGCAGCACACTGCTCGCAGGTGCGGCAGGAATCTACCAGGCAGCCAACCCCTGCAAGGTCGCCTACTTTAAAGTTTTTTACATGATCGCCAATAGCAGTAACCCTGCCCACAATTTCGTGGCCGGGTACCATTGGGTAAATAGAATTTCCCCACTCATTGCGTGCCTGGTGAATATCTGAATGGCATACACCACAATACAAAATTTCTATTTGTACATCGTGGGGGCCGGGTTCACGGCGATCAATCTTAAAGGGTGCAATGGGTGCGTCTGCTGCAGTTGCAGCATAGGCATTAACGGTACTCATAATGAATGTATTTATATGTTAGGGAATAAAGTATCAGTTATATGCCCGAAAGCCTGCAACAGTTTTAATAAAATATCTAGGTTGCGTTTTATGAATTTTATCTAACAGCGTTTTTTAATTTTTGTTCTGCCCCGCCTCTAATTTCCATATTCACACAAAAATTTAATGCGCATTAATTTTAGTTGCTCCCAGTTAAAACCGCTGTCTGCCAGTTCTTCCTGGGCTACCTGCAAAGAAGAAGTTTCGCAGCTTTTAAAATAATCTATAATTTCTTCCTGGTCATACTCATCTACCATCTCATCAATAGCATAATTAAGATTAAGCTTGGTGCCACTGGCCACAATGGTTTCCATTTCTTCCAGCAATTCATCTATTTTAAGATCCTTGGTTTTGGCTATGGTTTCCAGGGGAATTTTTTTATCTACATTTTGAATAATAAAAATCTTGTTGTTTTTTCTGTTGGCCACACTCTTCATCACAAAATCATCCGGTTTAATGATTTCGTTTTCTTCTACATAAGCTATAATGGTATCCAGAAAAGGTTTTCCATACCTGAGCGATTTTCCTTTGCTTACGCCACTTATTTTTTCCAGTTCTGTCATGCTGGTAGGATACATGGTAGCCATATCTTCCAGCGAACTTTCAAGGAAAATTACAAAAGGAGGCAAGTTTTTTTCTTTGGCCACTTTTTTACGAAGTTCCTTTAGCTGTTCCAGCAATTTTTCGTCTATTGCGCCACTGGCTTCTCCCGGGGTTTCATTGGCTTCATCATCTGCAAAGGCATCTTCAAATAAATTGTTGAGTACAATTTTAAAACTGGTTGGCTTTTTTAAGAAGCTTTCGCCTTTTTTGGTAAACTTAAGTAAACCATATTCTACAATATCTTTTTCCAATAATCCCTCCAGCAGCATTTGCCTGATGAGGCTGCTCCAAAAATGCGGTTCTTTATCGTTGCCCGATGCAAATGCATCCAATGCTTCGTGGCGGTACATCAGTACCTGCGGTGTAGCTTTTCCTGTAAGAATGATTAATACATATTCAATAGCAAACTGTTCTCCCAGGGCTTTTACTGCTTTTAATACAGTAACCGCATCGGCTTTTGCTTCTATTTTTTCTTTGGGATGAAGACAGTTATCGCAATGACCACAACTTTTGGTATCATTAAATTCTTCGCCAAAATAATACAACAAGGTTTTGCGGCGGCACACACTGCTTTCGGCATACGAAACTGTTTCATTAATTAATTGCGCACCCACTTCTCTTTCACTGAGCGGTTTATCCCGCATCAGGTGCTCCAGTTTGCTCACATCTTTGTGAGAATAATAAAGGATACATTTTCCTTCCATACCATCACGGCCGGCACGGCCTGTTTCCTGGTAATAATTTTCTATAGACTTTGGTATGTTATAATGAATAACAAAACGCACATCCGGTTTATCTATGCCCATTCCAAATGCAATGGTGGCCACTATTACATGCACTTCTTCATTCAGAAATTCATCCTGCCTGCGGGCACGCAATTTGGCTTCCAGCCCTGCATGATAAGCCACGGCACTAATACCATTGGCATTCAACATGGCGGCCAGTTCTTCGGTAGTTTTTCTGTTAAGGGTATAAATAATACCGCTTTTATTTTTGTGCAACTGAATAAACCTAACAATACTTTTATTGGTTTGATCCAAATTAACCTTGGGCAATACTTCGTAATAAAGATTGGGGCGGTTAAACGAAGAAATAAATATCTCCGGGTTTCTTAAGCCCAGGTTTTTTAAAATATCACTCTGTACTTTTGGGGTAGCCGTAGCAGTAAGTGCAATAATGGGAATGGCAGGATTAATCATATCCATCATTTCTTTGAGGCGGCGGTATTCCGGCCTGAAATCGTGACCCCACTCAGAAATACAATGCGCTTCATCTACTGCAAAAAAAGAGATTTCCAGCTCACGAAAAAAGTCAATATTTTCTTCTTTAGTTAATGTTTCCGGGGCTACGTACAATAATTTGGTTCGGCCCGCTATTAAATCATCTTTTACAATTTTTTGTTGTCCCTTATTGAGTGTACTGTTTAAAAAATGAGCCACATCATCTTTACTGCTATAACTTCTCACAAGATCTACCTGGTTTTTCATGAGCGCAATCAGGGGCGAAACAACGATAGCTACTCCCGGGCTTATCACAGCCGGTAATTGATAACAAAGGCTTTTTCCTCCGCCGGTAGGCATTATTACAAAAGTATCTCTGCCCGATAAAAGGGATTGTATAATGGCTTCCTGTGGATCTTTAAATCCATCAAAGCCAAATTGTTCCTGCAACTGTGCTGCCAGGTCGGAATGGGTGGGTAGGGTTGCTTTTTTTACTGTGCCGTTTGTAGCACTGCTTTTTTTGCTGGCAGCTTTTTTTGTAGTGCCTGATGCCGATTTTGTAGTAGCCATAATTTTGTGATAACGCTCAATTTAAGTACATGATTCAATACCATATACCAGGTTTTTTCATAAAGGCAGGCGAAGTTAATTCAATCGTGTTGTAATGTCAAACCTATTGGTATGTTAAGCATTTCTTAACATTTTTATCAACTGCCTCTTAATTTCGTATTAAGGTAGTTAAAAAATGATGCCCAAAGGAAAAAACTATTCCACACTGTATGGGCTCCTGTACATTCTTTAGGTGTTTGAATTCTTTGCATTGTGAATGAATTAAAGTAGGTTTGCCCGAAGAAAAAAATGAATAATCGTCCCATCATAGCAAGCGCATTAAAGAGTATCCAACTTCAGGCGTCCTCTATTGCCGATTTGGCCGGTTTTATCAACGAATCATTTGAAAAAGCAGTAAACCTGCTGGTGAAAAGTAAAGGCAGGCTTGTAATAAGCGGGATAGGAAAAAGTGCAATAGTTGCTCAAAAAATTGTTGCAACTATGAACAGTACAGGCACACCCTCTTTATTCATGCATGCGGCAGATGCCATTCATGGCGACCTGGGTATGGTGCAACCGGATGATATCGTAATGGTAATAAGCAAAAGCGGCGACAGCCCCGAAATAAAAGTACTGGCACCGCTGCTTAAAAATTTTGGCAATACACTCATAGGAATGGTGGGCAATATGCAATCGTACCTTGCGCAACAAAGTGATATTATTATTAATACTACAGTTACACAGGAAGCCTGCCCAAATAACCTGGCTCCCACCACCAGCACCACTGCACAAATGGTAATGGGAGATGCACTTGCAGTTTGTCTTATGGAAACAAGAGGGTTTAAGTCTGTTGACTTTGCCAGGTACCACCCGGGCGGCGCATTGGGCAAAAAATTATATTTGAGGGTTGCAGATTTAGTATTGCCGCATGAAAAACCAAGCGTAAAAACGGGAGCTTCAATCAAAGAAGCGATACTGGAGATTACGGAAAAGAGATTAGGGGCAGTGGCGGTTCTTAATGAGCAGGATGAAGTAACAGGGATTATTACAGATGGGGATATTCGTAGGATGCTGGAAAAATATGATACGTTCGTAAGCCTTACAGCCAATGATATAATGAGTCTCAATCCTAAAACAATAGAAGGAGATGAATTGGCTGTAGTGGCCCTGGAAAAAATGAGGCAGCACAACATCAATCAACTAATAGCTATTACAGGAAATAAATATATGGGCATTCTTCATCTGCAGGATATGGTGAGGGAAGGTATTATTTAAGAACAAAAATAAACGCATATTTATTTTTGCGCAGGTTTGCACATTTATGAAAACAGCAGCAGTAAAAAATATAAAACGATCGTTATTAAAAATGAGCCTCTTTAACAGAGCAACCATTCAATCATGAATAAAAATCATTACGTAGCCATCATGGCAGGCGGTATCGGTAGCCGTTTTTGGCCCATGAGCCGCACAGATTTCCCAAAACAGTTTTTGGATATTTTAAATACAGGCCGCACGCTGATACAGTCTACTTACGACCGGTTTGCAAAATTTATTCCTGCTGATCATATTTATATTGTTACCTCCCTGCAATACAAAGAAATTGTGCAGGAGCAACTGCCGGAAATGAACCCGGAAAACATCCTCTGCGAGCCATCAAGGAAAAATACAGCAGCTTGTATTGCTTATGTTTCTTATAAACTGATGCAGCTAAACCCCAATGCCAATCTTATTTGTGCCCCGGCCGATCATCTTATAAGTGAAAAAGACAATTTTAAAAGAACCTGTCAGGATGCATTGCATTTTACTTCGCATATTAAAGCATTGGTTACGCTGGGTATTAAGCCCAATCATCCCAACACAGGTTATGGCTATATACAATATGAATCTTTTGCCGTAAGCGAAAACGTTTATAAAGTAAAAACCTTTACCGAAAAACCAGACCTGGAACTGGCCAAAACATTTATAACCAGCGGAGATTTTTTATGGAATGCAGGCATATTTGTGTGGCAGGTAAAAAACATTATCGCAGCATTTGAAAAGCTGCTGCCGGAAATGCATGAAGTTTTTGACTCTGAAAAAGCACATTTTAATACTCCCAAAGAAACAGAAGCATTAGAAAAAATTTATCCGCAATGCGTAAATATCTCTATTGATTATGGCATTATGGAAAAGGCAGATAATGTGTATGTGATCCCTTCTGATTTTGGATGGAGCGATCTTGGTACCTGGAAGAGTACGTATGATACAATTGAAAAAGATTACCTGGGCAACGCAGTGGCAGGAGATAATGTGGTGATAATTGATGCCACTAAAAATATGGTACATACCACCGGCAAAAGGCTGCTTGTATTGCAGGGCATGGATGATTATATAATAGTAGATACGGATGATGTTTTATTGGTATGTAAAAAAGATAAAGAACAGGAAATAAAAGAATACGTGGCCGAAATTAAAAGAAGCAAGGGGGATAAATATTTATAATCTTATAACAGCCGCAATATTTTTATCGAAGCTTTCGTTAGAACAGTGATATCTCTTAATAACCGTTTGTTTTTGTAACCTCCGGCAAAACAGTTATATGATAAAACCACTGATCGTAGCAGTTGCTGCATTACTACTATTGCCCAATATACCGGGTATTCATTTTGCAGAAACCCCGGCTTCGTATAACGGAAAAGAAAAATTTTCTCCACAACTTTCATTTATAAATTCTATAGATAAGCTCGAAAAATTTGTAGATGCAGCCGCAGCAAGTAAAAACATTTCCTTTCATTCTTTAGAGTATACCGAACTTTTAGATAATACCATTGCTTTTCGGTTTTACGAAAGCTATTCCTGCAAAACCCTTCAGCAGGACTGGATAACAGTGCTAACCGATAAATTTACCGGCAAGCATTTTTCTTCTTTAGTGTTGCCCAATGATATAATGCAGCACCCCAATGCGGCACCTGTTCAGCAGAATATTATCATGATGGAAATACTTAAAAGAAAAAATATAAACTTCAGAAATATTAATATGGATGGACATGAGGCCATGGAAGTTCAAATTGCCGGAAACTGGTTTTTATTTAATGTGGGCAAAGAGCCTCATTTAAAAGGATATGAACGAATAAGTGGTAACCAGGGTATTTTTGCAACGAATCTTAAAGGATATTATGGTCCTACTTTGCAAAAAGATCGTATAACGGTGCCGCAGCAAATATTATCTGTAAAGAGAGGAGCTATCAATGCAAGTCCGCTTGCTTCACTCAACTTATTACATGCTGTTACAGCCATATTATCTAAAACAGCCTGGGCCTTTTGTTTGCTCCTATTGTGGGTAGTAAGAAAACGGACATTTAAAATGTATGCTATCAGGCCCAAAGGAAAATATATTTACATGTACCCTGCACAGCCGGTTTTTAATGCGTAACCGTTAATTTTGATCAGGCATTTAAAGCCTTTTCAATTTGATACCAACCATACAAAGTAAACTTCCCAATGTAGGCACTACTATTTTTACCGAAATGAGCGTACTGGCGCAGCAGCACCATGCCATTAATCTTGGCCAGGGCTTTCCGGATTTTTTAATGGACCGGGCAATCACAGACCTGGTAAACGAAGCCATGCAGCAGGGCCACAACCAGTATGTGCATATGAATGGTTTGCCGGCATTACGGCAAGGCTTAGCCGAAAAAGTAAAAGACTTATATAATACCGATATACATTTTAATGATGAGATTACCATTACTCCGGGCGGTACTTATGCCATTTACACAGCCTTTACTACCATTTTGCAAAAAGGCGATGAGGTAATTGTTTTTGAACCGGCCTACGACAGTTATATTCCCAATATTGAAATTAATGGAGGCGTGGCAGTGCCCATTTCTCTTACTTACCCCGATTACAGTATTAACTGGCAACTGGTAAAAGAAAAGATCAATGCAAAAACCAGGGCCATCATCATCAACTCTCCACACAACCCTTCGGGAGCTTTACTTACAGAAGAAGATTTAAAAGCATTGTGTGAAATAGTAAGAGGCACCGGCATCTTTATCATCAGCGATGAAGTGTACGAGCACCTGGTATTTGATGATAAAAAACATTTATCTGTTTTAAAATATCCCGAGTTGTATGAACGCAGTTTTGTATGTTTTTCTTTTGGCAAAACCTATCACTGCACCGGTTGGAAAATGGGTTACTGCATAGCCCCTCCGGCACTGATGCAGGAGTTTAGAAAAGTGCACCAGTTTAATTGTTTTACATGTAATAGTCCTGTTCAGTTTGCACTGGCAGCATACATAAAAAACAAAACTGCTTATGAGGGGCTTGGAAAATTTTTGCAAGTAAAAAGAGATTTTTTTGCAGAGGCTATGAAAGCCACCCGCTTTAAACCATTGCCTTCTTACGGAAGTTATTTTCAATTGTATAGTTATGATGGCATCAGCGACGAAAATGAAAAAGCTTTGGCAGTAAGATTGATAAAAGAATATGGTGTGGCTACCATACCGGTATCTGCATTTTATAAATCGCCTGTAGAAAATAAAGTACTGCGTTTTTGTTTTGCAAAAAAAGAAGAGACCCTGGCAGAAGCAGCTAACCGGTTGATAAATGTACAATAGGATGAGCCGGATAATTATTATTTTATTAATATGTTGCAGTTGCAATAACCAGCTAAAAGAAAAACAACTTACCGGTAAAGATGCTGTTGTTGCTAAGCCTGTATTGATAAAAGACAGTGTAAGAAATGAAATGCCGGATACGATGAATACAACTGCTGCAAAAATAATTTTGCAACCACAGTTGGTGCATTTACAAAACGGCGATTCTTTTTACCTCAATATACCTTTGGGTTATCATGTCAGTATAGCTGCAGAATTGAATACACGATTGCGTTTTTTAGCTAAAAGCCCTGATGGCCGTTTGTTTGCAACTGATATGAGTGACCGCAGTGATAATCACCATGGCCGCATACTTATTTTTGAAAACTGGAATGATTCAAACAAAAAATTTAAAACAATTACAACGTACTTAGGCAATCTGCACAACCCTAACCAGGTAGCATTTTACAAAAATTATTTTTATGTGGCAGAAACGGGTAAGCTTAGCCGTTATGAATATAGCAAAGGCGAAAATAAACCCAGTAACAATGGGCAGGTAATTGCTACTTTTCCGGATTATGGCTTAAGTTATAAATATGGGGGCTGGCATCTTACCCGCAGCATGGCCTTTAAAAAAAATAAATTATACGTGAGCGTGGGTAGCAGTTGCAATGCATGTATTGAAACTGAAGAAATAAGGGCCAGTGTAATGGAAATGAACCCGGATGGAACAGACCAGCATTTATTTGCAAGGGGATTGCGAAACAGTGTAGGAATAAAATGGATCGGTAATCAATTATGGGGAACGGGAATGGGAAGAGACCTGATAGGACCCGATAAACCCGAAGATGTTTTTCAGCAAATAGACAGCGGAGGTTATTATGGGTGGCCCTATTATTTTCAGTACCAGCAAAAAATTTATGCTGATAAACAGTTTAAAGATTCTACAAGGGCTGCCTGGGTAAAAGAACCACCCAAAGCATTTCTTGGCTTTAAGGCTCATAGCGCACCTCTTGGATTTGAATATCTAAAAAACTTTAATGACGCAGCTTTAAAAAATTCGGTGCTGGTATGCCTGCACGGCAGCACAAGCGTATGGAGGCAAAGAGGTAATTCAATAGTGAGGGTAGAAAACAACAATAGATATACAGAAATAGTTACGGGTTTTCTTACTGGTAAAACGGAAGCCTACCGCCATGGCCGGCCATGCGATATTTTGATGAATGATCAACAGTCTTTTTTCTTTACAGACGATTTGAAAGGCGTTTTATATTATGTTTGGAAATAGGCAATAAAAATTAAAGGAATTATTTTACGGTTTATGTTCTAAATAAATAATTTCATTTTATGTGGGGCTTTCTGCTATTGTACTTAATGTTTAGCTGCAATGCATTTTAATTAGCCTTTGTAAATAAAGAAAAAATATAAATGCCTGACGAGAAAAGTAGAAATGCAGTAAATATTAGAATTCGATTATAAATCTTATTCTTGAATTTGCTGAGTATTAAGGCAATTAAACTTCCTATAAATGCTGAAAAGACGAGAAACAAAATTATTTTGGTCACAGAATTCATGATAAAATAAGAGTCATGAATATGTATGCCTGATGATGTACTCCTGATTGATAAACTTCAAAATAAAAGTTGCTAAGGTAATTCCCGAAAGCTTTAAAAGCGATAATGTTTCTTGTTTCATGTTGAGATTTTGATCATTTCAGCTAACATGAGTTTGTGAAGAAAACGCTTGTTAAAACAAATATACAAACAGTGTTAATAGCTAAAATACAGGTTAGTATTTGTGTATAAATAGCCATATATTTTATACAAGGAACCAACGGCCATCAAACTTATTTTCCACGCTTTATCACCAGGTAGCACAGATGATTCTGCAAGATTAATCCCAGTCTGGCTGGCTGGGTTGGGATCCTTTTATCCAAGTTATGAAAAAAGTTGTCTCGTTAATGGTGCTGATTAATCTTCCGGCTACACTTGCACAATTCGTGTTATAGGTTGGCATTATCAACCCCTTGTTTTGCAAGTTTTTCAATGGTCAGCCCTTGTATAATGATGCTAAATAAAACGCAAAAATATGTAGCAATTAAAAGTATATTTTTCGTTTCGTTGTTTGGCAGTGATAAAACCAATGCTAAAGAAAGTCCGCCACGCAAACCACCCCAACTAATTATTTTTGCCTCCTTATTTGTCAATTTCAATAGTTTAGGAAATATTAAATGGGGCAGATAAACAATAATAATTCTTGAAAGCAGCACTATAAAAATTGAAATAATTCCTACTAAAATATATTTTATTTTAAATTCAATTACAATGAGTACAAATGCAATTAGTATAAATAGAACCGCATTGAGAATTACGTCAAATAATTCCCAAAATTTATGTACATATTCCTGGGTTGTGTCGCTCATAGAAATGTCTTTTCTAAAATTGCCCACTATTAAACCCATCACCACCATTGCTAATGCTCCGGAAATATGGATATAATTAAACATTCCATAACCTGCCATTACAAAGGCAAGTGTCAATAAGATTTCTGTTTCATAATGATCAACTGATTTTAAAAGCAGGTACAGG
>Ga0105046_10003123_pt1 | contig 26234 bp, 16 predicted proteins | sample MAT03_FD_78385 | JGI IMG/M metagenome (GOLD analysis project Ga0105046, IMG submission 78385) | Freshwater microbial communities from Lake Fryxell liftoff mats and glacier meltwater in Antarctica - MAT-03 (megahit assembly) | ecosystem: Environmental > Aquatic > Freshwater > Ice > Liftoff...
AAAAAAGCCTTTTCTTTTGTGATTTTTGATGATTCGCGTGTGTTCGGGAGAAACGGTGCCGCCACCATCACAGCCGTCGAATCGCTTTCCGCCGCCACAAGTTGCGAAGTCGTGGAATCGACGCATCGTCTTTTTGATTGTGGTGGCACTGCTGGGTAGCTTTGCTTTTTGGATGTGGCGATCGATCGAACGCAGCAGGGAACGACAGCGAGGTCTAGAATTCGCCGCAAAGGGTGATTTCAAATCCGGCGAGCCCCTACTTCTCAAGTCGCTCGAGCGCGATGCTACTGATGTCGAGGTCATTAAGGTTCTGGCGACGACGTATGCCCGGGCGAACGATGAGGGTTCTGCATCGCCTTTTCTTGAGCAGTGGGAGAAGGCAAGACCGGGCGACATTGAGCCAATTGCGACGCGGTTTCGGATGAAGATACGATTGCGGCACTACGAAGAGGCGATTGCCGATGCGGAACGGCTGGCGTCCAGGGCCGACATGGATTCGGACCTGCATCTGCATGTCGCCGACGTGTTTTGGCGGGCCGGTCGATTGCCGGAGGCGGAGCGTGCGTCTCGAGCAGGCCGAGTGGCACTGCCAGGGAACGCTTCACTTCGATTGCAGCTTGCCGAAATCCTCCATGCCAAGACGGAGTACCCGGCCGCTCGCGAGATACTGGATGAGCTGCTTCGCGATGCCCCCGAGCTTGCTCGTGCCTGGAAAATCAGCGGAATCGTCGCGATGGACCAAGGAAATCCAGCGAGTGCAATCCCGCACTTCGAGAAAGCACTTTCACTCGACTCCTCGGACGTCAATGCTCGGTACTACCTTGCCCTGGCCTTGATTCGTTCCGGCAAGGAGGAACCCGGCCGGCGCGAGATGGACCGGTACGAGCGAACGCGGCATGCCCTCGACTTGGCGAACCTGAGCTTCAATTACCCGGAAAAGCTCGACCTGGCAATTCGGGCGGCAGGCTTGCTGTTCGAAGCTGGTTTGGATACTCAGGCCAGGTTGTTCGTGAACCAAGTATTAGAGCGAGATCCGAATCATGCAGCAGCCATTCGCCTTCGAGATGCACGGATCAAGAGCAGCCACAAGTAAGTCTTTGATTTGTTTGGTGTAGCGCGTGATCAGGTACAAGCTGTACCGAAAGGGGACAGCACAGAATCATGGGTAACAAAATGATGAATTTGAGGAGGGGGTAAACTCCATTTTCCTTTCGCCTTTATGATTTTGTACGCGATGATTTTGTGCCGTGTTGGGAGTGATCTTGTGAGTCAAGTATATTAGTACCCAATGTTAAGTTAGCATGCGGGACTTTCATGCCAATCGAGCCACGATCCACCCCCGACCAGCACCTCTCGTTCGGGCGTCGTCTGGTGCTGCGGGTCGTCGTGTTCGGTGTGCTCGTCGGTCTAGGTGTTTTAGTGGTCGGCTATCTGACGCGAAAGAAACCGGAGGAACAGCTTTCCCCCCATTCAGTAAAGCAAGTCCCGCTCAGCTTGATATTCTTCGAGGAAGTCACGAAGGAGGCGGGGATTCGCTTCGATCATTACGATCCGGCATCGCCCAGCCATTTCATTCATGAGACCATCGGCAGCGGCGTGGCCTGGATCGACTACGACAACGATGGTTGGCTGGATTTGTTCTTCATCCAGGATGGCCCCCTTCCCGGGAGCGCCCAGCCGGATCGACCTCCGACGCACCGGATGTATCGAAATCTTGGCAACGGCACGTTTGCCGACGTGACGCGAGAAGTCGGACTGGATCAATCCGGATACGGGCTCGGTGCCGCTGTCGGCGACTTCGACAACGACGGCTTTGACGATCTGGTCGTCACATATCTTGGACGAGTCGCGATCTATCGCAATACCGCGACAGCGAATGGCTCACGTCGATTCGTCGAGGTTCCAGATAGCGGTATTAGCAACCCGCATTTTGCCACCAGTTGTGCTCTGGGTGATGTCGATGGCGATGGCCTTCTCGACTTATATGTCTGCAACTACGTCGAGGTGGACTTGAAGCACTACCCGGTGTGCCGAGAGCCCAAGTTGCGACTGGTCCACACTTGTTCGCCGATCTCGTTCCCCGAAGTTTCGCATCGGCTCTTTCGAGGCCTCGGAGATGGAAAGTTCGAGGACATCACGACTGTCTCCGGAATCGCGGCCGCCAGGCCAGCTTACGGCCTTGGCGTCGTCATGGTCGATCTCGATGGCGATGGCTGGCTCGATATCTTCGTAGCCAACGACATGAAGCCGGCGTACCTGTTTCACAATCAGGGTCAGGGTCGGTTCAAGGAACGCGCTTCTCTCTCGGGATGCGGCTTTGCGCCGGATGGATCAAACATGGCCGGGATGGGCGTGGCGGTCGGCGACGTGGATGGCACCGGAAGGCCTTCGATCTTCGTCACCAACTTCCAGGATGCCCCCAATGTGCTCTTCTTGAATCGTGGCAGCATGAACTTTGTCGATTCGACCTATCCATCGGGACTTGGTTTTCCGAGTTTGCGAAAACTCGGCTTTGGTGCCGAGTTTTTGGACGCAGACCTCGACGGAATTCTCGACGTTGCGGTCGTGAACGGACACGTCAGTCGAGTGGCACCGGAGGCTTATCGGGCCCCCTATCAGCAGGCAGCCCAGATTTTTCGCGGGGAGACTCAAGGAAAGTTCAGCGAGGTGTCGAATAGTGCCGGCGAATATTTTCAAAAGAAGCACGTGGGCCGTGGTCTGGCAATTGCCGACTTCAACAATGATGGCCGCCCTGACCTCGCAATCGGGAACTGCGGTGGACCGGGCATCTTGCTGAAAAACACGAGCGCCGCAGGACGACATTGGCTGAAACTGGACCTGATCGGCGACACGCAGAAGGCCGGCCCCGGTGGGCGGAAGAGTACTCGCAACGCCATCGGTGCCCGAGTTGAGATTACGAGTGGCGGCAGCAAGCAGGTCCGATTCGTTGTGGGGGGCGGAAGTTACCTCTCGGCCAGCGAGCGCAAGGTGATGGTGGGTCTCGACGACCAGTCAAAAGCGGATCGAGTCACGATCCACTGGCCTTCCGGCGTCGTACAGCAGTTAGGGGCATTGAACGCGGATCGCACCTATCGGGTTGTGGAGGGCGGCCGTCCGGCGGAGGTTGTGGCTCCTTGACGACACGCAAGTTGTCGGTTAGTGTTAAAGCAGACGTTCGAGGTTGAATGCGATTTTTCCTCTCCCACCCGCCGATTGGTGCTGTCGCAACCGCAATCTTGGTTGTGGCATGTTTCGCATTGTGTCCCGAGCGACTTCAGGCCACTTGCGGGGACCATCTCGTCGTTCAAGGGACCGCAGAGGCTCAGCTAGTTCCAGAATCGAAATTGCCGCCTCAACCCTGTTACGGACCGAATTGTTCTCAGGCCCCACAACTCCCAGCCTCGCCCGTATCCCTACCCTCGATCGAGCCAACTGAATCCCAGCAGATGCTGACGGTTTCCTTCATTCCGCAACCTGACTCTCCCGACTCGGCCCGCCTGGTTTTCGATTCAAGGAACGAACAGCCGACAATTCTAGTCTCGGGTATCTTTCATCCTCCTCGACTACTGTAGTCTGCGTGCAAGTCTCAATGCACGGACAGTAGTCGTCGCTTCCATGGCTTGAAGCAAACTCGACCAGGCCCTTAATTCTTGGGGAGTGTCCTAGATTGAAGTCCTGGCTTTAGCCGGCTAAAGCCGGAACTCCAACTTTAGACACTGCTTAATTCTCGGGGCTTGTCGCATTGAGTCCGCCTGTAGGCCAGGAACCGATTTCTTTTTTGGACTGCGGAGCCTTCTTATGGACGCCACATCGGCCCCATCCAGCACCATTCCACCGACGCGGGTTCGATCCCGCTACGTGCCGGCGGTGGGCCCGCGGCTGCGCATTCTCTTGTACCTTGTCTTCGGGCTGTTCGCTTTGCTTGGGGCCACCGGTGTCTACCTCGCCGCCGTCAGCCTGCTGAATTACTCGCGTTCGCCGAGCAATTACACAACTCCGTTCGGGCTTTGGGTGTTTCTCGGTCACACGGCTATCGGCGTCGTGGGAACCGTGCCGTTCCTGGCTTTTGGCATCATCCATTGGCTCTCGGCTCACAAGCGGCCGAATCGCGAAGCGGTGCGCCTGGGCTTGCTCGTGTTCCTGGCTGGCATCATCATCAGTGCGACCGGCTTCGCTCTCGTTCAACTCGAAGGCATGCCGCAACTGCCGACTGGCTCGATTCCTCGAAGCGTGGTCTATTGGCTGCACATCGTCGTGCCAGTTGGAGCGATCTGGCTCTACGTGAAGCATCGCCAGGCCGGCCCGGCAATCAAGTGGAACCTTGCCAAGGTCTGGGGGCTCGCCGTGGGACTGGCCACGGTCGGCATGGTGTTCATGCACTCGCAGGATCCGCAGCGCTGGTTCCGCGAAGGCCCCAAGGAAGGTGCCCAGTACTTCGAGCCCGCTTCGACACGCACGGCCGATGGCAAATTCATCAACGCCGAGACATTGATGATGGACGAGTACTGCATGAAGTGCCATGCCGACGTTTACAACGATCATTTTCACTCGTCGCACAAGTTCAGTTCGTTCAACAATCCCGCCTATCTGTTTAGCGTCCGCGAGACTCGCAAAGTTTCGAAGGAACGCGATGGCACGGTTCAGGCCTCACGCTGGTGTGCCGGCTGTCACGATCCGGTTCCGTTCCTGAGCGGTGCGTTCGACGATCCGAACTTTGACGATGTGAATCACGCCACCGCCCATGCGGGCATCACATGCACTGTGTGCCATGCGGTCACGGCCCTGCACGGCACGATCGGCAACGGCGGCTACACGCTGGAGGAACCGGCCCACTATCCATTCGCGAAGAGCAAGGATCCAATCTTGCAGTGGATGAACAACCAACTGGTGAAAGCCAAACCGGACTTCCACAAGCAGACCTTCCTGAAGCCGTTTCACAAGACTGCCGAGTTCTGTGCGACTTGCCATAAGGTCAGCCTGCCGATTGAACTCAACCATTACAAGGAATTCCTCCGCGGGCAGAACCACTACGACACGTACCTGCTCAGTGGTGTCTCGGGTCATAGCTCGCGGAGTTTCTACTATCCGCCGCAAGCAAAGGAAAACTGTGCCGCTTGCCACATGCCGCTGAAGCCGAGTGCCGATTTCGGTGCCAAGGATTTCGATAAGTCTGGCGAGCGCAAGATTCACAACCATCGCTTCCCGGCGGCGAACACGGGGCTTTTCGAGTTGCTGCAACGAGAGCCCCGCTACAAGGCCCGCAGCGACGAGTTCCAGAAAACTATCGACATGCACGCGGATTTCTTGAAAGGGACCGCTCCAGATGGTTCGGACAAAAAGGTCCGCATCGATCTGTTTGCCGTGAAGCCAGGCAACACGCTCGACGCCGGCACGCTGAAGGTGCTGCGGCCGGAATTGCCAGTTCTCAAGCCTGGAAATTCCTACGTGATCGAAGTGGTAGTCCGCACGATCAATTTGGGCCATCCGCTCACGCAGGGCACGGCCGATTCGAACGAACTCTGGGTCGATTTCAAGGCGACCGCCGACGGCAAGGAAATTGCCCGCAACGGTGCACTCGCGAATCCGGACGATTCCGGGCAGGTCGATCCATGGTCGCACTTCATCAACGTGCTGATGCTCGATCGCAATGGCAACCGCATCAATCGCCGCAATCCGCAGGACATTTTCACGCCGCTCTACAACAAGCAGATCGGCCGAGGTGCCGCGGCGGTCATGCACTATCGGCTCGACGTGCCGAAGGACGTCACCGGGCCGATCGAATTGAACGCGCGCGTCCGCTATCGCAAGTTCGACTACGAGTACATGAAGCTCGTTCACGAAGGCAAGGAGCCGCCGAAGCTGATGATCGTGGATATGTGTTCGGACAAAGTCACGCTGCCCGTGGAAGGCATGGCGGCAAAAGTGGCGGATCAGACTTCACCGATCAAGGCCGGCTGGCAAAGATGGAACGATTATGGCATCGCCTGCATGTTGGAGGGGGGCGGCAAACGTGGCCACTTCCTCCAGGCCGAAGAAGCGTTCCGCAAGCTGCTCACGCTCGACGGCGACGCCGTGCCGAACGGCCATCTCAATCTCGCTCGCCTGTTCATCGAGGAAGGGCGTCTCGACGAGGCGGCCGTCGAACTCGAAGCGTCCGGTAAGTGCGAGCCGCCTGCTCCGCCTTGGAGCCGGGCGTGGTTCACGTCCATCGTGAATAGTGCCACGATCACGCGCAAGGAACACCTGGACTCCGTCATTTCGGACCTTGAGAAGCTCTTGGACCCGAACTCCCAGCCGCGCGATCGGGGCTTCGATTTCACGAAGGATTACGTGATGTGGAATGCACTTGCCAACCGCTACTTCAAGCGCCGTCAGTACGAAGAGGCCGGGACCGACCCTCGTTGGCATTATCTCCTGAAAGCACTTCAGGCGGCAAATACCGTGCTGAAGTACGATTCTGAAGACGTCGAAGCCCACGATCTACTCAAGCAGTGCTACTCGGAAATTGCCGTGGGCCTCGCGAAGAATGATTCAGCCCAGCCCCTTTCGGCAGACGGAGTGACGAGCCAGCTTTCTATCGCGACAGACGCGAAGCAGTCGGCCGGGGCGAAGGTTCAAGCTTGCATGACCCTCGCGAACGGCTTGGCGGGAATGCCGGCCCCGCGGCTGGCTCCGATGCGAGAAGTGGTTACCCAGCTTCGGCCGGCCTTTCTGGCCGAAACGGATGCCAACGTTCGGTCGGCAATCGCGGCCGCTCTGGCGGTTGCCCATCGAGAATCGCACGCCATGTTCAAGCCGGATGAGATTGCCCAGGCTAACGCCACGCGCATTTACCGCGATACACATCCGGAAGCGAACTACGCGGCACGAGAGCGCGTGATTTACCCGACCACGGCCGCACATCGGGCTGCGATTCGTTCGAGCGGAGAATTGCCACTCGTGAAGTGAATTGACTTCTTAGAGTTCCTAAATCAAGTGTCACCATGCTGAAATCACGCCTTCTCTTCCCGACGATCGTGCTGCTTGCAGCCGCCGGCATCGGTGCGTTTTATCTGGTAAAGTGGCTGAACAAACCGAAGGAAATCGTCACGCCGATCGAGCCGGGCAAGCCTCGCGTTCGAGCGACAATCGAGGTGCCAGACATTCGCTTCACGGACGTGACCGGTCCTTCGGGCGTCCTCTTCAAACACACCAACGGGGCGACGCCGAACAAACTGCTTCCGGAAACAATGGGTGGCGGTGTCGCGGTTTTCGATTTTGACGGCGATGGCCTGCCAGACATTCTGTTCACGAATGGCCGCCGTTGGCCGACTCCGTTCAAGGATGGAGCCAAACTCCCGACGATGGCCCTCTATCGGAACAAAGGGAATTTCACCTTCGAGGACGCGACGGCCGGTTCTGGACTCGACGTGCCGATGTATGGAATGGGCGTGGCAATTGGTGACTACGACAACGATGGCCGACCCGACGTGTTCGTCTCTTGCATCGGTAAGCATCATCTGTTTCGCAATATCGATGGCAAGCGATTCGAAGACACGTCCGCGGTTGCCGGTGTGGGCGGTCCCGTGGACCTACCGGCGGACTGGGGTATGGATTTCGACAAGTGGAAGCTGCCGATACCGTTCGGCTCGTCGTGTACCTTTCTCGATTACGATGGTGATGGCCGGCTCGATTTGTTCGTTTGCCATTACGTGACCTGGTCGCCGGCAATCGATCTATCCGTTGGCACCACGCTCACGGGTGCGAAGCGTACCTACCAGCAGCCGCAGCAAATGGAAGGATCGCAGTGTTCGCTGTATCGAAATGTAGATGGGACGAAATTCGAAGATGTCTCGGCGAGTGCCGGCATCCACGTCACGTCGAAGGAAGGTACCAATGCCAACGACCGAGTGCGTGCGGTAGGCAAGGCCCTGGGAGTCGTTGTCTGCGATCCAGACAACGACGGCTGGCCGGACATCGTCGTCGCGAATGACACGGTTCGGAACTTTTTCTTTCACAACCAGGCAGGGCAGGGGGGTAAGAGGCTTTTCGAGGAGAAGGGACAACTCACCGGAGCTGCCTATCCAGATACAGGCTCTCCGCGTGGCGGGATGGGCATCGACTGGGGGGAATTCGCCGCCGGCCGTTCGGCCATGGTGATTGCCAATTTCGCCACGGAGTCAATCACGTTTCTTGAAAAGGACAGGCGGCCCAACCTGCTCTTTTCGGATTCGACGACGAGCGTGGGACTGTCCGCACCGAGTCGACTGCCGCTGAAATTCGGCACGTTTTTCTTCGATTACGACAACGACGGGCGACTCGACCTGCTGATCGCGAACGGCCACATCGAGCCCGACATCGCAAAGATTCAGAAGAGTCAGGAGTACGCTCAACCCGTGCAACTCTACTGGAACACGGGCAACGCGGAATGCTATTTCGAGCCCGTCACGTCGAAGCAAGCGGGTGACGACCTGTTTAAGCCGAGCGTCGGCCGAGGGAGTGCATTCGCGGACTTCGACGGCGATGGCGACCTCGACGTCGTGATCGCCTCAAATGGCGGCGAGGCGAGACTGTTGCGCAACGACGCTCCCAAAACGAACCACTGGGTCCGCCTCGACCTTCGCGGCGACGGCACCAAAACGAATCGTTCCGCGATTGGAGCGTCCCTCACGATCCAGATTGGCGACAAGACGATGCAGCGCCAGGTGACAGGTGGCCGAGGCTACCTGAGCCAATCCGAACTGATCGTGACCGTCGGTCTCGGTGCCGCCACGAAGATCGACAAGCTCACCGTTCGTTGGCCGGGTCGGGACGAAGTCAGTCAGACTTGGGAAAATCTCCCGGCCGACAAAACGCATGTGTTGACGAAAGGGAAATGAAATTATGGATGCCTCGCGATCCACTCGCCGTCGAGTATTTCCGGCTCTGGCCCTCCTAGTCGTCGTCGCCGGTGCAATCGTGGCGTACTTCGTTTGGCCGAAAAAGAAGGTTGCTCCCAAGAGCGATCTGGTCGCGGCCACTCAAGCCAACACGCGGGGCGTGGGGCACATGGAACGGTTCGAATTCCCCGAGGCTCAGAAGACTTTCGAGGAAGCAGTTCGCCTCGCCCCGGATTGGCTAACGGCTCGTATCAACCTGGGAATCGCGCAATTCAACCAGCAACAGCCCGGTGATAAGACCATTTCCGAACACCTCGCTTCAGCAAAAAAGACGTTCAACTCGGTCTTGGCTGACGACGCCAACAATCCTTACGCCCACTATTGCCTAGGGATTATTGCCTACTTCCTGAACGAAGTAGCCGAGGCATACGGCCACTTCGTCATGGTCCGGGACGTCGACGCGAACGATCCGCACACTTGGCTGCGAATCGGCATGACCCATCCCGATGGAGAACGCTCGCCGGCCGCGATCGTCTGCTTCGAGACGGCGCTCAAACTCGATCCGTATATGAACGAGGCGCGATACCGTCTCGCCCGGGCGATTATCGGGGACGATCAAAAGCGTGGGGAAGAGCTTCTCAACGATCACAAGAAATGGCTCGAAAGCGACCAGTTTACCGAAAGCCGAATTCAGTACGCCGAGATGGGTAAATACGCGGATATCATCGGTCGCGATGTAGCGAGGACAGGCAAGCCCAGCGTAGGCCCGCTGCCGACGTTTGCGTCGTTCGATGGCTTCCAGGTCACCCTTGCTCCCGGCACGCGTTGGGCGACAGCCGCGGACCTCTCGCCAATCGTCAAAGCGGCACGCGAGCGATTTGGCGGCACCATCGTCGCCTTCGATTACAACCGCGACGGCAAGCCCGACTTGCTGCTTCTTTCTGCCGTTGTCCAGAACGACAAGGTCCGCGATCTATTGCTGCGAAACGACGGTGCGGGAAAATTCTCCGATCAAACTGCGGCCGCCGGTCTCGACAAGCCTCGCCCGAGCCTGGGGGCCGCCGTCGGGGATTACGACAACGACGGGTTTCTCGACTTCATGATTACCGGGGCCGGCGAGCAGCATGTGTTCCGAAACACTGGCGACGGAAAGTTCGTCGACGTTTCCGAACAGGTAGGCGTGGCGAGCGAAAAAGGGGTGTGTCTGGGTTGCGGCTGGGTGGACATCGATGCGGATTGCGATCTCGATCTAATCCTGTGTCGTTATGCCAGTTCGATTGAGAAGGCCAACAACTTCCAGACTGCGCCCAATTCGGGTGGTGGCTTGCTCGTCTGCGAAAACATCGGTGTCGCCCGTCCGATGCCGCCGAACTCTCCCATGCTCCCGCTGACCACCGCCTTCAAATCGAGCGACGCGATTGCGAAACTCGTCGGCCCTTGTTCGCCTGTCGCCTTTCTATTGGGCGACCTGGATGGTGATCGCGATCTCGACATGCTCGTCCTGCGCGATGCCGGCAGTCCAATCTTCGTTGCCAACGACCGTCTGATGCGCTTCCATATCGCGACACCCGACTGGTCAAAAGAGCGAACGGACAGATGGACCGGCGGGCTCGTCTTTACCGCGGCACACTCCGAACGCTCCGATGTATTTCTCACACGCACGGATGGTGCTCCGACTTATTTGCTGGCGACCGGACGCGATCTCCTACCGGCCACGATCGACACGGCAGGGCTGAAACAAGCCGGCACGATCGATCTTGATTTGGATGGATGGCCCGACGTCGTGGCCCTGGGCGTGGATGGCACTCCACAACTGCTGCATAACGAAGGCGACGGAAAAATCGTTGTGGTGCCCAACATCTTCGGCACGGAAGGCCTGGACAGAACCATTGGCGTGAGTCCCATCGATCTCGATGGCGACTGTTATCCCGATTTGCTTGTTTGGCGTGAAGGGGGCCTCACGCTGCGCCGCAACATGGGCAACGGGAACAAGGCCTTGTTCATCGAACCAACTGGGAGGCGAGACAAGGGCTCGAATCTCCGCACCAATGCCGATGGGATCGGCTGTCGAATCATTGCGCAGAGCGGCTCGCACTGGACCGCGTCCGAACGCACGACGCTTTCCGCCGGCATGGGGCAATCCCTTCTGCCGACCTTGCTCGGCATGGGTAAGTCCGTCCAGGCCGACGTGGTTCGCATTCGCTGGCCGGACGCTGTGATTCAAGCCGAACTTTCTGCTGGAACTTGCTCGATTGTTCGCATCAGCGAAACCAATCGAAAGGGCACATCCTGCCCCGTGCTCATGACCTGGGACGGCGAGAAATTTGTCTTCGTCACGGACTTCCTCGGCGGCGGCGCACTCGGCGAATCCGGCCCCGATGGTTCGGTTCGGCCTCCTCGATCTGAAGAGTCCGTCAAGATCGAGTCGGGTCAACTCGTCGTGAAGAACGGCCAATATGTGCTGAAAATTGCCGAGCCAATGGATGAGGTTCTTTACCTCGATCATTTGCGTCTTGATGTCATTGACCATCCGGCCGATGTCTCGGTTTACCCGGACGAGCGATTTGTCTTTGCCGATCCACTGCCGACTCAGGAGTTGCTCGCGTTCTCGAAGCGGCACTTCCCGAAAAAGGCGACGGACCATCGTGGAGTGGATGTCACGACGTCCGTCTTGAAGCGCGATCGTCGGGCGGCGGACACCTTCGCCTTGCGTTCCTGGCTTGGCTACGCGGAGGATCACGAACTGATTCTCGACTTTGACGATCTTCCCGAGGCGGGAAGCCGGCGCTGGTTTCTCGTGATGGCCGGCTGGACCGAGTACCCTTACCCAGAATCGATGTACGCCGCGACGCGGGCCGGCGTGCCATTGCAAGGCCCGGTGCTGGAGCGGCTGGTTGGCAAGGAATGGAAGGCAGTCTGCGATCTCGGCTTCCCGGCCGGTCTGCCACGCGTGATGACCCGAGAGTTGCCTGCGAATGCCATTTCATCCGGGAAATACCGCATCCGCACGAACATGCAGATTTATTGCGATCAAATATTCCTCGCGGCCACCGAGCCAATCGAACGCATCAAGCAAACCACATTGAACGTCTCGCGTGCCGACCTGGCGAACCGGGGCTTCATGCAGGAAATCCATCCCGATGGCCGGCTGCCCGTCGCCTACGACGATTCCAAGACCGAAGCCGTGGCGGTCACTCGCTGGAAAGGGAACTTGACTCGCCTGGGGGACGTTACCGAACTTGTGACTGCCGTGGACGACCGGTTCGTTCTTTGTGGCCCTGGCGACGAGATCACTGTCCGGTTCGATGCGAAAAGCCTGCCCCCGCTTCCCACCGGCTGGCAGCGTTCGTTCGTCCTGCGAACGCACGGGTACTGCAAGGATACATCGACCACGACCGTGACCGGCGGCGAGGTCGGCCCACTTCCGTTCCGTGCCATGCCGAACTATCCCGACTTCGGCAATGTTCAGCCGCCAGCGACGGATGCCGCCCGCTGGCACACCCGTCCGGCTTCGGGAAAGTGAGCGAGCCATGTCAGATCGTATTGCCTGGATTCAGGTGCCATCCGTCGAGGACGTCCGCAAGGCCTCTGCCGGGAAGGTGCATCCGTATGTGACATTCCTGGACGGACAGGTTGCGCACATGGCCCGGCTGGCATCGGCGCATCCGACCATGGGACCGGCACTACGAAATCTGAGTGCGACGGTTATGTTCGGGCCTGGGGAACTTTCCCGGCCCGAGCGTGAGATGGTCGCGGCCGTGACGGCGGCTGCTCAACGGTGCCTTTACTGAACGGCCCATCACGCGCGGTTCGCGCGTCTCGAAGGAATGAAGCCGGAGATGGAAGCCGCCATCGCGGAGGGCCGCTGGCGCGAAGTCGAGGGACTTTCTCCGCGTGAGATCGCCCTGTGTACCATCGCGGAAAAGCTCAGTGCCACGCCGTCACGGATGATGGAGCAAGACTGGCAGCCGCTCCGCGATCTGGGATTTTCCGACCAGGCCTGCCTCGAGGTGGCACACCTGGTCGGGCTGTTCAACTATTTCACACGGCTCGCCGATGGTTTCGGCTTGAAGCCCGATGAGATTCCATGATCGGTCAACGCTCGTCTTCGTTTAGCAGTCGAGCCAGCGGCTCGAACGGGAGCCCCCCAATTCGCTCGAGCCGTTGGCTCGAACGCTAAACGACTGGGCCATCCTACAATCCTTCCACTTCCCAGCCTTTGCGGTAAGTTCGTCGCACGAACTCGTTAGCCTTTTTCTCATTCGTTACTTCGAGTTTCGCGGCATCCCACATCAATGTTTCATTCTGGAAGCGCGTCGATAGGCAACCGAGAAGGACTGATTCCGTGAGTGGCCCGGAATACGAGAACGGCGTCGATGTCTTGCCGTTGCCACGAACGGCCTCGATGAATTGCAGGTAATGATTCTCGCCGCCGAGCCGTGGCAGCTTGGCATCTTTGAATTGCTCCGCCGGCAGCAATACGGGGAAGCCGATGTACGGCGAGTACATGACACCTTTCGTGCCGATGTAGATCGACCCTTGATCGGCAACTTTGTCGGTCCCGGCCTGCTTGATGATCTCTTCCGGCGGACGCAATTCGCCGTTGTACCAGGTCAGTTTCAATTCCTTGGCGGTCTGCTTGGTTTCCGGGAAGACGTACTTCACCAGGGTGTTCAGCCCCCAGCTATCTTCGTTCGGCAGATCCCCTTCGGAACGGACCTGCGTCGGGGCCGTCAATTCAAGCGAGGCAAACACAGGATCGAGAATATGGCAACCCATGTCGCCAAATGTGCCGGTGCCGAAGTCGAGCCGCTTGCGCCATTCGCCCGGATGGTAGTAGCCGGCAATGAATGGTCGCTCCGCTGCCACGCCCAGCCAGCCGTTCCAGTCCATGTTCTTCGGGATCGGGTCGACGCGCCTCGGGCGCGGGTTCTTGTCGCCCCACTGCTTGCCGCTCCAGCTATGCACTTCGGTGACTTTACCGAGCGCACCGGACTGAATGATCGCCACGATGGTGCGATGTTCCGCGGCCGAGTGGATTTGAATCCCCATCTGGCTGATGATTTTTTTCTCGGCGGCGACCTTGGCGAGTTGCCGTGCTTCGTGGATCGTCTGAGTCAGTGGCTTTTGCGTGTAAACGTGTAGTCCCTGCTGCATGGCCCGCATCGTGATCGGCGCATGCATGTGGTCCGGCGTGGACACGTTGACGGAGTTGAGTTCTTTCTCCTTGTCGAGCAACTCTCGCCAGTCCTGGTAAACCTTGACGTCGGGGAATTTCTTCTTTGCGTCCGCGATGCGGCCCAGATCGATCTCGGCCACGGCGACAAGCTTGAAGTGCTTGCTGCCAGCAAGCGAGCCGATGTCGGAACCGGCCATGCCGCTGGCACCGAAGCTGGCGTGCAGCACGGTCTCGCTCGGTGCGGCCATCGCATGATGGCGAAAAACGGACGGGGCGGCACACCCAGCCAGCATGGCACCGATAGCCGACCGGCGAGTAATAGGAAGGTTCGGTTTCATGGAGAGTCCTGTAGAAAAGTCGCTGCGGAACCGGAAGAAGCTCACGCAGAGCCGCAAAGGCGCAAAGAAAGACTAAGAAAGCAGAGCCATCTGGCAATCCGAATCGTACGTGTCGTTCAACGCTTGATCAATCGCGTAATCCGTGCGTAGTCGCTTCGAGCCGAGATCTTGGCCGATTGACGAGCAATTTTGGACCAGCACGGAAAATGCGTATTGGCCGGAACCGGCATCGACGCCGTAACGTCTTCTGGAGTTTCAGATTCGGATGCAGCCTGCCAATTTGACGGTTTCGTTTCATTTCATTGCACATACGTGGCGTGCAACGAAAAGTGAGTGTGTGAAACGCAATGAAACGAAACGAGAGCATCTTTCAAACGGTATTCTTGACCGCTGTCGAGTGCATCGGTTATTTGCCTTTAAGCTTACGAAATGATCGAGCCAATCAGTTCGCCGTGAACGTCAGTCAGGCGCATGTCGCGGCCGCCGAAGCGGAACGTTTGTTTCTTGTGATCGACGCCGAGCAGGTGCAAGATCGTCGCGTGGAAGTCGTGCATTTCGACCTTGTCCTTCACCGCCTTATAGCCCCACTCATCGGTTTCACCGTGTGCCACGCCCCCCTTCGCGCCGCCGCCGGCCATCCAAACCGTGAAGCCATACTGGTTATGGTCGCGGCCATTCGCTCCTTGGGCGAACGGCGTGCGGCCAAATTCGCCGGACCAGACGACGAGCGTGTCCTTCAACAACCCGCGTGCCTTGAGATCGGTCAGCAGTCCAGCGATCGGTTGATCGACGGCGAGTGCATTTTTCTCGTGGCCATTCTTCAGGTCGGAATGTTGGTCCCAGCGGTCGCCGCCAGCGGCGGGGCAAGTCAACTGGATAAATCGCACTCCTCGTTCCACCAGTCTTCGTGCGATCAGGCATTGCCGACCAAAGGTCTGCGTGTGCCCAAAAGAGGAATCGATCCCGTAAAGCTTCTTGGTCGCGTCAGATTCGCCTTTCAGATCCATCAATTCGGGAACGGCCGCCTGCATTCGGAACGCCGTCTCATAGTTCTTGATGGCCGACTCAATTTCGTCGGCCCCGGCGAAGCGTTCCTTGGCTCCCGCGTCCAGCTTGCGAAGCAGGCCGAGTTTGCCGCGTTGTAGTGCCGAGTCCGGTTCGAGAGGCACAACGTTGGCGACCGGCGGATTTCCCGCACGAAATACGGAACCCTGGAACGCGGCCGGGAGGAAGCCGCTATTGAAATTGTCGAGCCCGCCTGGCGGAATCAACCCGCCGTTCAGCACGATGAAGCCCGGAAGCTCCTTGCTTTCGGTGCCCAGCCCGTAGCCGATCCAGGCCCCCATGCTGGGCCGACCCTGAATGCCGCTGCCGGTGTGCAGGAAGTAGTTGGCACTCGTGTGTTCGGGGAACTTCGAGGTCATCGAGCGCACGAAAGCGAGATCATCCACGCACTTCGCGATGTGTGGAAAGAGTTCGCTCACCCATTGACCGCACTCGCCGTGTTGTTTGAACTTCCACGGTGAGACCATGACCTTGCCGACGCTGTTGAACTGCGTGGGCTCCACTTTGAAGATCGAATTCGGATCCTTGCCGTTGTGTTTTTCGAGCAGCGGCTTGTAATCGAACGTGTCAACTTGCGATGGCCCGCCGTCCATGTACAGGAAGATGACGCGTTTGGCCTTGGGAGTGTGATGGGTGCCGTGTACGCTGCCGCGAGATTCCTCGGCCAACAACGAAGCAAGCGCGATCGCACCGAAGCCGCCTGCGGAGCGAGCCAGCATCTCACGCCGATTGGGATATGTGAACATGGTCGGTCCTCAGTCCAGATACACGAATTCCTTCGTGTTAAACAGCGTGTGGGCCAAATCGCTCCAGGGTTTTACATCGCTGGTCTTCACACCATGGCGAGCCGCCTGCTCACTCACGAACTCGACACAGGCGACGATTTCATACGTCGTTGCAGGCCGGCCAAAAGCTTCGCGGTACATGGTACTCACACGCTCTTCGTTCGATCCAGAACGAGCGAGCACTGCCTTTGCCCACACGCTCGCCTGCTGATGCACGAATGGATCGTTCATCAAGATCAGGGCCTGAGCCGGGACGTTGGATACTTGCCGGCGTCCGACGGTCGAGAACGGAATCGGGGTGTCAAAAGCAAGCAGCATCGGGTTCAAGAAATTACGGCGCACGCCGAGGTAGATTGATCGGCGGCCCATGCCGTCAGGGGGTCCACTCGTTGCGGGCTTGCCACGACCCTCAAGGAACGGCGTCAGATGAATCGGGATCGGCGAACCGAGAACCGTGCGATCGAGCCGGCCCGACACAGCCAGCATCGAGTCGCGGATTGCTTCACCTTCGAGTCGCTTCAATCGGGCCCGATGCAGAAGCAGATTCTGCGGATCGGCCTTCGCGGATTCGGCATCGCCCTGAGTGGCCATGCCGTAGGTGCTCGAAAGAACGAGTTCGCGGATGAGCCGCTTCATCGACCAGCCATCGCGCACGAAGCGATCGGCCAGGTGATCGAGCAATTCCGGATGCGTGGGCAGTTCCCCAAGCAAGCCGAAGTTATCGACTGAGGCCACGATGCCACGCCCAAACAAGTGGTGCCAGATACGATTGACGGCCACACGGGCTACGAAGGGATTTGTTACGGGATCAGTCATTTGCCGGGCCAGTTCGAGCCGACCACTCCCGGGAGAAGTCGAGACGGGGGCATTCCCCGAAAGTGCCTCCAGGAATCGACGAGGCACGCGATCGCCCAGACCGCGAGGAGAGCCACGGATAAAGACCTGTTCGTCGAACGCCGTTCCTTCCCACATGGCCAGTGCGAGGCGGGAACGAACGGCTATCCGCTTCGACGCTACCGCACGTTCTTTCGAGAAGGTTGTCGCGATCTCTTTGAATTCGGGTCGATCGTCCACCAGCCGTAGAGCAATGTTGGCAAGTCGAGCTTGCACCACAGTTCCTGGATCCGACTTGAGAGCCTCGACAATTTCGCGTTCATAAGCGGTAGCGAGTTGATTGGCGTCCTTTAGTGTCCCGCCCGGTAAGAACGTTGTCATTGGCAGGGCCGGCGCTTTTTCCGCCTGCACGACCATTGCGATGGCGAGTTCACCTTCTTTTCCGGGAGTAAACTCAATGTGGGCGTAGTGGCCCTTGTACGGCGTCAGATCGTGGGTGACCCAGCGAAGGCCCTTCGAATACGGAAAGTCCTGAACGATCTGTCCATGCAGCGGCCCGGCCACGAGAGTGTGATTATCGATGGCCGCGTAGGCCGTTCCGCTGCCGGAAATGAGGTAATGCACCTTGCCACTCGTTACCTTGAAGCCCGGCGTGCGAATGCTTCGACCCGCTCGTGTCCGCCGGCCGAGTGCGCCATGGTCGAGTTCCGAACCTGGAGCCGATTCGAGAACTTCCCAGATCTTGTCGTACTCCGCAGCCGAGTAGTCCGTGAAACACAAGCGGCCATCTGGATCGACTTTTAGCCGTCCCGGACGGACCGGGCGGGTGCCGAAACTCCCCTCATCGGGAAGCCATTCGTGCGGCTTGCTATTGGCGTAATCGATGACGACTTCAAAGGGAATGGTTTCCTTTCCAATTTGCATTGAAGCAATCAACGCGGAGAGTTGCTTCTTCTCGTCCTTCGCGGCTTCCGTGGAGAGTTTGGCCCACAGGTGCAAAGGATGCGAGCGATCGCGTGAAGCCCGGAAAGTCTCCTCGACCAGCGTTGCGAGGGCGACAATTTCCAGATTTCTGGCCTTCGCCATTTCAGTAAGCTTGGTCCTGAACGTGTCCGAAAAATCGGAGGAGCGGATTGTGGCAGAGACTTCTTTGCCAGCGTCGCGATCACTGAAGCGAATCTCATCGACGCCGATGTTGCCCCAGCCTCCGCTTGCATCATCGACGATCTGGATCCGGGCGGTCTTGCCTTTGAGATCGCGCACGTCCCATTGGGCAGGGACCATTTGGTTGTTGTCTGGCCCCACGGTTGTTCGTGCGGCCTTGCCGTCAATCAGCAAGTTCACGCAGGTCTTGCCCGCGTGGGAGCCTCCGCCGATGAGGAAGGTGATCGAACGATGAGAGATGGTGAACTCACGCGAAGTCATTGTGCCGGTGAGCGCATCACCCTTGGTGACATCTCCGCCGGGGCGAATGTTGTGAGAGTTCACGAAGAACTTGCCGACGCCGTTGATCCTGCCCTGATACGGTGCGATTGTTTCCAGTGTTTGCGGCTTGTCCCCGAACGCTGTGCCGGTGACTTTCCAGTTTGCGTAGGTTCCGCTCTCGAAATCCTCGAAGACCACATCGCTGGCCGATGTGCCGACGATCTCCACGCCGCCCAAGATCAGGTCGCGAGCCGCCAGAAGATAGGCCGACATTTTCTTCGCCACGGGCTCGGATGTTTTCACAAGACTTGCAGAGAGTGTTTTGACATGGCGAGCGTTCATCGCGTCCAGATCTGCGGCGACGCGCCGGTTCTGCTCCAGTGAATCGAAACGAACCAGCCGGTAGCTCGCACTTTCCATGAATCCGTAAAGGGCGTAGTAGTCCTTGGTGGGAATGGCATCGAACTTGTGATCGTGACAGCGGGCGCAGGAAACCGTAAGTCCGACGAATGCTTTCGTGAGCACGTCAATGCGGTTGTCAAACCTGTCCGCTTGATCTTGCCGAATATCCACAGGCGAATGAACTTCCTCGCCCAAGAACCAAAACCCTGTGCCGAGCACGGATTCGTTGAATCCTTCTTTCGGATGGAGCCGAGGATTCTCGAACAGATCGCCTGCAACGTGTTCGCGAACGAGTTGGTCGTATGGCACATCCGCATTTAGTGCTCGAATCGCATAGTCGCGGTATTGGTAGGCATTCGGAATAATCGCATCGAACTCGTGGCCCCTCGTCTCGGCGTAGCGCATGAGATCGAGCCAGTGCCGACCCCAACGTTCGCCGTAGTGAGGCGATTCAAGAAGACGATCAACAACTTTTCGTTTCGCTTCAGCCGAGGTGTCGGCGAGGAAGGCATCGATTTCCGCTGGAGTCGGTGGTAGTCCGATCAGGTCGAAGGTCACACGGCGAATCCAGGTCCGCTGTTCCGCGGCCGGGGCGGGCTTCAAGCCTTTGGCTTCGAGTTTTGCCAGGATGAACCGATCAACGGGATCGCTTGGCCAGTCTGCGTTCCGAACATCGGGAGGCATGGTCGGGCGAACCGGCTGCCAGGCCCAGTGTTCGCGTTTACGCTTTGCCAGATCGAAGGCCGAGACGCTTGGCCCCGCTACTGCCATGTCATTTGGCCAAACTGCACCGGCTTTTACCCAGGCAACCAGGTCGGCGATTTGCTCGTCGGCCAGCTTGCCGCGCGGCGGCATCTGCAGGTCGGCATTCTGAAAGCGAATCGCCTCGATCAGCCGGCTCTTCTCTGGGTTGCCCGAGACGAGAGCGGGACCATTGTCGCCACCCTTAAGCATCCCGGCCCGCGAATCGAGACGCAGCCCGCCTTTGGGTTCTTTGCCTTTCGTGTCGCCGTGACACTTGAAGCAATGCTCGAGGAGAATCGGACGGACTTTCTTCTCGAACAACTCAGTGGAACCAGCCGGCTCGGCAGCAGTCGCGACTGGAATGAAAAGTACGAGAGCCGCGAAACAGACCAACTTCATCGCGGGAACTCCGTGGGCGAAAAGCGGGACTAAGAGTGGAGAGTGAAGGCAGGCATTTATGTTATACCCGAAGGCGAAAGTGGCGAACAGAGATTGTTCAAGTAAGATGGAACGCATTCGTCAAAGCGAGTTAAACCCGGCCACCTACGGAATATCTACCACTTCGCCGCCGGAAATGGTTGCAAGAGCAGGGAGGAGGGAGTTGGCAGCGAAGGTTAGAAAACGAACGGAACCATCCGCGAGAGCGAAATTGGCTCCGCCAGGATGGTGACTCCAAAAATGAAACGTGTCGCAAATATTCGCGTCGTCTCCCGGCGCGAATTGATGAGGCCCACGCGGGCAAGTTGTGTACCGTGGATGATCGTTAAGTTCACGAACGCCTAGGGCCATCTCCGCAGACCCGTCTTTCGATTGTCCCCAGCCCGCGTACCACCATCCCAGTGCGTGGTCGGCACTCGGTGGCCGCTCGCCAATCATTACAGTGTTGGTCGTTCCGTCGGAGATATCAGTCAATCGGACGGCAGAGTCCAGGAAGAAGATTCCGTCACGGTGCCGATGATCCGTTCCCCAAACGCCGAGGTAATCCGTAAAGGCAACCTTGAAAACACGAAAATCAAAAGGCGACTGTGTACGGCGATCTGACGGACAAACCAGCGCCTTGACCACGCGTTCCAAGTTGGAATAGTGGGGCGGGGTAAGGAAAAACCGATCCGCCGCGAATGCTTGGAGCGATTGCTGCCAAATCGCATTTTGTTCGATAAATGGGAGGAGGCGATTGTGCCAACTCATGTGAGGCTGGGCTGACAAACCGTTCTGGAAGCTACACCCCGGCGGAAGACCGTCGTGCGTATCGTGATAGCTGTGCGAGGCCAAGCCTAGCTGCTTGAGATTGTTCGCACATTTGATCCGTGCAGCCGTACCGCGTATCTTTTGCACCGCAGGCAGTATCAGGCCTACGAGCAGAGCGAGAATAGCGATCACAACCAGCAACTCGATAAGTGTAACTGCAATGCGACGAATACGCGGCATGGCAAGCCCCCGCCTCAGACAACGCCCCAAATCAATCGAACCGCCAATGCGATCAAAATCACTCCCGCGCTGATTAGACCCACGTTTGGCCAAGCGATCGCCCGTTCGAACAAAGACGGCGGATCTCCAAACGCAAGCGCCGTTCCTTGCCAGTCGTAAACTTCCGCGAATCTCTCCCTCGGACAGTGAATCAGGCCATCGCGGCTATCGAAAAGAACCAGGCCGGATTCGTTCGATCCAAGGAAAGCAATATAGTGGTGGCGGTCCACATGAAGTATTGCCGGTTGGTCCCGTGCGATCAGGCGACTTAGAGTTGTCACAATGGCCTGGACCGGAATATGCTTTTCACTCGCAAGAGCGGTCAAGCGTTCCAACGAAACCCCCGAAGGACCGATGGGTGCCAAGTCCTGCTGCAACCCAGATAGAGTCAAATCGTTGACGCCAACCGATCTCGCACACAGATAAAAACTGTAAACGCCGCAAGTGTGCTGCGGAAGCGAATACGGCAGCGGGCGAACCAACTTAATAGAGGTCTTGTTCGATTCGTCCGCTCGCACATCGCTGCTCGAAAGCCAAACAGCGGAGATTAGCGGAAAGAGAAATACGCGACTAATTTTTGCGTGCATGGGCGTTTCACCTGGATGATGATTTTCACTGGTCCCTCTGGAACTGCCGCCGTCGCTTCCTTCCATCCGATATGGACCCTGGGTCCCCGTGCAGGTTGCGCTCGCTCGACCGTGAGCTTCACGTGCGGGATTGTGCAAGATGCCTGGTCGATCTCAATTTCCGCCCCGTTGCCGAGATGGTCGGCAAGCTCAATAAATTTGCCGGTGTTTTCTGCAATCACGTCTTTCTTGTCCAAGAACACGATCGGTGGACGGAAATAGACGCGAGGCAACACGTTCAAATCGACAGTCGCCTTGGAGGTGCGGGTTCGCAATCAAGTTCGATCGTCTCGAGATAACGGCCGGGTTCCATGCCACCCGTTTTTGCCGTCACTTCAAGCGTATATTTCCAGCCGGACGCATACGCATCTGGTTTACTGACGATCCGCGCTTCGAGGTTGGCCAGACTCGATCGGAGTGCAGTGATGTCGAGCGGGTGCTCGCGAAAATCGATCAGCGTGAATCGGCTCGTTACGGTTTCACTGACGATCGCGGACGTCCGTATTTCGGATGGCAAAACTTGCACATCGGGCTGGTTGACGAGAACCAACTCGAGCCACGTGTGGTGCGGCTGATCTGAAGTATATCTTACGTCGATTTGAAATCGCTTGAACCCTCGCGTCTGCTTATTCAGATCGACTTTGATCCCAAATGAGCCCTCTTCGTCCGGCCCGATTTCTTTTCGATCGGGCTCGACCAGAGTGCAAGAACATGAAGGATTGATGTTGTCGATTCTGATGCGATGATGGCTACGGTTGCGAAAAGCAAACCGATGCTCGATGATACCTTTCCGATCGCCTAGATTGGCGAGCGGCTCCGGGAAATACAAATCGGAGACATCAGCCGCACTCGGCCCTGTCGACTGAGATGGTTCGATGTGCTCGCTGATCGAATGATTCTTGGGACGTGACACGAATTTTACTGCAATTCCGAGCGCAAGTAGGGTGGCTAGAAGTATCGCACAAACCCTGAGAATCTGAGAAGTCAAGTGCATGTTGTGGTTCTCGCGAATCCCGACATTCCTCACTAAGAGGCTGTCCGGAAAGTTTTGGTGGCGGGGGTAGGGATAGTGGCACCGGCAGGGGGCCTACCAGACACCACAGCACCAACGCCTACACCTACGCTGGCACCGGCACCTGCTACGAAAACTTTCCGGACAGCCTCTAAGCTCCCATTCGACCATTACCTGGGCTGCCTTCGTCGTTTGCGCCGCCAGAGTGCATAGGCGATCAAGAGGGCTACGCAAGAAAGTGTAAGGCCGCTCGCCCACCAATACTTGGAACGCCGACCTGGCGTATCGCCGGAGATCCGGTCCAAGTGCTCCTGAATTTCCTTGGGATCAACGAGTAAGGTCTTAGTGTCCCGATCAAATACAGGGGTGTCCTTAGGAATTTCTAATCGGAAGAGTGAATCGGGAATTCTGTTAGGATCGGTCTCGATGCTCTGGACTTCGAGTTCCGTTCGCATGAGAATAATCGGACTGCCTTTGTCGTTATTCGGTACATACTTCGTTAATACGGCCTTCTTAGGGTATGCTTTGCCAGCAACGGTCTCATACACGCATTGATCGACCCGAAGATCAATGGTACCCGCTTCGGAGTACTGTTCTGCCTTTAAGACTGCATAACCTAAATCCGGCTGAAGCCACAACAGCAGTTTTGCCCCCTTGGCGGCACGACATTCAACGCGGACCAAACCTTTCTCCCCGAGGGCCTTCTCGTCGCGCACATCGAATTGTATTTGCTCGCCGGTTTTATCGGCGGAATTGCCGGTCCATCTCTCGAGCCACCGCAGGAACATATTTTCGCCAGTCACATCCCAAGGAATCATCGGCCGCCCCTTGAGTGGCTGCGTACTCACTTCGTACCGGTCATCAAGCCGTTCGTAGGAGTTCTTTCCATCGAAAACCCATATGGATGGAGCTTCCTTTTGGAAGGCTGCAGGGCTTAGATGAAAAGGGCCTGTTGAAGTGAGGAAGAACTTAGGTCCCTTGAGAGCCAGGTCGAAACTTCTGGTTATGCTTCGGGCTTCTGGCTTTGGCCCGCCCTCAGGTTTACTCGCTGCTATCTGACGCTTTCGTGTTGGCGACAGGAACTCCGCCGACTTGAATTCTGCGAGGCGATACTTGATGAGGGCCGGTTCGCGGGTCTTCTGACGGATCTCCAATTCGGCGATGATTGCTTGTAATCTTTCGCTCACCTCAGGGGATGTGCCGCCAGCACCGTTCGTGATCCCGTTTAGCAACACCAATGCCACTGCAAGTGAGCTTGACATTATCTACCTCGTTTAGAATCCTCGGCAAGAAGAGATTGTCGTCACCACGAGCGACACACCTTGTCAGCCTTTCATTGGCTTTTAACGAGCCCTCGATTGGCATCGTCATGTCCACGACTGTTGACATGACGAAGCGAGGCGGTAGCGGGCGATTCACGAATCGCACTACTTGATTACTCGCCGTTATTGCAAACGTCGATTGCTGGAGGGCTGACGAAGCCGGTGGGTATCTCGGCACCACAACAGCGGGAGCAATCCAAGAACTCGCAGTCCCAGGGGTTACACTGATTAGCTCCGATCGGCAGATACCCCCACCACTGTTTGCCACAATACCATTCAGTCCCGTTGGCTCCCATGACATGTTTACAGTTCTTGCCTTCGACTAGCGCAGGGACGCACATGTCATATGGCACTCCCTGGCAACCCCAGCAAATGCTATAAAGATCCACCAGGCACGATTCATCCTGGCAGGTGATACCGTTTTTGCGACAATAACTCCCTGGGACCTCCTTAGGAAGCGGGAGTGGGTCCCCACCAAACGTTGCCGCCCGTACTTCGGCGGAAACGTCTTGATCGGCAGAGACACCTTGCTTAAGGGTTAGGAAACCGCAAGCACCCAGAATGATCGAGCCGAGTACCAGAGGGCAACGACGCAGTGAGGTGGCCATAAGACTCTCTTCTGTGGTTGAAGTGAAACGCTCCAATCCCCTCGTTGGAATCGTATTTTCACATTTTCTGCATTTTTTTTTTTTTGCCAACAATAAAATCTGGAAATCAGAAGAATTATCAAAGTTTTTTCGAATCGTTTGGGTAGCGATCTCATCCGCCCTCTTGACAGACTGTCAGGAGTTCTTCACCTGCACTTGAAGTGCTTATCCCATCGGCAAATGGCCGCGCCCTGGTTTCACGGCTGCGATGTCGGCTGAGCCGCCAACAAGTTTGACGAGGTCCGAAGCACCGACGGGGTGTGGTAACGCAAATCGTTCGCCGTATTTGAAGCCGCAGCGGGCACCGTCCGCGGCGGCTTGACCGCTGATGAAGTGTTTCACCATCTCGAATCGTGCTGGGTCGAACTGGGATTCGTAACAGCGAATCGCGGCCAGCTTTTGCTCGAACGTGTCTGATACGTCAATCACGAACGTGCTGTGCCAGATGCGTTGTTCCGCGTCGAATGGGAACGGGGCGTACACAAGGTAGGGGACACGATAGGCCGATGTTCCTCCGAATCGATCGTCCCACTTGGTCAACTGCGAGTAGAATCGGCTGGCCTCGGCCAGGAGATGCCCTTGATGATGGTCCGGCGACGCGGCCGGTGTTCGACCGGCGACCGTAAGCAGCACCTTCGGTTGAAAACGCCGTAGTTCCGTGCCGAGGGCGAAGCGGCCTTCCGGCGAATCCATCAGCACACGATTCGGCAAGCCGAGATTGATGCGCACTTGGACGCCGAGAATCTGCCGGGCTGCTTCCGCTTCACGCTTTCGTATTTCCTCTGTCCCTCGCGGCGTGGGTTCGCCTGAAGTGAGGTCGATGATGCCGACGCGATAGCCTTGCTTCACGAGTTTGGCGAGTGTTGCCCCACAGGTGATTTCCAGGTCGTCCGGGTGCGGAGCGACGGCGAGAATGTCGAGCTTTTCATGTTCCATAGTGAGCAATCCGTAACTCTGTCGGGTAAGGCTACGATTTTCCTATCCTAGTCCCCATGCGGCCGACATTCCTTCTTCTCGCCTTCTGTCCTCTCCCTGTGTTCTCCGGAACACTCGATCGCGACCGATTAAAGAGCATCGACACTTCCGTTGAAGCAGCCATCAAACGTGGCGACTGCCCCGGGGCAGTGGTTCTCGTGGTTCACGACGACGAGGTTGTCTTTCGCAAAGCATTCGGCCACCGCTCGCTTCAGCCGGAAAAGCAGGCGATGACCGTGGACATCGTGTTCGATCTCGCGTCCCTCACCAAGCCCATTGCGACGGCAGCCTCCATCTTCGTGCTGATCGAACAGGGCAAGATTCGACTTTCGGAAAAGGTGACCGAATATTGGCAGGAGTTCGCGGCGAACAAAAAGGACAGTGTCACGGTCGAGCATTTGCTTCTGCACACGAGCGGCTTGCTTGCCGACAACTCACTTGCCGACTACAAGTCAGGCAATGCCGATGCGATGAAGAAGATTGCTGCCCTGCCGCTAGAGGCCGAACCGGGAAAGCGATTTCGCTACAGCGATGTCGGCTTCATCGTTCTCGGGG
>Ga0105046_10003127_pt1 | contig 26218 bp, 23 predicted proteins | sample MAT03_FD_78385 | JGI IMG/M metagenome (GOLD analysis project Ga0105046, IMG submission 78385) | Freshwater microbial communities from Lake Fryxell liftoff mats and glacier meltwater in Antarctica - MAT-03 (megahit assembly) | ecosystem: Environmental > Aquatic > Freshwater > Ice > Liftoff...
GTGTCAGTCCCGGGGAGCGGAGCGTCACGGTGTCAGTCCCGGGGAGCGGAGCGTCACGGTGTCAGTCCCGGGGAGCGGAGCGTCACGGTGTCAGTATGGTTCAACGATGGGCAACGGCGACCTGGAATCCTTGGGGGTTTCGCCCCTCGATCGGCTGCGGGCCGCAGTGGACACCGGCGACGCCGCGACGGTCGATGCCGCCATCGACTCGCTGGCCGAACGGTTCTCCTCCCTGCAGCACTTCTCCGTCGAGTGGATCACCGCGACCTTGAGTTGGATTGGTCGAGTCCATGGCGAGGCCGCGGTCGAGGCTGCCCTGCGGGCCGCCGGCGACGGTTTCATCGCTGATCGCAGGGCGGACTCCGATGATTGGTGGGCGTTGCCGGCGCCGGTCCGGGCGCGTGTGGTGAGCCGGGCCATGCTGGCCAACGGCGCGACCGTGACCGTTCACGAGGACGAGGACAAGATCGTGTTGGCCTTCCGGTGTGGCACCGGTGGCCGGCTGATCGACGAAGGTCGATACGAGACCCGGCCGGGCTCTGGCGACGGGTACCTGCTGCTGTCCGAACCCGGGCCCATGACCTTCGGACGAGCGACGATGGGTGTGTACTGCGCCCATTGCAGCATCCACAACGAACTGCAGCCCATGGAGCGATCGGGGCTCCCGACCACCGTGGAGTACCCACCGCAGAACCCGGGCGAAGCCTGCGTGCACCACGTGTACCGCACACCGGACACCATCCCGACAGATGTCTTCGTCCGCGTGGGGCGGTCCACGCCGGATCGATGAGTCCCGAACAGGGGCAACGCGTCGATCGGGGGCGAAGCGTCGATCGCGGGCAATGAGTAATGATTACTCATGCGCCCGTCCTGAGGTTCGGCCACGCTCGGCACGTCCGGCGGGACCGAATCTGGCCGGGTGGCCCTCGCCGCTCGGCCAGACTCAGGTCCATGACCGACACCGCCGTGCCTGCCTGGCCGTTCGTCGGCCGCGCTCGCGAGTTGGCCCAGACGATGGACCTGCTGTCCCGATCGGACCGGTTCGGGGTGGTCATCGCCGGGCCGTCCGGGGTGGGCAAGTCCCGCCTGGCACGGGCCGCGGCTGAACAGGCAGCGCACGATGGCTGGAGTGTCGTGCGGGTCTACGGGAATCCGGGGACCTCGGCGGTCCCGCTGGGGGCGGTTGCGCACCTGCTCCCGGAGGGTGTCTCGGCTGGGGATGCCCCCATCGACCCGCTGTCCCGCTTCCGGCTGGCCGTCGAAGCCATCGACTCCGAGGTCGGACCCACTGGCGCGATGCTCGTGCTGGTCGATGACCTGACGCTGCTCGACGGGGCGTCGATCACGCTGCTCACCCAGTTGCTCCACGCCCGACGGGTCCGACTCCTGGCGACGGTGCGAGACGGCAGCGAACTGTCCGAGGGTGCCCGGGCCGTCCTGCACTCGGAGCAGGTCGACCGGATCGGGCTCGGTCAGCTCAGTCGCAACGCCACGGCGCGCCTGATCCGCACAGCGCTCGGTGGTCCGGTCGGCGCCGAACTCATCGCCGCGTGCTGGAACTCGTCTCAGGGAAACCACCTCTACCTCCGCGAACTGGTGACCGGTGCCGTCGAACGCGGCTCGATGGTCAGACGAGCAGGCGTGTGGCACCTCGATGCGCCACTGGTCGGCACGTCGCTGCTCACGGAACTGATCGGTGCCCGGTTGGCCGGGATCGACTCAGCAGCCCGAGATGTGGCCGAGCTGCTGGCGCTCTGTGAGCCGATCTCGGTAGATCTCCTGGAACGGAACGGGGTGTTGGACGCCGCATTGGAGCTGGAGGCTGCGGGTCTGCTCGTCATCAACCCAACGGCGGGGCGCAGCGATGTCCGACTGGCGCACCCCCTGTACAGCGAGGTGCTGCGATCGCAGATCCCGCCGTTGCGTCGACGACAAGCCATCCTCGGCCACATCGAGCAGATCGCCAGAGCGGGGGCCCGTCGGCGGGAGGACTCGATGCGGATCGCCGTCTGGCAGCTGGAGATCGGTGTGGGGGCCGACCCGGCGGTGCTGCTCCAAGGGGCTCAGGTGGCCCGAGCCGCCAGCGATTTCGCGGTCGCTGCTCGATTGGCCGCTGCCGCCGTCGAGCGGGGGAGCGGACTCGGCGCGCAGGGGGTCCTGGGTCAATCGTTGTACGAGCTGGGTCGGTTCGACGAGGCGGACGAGGTGTTCGCCCGGGCCATCCTGGACGAGGCAGACGAGCTCACCGCCACGATCATGGCCGTCGGTCGACACAACGTGTTGCTCTGGGGCCTGGCGGATCCCTCGGGCGCCACGGCCGTGCTCCTCGAGTCGCTGGAGCGTCTGACCGACCCCGTGCTCCGCGGCGTCGTGACTGCGGCCTTGGCCAACGTGGCCGCCTTCAGCGGCGACCCGCGGCGGGCGGTGGAAGTGTTCGACGGGCTGGGCGACCTCGGCGACCTGGTGCTGGTCGCTGGAGCAATCCCCGCGGTCCCATCGCTGGCGCAATTGGGGCGTACTGAACGGGCGCGTGAGTTGGCCGAGCAGGCGAACCTGCTGCACCTGGCCATGGACGACCCTGCTTCGATCAGTCCTCCCGGGATCCTGCGGGTCGTGTTGGCGTTCGCGCTGGTCGAAGCCGGTGAGTTGGTGCTGGCCGATGAGGTGGCGGCGGAGGGATTCGAGCTGGCCAACGAGCAACGCGTGCCGCTGCTCGAGGTCTGGTTCTCGTTGCTTCGGGCTCGCGGACTGATGTTCCAGGGTCGTTTCGACGACGCCATCGCCTGGTACACCGAGGGGCTGGACACCGCGGACGCCATCCACCTCGGGGTGGGCCGCCGAATGGCGTTGAGCGGTCTGGCCGCGTCCTCTGGTCAGCAGGGAGCCGCAGCCTCGGCATCCGAGGCGGCTGAGCTCCTTGCCGCGTGTCCGCCAGATGCCGGCTTCCTTCGTCACGAGATGGCCTACGGGTTCGCGTGGTCTGCGGTCGCCAATGGCGATCCCGAGTCCGCCCGGAGCACGCTCCGGATCGCCGCCCTGGCCGCGGAGAACGCTGGCCAGCTCACCATTGCCGCAGGGCTGTGGTGTGAGCTGGCCCGTCTCGGCTCGACCGAGGGGCTGGAGCGGATGTCGAGTATGGCGGGGCTCAGCGACGGACGCGCCGTGGCGATTCGGTATCGGTTCGTGGCGGCACTGGATGCTCGAGACCCCGGAGCGCTGGACGAGGTCGCCGACGCGTTCGGCAACCTCGGCGCACGGCACCTGGCGGCTGAGGCCGCGTCGCTGGCGAGCCGCGAGTGGAGGCGATCGGGTCGACCGCGGGCAGCCGAACGATCGCAGCGGGTATCCGAGCGCTGGCGGGCGACCTGCCAGGGCCTGTTCACTCCTGCGGTGGCTGTGTTCGAGAGCCCCAGTCCCTTGTCGGCCCGGGAACGTGAGGTGGCGCTGCTCGCCGCCGGTGGTCATCCTTCCCGGGAGATCGCCGATCGGCTGCACCTGTCGGTGCGAACAGTCGACAATCACCTGCAACGCGTCTACGCCAAGCTGGGGATCAGGAGTCGTCGGGAGATCCGCTCGGCGCTGGCCCGGTGAGAGTTGCTGACCCGGTGAGAGTTGCTCACCACATGTGACCCCGGACCAGCTCATAGACACCGCGGAAGTTCTTGTGGGCGTCCTCGGACAGCGGGACCACGCCACCGAGCGCCAGCGCTCCGTGCATGATCTGGGCGTTGTGCTCCACCGTGGCCGCAGTGTGCATGGCATCCGGCACCGACTTGCCGATGGCCACGAGACCGTGGTTGGCCATGAGCGCCGCCGAGCGGTCGAACAGCTTGGAGGCGACCTCGGCGCCGAGTGACGCCGATCCGGACGGGTGGTAGTCGCACACCGGAACATTGCCACCGACGTAGATCACGAACTCGTCGATTCCCGCCGGAATGGGAACTCTGGCCACGGCGAAGGTCGACGCCCATTGTGCGTGGCAGTGCACCACTCCCTTGACCTCGGGGTGGGCCGCCATCACTGCCAGATGAAGGTCCTTCTCGGAGGTGGGCGCCCGCTCACCCTCAACCACCGTTCCGTCCAGCTCGACGACGACGATGTCGGCCAAGGTCATCTCGTCGTACGGGAGGGACGACGGAGACATGGCGACGGTCCCCTCGTCGATCCGGCCGGAGATGTTGCCGGCCGTTCCGGAGACCAGCCCCATGGGAATCAGCTGACGGCACGCGTCCAGCACGGCTTGGCGGACCTCGGTCACATCACTCATCTCAGAACCTCCCGGTTCACGCAGTGCACGGGGGCGCGTCCATCGAGGACGGCCAGTACGTCGGCGACGATCATCTCGGTCTGACGGATCTCGGTGTCATAGGTGGCCCCGCCGATGTGGGGCGTCAGGACCACCTGCTCCAGGTCGATGATCGGGTGACCCTTGGGGAGTCGTTCGCCGTCGAAGTGGTCGAGCCCAGCGCCGGCGAGGTGTCCCGAGCGCAACGCCTCGGTCAGGGCGTCAAGGTCGTGCAGCCCGGCTCGGGCGGTGTTGAGATACACCGACCCCGACTTCATCTGCGCGAATCGGGCTTCGTTCATGAGTCCGAAGCTGTCCGGGGTGACGGCGGCGTGCATGGACACGACGTCGGCTTCGGCCAGCAGATCGTCGAGGCCGTGCGTGGCATCGGTGGCGAACGGGTCGGAGGTGATGACCGTGGCGCCCAGTCCTGCGAAGCGCCACGCGGCAGCGCGCCCGACGGCACCGAAGCCGACGACCCCGATGGTGGACCCCGCCACCTGCCACGCCCGGTAGTGCTGATATGCGATTTTCTGGTCCCGGAACATCTGACGGGCGCGGGCGTCCCGATCGGCCGGGACCATGTGTCGGGTCACGGCGAACAACAGCGCCACGGCCATCTCGGCCACGGCGTCCGCGTTGCGGCCCGGCGTGTGCAGTACCGGGATCCCGGCGGCCGTCGCCTCGGCCACCGGCACGTTGGTGGGATCGCCCCGGGTGGCGCCGACGACGACGAGCGGTCGCTCCATGGTGAGCGGACCGAGGAAGTCCGACTCCACGATCAGGATCGAGGCTCCGGTCTCGTCCAGGCGGGCGGCCACGCCGGCATCGTCGAGCAACTGGAGGGGAACGTGATCGAGCCACGGATCGAGGATCACCTCGCATCGCTCCCGGAGCTGATCGAGGGCCGGACCGCGTAGGGGTGCGGTGACCAGGGCGATGGGACGCTCAGAACCTGACACGGGCGTCAGGGTAGTGTCGCCGTCGTGGGTGCGGGCGAGGATGACGATCCGTTCGAGACGTTCAATCGTTCCATGGGCGCCGAGGGCGACGTTTCGCCCTACCCGGACTTCGTGGCGGCCCGTCGTGACACACCGATGGCCGGCGCGGAGCAGTTGTTCACCGCGTACTCCTACGAGGCAGTGCACACGGTGCTGTCCGATGGCGAGCTCTTCTCGTCCTCCGGCTACTCGGCGGTGATGGGCGAGGTGTTCGGCCGATCGATCCTCGAGATGGACGATCCCGATCACCGCCATTATCGCTCGTTGATCCAGCAGGCCTTCACGCGGAAGGCCATGGAAGGCTGGGAGGCCGAGCTGGTTCAACCCCTCATGCACCGCATGATCGACAGCTTCGTCGATGCCCGCCGGGGCGACCTGGTCGTCCCGTTGCTGTTCCCGTTCCCGGTGAACGTCATCGCCGAACTGATGGGGCTTCCCATGACCGACCTGCCGGTCTTCCACCGGCTGGCGGTGGAGATCATCGGCGTGACGGTCGACTGGGATGGCGCGGTGGCAGCATCGGCCAAGCTGGCGGACTACTTCGGCGCCCTCATCGAGGAGCGACGGACTTCGGATGCTCCGGATCTGATCTCGGTGCTGGCCACGGCATCACACGATGGGCAACGGTTGACCGACGACGAGATCCTCGCCTTCCTGCGACTCATGCTCCCCGCAGGCGCCGAGACCACCTACCGCTCGTCGTCGAACCTGTTGCACGGATTGCTCCGCCATCCCGAGCAGTACGAGGCGGTTCGTGCTGATCGGTCCCTGCTGCCCCAGGCCATCGAGGAGGGTCTCCGGTGGGAACCCCCGCTGCTGATCGTCATGCGCACCGCGACCGCCGACACCGAGGTGTGTGGGACGCCCGTCGAGAAGGACTCCATCATCATCGTCAACATCGGTTCGGCCAACCATGACGAGAGCCGTTGGGACGAGCCGGAACGGTTCGACATCTTCCGGCCGAGGAAACCGCACATCGGATTCGCTTCCGGCCCTCACCTGTGCCTGGGCATCCACCTGGCCCGAATGGAGACGATGGTGGCGCTGAACGCGATCATGGATCGCCTCCCGAACCTGCGCCTGGATCCCGAAGCTCCCGCTCCGTTCATCTCCGGCATGACGTTTCGCGCGCCGCCGCGTCTGGATGTCTGCTGGGGCTGAGCTCAGCGGCGTCGAACGGATCGTCGAACGGCCCGCTTCTTGCCCGACCGCTTGGGTGGTGGCTTCGCCTTGGCACAGGCCGAGCGCATGACCATTCGGCCGTTCACCCGGGTCGGCCGTGGCGCACAGACGAAGGCGAGGAAGGCGAAGAGCCTGAGCCATGACGCCCGTTGGGCGGCGCCGGGATCAGCGCCCGGCACCACCGATGTGCCGGCCTGTCCGATGGCCAATGGCGCGTCGGATGTGACCATCGACTGAGCGCCGGTCGGAGAGGTCATGACGACTCGTACGTAGTAGCTGCCGGGGTCGGAACCCGCCGAGTCCCAGTTCAGGGTGTTCTCTCCGGGCTGGACCGACACTCCACTCGCTATGCGCCCGGCATCGCCGTTGTCCGGATTGCGGTCGCTGTCCAACGTGATGTCGGCAACGGTCCCCGATCGCCAGGTCCGGTCTTCGAACCGGATCGGGATGTTGGGAGATGCGGCGTGATCGCGGAGGAGTTTGACGTCGCTCACGTGCCAGCTCCGGATGCCCGGATCCTCGTGCGGGTCGATCCGGATCTCATCGATCCATGGCGCCCCCGCGGTTCCCCATCCGACGGGATCGGGGTTCCCCGCCGGGTCGAGGATCCACCACGCCGGGGTGGTCTTCAGCTCGACGATGTAGGTCCGCTCGCCCGTCCCGACCACGAGGTCGTCCGACACCTGGTACCGGTCGACGCCGGTGCCCTGAAGGTGCCACATGACCCGCACCATCATGCCGCCGCCCGGAGCGTCCTCGAGGCTCCAGGGACCGTCATACCGGAGAGTTATTGCCATCCGTCGGTACAGCGTGGTGTCCACGAGTCGTCCACCGAGATTGAGGCTGAACGACGGATCGTTCGGGATCGGACCAGCGGTGGTGGCGTGCATCTGCCCATCGCTGAAGCTGGCAGTTGCGTTGCGGAGCCGAGGCACGTCGGTCGCCGACTCCATGTCCCACGGGTCCCCGAGTACCTCGGTGGACCAGTCGAGGCCCGCTGCGCCGACCAGCGATGTCACTCGGGGGGTCGGCCTGGTTGTCGGATCCATGGAGACAGCGGCGCTCTTGGCGCTGGATGATCCCGCCTCTCGAGTGAAGAATTGAGCGGCCTCGCCCGGCCGAATCAACGAGCCGGGCACCACCGCTGCAGTTCTGGACCCCACGGTGTCGATCAGGCTGTCGATGCCACCCGAGGTCATCCACAGCGTGCGTCCGGTTGCCCCGGGGCCGGTGGCGATGGTCAGCGGCTCGGTGTTGGTGGTGATCCGGAGATCGTCGATGGTCAGGATTGGCTTCGCTGGAGAGTTGAAAGCCGGGATCATGTGCAGCAGGTTGATCCGTCCCCCCCATGCGGCGCCCGTCCACGACCCGGCACCCGGCACACTCTCCTCGAGTGGATCGGTGGCGTTCATCAGGATGTCGTAGGTCTTCCAACCCGCCACGATGTTGAAGTAGCGGGTTCCCTCTCGACACGAGGGGCCGGAGCAGGCCTCGAAGACCAGCGCGCCTGCTGCCGCAGAACTGCTGTGCATCCGAAATGAGATGCGGCGATACAGGTCGGCGTTCAGTGGTCTCACGACGGGATCGAAAAGCGAGGCCTGAGGAACCCGACTGTTCACCGATCGCATGATGAAGATCTGTGATGCCCCTTCGATGCGGACGTCTGTGGGACCCATGGAGGAAGTGCCTCCGAGGTGAGTCAGACCCTGATCCGCTATGAAGTCCGCGGGGTCGGACATGTCCCGTGCGTTGCCGAAGTCCTGGGTGAAGAACTCCAGCGGGGAGGTGACCGACCCGCGATCGACCGTGGGTCCCACCGCCGCGCCAGCGGGGACCACCTCGAGGGCGGTGGCAGCCAGTACCAGGGCGCCACAGGTGGCGATGAGGCGTGTCCGACGGAGCATCTGGCTTCTATCGTCGCGGATCGCACCCTTCTTGAGGGCAGGCCGCCTCGATCAGGCCTGTCGGCGTCGCCCGGCCGGATGATCCCGCCGTGATCGGGATCGGAACTCCAGGACCGTGGCGAGGGTCGGTTCGGCTGATTCGACGGGTTCGGCGACTTCGCCAGGTCTCACGACGTCTGCCGCATTGGCGGCCGCCGGACTCATGCGACCCTCGTCAGGGTGACTTCGACTCCGGTTGTCTCCGATGCGCCGCCCTGGTACACGCCCTTGAACGGCGGTACATCGGCGTAGTCGCGGCCATTGCCGACCAGGACGTGGCGCTCGCCCACCGGTGACGCATTTGTGGGGTCGAACGCCCGCCAGCCGTTGCACCACGCCTCGACCCAGGCATGGCTCTGACCGGCAACCCGTTGGCCCAGCTCGCCGTCCGGGGTCGGGTGCAGGTAACCGGACACGTACCTCGCCGGCACGCCCATGGCCCGCAGCATGGCGATGGAGACGTGAGCGAAGTCCTGGCAGACGCCGCTTCGTTGGGCCAGGGCCTCGGGAGCCGTGGTCGTCACTGCGGTGGCGCCGGTCGAGTAGAGCATGTTGGTCCTGACCCACTCGGCCACGGCCTGCACGGCCTCGGCCGGTGAGCCGGCGCCCGCACGCAGCTCATCGGCGACGGTGACCACGGCGTCGTCGATCGCCGTGAACTGGGTGTGCTGCAGGTACTCGTCGAAGTGATCGAGGAGGTCGTCGCCACCCAGGTCCTCCCAGGAGCAGTCGACCGACACCTGGTCCGGCGTTGACGTCTGGACCAGTGACGCCGAGACGATCTCCAACTCGTCGTGGCGAAGGTGCAGGTCGAAGACCTGGACCAGAGTGCCCCAGTAGTCGACGTACCAGGTCGTCGTCGCCGTCGGCGACACAGAGAACCGGCTGGAGATCACCCGCTGCCGGTCGGTGGTTGCGGGCGTCATCCGGACCTCGTTGTACGACGCCCACACGTCCTTTTCGTACCGATAGCCGCTGCGGTGCATGATCTCGATTCGCCAGCTCACAGCACACCTGCGGGGAGGAGACGCTCAGAATCCGCCTGCCAGGGCGCGTGGGTCTGGTGTCGGAAGAAGCGATCGCCCACCGCGTTGCTGACCTCGGAAGTGATCGTCTCGACCGCTTCGAGGTGTTCGGCCAGGTCGTCGAGGATCTCCTCGATCTGACGGAACTCCAGCTCGGTGCGGGCCCGACCGATCAGCCGTCGCCCCGCATCACTGATCCCGCTGCGATCGGGGTGGGGATCCAGCTCGGCCAGCATCCGCTCGGCCAGCGACAGGGAATGGAAGACCGAGCGGGGGAACAGGCGATCGAGCAGGAGGAACTCGAGGACGAGCGAGCCGTCCACTGCCCGGCGGTAGGTGCGGAGGTACGCCTCGTGCGCGGAGCAGCAGCGGAGCGTGGTGACCCAATCCGCAGACGTGGCGCCTGAGCTGTACCGCAGCATGAGCATTCGGGCGGTCATGTCGACCCGTTCCAGGCTGCGCCCGAGCACGAGGAACCGGTAGCCGTCGTCTCGGCTCATGGTCGACTCGGTCAAGCCGGCCATGACCGCCGTCTGGTTCCGAACCCATCTGAAGAACAGCGAGGGACCGAAGACACCCGAAGATCGTTCCTGGTCGGGCAGCTCGTTGTACGTGCCGTTCAGACACTCCCACATCTCGCTGCTGATCGCCTCTCGGGCGCCTCGGGCCGCGGCCCGGGCGGCCCGGAGGGAACCGACGATCGAGTTGGGGTTCTCGGCGTCGAAGGCCAGTGATCTGGTCACGAAGGCGGCGTCGACCTGCCCGTGCGCCGGGATCTCGCACTCCATGACCTCGAGCAGCGACGAGCACATGGTCATCTCGTCGGTGGCGGTGACCTCCAGCAGGTGCGAGAGGTGGGCGTCGAGCAGGCGGGCGGTGTCCTCGGCGCGTTCCAGGTATCGGCCCAACCAGAACAGCGATTCCGCGATGCGACTCAACATGGCCGCTGCTGTTGTTGCTGCTGTTGTTGTTGCTGCCGGTCACGTCGACGAGCCGGACCGGGGTCGATGCCGTGGGTACGGATCGACACCGGTCCAGCCGTCGGTCCCGCCGCCGATTCGTCGTCGGAGATCTCGTTCGCCGGTGGCGTGGAGATCGGTCCGGCCAGCACCCAGGTGTCCTTGGAGCCTCCGCCCTGGGACGAGTTCACGACCAGGCTCCCTTCGCGCAACGCCACGCGGGTGAGTCCTCCGGGGACGACCCAGACCTTCTGGCCGTCGTTCACGGCGAACGGGCGCAGATCCACATGGCGGCCGCGGACCCGGTCGCCTGCCCGGGTGGGCGAGGTGGAGAGGCTGACGGGCTCCTGGGCCACGAACGATCTGGGATCGGCCTCGACCTGGGCCCGGACCTCGTCCAACTCCGCTTCGGTGGCCATGGGTCCGACCACGATGCCGTACCCGCCGGACGCGTCGACTGGCTTGATGACCAGTTGGTCCAGCCGGTCGAGCGCCTCGGCCAATTGGTCGGGGTCGTCCAGTCGAAGCGTGTCGACGTTCGACAACAGGGGTTGCTCGCCCAGGTAGTAGCGGATCAGGTCGGGCACGTAGGTGTAGACGAGCTTGTCGTCGGCCACGCCGTTGCCCACGGCGTTGGCAATGGTCACGTTGCCGGCCCGGGCGGCGTTCAGGATTCCGGGGCAGCCGACCAGCGAGTCCGGCCGGAAGTGCAGTGGATCCAGGAACTCGTCGTCCACTCGGCGGTAGACGACATCGACCCGCTGCTCACCTTCGGTCGTGCGCATGTACACGGTGTCGTCGCGGCAGTCGAGGTCCTGGCCCTCGACCAACTCCACGCCCATCTGGCGGGCCAGGAACGAGTGCTCGAAGTAGGCCGAGTTGTAGACCCCGGGTGTGAGGACGACCACGCGTGCCTCGCTGCTCGTGGTGTGCTTCGGGGCCGCCGCCCGGAGTGCCTCGAGGAGTCGAGCGGGGTACCCGGACACCGGACGGACCCGGTGTGCGCTGAACAGCTCGGGAAAGACACGGGTCATGGCCCGGCGGTTCTCGACCACGTAGGACACACCTGACGGAGTGCGCAGGTTGTCCTCGAGGACCCGGAACCGACCTGTCGGATCGCGGACCAGATCGATGCCGGAGACATGGACTCGAACACCGTTGGCCGGCTCGACCCCGACCGCCTCGCGGTGGAAGTGCGACGATGAGGTGAGCAGGCGTCGGGGAAACACGCCGTCGTTCAGGACTTCGCCGGGTCCGTAGACATCGGCCAGGAACATCTCGAGCGCTCGCACCCGCTGTGTCACCCCCTGCTCGATCGATGACCATTCCGAGGCCGTGATGAGACGTGGGATGAGGTCCAGGGGGAAAGGTCGTTCCTCGCCGCCGAGGCTGAAGGTGATGCCCTGGTCGCGGAACGATCGGTCACGAGCAGCGGCCCGCTTGTCGAAATCGGACGGGCTGAGGGCCGACAACGAATCGAACAGGGCCTGGTAGGCAGGGCGGGGCCGACCGGGCGCTTCGAACATCTCGTCCCACGCGTCCTCGCCCAACGGACGGGCGATGTCATATCCGTCGAGCAGGTCGGCCACCACGGAGGTCTACGCCCCTTGTGTTTCGTCGGCGTTACCCATCGGTTTCCCCTGCCTGAAGCCCGGAGGCGCCGATCATGGCGGTCAGGGCCCGTCGATCCACCTTGTCCATGGCGGTCAAGGGGAGCGTCTGGGTGATGACCAGTCGATCGGGTCGCTTGTGGGAACCGAGGTCCTGGCTCGCCGATCGCAACTCGTCCAGGCTGGGCGCGGGCTGACCGGGCGTCACCACGATCACCGCCACCCCGATCTCGCCCATGATGTCGTCCGGGATCCCGACCACGGCGACCTGAGTGACCGCCGGGTGCCTCGACAACGCGGCTTCGACCTCGAGGGGATGGATGTTGTAACCGCCGCGTACGTACATCTCGGTCGAGCGGCCCATCAGCCGGAGTCTGCCCGCCGGGTCGATCATCCCGAGATCGCCGGTCCGCACGAAGCCGTCGGGCCAGAACGCAGCCCGGGTGGCCACGGGGTCGTTCCAGTAGCAGGACATCACCGCGTCACTGCGCAGTCCGACCTCACCCACCTCGCCGTTGGGGAGCGGGGCTCCGCCGGGGCCACGAACGGACATGGCGACACCGGGCTGGGGACGCCCCACCGACACCTCGGCGTCGATCGGATCGGCGTCGAATGCCGTGCCCAGTCCGATCCCGGCCTCGGTGCAGGCGTATCGGGTGGCGACGGGTGCACCGATGCGACGCCGGGCCTCGCGGATCAGCTCCGGGGTCGCCGGTCCGCCTCCGATGAGGATACCTATTACCGACGTGAGGTCGGTGCGCTCGAAGTCGGGATGGGCGAGCATCAGGGCCAGCTGAGTCGGGATGCCGGCGATTGCCGTCATGTCGTGCTCGGAAGTCAGGGCCAGGGCCGTGCCCGGGGACCAGCGCTGGACCAGGTGGGTGGTGCCGCCCCGCATCAGCGTGCCCCAGAACTTGGTGGTCGGGCCGAGATGGGCGAGCGGGGTCGCTCCCAGGGACCGGCCGCCGCCACCCCAACGCCCAGCAGTGTCGATCGCCGTGATGGCGGCGAGTTGCCGACCGCAGAAGACGGCGCCGCGGGGCGATCCGGTGGTTCCCGAGGTGAAGACGATGGCCACCGGTCGATCCAGATCGAACGACGGCGGCGGGGGAGGGGCGTCCTTGCGGCGGAGCGGAAGGAGGAAACTGTCCTCGGCGTCGACCGAGACGACCACCTCCTCGGGTCGACCCGACGCCAGGTCGTCGGTCGTGATCACCATGGCTGACCCCGCTCGATCGAGCACAACGGTTCGCTCGGACGCGGTCAGCCGGGAGTTCACCCCTGCGCTGATGGCCCCGAGTCGGGCCAATGCCGCCCAGAGCACGTGGTGTGCCGGCGACGACGGAAGCGCCAGCGCGACCACGTCACCGTCGCCGATGCCCAACCCGGCGAGCCCAGCGGTGACCTCGGTGGCCAGGGCATCGAGTCGGTCGTAGCTCACGGCCCACCCCTGCGGGCTGACCACGGCGGTAGTGTCACCCCACCGGGAGGCCGCGTCGTGCACCAGTTCCGAGATCATGAAGTCAGCCAGTCGTCCCGGGGAACCAGATGACGTCGGCCACCTCGGATCGGACGCTGCGACGCCAGGGACGCGAAACCCGCGACCGGCTGCTCGATGCTGCGGTCGAGGCGCTCGGCGCGCACGGCTATCAGGCCGCCCGGGTGGACGACGTGGTCGACGTGGCCGGCGTTTCGCACGGATCCTTCTACCTGTACTTCTCCAACAAGGAGGAGCTCTTCGCAGCACTGGCGCAGCGCTGTGCGGCCGAGATGCAACTCCTGGCCGATCGGCTGGCCACGGCGGATCTGACCGATCTCGTCGCGGTCCGCGCCTGGGTTGTCGAGTTCCTGGCGCTGTACCGCTCGCACGGGGTGGTGATCCGGGCGTGGGCCGAGGGTCAGGTGGTCGATCCGGCGTTGGTGGCACTGGGCCGGGCCTCGTTCGCCCGGATGACCGACGCGCTGGCACCGGCGCTGGCCCCCACCGCTCCCGGCGCGCCAGCCCTTCGGACAGCGGCCCTGCTCGGCATGATCGAGCGCTCTGCGTACCTCACCGATTCGAGGGACGTGGGTATCGGTGACGAGGTCGTGGCCGACACCTTGGCGCGGCTCATGGTCCGCGGGTTCTTCGTCCGCCGCTGACCGCTGCATCGTGGTCAGCGAGTTCGCCACTCGATCCGTCGACCCGAAGCGAACGCCTCCTGGCCCTGACGGATGGACTCCTGTGATGTCCCGAGTCCGATGTAGGCGTACCCGAGGGCCAGGGCCTGGCTGCGGCTGTGTTCCAGTCCGGACCAGATCGAGCGCACGGTGCCCTCGATGGCCAGGGGCGGAGCTGACGCAATCGCCGCCGCGGCCCACCCTGCGGTGGGCAACAGCTCGTCGCCGGGGACCACTTCGCTGACCAGGCCGACCTGATGGGCCCGTTGGGCGGAGAGCCGTTCATGGTTGCCGAGGAGTGACATCCGCATGATCTCGCCGAAGGGCATCTTCTGCATCATGTGGATCGGCTCGAACGTTGCGCACATGCCGTACGTGACGTGGGGGTCGAAGAACGTGGCGTGGTCGGCGGCAATGACGAACTCCACCTCGCCGAGCATGTAGAACGCGCCACCACAGGCCATTCCGTTGACTGCGGCGATGACGGGTTTCCAGAGGTCGTTCGACTTGGGCCCGATCCAGTCGCCCGGGTCGTCGAAGTGGAACGGGGTGGACCAGGCGCCGATGTGTTGGTCATCGGAGTCGAGGTCGACGGGTCGGTCGTCGCCCATCTGTTCCGCCCGGTCGATACCGGTGCAGAATGCCTTGGAGCCTGCGCCGGTGAGCACCACGCATCGAACATCGTCGTTGGACCGGTAGCTCCGCCAGATCTCGCGCAGCTCGCGCTGCATGGTCCGATTGAACGCGTTGTGCACCTCGGGCCGATTGAGCGTCACCCACGCGACGCCGTCGACGATCCGCTCGTCGATGGTTTCATAGCCAGTGTCATAGTCGGTCATGACGTCAGGACCGATGCAACAGATTCATGGTCGAGGTCAGGACCAACTCGCCCGTTGCGGCGTCGGTGTAGACGTCGTCGATCACCATGAAGGTCATGACCCGGTCGCCTGTCGGCTTCTGATAGATGGCTGTCACCGTTCCCTGGAAGTTCATGATGTCCCCCACGACCATGGGCCGGTGGTAGGTGAAGCTCTGCTCGCCGTGGAGCACGAGGCCCCCGTTGGCCAGCAGTCCGCCGATCACCTCCGCCATGGGGTTCCGCTGATCGGGATCAGGCGCCGGCTGGCGCTCTTCCCACTTGCCCCAGTTCTGGATGGAGAACCCGAAGGTCGGGGGCGCCAACACGTCGGTGAACCCGGCAGCCCTCGCCTGGTCGGCGTTGCGGTACTCGGGGGCGTGATCACCGAGCGATTTGGCGAACTGGGTGATCGGGGCCCGTTCGACGACGAGGGTGCCTCGTCCAGTACTTGCGCCGATGTAGCTGTCGAAGTCAGCCATGGTCGTCCTGTGGTTATGCTCGCGGCCGTTACTTGACACGAGCGTCAGGTTCGTCATTCAACCAGATCCGGGGGATCACATGGGCATCGTCGACGGGAAGATCGCCATCGTGACCGGCGCCGGCCGGGGCGTCGGGCGAGGCGAGGCGCTCGAGCTGGCCGCTCAGGGCGCGGCGGTCGTGGTCAACGACCCGGGTGGGAGCTCGAAGGGCGACGGCACCGATGCCAGCCCGGCCGACGAGACCGTGCGCCTGATCACCGAGGCCGGCGGCACCGCGGTGGCCTCCTACGACGACGTGAGCAGCTTCGACGGAGCGAAACGGATCATCGACACCGCCATCTCGGCGTTCGACGGCCTCGACATCGTCGTCAACAACGCCGGGATCCTGCGCGACGCCATGATCACCAAGATGACCGAGGCCGACTTCGACTCGGTGATCTCGGTCCACCTGAAGGGGACCTGGAACCTCACGCACCACGGTTGTGTGTACTGGCAGAACGAGTCCAAGGCCGGCCGGCAGCGCCGTGCCGCCATCGTCAACACGGTCAGCTCCGCCGGCTTGCAGGGCAACATCGGGCAGGCGAACTACGGAGCGGCCAAGGCTGGGATCGCCGCGTTGACGGTGATCACCTCGCTCGAAGGATCCCGGTACGGAGTTCGGGCGAACGCAGTGGCGCCGGGTGGGGCCACGCGGATCGTCAACGAGTCGATGCCCCAGATCCCGGTGGTCGAGGCCAACGAGGCGGGCGAGGAGTTCCAGAGGCTGAATCCCGGCAACTCCGCTCCCATGGTGGTCTGGTTGGCGTCGGACGAGTCGCTGATGGTCTCCGGCCAGGTGTTCCGCGCCGTGGGCAACTCCATCACCCGCTACCACGGATGGTCATTGGGAGCGAACGTCGACAACGTCGTGAAGGGCGAACCGACCCGATTCGACCCGGCTCGGCTCACCGATGTGCTGGCCAAGAATCTTTTCGGGACCCGTCCCGGTGGGCTCCAGATGAACCGCTGAGGTGGTCGATCCCGTGGCGTAGCCTGGGCACCCATGGCGGTACCGCAGGCCATTCATTCGTTCGACCCCCTGGTCACCGCGCCCGCTGCCGCCCGCCGCTTCGCGGTCGCCACGTTGCGGTCGTGGGAGTTGGACGCCCTGGCCGAGACAGTCGAGCTCCTGGTGAGCGAGGTCATCACCAATGCGGTGGTGCACGCCGAGACCGGTGGGAGCATGTCGATGCGCTGGATCGACGGAGTGGTCAGGGTCGAGGTGACCGATGGTGGCCGAGGAGCTGTGGTCGCTCGACATCCGGGGCCGAACGAGGTGACCGGACGTGGGATGGCGCTGGTGGAGTCCCTGGCCCGGCAGTGGGGAGTCTTCGTTCCGGACTCCTCTGACCACAAGACCGTGTGGTTCGAAGTCGACGCTCAGCCCAGCACCTGATCGGCCGGTCGGTCGGGCGCCCAACCCGGACGGCCGACGATCGTCCGGAACCGATCGCGTCCGGAGCGCCCCCGCAGGTCCTGCCACATCGACGCGTACTCGTGGAAGGCGATTCGAACCGGTGAGTAGGTGTCGATGTTCTTCGTCAGGCCATAGACGACGTTCTCGGTCTCCGGGACGAACGTGGCGAACATCCGGTCCCAGATGATCAGGACTCCGCCGTAGTTGGCGTCGAGGTAGTTGCGGTTCGAGCCGTGGTGAACGCGATGGTGCGATGGCGTGTTGAACACGAACTCGAACCACCGGGGGAGCCGGCCCACCGCCTCGGTGTGGATCCAGAACTGGTAGATGAGGTCGAACCCTCCGGCCACCAGGATCATGGCCGGCCGGATCCCGAGCAGTGCCCAGCCCGGATACATGACGAGGTGCGTCCAGGGTGTCCAGGGCTGACGCAACGCGGTCGACAGGTTGTAGCGCTCGCTCGAGTGATGGTTCACGTGGCATGCCCAGAGGATCCGGATCTCGTGCTCCCAGCGGTGCTGCCAGTAGAACGAGAAGTCCCACGCCACGATGGCCGCTGACCATCCGATGACTCCCGTGCCCAGGTCGAACAGCCGGAACTGCCACAGCCAGGTGGCAATGACGAACACGCCGATGTTCAAGATGGCCACCGGTACCACCGAACCGAGTCCCACCAGCAGCGACGCCCACGTGTCGCGGCGGGCGTAGCCGAGGGTGTCCCCGGCTGCCCGAGCCCGCTGGGCGCGCAGCACTCGGGCTTCGACGATCATGAGAACGAAGAACGCCGGGATGGCGAACAGGGTCGGATCGTCCGGCAGGCCGTCGATCATGGCGTCGGACCCAGCAGTTCGGGGAGCACCACGCGGAGGGTGGCGCTCAGGCGGTGGCGGGCGGCCGGGTTGGGGCATGCCATGTGGTTGAGGACCCAGCCCTGCATGGAGAGCACGGCGAGCTCGACGGCAGCGGTCACGTGCTCGGCGTCGGCGCTCGTCTCGAGATCGGCTGCGAGGTCTGCGGCCAGCCCAGCGATCCGATCGAGATGGGCGCGGACGACCGGTTCGATCGACTCTCGGAGCACCGAGTCGGTTCGCGCATCGGTGTACAGGTCGAAGGCGGCGGCCAGCCGGGGATCGGACATGGCGTCCCACAGCAGGTCGAGCGCGCCGCCGATGGTCCGCTGATCGTCGTTGAGGTCTCGGAACCGAAGCGTGTACTCGTCTCGCAGCTTGGTGAAGAGGTGCGAGCACACCGCGGCAAGCAGCTCGGCCTTGGTCGGGAAGTATCGGAACAATGCCCCCTGGCTGATGCCGGCCCGACGGCAGACGAGGGTGGTGGTGAACCGAGCGGATCCATGCTCAACGAGGGTGTCGAGCGCCGCGTCGAGGCAGGCACCGCGGGTCCGAGTTCGGCGTTCGAGCTGAGTCAGGGCCACCCGGCGATCGTACGGATGTGGATAGTGAGTGACAAGTCACTTTCTTTCTGCCGGAAGGATCGGGTGACTGACACGCGTGTCAGGTTCGGGGGTAGCGTGTCGGATCCGACCAGAGGGGGCTCAATGGAGACAGGCGACATGATCTTGGTGTCGGTGGACGACCACGTCGTCGAGCCGCCCGACATGTTCGACAACCATCTCCCGGCCAAGTACCGGGACCTGGCGCCCAAGGTCATCCAGAACGAGTCCGGCAACGACGTCTGGTTCTACGAGGGCGTGGAACTGCCCAACATCGGACTGAACGCGGTGGCCGGCAAGCCGCCCGAGGAGTACGGCATCGAGCCGACCACGTTCTCCGAGATGCGCCCCGGGTGCTTCGACGTGGGGCAGCGCGTGCGCGACATGAACGCCAACGGCGTACTCGGCAGCATGAACTTTCCGAGCTTCCCCCAGTTCTGCGGGCAGTTGTTCAGCCGGACCGAGGACAAGGGCACGGCGCTCGCCATGGTCCAGGCATACAACGACTGGCACGTCGACGAGTGGTGCGGCTCCGCGCCAGGACGGTTCATCCCGCTGGCCATCCCGCCGATCTGGGATCCCCAACTCATGGCCGACGAGGTCCGCCGGATGGCGGACAAGGGCTGTCACGCGGTGAGTTTCAGCGAGAACCCGGAGAAGCTCGGCTGGCCCAGCTACCACAACGCCCACTGGGACCCGTTCTGGCAGGCGATTGCCGACACCGGGACGGTTCCGTGCCTGCACATCGGATCGTCCAGCCAACTGACCATCACATCGGTCGAGGCTCCGATCAACGTCATGATCTCGTTGCAACCCATGAACATCGTGCAAGCGGCAGCCGACATCCTGTGGTCTCGGGTCATGGTCGAGTACCCGACCATCAAGTTCGCCCTCAGCGAGGGGGGCATCGGGTGGATCCCGTACTTCCTGGAGCGGGTCGACTACGTCTATGAGCACCATCAGGCGTGGACCGGGCAGGACCTGCCCATGAAGCCGTCCGAGCTCTTCCGGGACCGGTTCATCACCTGTTTCATCGACGACGCGGTGGGCATTTCGAATCGCGACGCCGTGGGCGTCGACACCATCTGCTGGGAGTGTGATTACCCCCACTCGGACTCGACCTGGCCAGACTCCCCCGAGCGGCTGGCTGCCGCGCTCGAGGGCGTGTCCGACGCGGACATCAACGCCATGACCCACCGGAATGCCATGCGGTTCTTCCAGTACGACCCGTTCTCGGTTCTCGACCGGGCGGACTGCACCGTGGCCGCGCTTCGTTCCACGGCCACCGACGTGGACACCGCAGCCCGGTCCTCGGGCAAGATCGTGGTCCGCCCGAGCACGCCGGTCACCATCATGGATCTGGCGGCAGCTTCGTCGCCCACGAAGAGCCCGGCTTCGTCGCCCACGAAGACTCCGGCTTGACCCAGTTCCGTCCGGTCCCGGGCATTGCCTCGTGGTTCAACACCTGGAGCATCCGCAGCGAAGACGACCGAGTCGCGACCCACTGCGACATCCGGCCGTCGCTCTGCCGGCCGGACGGTTCGGTGTCGCCCGCGGTCGTGCTGTTCACCGCCGATGTGGCGTGCGGCATCGCCGCGGGGCTGGCCGTTCAGTCGAAGGGACTGTGGACGGTGACCACCGATCTGCATGTGGAGATGACGGGACCGATCACCGGATCGGTGTTGCGGGTGGAGTCCGAGATCGTGCGGGCCGGCGCTACCACGGTGGTCGCCCGCTTCGTGGTGCGTGACGCCGATCGAGGAGAAGTGGTTGGAGGCGGCACCGGGAACTTCCGGCCGCTTCAGGCCGAGTTCGACCCATCGTGGCTCCAGTTCCCGGTCGGGGTCCGCCTCGGTCAGCCCGAGCCGCCCGCCGATGCCGATGTCGACATGATGGAGCGACTGGGGATCGCCATGGTGGACGGTGGCGTGCAGATGGACCTCACCGACTGGCATTTCAACCCGTGGGGGATCATGCACGGTGGCGCCACCGGAGCGATCGTCCAGGCCGCTGCCGCTGCCGCTGTGTCCGGCTGGCCTGCGGTCGGCTTGGCCGTGCGCTACCTGGCCGGGGGAAAGGTCGGGCCGATCCGCGCCGAGGTGGTGGCCGGAGACCAGGCGCTGTCCCACATCGAGGTCACCGACGTGGGCGCAGATGGTCGCCGCATCGCCATTGCCACCGTCCGTTCCCTCAATCCCTGATCCACCGGGGTATCGCCATCGGCGGGCCGTTCCCGTCCTCGACCGGTGCGGCGAACACGACGTGGACCCTCTGGCCGATGGCGATGGTGGTCGGGTCGACCTCGTTGATCTCGCCCTCCGGCCAGGTCACCAGGTTGCCCACGAAGCGGATCATCGGGTCCTCGATCAGCTCGACCACCACCACGGGGTACGGCGCCAGATCGGTGAAGGCCGGCAGGAGAGGTGGGTGTGGTACCACGAAGCTCCAGATGCGTCCGTGCCCCGACGAGGGGATCCAGCTGTGAGCGAGGCTGGTGCACGCCGGGCACATGGGTCGTGGTGGCATGCGCCGCCGCCCGCACCCGGTGCACGTCTGCACCAGCAGCTGGCCTCGGACGCAACCGTCCCAGAAAGGAGCGGAACTCTCGTCGGGCAGCGGGAGCAGTGCGGCGCTCATCGGTCACCGCCCCGCAGGAGCAGCGCGCCGGTCGGGACGCCCTCGCCCGAGGTGACCAGGGACCAGGTTGCGTCCGGTGTCTGGCTGGTCGACGTGCCGCGTACTTGGCGGACAGCCTCGACCACCAGGTTGAAACCGTGGATGTATGCCTCGCTCATCCCGCCTCCCGAGGTGTTGACGGGAAGGCCACCACCGGGCCCGATCCCCCGTTCGGCCACGAAGGCCGCTGCCTCACCGCGACCGCACAGGCCGTAGCCCTCCAGCGACAACAGCACCAGTGGGCTGAAGGCGTCGTAGAGCTGGGCGACGTCGACATCGCCCGGTCCGACCGAGCTCCGGTCCCACAGCTGCTCGGCGCACGACCACGCCGGTCCGCGGAGCGGATCGTCGCAGAAGTAGTTGGTCATGGTCTGATGCTGCGCTGGCAGCGACTGGGCCCAGCTGTGGATCCAGGCGGGAGGAGATGGTCGATCGGCGGCCCGATCCGCGGCAACGATGACCACGGCCGCGGCTCCGTCGGTCTCCAGACAGTTGTCGAACAGACACAAGGGCTCGGACACCATCCGTGCTGCGAAGTACGAGTCCCGGGTCATCTCCTTGGCGAACATCTGCGCCGCCGGGTTCAGGTTGGCGTGGGCTCGAACCGCCATGGCCACGGCGCACAGGTCCTCCCGGGTGGCCCCGAACTCGTGGCAATAGCGCCGGGTGAGCATGGCGATCTCGTCGACCGGTCGGACCAACCCGAACGGTCTGGACCACTGCGGGTTGCCCCCGACCCGCTGGGACACCCCGGCCCAGGGTCGGCTGGCCGCCGATCCACGCTTGCGGCTCCGCCAGGCGACCGCCACGTTGCACACGCCGGTGGCCACCGCCATGGAGGCCTGCCCGACCACACCGCACCCGGCTCCCCCGCCGTAGTGGACCCGGCCGAAGTACCCGATGTCCCCGAGGCCCAGGTTTCGGGCGATCTCGATCTCCTCGGTGCTCTCCAGGCTGTAGGAGCTGAGGCCGTCGACCTCGCTGGGCAGGATGCCGGCGTCGTCGAGCGCCGCCCGTATGGCGCGCAACGCCAGGACCATCTCGGAGTCCTCGGCCGACTTCGACCACTCCGTGGTGCCGATGCCGACGATGGCCGTGGCGTCCTGCAACAGCGGTGTGGGCATCAGCCGCAGACGATGAGGGCGTCGACTGCCACCGCACCGGTGGGGGAGACCACCAGCGGGTTGATGTCGATCTCGGAGATCTCGTCGGCGAAGTCCATGGCCAATCGTTGGACGGCCATGATGACGTCGATGACCGCTGCGACGTTGGCCGGCTTGGCGCCTCGGACCCCCGCCAGCAACTTGGAGACCAGTGTCTGGTCGATCATCCGGCGGGCTTCGGTCCGGCCGAAGGGCGGTACCCGGATGGCCAGGTCGTCGACGAGTTCCACCAACAGGCCGCCGGCCCCGAAGGAGACAACTGGTCCGAACAGCGGGTCGCGGGTGACGCCAACGACACATTCGATGCCCTTGGGCGCCATCTCGGTCACCAGGACGCCGTCGATCTTGGCTCCCGGGGCTCGCTTGCCGGCGCGACGGACCATCCGTTCGAACTGCTCGCGGACCTCACGGTCGGTCTCGACGCCGAGTTTGACCAGTCCGAGGTCGGACTTGTGGGCGATGTCAGCCGACGAGATCTTCATGGCGACGGGTCCCCGGCTCTTGCGGAACGCCTTGGCGGCCAGGTCAGCCGAGGTGGCGACCGTGTTGCGGCCACACGGAATCCCGTAGGCCGCCAGGACCTTCTTGGAGGAGAACTCGGCCAGGTTCGTGCCCGGGACCAGGAGCGGGGACACCTTGGCGGCACCCGGATGCCGGCGGGTCGCAACGCTGCGGAACGGCGAGCGGTAGCGGGCCACGAACTCGTGATGGTCGAAGTAGGCCGCGGCGGCGCTAACGCATGTGCCGAAGCTCCGGAAGATGGCCAGCTTGGAGGAACTGCACAGCACGTCTCGGAATGCTGGCGACTCCGTCGGGGATCCCCACACCACGAAGATCGGCTTGTCGGAGGTCTCAGCGGCGGCCACCAGGTCTCGTGCCAACGGCATCGAGAGGGTCTCCAGCGCCCCGGTGATGGGGCAGATCACCAGGTCCACCGCGGGGTCATCCAGGATGGCCCGGAGAATCTTGGGGCCACGGCTGTCTGCGGACGGGGCCCCGCCTGAATCGACTGGATTCGACACCCGGAGGTAGCCAGGGATGTGCGTTCGCAGCTCGTCCCGGGTGGACTTGGCCAGCGTCGGCAGTCGAAGCCCCGCCGCCGCGGCCATGTCTGCCATGTGCGCGCCGGTGCCGCCCGAGATGGCGTAGACGCAGACGTTTCGCCGCTTGGGACGTGGTGGCTGGTTGGCTCGGGCCAGAGCGGCGGAGACATCGGTCAGCTCGTCGAGGCCATCGACCCGGATCACCCCGAACTGGCGAAAGACATTGGTGATGACCCGGTCGCTGCCGGTCATGTGACCCGTGTGGCTGGCGGCCATCGATGCCCCGACCTCGGTACGGCCGACCTTGACACAGACGATAGGCACCCCGGATTGCGCCGCATGGTCGGCGGCCAGGATGAGCGAACGTCCGTCGGTGAAGCCCTCGATGTAGGCAGCGATGGCACCGGTGGTGGGCAGGTCGGCGAAGTATCGGATGAAGTCCGCTGCTTCGAGGTCGACCTCGTTGCCGGTGGGTGCCCAATGGGTGAGGCGAATTCCGAGTTCCTGTGCCTGGAACACCGGCCGACCTTGGTGCCCGGACTGGGTGATGAGGGTGACAGCCAACCCGTTGAGGTCGTCCCGGAAGGTCTCGAAGGCGTTGAGGTTGGTGTTGGGACCGAGAAGACGGGTGTCGCTACGACGCAGGAGCCAGTCGAGGCGGCGCTCCAGCTTGGCCCCCGACGCTCCGGTCTCGGAGAACCCGGCACCGAAGATCACCGCGAACTTCGGCTCGGCGGCCAGCACTTCGGGAAGGATGCCCACCGCGTCGCCGACCAGAATGACCGCCAGGTCGATGGGGCCGCTCACCGAGGCCATGCTGCGGTGGCACTGCAGGCCATCGAGATCGTCGAACCGATGGTTGACGGCGATCACCTCCGCCCCACGTGCGGCCCCCCAGGCCGAGATCTTCCGCCACATGGCGGAGTTGGGACGCTTCGGGGTGACCGATGCGCCGATGACCACGATGCGCTTGGGTTCGAAGAACGAGGCGAGGTCGACCTCGCGCATGGTCAGTCTGCGGCCGGACACGTCAACTCGGTGTGCTGCGGTCATTGCCGGCGGATCGTACCTGACGCTCGTGTCAGTCCGCTTCGTTGACGATCCCTGGGCCTACGGTTCGGGGGTGCCGTTCGGCCGACGCAATCTCTCGCCGTGGGCCTCGTGGATGGTCAAGTTGGGCGCCGTCGAACGGCCAACGCGTTGTCCCGCCGGTCCGGCGGATGCCGTGGCTGCTTGGCGCGCCCAGACCTCGAGGACTCTCGACGAACTCCTGGGGCCATGGCCGGACCGGTGTCCCCCGGATGTCGAGGTGCTGTCCGAAACCGACGTGGGTCCATACCTGCGACGGGAGATCGTGTTCGACAGCGAGCCGACCATGTCGGTCCCGGCAACGGTTCTGATCCCACATGACACCAGCCTGGCGGGGGTGGAGCCGGGTGCGAGTGGTTGGCCGGCTGTGCTGGCCGTTCACGGGCACGGCCCGGGGCGAACCGAGATCTGTGAACCCGAACCCGGGGGGAACTTCGCGCATCAGCTCGCCGTCGCGGGCTTCGTGGTGTTGGCCCCGGATCTCCGAGGCTTCGGTGAACGAGCGGAGTCGACCTGGAACGCCACGGACTGGTGCGATCTCAACTGGGTGTCAGCAACCCTGTTCGGGGTCTCCCCGCTCACTCAGAATCTGTGGGACCTGCGTTGCGCCCTGGACGTTCTCGGCGGGCTCCGTGAGGTCGATGCCGATCGAGTTGGCGCGTGTGGGTTCTCGTACGGGGCGACCTGTGCGTTGTTCCTGGCAGCCGTCGATCAGCGGGTGCGGGCCGCCGTGGTGTCCGGCTACTTCTCGTCGGTGGCCTCGAGTCACCGCATCCCGTCGAACCTGTGCGGATCCCAGGTCCTTCCCGGGATGCTGGGCCGCATCGAGCACGGTGACCTCGGCGCGCTCATCATGCCGAGACCGTTGTTCGTGGAGTCGTGCCAGGACGATGTGTTGTTCCCGGCCTCAGCGGCGGCCGACGAAGTGGCTCACCTCCACCAACTGGGTATGGACCTGGAACACCGGGTGCACCCGGGTGATCACCACTGGGTGGGTGACGGCGTCGTCGAGTTCTTCGCTCGCACCCTGAACCGAACTCGCTGACCTCAGCCGCCCGCGCGTTCGAGGTCTTCTGCAGCGGCCATCCACGCGTCCATGGTCGAGGCTGCCCGATCCTTGGCTTCACCGAAGGCCGTGGCCAGTTCGGTGCTGCGCCCGGGATCGGAGTAGGTGGCCGGGTCGGCCAGCTGCCGGTTGAGCTCGGCCACCTCGGCCTCGGAGGCAGTCATGGCCCGCTCGGCTCGGGCCACGGCCTTGCGGAGCTCCTTGGTACCGGCATGTCGAGTGGTGCGGGTCTCGGCATCCGCTCGCTTCCGAGCGGCCTTGTCCCCTGCGGTCATGGACGGCTTCGGCGTGGTTGTCGACGACTTCGGCTCGGTTGCCGACAGTTTCGGCCCGGCCGCGGGCTTTGTTCCGGTGCCTGCAGTCCCGCCCTCGAAGCTGGGCGACAGCACTGCCTCGTCCACGCCGGAGTGGAGCTGGACGCGGCCGTCGCGAACCTCCAGCAGGTCATCGGCCACCGCGCGGATCAGGTGGCGGTCGTGGCTCACCAGCAGGATGGTCCCCGGATAGGCGGTGAGTGCGTCCTCGAGCACGTCGCAGCTCGGAAGGTCGAGGTGGTTGGTCGGCTCGTCGAGGATCAGCAGGTTCACCGGGTTGACCAGGCAGATGGCGATTGCCAGGCGAGTCCGTTCGCCGCCGGAGAGGTCCTCGACCCTGGTGTCGACCGCGTCCCCGGAGAAGCCGAACGAACCGAGCACGCTGCGGAGGTTGCGATTGCCGGTCTGCGGCCCGGCCGCACCCTGGAAGGCCTGGAGCACGGTGCGGTCCATGGGCA
>Ga0105046_10003130_pt1 | contig 26203 bp, 21 predicted proteins | sample MAT03_FD_78385 | JGI IMG/M metagenome (GOLD analysis project Ga0105046, IMG submission 78385) | Freshwater microbial communities from Lake Fryxell liftoff mats and glacier meltwater in Antarctica - MAT-03 (megahit assembly) | ecosystem: Environmental > Aquatic > Freshwater > Ice > Liftoff...
GCCGACACCGCACGCCTCGCCGAATGGCGCGGCCAGCTCCGCCCACGGCTGGCCGCAAGCGTGATCTGCGACGGCCCGGGGTTCGGTCGCCGCTTCGAAGCGGCGCTGCGCGGACTTTGGCACGATTGGTGTCGCCGGAGTTAGCGGCCCGCTTGCTTTAGCCCGGCGAGTACCTGCCGCGCGGTCTCGCGGACCATCGGCGACTCCGCATTGTCCTCGATGACGCGAGCGAGACGATCAGCGACCGCCGCCTCGCCCAAGCGTGACGCCGCGTTCCCCAACGCGATCAGCGCGTTACGTTTGAGCATCTCCAGCCGCGCCCGCTTGATGGCCGTGCCGCTCAGGGCCGCCGTGCGCGAACGATCGTCCCAGGACAACACGTCCTCGATCGGCAGCGGTCCGAACCTCGGTCGGTACTCGGGGTTGGCTGGCCGCTCGGCCGCACCGGCGGGCCGGTTGTGCGGGCAAACCTCCTGGCAGATATCGCAGCCGAAGATCCAATCGCCCATCGCGCTGTGAAACGCCGGATCGATGAGCCCGCGGTGCTCGATGGTGAGGTAGGCGATGCAGCGCGACGCATCGACGGAGTACGGGCTGATCGCCGCCGTCGGGCAGGCGTCGATGCACCGCGTGCAGGATCCGCAGGCATCGGCGATCGGAACTTCCGGGTGGCCAGCGGCGATTTCCAGCGTAGTGAAGATGCCACCCAGCAAGAGGTATGACCCTCGCTCCGGATGGATCATCAGCGTGTGCTTGCCCACCCAACCCAGCCCGGCCCGTGCCGCATGCTCGCGTTCGAGCACCGGGGCCGTGTCGACAAATGTGCGGAACGACTCGCCGGGCCAGTGCGGGCGGAGCGCGTCGGCCAGATGGTGGAGGCGGCGTTTGACGAACCAGTGGTAGTCGCGTCCCCGCGCATAGCGGGCCACACGGCCCGCGCCCGGTGGGACTGAGTCTTCCGCGGAACCGTCGGCGTACTGATCAGCCACCATGATCACCGAGCGCACGTCCGGCAACTCGAGCGCTGGATTCTTGCGGATCTCGGCCTGCGTCGCCAGGTAGTCCATCGAGCCGTGCCGACCGGCGGCCAGCCACGCATCCAACTCCGCAGCGAAACGCGTCGGCTCCGCACGGCACACGCCCGCGAGCGCGAAGCCCCTCGTACGGCAGAACTCCACCACCCAGCGGCCCAGCGCCGCAAGATCTTTCGGGGGCTGGTCGTTGACGCTCACTCAGGCTCCGGCGCGCTGCCCGGCCGGGCGGCGGGTGGGTACGAACTCTGACAGCAGCCCGAAGAGCGTCTGCGCCGCGTGTGGCAGGGCAACATCCGGGCCGTCGAGTCCGGAAGTCCAAGCCCGATCCCATTCGTAGATCAGCGGACCGGAGAATCCGCTGGCGGCGAGCGCCGCGACCGCCGCTCGCACCGGCAACTCGCCCTGACCGAGCGGGCAGGGCCTGCCGCCCCGAAGATCCTTGAACTTGGCGGAGAACAGGCGCATGTCGAGGACATTGATGGCGGACTCGGGCGTGTCGCCCGCCGCGTGAGCCACGGCGAAGTTGAGGCATGCGCCAACGAGATTGCTATCCACCGCGTCGAGCACCTCGGCGATCTCGGAAGCCCTTTGGAACGACCCGCCGTTCTCCAGAACGACACGCACGCCCGTTCGATGCGCGTGGTCGGCGACCTTCTTAAGCCGCTCGGCGACGCGGGCGACGCCGGATCGGCGTGTCTCGCTGGCCGGGATGTCGTAGCCGAAGACCCGGACCAAGGGGCACTCCGTCATGGCCGCCAAGTCGATCGCCCGCCGCGCCGCGCGGACGCCGCGCTCTTGATCTCCGATGACCAGGCCGATGAGCGGCGGGTTGATGGGGTCGCCGAAGGCACACGAGGTGCCCAGCTGTGCCACGCTGATCCCGAACTTGTCGGAAAGTGCGCGGATCTTCTCGGGGGCCGTGAGCGCCGGATCGCTGGCGAACCCCCGCGAATCGTCGCCGAAGGTCCGCAACTCCACGGCCACGAACCCGAAACGGACGGCTCGCTCGAGCACCGTTTCAATCGGCCATTCCGGGCATGCCACCGTGCTGAACGTGGGGATGATCATTGTGGCATGTTACGCGGCGGCGGCACCCGCGGCAGGGTCACCGCGATGTCTGTCCCCTTGCCAGGTTCGGAACGGATCTCGATCCGCCCGCCGTGTTCTTCGATCAGACGCCGCGAGGTCGGCAACCCGAGGCCTGTGCCGCCTGACTTGGTCGTGAAGTAGGGCTTGAAGATCTGCGGCAACACGTCCGAGGGGATCCCCGGGCCGGTGTCGATCACGTGGATCACGGCCACCGGGCGCTTCTCGTCGTCCTGAAGCATCCGGGTTTGCAGTATCAGATCGCCGATCGGTCCGGGTGCTGGCTGGGTGCCGCCAGCTTCGCGGCTTGCCGCCGCGCCCGCCATGGCTTGCGTCGCGTTGATCATCAGATTGAGCAGGGCTTGCTTGATCAGGCGAGGATCGGCCGATACGACCACCGGCTCGGGCGAGAGATCCGACCGCAACCGGAGGCTGTGCCGGGAGGCTTCTGGGCTGTAAAAATCAACCAGTTCTCCGACCACTTCGTTGAGGTCGGTGGGACGAGGTTCCAGCCGCACTTGCCCGGCGAACTCCAGAAAATCAGTGAGGATGCCGCGGAGCCGTTCGGTCTCCCGCCGCAAGGCTTTGACTCGGCTGACGAGTCGATTTTTCTGGTCGGCATCGACCGGCAGATCCTCGATCCCCTCGGCCAGCAACTGGGCGTTGAGGCCGATGGTCGAGAGCGGGTTCTTAATCTCGTGGGCGAGCCCACCGGTCATCGAGCCGATCTCGGCCATGCGTTCGGCCCCGCGTGCTCGGCGTTCAGCCGCCATGACGACCCGCAGTTGCCGCGCCAGCAGAACCCGCGCGACCAACGCACACAACAAGACGCCAGCGGCTAGACCAATGACGAATCCCGGTATCACCATGCGTCCTTACCGACTGGCCTGGCCGGGAATGTTGCCGAGTACAGGGAATTAGCGGCGGGGCGTCCTGGCGTAGCTTCGTCGCGGCGGTTCGGCCGCGGCCTGCTCCTCCGCTCGGATGATGCGGCTGGCGTGCCACCCCTTGTCGCCCTTCTCGGCGTCATAAATGACGTTAGTCCCGTCCTTGAGTACCCGAAAACCGTCGCCCTCGATCTTGGAGTAATGGGCGAAGATGTCCTGCCCCTCGGGTCCGATGATAAACCCGAACCCCTTCTTGGGGTCGAACCACTTGACTTGCCCTTCGCCACCCACGATCCGCTCGATCGAAGAACTCATGCGACGACCCTCCTTCCTGGAGGAATGGCCAAACTCAGCCCCGCTTGGTTGTGCCGAGAACAGATCACCGATCGATGCATCGACCGGAATGGGGCAACTCTCCAGCCTAGACGAATAGAGAACAAAACTCCACCCCGGCGGGGTAATTCGGGAAACGAACTATCCCCTACAATGGGTGCCTCCGCGGCGAGCGCTTACGCACCGGCCTCGACAGCGACCTGCTTGGCACTGAGCTTGATGCGACCCTGATCGTCGACCAAGATGACCTTGACCTTGAGGGTGTCGCCGATCTTGACCACGTCGGTGACGCTCTTAACGAAGCCCTGAGCCAGCTCAGAAATGTGGCACATGCCGTCGGTGCCGGGGGCGAGCTCGATGAAAGCGCCGAAGTCCTTGATCGAGACGACCTTGCCGGTGTAGATGGTGCCGACCTTAATTTCCTCGGTGAGGGCTTCGATTTCGCCGCGGGCCTGGGCGATGGTCTCGCCTGAGGGGGCGGCGATCATGACGGAGCCGTCGTCCTCGACCTCGATGGTGACGCCGTACTTCTCTTGGAGGCCACGGATGGTCTTGCCACCGGGGCCGATGAGCTTACCGATCTTCTCGGGGTTGATCATGATGGTCACCAGGCGGGGCGCGAGGGGGCTGATCTCGGGGCGGGGCTTGGCGATGGTGCGTTCCATGATCTCGATGATCTCGAGACGGCCCTTCTTGGCCTGTTCGAGGGTCTTCTCGATCTGGGTGAGAACGAGGCCACGGGCCTTGAGGTCGAGCTGGATGCCGGTGATGCCTTCGCGGGTGCCGGAGACTTTGAAGTCCATATCGCCAAAGAAGTCTTCTTCGCCGATGATGTCAGTGACGAAGACCTCGTTGTTGCCGTCGTCGTCAGTGAAGCGGCCGACGGAGATGCCGGCGCAGGTGGCCTTGATGGGTACGCCCGCGTCCATAAGGGCGAGGCAGCCGCCGCAGACGGAGGCCATGGAGGACGAGCCGTTGGACTCGGTGATGTCGGAGACGATGCGGACGGTGTAGGGGAACTCCTCCGGCGAGGGGAGGATGCCCAGGAGCGAGCGTTCGGCGAGGGCGCCGTGACCGATCTCGCGGCGGCCGGGGCCGGTGACGCGCTTCACTTCGCCCGTGGAGAAGGGGGGGAAGTTGTAGTGGAGCATGAACTTCTTGGAGTACTCGGGGAGGAGCCCGTCGACGATCTGCTCGTCGCGGCCGGTGCCGAGGGTGCAGGAGACGAGGGACTGGGTCTCGCCGCGCTGGAAGAGGGCGGAGCCGTGGGTGCGGGCGAAGATGCCGACCTCGCCGGTGATGGGGCGAAGCTCGGTGTAGCCGCGTCCATCGGCGCGGACTTTGTCCACGACGATCAGTCGGCGAGTGACCTTTTCCTCGAGCCGCTTGAAGGCGTCCTTGGCGTGAGCGCGGCGCTTGACGGAGTCTTGGTGCTGGGCGACGTTGCCGTCGGTCTTGACTAGGAAGTGAGTGTCGAGCATCGTGGCGCGGAGCTTGTCGACGGTGTCGTTGCGCTCCTTCTTGCCCTTGATGCGACGGGCGGCGGTCATTTCCTTCTCAATGAGCTTGGCGACCTGATCGGTGATCTCCTGGGTGGGCAGGAAGATCTGGCCCATGACCTTGGGCTGGCCGGCCTGTTTGACGAGGTCGCTGATGAGGGCGAGTTCGAGGCCGATCTGCTCGAAGCCGAACTTGAGGGCGCCCAGGACGGCGTCCTCGGGGACCTCGGCCGCGCCAACTTCGATCATGTTCATGCCGTCGGCGTGGCCCGACAGGATCAGGTCGAGATCGCTGTACTCCATCTGTGAGACGGTTGGGTTGATGGCGTACTGCGGGCCGCTGTCGGTGTGGATGCGACCGACGCGGACGGTGGCGATGGGGCCCTCGAAGGGAACGTTGGAAAGGGCGAGGGCGGCGGAGGCGGCGGTGCCGGCCAGGATGTCGGAGTCGTTCTCGCCGTCGTGGCTCATGACGAAGACCTGAACGAGGATCTCGTCGAAGAAGCCGTCGGGGAAGAGCGGGCGGATCGGACGATCGATCAGCCGCATGGTGAGGATTTCTTTTTCGTTGGGGGCGCCTTCGCGCTTGCGGAAGCCGCCGGGGAACTTGCCCGCGGCCGCGGTCTTTTCGCGGTAGTCGATGGTGAGGCCAAGGAAGTCGGTGCCTTCGCGGGGTGCCCCGCGGGTGACGGTGGCGAGGACGGTGGTCCCGCCGTAGGTGGCCATGACGGCCGCGTTACAGAGCTTGGCGACCTTGCCGGTCTCGATGGTGAGGGTGCGGCCACCGATTTCGCGAGAAACCACGATGTGCTTGCTGGACATTTTTCGAGAATCCTTCAGCGTTAGCCAACTGCATGGAGCGCGGATCAGCCCGGCGTCTGTCGAACGAAGCGACCCGACTCGGGAGATATCCACGGGGCCGACGGCTTACCGAAGGTGGGGGCAGAAGGCAGGAGGCGGTGAGGTCAAAGGGCCAAATGATCAAATGGTCGAAGCGCCAAATAAAATGCGTGCCGACACGCTTCTAATTGGCTGGCAGGCCATTCAACGATCTGGGGCTTTGCGGTTTCGCCGCCTGCCCACTGCCGCCGGACGTTCCGGCGGCCCTGAGACAAACAAAGCAGGCCCGCGGAGTTTATGCCGCGGGCCTGTTGAGGTTCGTTACTTGCGGAGGCCGAGCCGCTGGATCAGCTTGAGATAGCGGGGGTTGTCGGTCTTGGAGAGGTATTTCAGCAGGCGGTTGCGATTGGCCGCCATGAGGACCAGCCCTCGGCGGGAGTGGAAGTCCTTCTTGTGCTCTTTGAGGTGCTGGCTCAGGTCGTTGATCCGCTCGGTCAGCAAAGCCACCTGCACTTCGGGCGAACCAGAGTCCCCCGGATGAGTGGCGAAGTCCTTGACGAGCTTGGCGCGGTGTTCGGCAGAGACGGGCATGTTCGGATTCTTCCAGATGAAAGCGGACACACGATCAGACTCAGGACACGGTTAAGGCGGATTCTAGACGGGAACAGCCACCCGATCAATGCCCCCAAGACGGCGTACTGCTTGCGGCGTAATGGGGTTGCTCCATCAGCCGCCGTCGCTTGGGGAGCCGCCTAGAGACCTACCCGCCAAGAGCCCGGGCACCCCCGCTTGAGGCACCGATCAGGCGTGTTAGGGTTCAACCGAGGATGCAAGCTTTGGGCCGCGCTACGTTCATGGCCATGCAACTCTCACGCCGGGTCCGGGGCCTGAAGCCGTCGTCCACCGTAGCCGTCATGAACAAGGCGAAGGCGCTGCTGGCCCAGGGTGTGCCGGTGCTGAACTTCTCAGCCGGGGAGCCTGACTTTGACTCCCCTGAAGTCGCCAAGGCGGCGGCGATCTCGGCGATTCGGGACAACCAAACAAAGTACATCCCTGCGGCCGGGGACCCGGCTTCGAGGAATCTCGTCGCCGAGATCCTAACGAAGAAGAACCAGATTCCTGGCGTCACCCCGGACCACGTCGTCATCACCACGGGCGTGAAGATGGCGCTGTATCTAGCCTTCCAGTGCCTGTTTGATTCTCCGGCAAGCGGGGAGGCCCCCGGCGAGTTGATCCTGCCGGTGCCGGCGTGGGTTTCGTTTGCCCCGATGGCGGCGTTGGCGGGGGCCAAGGTGGTCGAAGTTCCGACGACGGCGGCTGGGGCGTTCAAGATGACGCCGGCGCAGCTTCGCGCGGCCATCACGCCCTGCACGCGGGTTGTGCTGGTGAACAGCCCGAGCAACCCTTGCAGCACGATGTACACGCCCGACGAACTGCGGGCGTTGGCGGCGGTAGTCGAGGAAGCCGGGCGGACGGTGGCCCCGAACATCACGATTGTGGCCGACGAGCTGTATCAGAACATCGTGTTCGGCGCGGTGCCGTTCATGTCAATCGGGTCGATCGCAGGCGTCGCCGAGCGGACGCTGACCATCAACGGCCCGGGCAAGAGCTTTGCCATGACGGGTTGGCGGCTGGGTTGGCTCTCGGGTTCGGGGGCGTTCGGCAAGCAGGTCTGCGACGCCATCGGCAAGCTGCAAGGGCAGACGACGACGTGCGTTCCGGCGTTCTGCCTTGCAGGTATGCGGGCGGCGTTGACTGAGGGCGGCCCGGATCTGGAGCGATCACGGCAGGCGTTTGCGAAGCGGGCGGACTTGATCTTCGCGTTGCTGTCGGCGATCCCCAACCTGCCGGTGGCCAAGCCGCTGGGAGCGTTTTATGTATTCCCTGACCTTGCCGCACACTTGGGCAAGACGACGCCGAGCGGGAAGAAACTTGCGACACCGGTCGATTTCGCGGCGGCGTTGCTGGACGAGCGGCAGATGGCCGTGGTGCCCGGCGAGGACTTCGGTGGGGCCGGGCTGCACTCGATCCGCATGTCTTTCGCGTGCAGCGACGAACAGATCCGCGAGGGCTGCAAGCGTCTTGGCGAGTTCCTGGCCGAGCTTCGCTAGGCGGGCAGGCCGACTCACATGCGGAAACGGTTAACGATCTCGCGGAGCCGCTCGGACTGCTGCGAGAGGGCCGACGCGGCTTGCGACGCCTGCTGGGCCGCCTCGCTGCTTTCGCGGGTGCCCGAGCGGATCTGCTCCATGGATCGCGAGACTTCTTCGCTGGCGGTGGACTGCTGCTGTGCCGCGGCGGAGATGGACTCGATGGCGACGCGAACATCGTTAGAGCCGCTGACGATCTGCTTGAGGGCCTCGCCGGCGTTCTTAGCCAGTTCCGACCCTCGGCCGACGCGTTCGGTGCAGCCCTGGATCTTCTCTACGGCGCCCTTTGTGCCTTCCTGGATCGCGTTGACGCTGCGAGCGACCTCTTGGGTGGCCTGCTGGGTGCGTTCAGCGAGCTTGCGGACTTCATCGGCGACGACGGCAAAGCCGCGGCCGTGCTCCCCGGCGCGGGCCGCTTCGATCGCGGCGTTGAGGGCAAGGAGGTTGGTCTGATCGGCGATGTCGCTGATGACGCTAAGCACCTGCCCGATGCTGTCGGCCTTGGCGGCCAGCTCGCCGACTTGAGCGGCGGCGGCGTTGACTTCCTGCTTGATCTCGACCATTTCATTGACGGTCTTGGTCACTACGTCGCCGCCCTGGTTGGCCTGGCTCCCGGCGGATTGGGCGCTCTGTGCGGCCCCGCCGGACTTGTCGGCGACTTCCGCGATGCTGGCAGACATCTCGGCCACCGCGGCGGCGACCTGCGACGCCGAGTCTTCCTGGTGCTTGAGCGTGCCGGCCATCTGCTCGGCGGAGGCGGCGATCTGGGTCGCCGCAGCCGCAACGCCTTGAGACGTCTCGCTGACGCTCTTGACCATGCTGTGGAGCGAGCGGCTCATGTCGTTGACGGCACCGGCGAGCTGGCCGATCTCGTCCCCGCTGGTGATGGGCAGTTGCTGGGCCGAGAGGTCGGCATTAGCGATCGCTTGGGCCCGTTCAGTGACCAGTGCGAGGCGGCCGGCGATCGAGCGGCTCACCATCCAGGAAACCCCGATCGACACGAACGCCCCGATGCCTAACGCCGCCCAGGTCAGCGTCGTGGCGGTGTTCGATTCCGCGCGCGCACCTGCGACCATGGCCTTGGAGAGTGCAAACTCGTCTTCCATCAGCGAGTCGAGCTTTGAGCGGGCTTCGTCGAAAGTGGAGACCGCGTTCGACAAGAGCGAGACCGCCTCGGCACCCTCGCCCGCATCCGCCTTGGCCAAAGCCGCGTCGGCGAGCGTCATGTATGATCGCCAGCTTTCCTTGAACTCTTTGAGGACCTTCTCGCTCGCGGGCGTTTCCAGATGCGAGTCGGCATCCGTCAAGAACTGGCTGAGGGTCTCGGTAAGCTTGGCCCGACGAGCGACCGTGGCGGCTTGGCCTTCGCGGTCGGCGAGTTCGCGGTATTGAGTCGCTCGAATCGTGCCCAGCGTGTTTGCGGCGTTCGCCAAGCCGCGAACCGCGGGGAGCGTCTTGGCACCCAGTTCATCGCTGATGCCTGAGAGGGAGTTCAAACGTGAGACACTCAGCAGGCCGGTGGCGATCAGGATCGCCAGCATGACCGCGAACGAGAGGCCGAGCTTGGCGCGGATGTTCAGCCCGCCGGCAGGGACGCTCCCGGTGCTGTATGAATCGCGTGCGGACGGCTCGGCACCCTTGCTCGGGGCGGCGGACGTGATCGCGGTCGATTTGTGCGTCTTGTGCTTGCTCATGGTTATCGGCCTCGTATTCGTGTCATTCCCGCTGGCCGCCATCTAAAACGGCCTGTGCATCGGCACCCGCTGGGGCCATCGGCATATGGATGCCAATGGTTGACCTTCAGACGAGAAGTCGAACTCCTCTGGATGCGTTGGGCGCGATCCCCGAGCCGTGGTGTGTTCGAGTGGCCAGGCGACGCCGGGCGGGGACTCTCCATAAGCTCTTCCCCTCCATGGACCTCCGCGCCCGACTCAATCGCCGTGTGCTCGATGAAATCGGTCCCTCCGGCATCCGGGGCATCACCGAACTGGCCAGGACGATCCCCGGTGCGATCAACCTCTCCATCGGGCAACCCGATTTCCCCGTGCCGGGGGGGATCAAGCAAGCCGCGGTCGACGCAATCCTCAACGACCGTAACGGATACTCAGCCAACCAAGGCCTGGATCAACTCCGTATCGCGGTGGCTGACCACCTCCTATGCGACGTCGGCTGGCAGATCGCCGGCCCGGGTCAGCCCCCGAACAACGCGAACCTTCTGATTACCGGCGGCACCAGCGGGGCCATCTTGCTTGCGTGCCTGGCCATGCTGGACTTGGGGGACGAGATCATCATCCCCGACCCGTATTTCGTGATCTACCCCCCCATTGCTGCGATCTGCGGGGCGCGGGCGGTGCGGTGCCACACGTATCCGGACTTCCGCATGACGGCCGAGCGCGTGGCGCCGTTGATCACGCCGCGTACGAAGATGGTCTTGTGCAACTCGCCGGGCAACCCCAGTGGGACGGTCGCCAGCGGCAAGGAATGCGCGGATCTTCTGGCACTCTGCCGGGCGAAGAACCTGCTCTTGGCGTGCGACGAGATCTATGACGATTTCACCTACTCCGAAAGCCGCAGCGAGCGCACGGCAGACGGCTCGCGTCTGGCCTGCCCCAGCCCGGCTCGGATTGCCGGGGCCGAGGAGAACGTGCTGCTGATCCGCGGTTTCGGGAAAACCTATGGCATAACGGGGTGGCGGCTGGGCTTTGCGGCGGGGCCGACGTTCCTTATCGAGCAGATGCTCAAGCTGCAGCAGCACACCTTTGTGTGCGCCCCGACGCCGCTGCAATGGGGCGCGATCGAGGCATTGCGGACAGACATGAGCGCCGTCATCGCCCATTACGAGCAACGCCGCGATCGGGTCTTCGATCGGCTCAGTCGCGTCACGGATATCGAGCGGCCAGGCGGCGCGTACTACGCCTTCCCCAAGGTCCCGCCGCGTCTGAACATGTCGGCGTCCCAGTTCGCACTGAAGCTGATCGACGAGAAGGTGCTGGTCGTGCCCGGAACCGTCTTCAGCGGCCCCGAACACGACACGCACTTTCGCATTTCCTTCGCGACACCCGATGACACGCTCGACCGCGGGCTCCAGATCATCACCCGCCTGATGAGCTAGCGTTACATGCCTGACCTGTCGTTTGTCATTCCGGCCCACAACGAAGAACGCGAGCTCGCGGCGACGCTCCGGGCGATCCACGAGGCCGCGGGGCCGCTGGGGCTGGCGTACGAGATTGTGGTCGCGGACGACGCCTCGACGGACCAGACGCGGGCGATCGCCACGGCCGGCGGGGCGCGGGTGGTGGGTCACGAGCGGCGTCAAATCGCGGCGACTCGCAACTTGGGGGCCAAGGCCTCGGTGGGGCGATGGCTGATCTTTGTGGATGCCGACACGCGCGTCACTCCGGGCGCGGTTCGCGAGGCCGTCGACGCGCTCCGTAACGGAGCGGTGGGCGGCGGCTGCACCATGCGCTTCGACGGCGTGATCCCGCTCTGGGGACGAGTCGTCCTGCCGATCTTCAACTTCGCGTTCCGCATTCAGCGGCTCACCGGCGGCGCGTTCCTGTTCTGCACCCGCCATGCGCTTGATCTCGTCGGCGGCTGGGACGAATCGGTCTTTGCCTCCGAAGAGCTCATTCTGGCCGCCGCGCTCAAAACCCACGGCGAGTTCGTCATCGTCCAGACCCCCGTCATCACCTCGGGCCGCAAGCTCCGCACCCACTCGGGATTGGAGGTCACGTGGCTCCTCCTGAAGGCGTTGTTCATGCGACACCGCTTGGTGACCGACCGGAAACACCTCGACCTCTGGTACGCCCCGCGGCGGCCCGATCCGAACCACCCGGACGTGAAGCCGGGCGATTCGCCGCAATAAACCGCGGAAATCGCTGGTGATTTACCGACAATCCGCCAATCGCTTGACTGGCCGAACCTGTCGGCCTAATTTATGCCACTGTGTTGCATTTACAGTCACCTATCAGCCGCACCCGTGTCGCACCCATCAGGCGTGCGTTCACGCTCATCGAGTTGCTGGTGGTCATCGCCATCACCGCGACACTGGTCAGCCTGCTCTTCCCGGCGCTCTCCTCGGCTCGTCGCGCGGCCCGATCCACGGCGTGTCTGAGCAACGTCCGCTCGCTCGAGATTGCCCAGCAGCTCTACGCCGACGCGTTCAAGCAACACCTCGTCGATGCGGGACTGGGCCACGGCGGCGTCGGCCAGCCCAAGCAGGCCTGGCCCGTGCTCCTCTCCAAGTTCGTCGACGGGCCCGTTAACCTGCGATCGCCGGGTGACAACAGCCCGTTCTGGCCCACGGCCGAGGGCGGCTCATCAGCGGGCCTCCCCTTCAAAGATTACTTCGCGCTCGTCACCGACAACGACCCCACCAACGACCCGCCGCCCGCACGGCTGGGCCGCTGGACGTCCTACGGCCTCAATAACTACACCACCCGCAGCAAGCAGCCGCCCGAGGACATGCTCGCGCGCCCCAGCTATGACCGGCTCAACTTCATCCCGCGACCGTCGTCAACGGTCCACTTTCTGATGATGACCAAAGGCCTGGACGGGAGCCAGTTTGCGCTCTCCGATCACACGCACGCCGAGAACTGGGACGACGGCCCCCCCGGCTCCGCCCCATCCACCGCCGCCGGCGAGATCGACCTCAACGCCTGGGGCGGCAAGCCCAAGTCGGCGGCGGGCTTGGCGACTTACGGCTTCCTCGACGGGCATGCCGCGGTGCTCCCCTTCAGTTCGGTGTACACGAGCAGCGTGAAGAACCAGTTCTATCCCGAGATCGCCCAGTAACGGACCGCCCCGCGGAGGATGCCATGAACGCACTCACCACTAAGGTCGCCATCTTCGCCACAGGGGTGGCTGCTTCGTCCGCGTTGGCCCAACTACACGAGACGGACATCATCATCCGCTTCAACGCCGGCACCATCGAGACCGGGGGCGTCGACGCCGTCACGGGGCTCCCTGCCTTCCCTCGGCGCGTGTTCCCGGGCACCTTTGCCGCCAATGGCTTCACCAACGATCCTGGGATAGATTCGGACACCGGACTCCTCCCGAGCTCCCAACGAGTGGGCTTCGACTTCGTTGACGGTCTCCGCGTGTGGAACGGGACCGACTTCCTGCAGTACTCGACCACGCCCATCCGTATCCGCTTCGGCGGCCTGTCCGCCGTGACGCCGTTGTTTGCAACCTCGGCCGCGGGCTTCGGCTTGGCACCGCTCTCCTCGGGCCAGTTCCATCGCCACCTCGGGTTCACGCTGTGCGCGAACCCTTCGGACCCGGTCCCGTGCACCGTCATCCCCGCCGAGCCCGCGGTGTATCTGCTTCAACTAAGCCTGTGGACAACAGTCCAGAACGTCTCTAACTCCGCCCCATACTTTATCGTGTTCAACCGCAACGCCGAATCGCAGGCGTTCACCGACGCGCTGAGATTTGTCGAGAACGGCCTCCGCACCACCTGCTTTGTCGATTTCAACGCCGACGGGTTCATCAACCAGGAAGACCTCGGCGGTTTCTTGACGGCGTTCCTCGATGAATCTGTGCCAGCCGGTCCGAGCGGGACAAGCACATCGCCCTGCCCGGGCGAGCCGGCGCCATATTCCACACTCGGCTACGCCGCCGATTACAACCGCGACTGCACCTTCAACCAGGAAGATCTCGCCGGGTTCATCACCGACTACTTCGCCGAGACCGAGAGCCCAAGCAGCTGCATCCCCGGCTGATCGCCGAAATGCCGCGATTCCGTACCGTCGCCTAGCCAATGCCTACTCGTCGTAGGTTGGGCTGTTGCATGTCCATTCCCGGCGGGGCGCCGTGTCCAGATTGAAGAGGAGAGTCTCATGCGTTGTTCCCTAACTGTCGTTGCTTTGTCCTTGGTCGCCGGTGCCGCCCAGGCCCACGAGGGTGATGTAGGCTTGGCCATCTCCGGCGGTCGAATCGTCACCGGAATCGTCGAGGAGATTGCGCCAGGGGTCGAGGTTGTTACGCCGGGCCAACGGGCCTTCGCCGGTGAACTCGCCGACGTCGGCGGTCTCATCTACAGCGAAGATCCCGGCCTGTTCACCACGTCGGGCACATTCACCGCCAACAGCTCGCTGGCGTTCACGATTCATGGCCAGCTCCGAAGCTGGAACGGCTCGGACTTCGGGACCGTCTCCGCCGAGCGACTCTTGATCGAGTTCGGCCCCGACGCCCGCCTCACGCCCACCACCGACTCGCTCGTGAGCGGCTTCGCGTTCAACGTCGGACCAACCGGCGGCTTCGACGAGCACTACAACTTCACGCTCCAGGACGGCGTGGGCGGCAACAACCCATCAAGCGGCGTCTATCTGCTCGCACTCTCGCTGAGCAGCAGCGATGCCGCGATCGCGACGTCCGAGCCCTTCTATCTTGTGCTCAACTTCGGGCAGGACGAACTCGTCCACGACGCCGCGGTCGAGTATGTCGAGAATGTCATCGTGCCCGCGCCGGGTGCGGCCGTCGCGCTCTTGGGCCTGGGCTTGCTGGCCTCACGCCGGCGTCGCTGAAGTCGGCGGTAGTGCGAGTTGCTTGACGACCCCTAGGGCCGATTGCACATGAGTTCCGACTCGCAGCTGCGAGTTGAACACATGGCACACCCGGCCCTGGGGGTCGATCACATACGTCACGCGACCGGGGAACAGCCCGAGCGTCTTGGGCACGCGCCAGGCCGCGCGTATGGAGCCATCGTCGGCGATCAGCGTGAACGGGAGCCCGTGCCGGACGGCAAAGCCGGCGTGGCCAACCACCGACCCGGTGCTCACGCCGACCACGGTGGCTCCCGCGGCGACAAACTCCTCATACGCATCCCGGAAGCCGCACGATTGGGCCGTGCAGGCTGGGGTGTGGTCTTTGGGATAGAAGAAGACGACGACCGGTTTGCCCCGATGGCCGCTCAGCGAGAACGGCTGTCCGTGCTGATCGAGCCCAGCGATATCCGGTGCCGAGTCGCCGATGCGGAGGGGGTTGTTCATTCCAGGGGACACTAGGCCTCGGTCTACACTCGCTTCTTCGTCTCCGCGTTCACTTCGCACTGCCAGAGGTTTCCGAGCATGTGCATCCTGGTTATTTCCACAAGTCTCAATCCCAAAAGCCGCTCGCGGATTCTGGCGCGACATGCGCATTCGGCGCTGCTGCCGCTCGACCCTTCGGCGGCCTTCGTTGATCTCGCGTTGCTCAATCTGCCCTTGTGCGACGGAAAGGCCGCGTATGCCCACCCCGAGGTTGGCCCACTCGCCAACCAGGTCCAGACTGCCGCGGCGGTGATCCTGGCCTCGCCCGTGTACAACTATGACGCCTCGGCGTCTGCCAAGAACCTCATCGAACTGACCGGTAAGGCGTGGACGGGCAAGCTCGTCGGACTGCTCTCCACCGCTGGCGGCACCGGGTCGTACATGGCCCCGATGCAACTGGCCAACTCGCTGATGCTCGATTTCCGCTGCCTCATCATCCCGCGATTCGTCTTCGCGCTGGGCGCGGCGTTCGACGGCGATCGGATCAGTGATCCGGAAATCGCCGACCGCGTTCAGCAGCTGGCCGCCGAGACCCACCGCCTCGCTCGGTTGCTGCTCGGCTGATGAAACCGGCGGCTCGATCGCTCAAGGTCAATGCGGGCGACAGGAATCGAACCTGCACAGCCTTGCGGCCACGGGATCCTAAGTCCCGCGCGTCTGCCAGTTCCGCCACGCCCGCGGCAATCAGATCGTACGAACGCAAACGCTCCAAGGCCCGTCGGGCCGATCTACCCTTTGGGATTGATTAGCCCGCCCCCCCACTCTGGCACGTCCCGTCCAAGGAGTCACGGATGAACACCCGGGAACGGATCGCCTTAGCCTGGCCGCCTCTCTTCCTGCGATTCGCGCTGGCCGTGACGTTCATTTGGGCCGGCGCGGGCAAAATTTTTCAAGACTTTGAGGTGCAGGGCGAGAAGGCGGCCCTGCTGGCCAACATGGGCGTGCTTCGCCCAATCGCGGCTACCCCAGCCCCGTCGCCACCCCCCCATTTCCCCGCCTCGCCCGGCCAAAGTCCCCCGCAGATGCCGGCTCCTACCCAGCCGCTTCCGCCGGGCGATTCGCCCAAGTCGGCTCCCCCGAAGGCTGCGGCTCTCAGACCGCTGGCTCAAGCCGCATCGACGCCCCTGCCCCCCACCTCCCCCCCCCACACTGTCCAGCCCATCGCGGCTTATCGCGCCCAAGACTTTCCCAAGCCGCAAAAGGTTCGGCAGGTCTATGGCTTGGCGTTGCTCCTCCATGAGGCCGCCAATCCAGCGTCGTTTAACGACGGCAAGCCGAAAATGGCACTCTGGCCCAGATCGCTGGCGACCGGCTCGCTGCCGGTCTATTTCGCCTGGACGGCGGCGATTTCGGAGGTGCTCGGGGGATCCATGATCCTCGTTGGCCTGCTCACCCGGCTGTGGGCGTTGTCACTCGCAGGCACCATGGCCACGGCACTCTGGCTCACGCAGATCGGCCCCGCGATTCAGTCCGGGCAAACCACGCTCGGGTTCCTCCCCGCGTACCCGGCCTTCAGCATCGAGCTGTGGAAGACGCCCATGTGGCAGTTCTCGCTACTCATGATCGCTCTGGCGCTAGTCTTCTCCGGGCCCGGTGCCGCCTCCCTTGATGCGACCCTGGCCCGCAGTCCCTCCGGCGGTGGGGATAAGCCCGCTCCACCCAAATGATCGACCCCCGCCCCACCACCCCCCCCACCGCTCCAAGTTCCGCCGTCTCGCCGGTGCCAGGGCTCAAACGCCGATGGTGGACGCTGGGCCTTCCGCTGGCGTTCTCACTCGCGATCCACGCGATCATCGCTGGGGCGGCCCTCGTCTTGACGTGGCAACTCATCGCACCGCCATCAGGCTCTAACAGTGAGGAGGTCTACCTCTCGCTATCGTCACCCTCGTCGATCCTTCGCACCGAGCCGGTGGCCGAGGCCCCCCACACCCCGCCTCCGGACGCGACGCCGGTGCCTCCAGCGCCAGCCGACCCCCCCCCCCGTCGGTCGGCCGGTGCCCCGCTTCGCCCTGCGGCCGTGTACACGCCGGCCCCGGGGCTGGATCGCCGTACCCCGACTCCTGCGGGCGATCCTCCGTTCCGCCGCCGCTCCTCGGGCCCCGCAGCGGCGATCCCCGATGGCGCGGCCACCGCTGGGCTAGGCGTGCGATTCGCGGGCCTTGCTGCTCGGCAAGCCAAAAGCGTGGTCTACGTCGTCGACGCTTCCGGACCCATGGTGTCGTCGCTGCCGCTGCTCCTGGCGGAAGTGCGCCGATCCGTCGGCGCACTCGTGCCTACGCAGCGGTTCAGCGTGGTGCTTTTCCGTGACCCGACCGTGGAGCCCCCCCAGCCCGGTCCAGATGGCGTGGTCGCCTTAATACCCACGACCGACGAGCCGCGTGTGATGGTCTTCCAGCCGACGCTGGTGGATGCCACGCCGCGACAAGCGGGCCGACTGGCGGACTGGTTCGCGGGCGTCACGCCTCGGGGCCGCTCCAACCCGCTCGACGGCCTCCGCGCCGCGATCGCCCTCAAGCCGCAGGTCATCTTCCTCCTCACCCGCTCCATCGAGCGCTCCGGCGGCGGGCAGTGGGCCCAAGGTAAGGCCCGCACACTCGATGAGCTCGACCGCCTGAACCCGATCGACCCTGCCACGGGTCAACGCCGAGTCATCATCAAGACCATCCAGTTTCTGGATCACGACCCCACCGGCATCATGCAGCGGATCGCCGAACAGCACGGGTCGCCCAACCCCGAAGCCGATATTGGCTACCGCCTGCTCAATCGCGACGAACTTGGCGGCCGGTGAGGCCCCGGCTCCCGGACGGGCGAACAATCCATCTCCGTGCGAACCGCCGCGCTCATCCTGCTCCTTGCCGTGGCCACGCCAGCCATCGCCAAGCCCGCTCCGCCCTCCGCCGCGCTGACTGAAGCGGGCACGGGGCTCGAAACGCTTGCCCGCGAAGGTGCCGACGCGAGCGTGCTCGTAGGCATCCCGACTCCGGCGCAGCGCGAGCGAGCCCTGAGCGAGGCTCGGGCCACGCTGACGAAACTCGATACGTCCCGCGCATTGTTGGAACGCCGCGCCGCCGTCTTGCGGGCCCGCTCGGGTAACCAGGCCGAGCAGCGCGAGCTTGCAGAGATCACCGACGGCGAACTCGGCCTGCGCTGGCCGCTGCTCCGCGCGCGGGCCCTGCTGCTGATCGCCGCAGCGGGCCCGGCGGCCGACGGGGGTAAGCCGGCGCAGGAAGCCGCCGCGCTGTTGGCACGCATCGAGCCGGGGTGGACGGCCGGCGAGTCGCTGCGCCGCGTCACGCTCGCGCTGGCCTTCCGTTGGGCCGACAAATCTCGTTACCCGGGTGCGCCGACAGCGTTCGACCTGCTGGCTGGCGTGGCGGAACTCCCCGTCGGCGACGACCCGACCCGAACGGTGCCTGTTGCCTTGTCGATCGAAGCGCACGCCGCATTGGCGATTCTTCGTACCGCCGGGAACGAGCGCCTCGATGACATCATCGCCTCGTTCCGCAACGCCGCGGCCACCGGGGCGTTCTCACAGGCCGTTCGGACCGATCCACTCACGGCCTTGTTCGTGGACGAGGTCGACGCCCGCCTCCGGCTTCGCCTAGACCAACCCGGAGCCGTCCGCGACGCGGCATCGATCCACGCTGGACTGGCGGCGCTGCTTTCGCGGATCGACCCCGGCGCCCGCGGCGAGCAGGCCGCGCTGCAGCGGCTGGTGTGCGACAAGATCGCTGCCGCGGTCGAGTCTGTCGGAGCCGATCCGCTGAAGCTCCCGCCGTTGGCGGCGTTCGCGGTCGCCCGCTCGATGACGGACGACCCCAGCCGCCGCTCCGCGGGCGTAGAACTGCTTCTAACGCTCGCGCGCCGCGAAGACCCCGGCCCCCTCGGTCCCGAGTCGCTCTGGATCGCCGCGTCGTCGCTGGCGAGCAGGACCCCGGCGGAACAGCGCACGCTGGTCTCCCTCCTGCTGGAACTCGCCCATCGATTTCCCTCCTCGAACCGCGCACCGGCCGCCTTGGCGTCCGCCCTCGATCTGACCACGGCGTTGAACGCTACGAGCGCCGCGCCCGCCGATACTGCGCAGAACGCCAACCTTCGCCAGCGGGCACTCGAACTCGCCTTGGAACGGCAACCGCCGGTGGCCAACCCCGATCCCCTCCGGCTTGAACTGGCCACGCTCGTGCTTGGCAGTTCGGCCCCCTCGCTCGCAACGCTGCGCCGCGCGTTCCAGCTTGTCGAACCGATCGATCCAACTTCCTTGGCCCGTATCGCGGCTGATGACGCCCTCCTGGACGCTTTCAACTCTGCCCCGTCCGCGCCTACCGAGCGGCTTGATCGTGCGAAGCTCGCGCTCAACTGGGCGCGGCGGGCCCGCCCGCTGCTGGTGCCGGGCTACGAGCTCGATCTCCTCGACGCCCTGCGCGCCGATCCGGCGGGCTTGGCCGAGGCCCGCGCCCTCGCGGCCGACATCAACGCCCGATCCGGATCTTGGGCACTTTCGGTGAGGTATCGCGGCATCGCCGCCCAAGCCGAACTCGACCGCGCCGCCGGCGATCAAGCCGGCGCCCTGGCGCTCCTCCGGGCGTTTGCCGAATCCGTCGACCGCCCGGCCGCCAACTCCCCCGGCACCGCGCCCCGCCCTGCCGAGTTCTGGGACGCCTGGGCCGAGATCCTCACGCTGATCGAATCCGCAACCGACGCGGCGGAGGTCCGTTTGCGGGTCCGTCAGCTCAAGCTCATCGATCCCGTCCTCGGTTCGGGCCCGGCCGCCCAACGCCTTCTCGCTCTCGAAGCCCGCGCGAACAAGTGATTCACAAGGCCCACGCGGGGCCACGCCATTACTACACTGCGGCGATGCCCGACTCCGCCCAACTCTCGCCCGCCGATCTCGCCCACTGGCGCGGCAAGTTCATCGTCTTCGAAGGGCCCGACGGCTCCGGAAAATCCACGCAGTTCCACCGCCTCCTCGACGCCCTCAAACACACCAATACGCCCGTCACGCAGGTCCGCGAGCCGGGCGGCACCACGACCGGTGAAGCCATCCGCAAAGTGCTCCTCGACCGTGCCAACACCGGCATGAGCGTCCGCTGTGAGATGCTCCTCTACATGGCCAGCCGAGCCGAGCTTGTGGAGCACACCATCGCTCCGGCGCTGGCGCGAGGTGAGTTGGTGCTCGCCGACCGCTTCGTGGCGTCCACGCTCGCGTATCAGGGCGCGGCCGGTGGCTTGCCGAAGGAGGACATCGCCGCCGTGGCCCGCGTCGCCACCCGCAGCCTGATGCCCGACCTCTACATGCTCTTCGACCTCGACCAGCAGGCCGCCGCCAAGCGTCTCTCGCCCCTGCTTGACCGCATGGAAGCCAAAGGTGCCCAGTTCCATGCGAAAGTCCGTGAGGGGTATCTCGCGCAGGCCCGCTCGAGCCCGGGCCGCTACGCCGTTATCGACGCATCACTGCCCGAGGAGGCGGTCTGGCTTCAGGTCGCTCGCACGCTCCGCCAGCACGGCCGCCCGTAGCCCAGGCTCGATCGGGAAACCCACGTGGAACTCACGCCGCTCCGTTACTTCATCGCCATCACCCAGGCCCGGCACATGACTCGGGCCGCCCGCGCTCTGGGCGTCTCGCAGCCGGCGCTCTCGGCATCCATCCGCAAGCTCGAAGCCGAGGTCGGCACCAGCCTGCTCGACCGCACGGGCCGCGGCGTCGAACCGACCGCTGCGGGCTTGGCGTTCCTGACACGGGCCGAGGACACCGTCCGCGCCGCCGACGCTGGGCTCCGCGCCGTGCGCGAGATGGTGGGACTGGAAACCGGCTCCATCCGCGTCGGTGGCGGGGCCACGGCGACCGCATTCCTCTTGCCGCCGGTCGTCAGCGCCGTTCGCGCTCGCCATCCCGGGCTCCGGTTCTACGTTCGCGAGGCCGGTAGCACGGCGGTTGCGGAGGCCGTGATCTCTGGGGCGCTCGATCTGGGAATTGTGACGCTGCCCCTTCGCAAGGCCGACGCCGAGCAGCTGCTGACAATCAATCTGGTGAAAGACGAGCTGCGTTTGATCGTTCCTCCGTTGCCTCCGGAACACCCGCTAGCCGGCAAGAAGTCATTCCGTTGGCGCGATCTCCAAGATCAGAGCGTGATCGCCTTCGAGGCGGGCTCGGCCATCCGCGAAGTCCTCGACGAAGCCGCCAGCTCGGCGGGCGTTCGTCTCAACGTCGTCATGGAGCTTCGATCCATCGAGAGCATCCGCCGCATGGTCGCGGCGGGGGTCGGCGTCGGATTTGTCAGCCGCTTCGCCCTCCAACCCGCCGAGGGCCTCGCGTGCGCCCAAGGCCGTCTCACTCGCGACCTGGCGATCGTGCGGCGGCGCGACAAGGTACCCAGCCACGCCGTGGTCGAGTTTGAGAGCATCCTCCGCAAACAACCGGCCCGCTGACAGTCGCCAACGCACGTCGCACGATCCTGGGCAACCAGCACCGCACTCGCCGGCACAACTCCGTCAATGCCTACGCCGCCACCCGACGAACCGAGCCCAGCCAAGCCGCGTTGGGGACAGTGATCGCCGCGTCCGTCTACTTCACGCTCGTGATCTGCATGGTCTGGGGCCTGCTGGGCCTGTGGATGGGCTCGCAGATGCGCCGCCGCAAGCGGCCCGACGCCGCTGGGCCTCCGGCTCCGCCTGCTTCAGAAACAGAAACGTCATCCACGGATTCGATTGAACAGGTAATCCCGATTGATTCGACCAATCGGAGACTGCGGCTATTCTTGATTATCGACAGCACCGATCAAGGAGCCGATCCATGCCCCGTACCGACGCCTTCCACGCCAAGTCAACGCTCACCGTCGCCGGCAAGGCATATACCTACTACCGATTGGCCGCCCTAGAGCAGGCCAAGATCGGCCGCCCCATCGCCTCGCTCCCCTACTCCATTCGTGTCATCCTCGAGTCGATGCTTCGCTCCGTCGACGGTTTCGTCGTGACCGCCGACGACGTCACCGGCTTCGCCGCCTACGACGCCAAGAAGCCCACCAAGGAAGAGATCCCCTTCATGGTGGGCCGCGTCGTGTTGCAAGACTTTACGGGCGTCCCCTGCGTCGTCGATCTCGCTGCCATGCGGGCCGCCATGAAGGCCCTCGGCGGCGATCCCACCGCCATCAACCCGCTCGTCCCCTGCGACCTCGTTATCGATCACTCCGTTCAGGTCGACGCCTTCGGCCCCCAGACCGGCGGCCAAACAGCGCTCACCATCAACACCCTCAAAGAGTTCGAGCGCAACAACGAGCGTTACGAGTTCCTCAAGTGGGGTCAGCAGTCGCTCGCCAACTTCCGCTGCGTGCCGCCCGCCACCGGCATCGTCCATCAGGTCAACCTCGAATACCTCTCTCCGGGCGTCCTCTCCAAAGAGATCGACGGAGAGACCGTGCTCTATCCCGATTCCTGCGTCGGCACCGACTCGCACACCACCATGATCAACGGCCTGGGTGTAGTCGGCTGGGGCGTGGGCGGGATCGAGGCCGAGGCAGTCATGCTCGGTCAGCCCTATTACATGCTCCCGCCCGAGGTCGTTGGCTTCAGGCTCGTGGGCAAGCTCCCCGAGGGCGCCACCGCCACCGACCTCGTCCTCACCGTCACGCAGATCCTCCGCAAGAAGGGCGTCGTCGACAAGTTCGTCGAGTTCTTTGGCCCAGGCGTCGCCGCCCTCGCCGTCCCAGACCGCGCCACCATCGCCAACATGGCCCCCGAATACGGCGCGACAATGGGCTTCTTCCCCGTCGACGAGCAGAGCATCGCGTTTCTCAAGTTCACGGGCCGCGCCGCGCAAGCCGCGCTCACCGAGGCCTACGCCAAGGCCAACCACCTCTGGTGGGACACTTCGACCCCCGACCCCGTATTCTCCGACGTGGTGGAACTCGACCTCGCCACGATCCAGCCCTCACTTGCCGGCCCCAAGCGCCCGCAGGATCGCGTCGATCTCAAGTCCGTCAAGGCCGAGTTCCTCAAAAGCCTTGGCGCGCCCGTCGGCAACACCGCCTTCGGCCTCAGCCAAGACAAGATCTTCGGTTCCTTCGGCACCTTCAAAGCCCTGGCCGCCCAAGGCCATGGACCGGTGGATCACAAACTCTCCCACGGCACGGTCGTCATCGCCGCCATCACCTCCTGTACCAACACCTCCAACCCCGACGTCATGATCGCCGCGGGTTTGGTGGCTCGCAAAGCGCACCTGAAAGGCCTCACCAGCAAGCCTTGGGTCAAGACTTCGCTCGCGCCCGGCTCGCAGGTCGTTACCGAGTACTTCGATCGCGCCGGCCTCACAGCCGACCTCGACGCCCTCGGCTTCCAAACCGTCGGCTATGGCTGCACCACCTGCATCGGCAACTCCGGCCCGCTCCCCGATGAGGTCGAAGCTTTCATCAAAGAAGGCGATCTCGTCGCCGCGTCGGTGCTCTCGGGCAACCGCAACTTCGAGGGCCGTGTTCACCCCAACGTGAAGGCCAACTACCTCGCGTCGCCGCCGCTGGTCGTCGCTTACGCGATCGCTGGCTCCGTCGCCATCGACCTCGCCACCGAGCCGCTCGGCACGGGCTCCGACGGCCAGCTCGTGTTCCTCAAGGACATCTGGCCCACGCACGCCGAGGTTCAGGCCATCAAGGCCCAGGCCCTCACCAGCGAGCAGTTCTCCAGCAAGTACGCCGACGTTTTCACGGGCAACCCCACTTGGAACGCCGTCCCGGTCTCCAAAAGTGAGCTCTATTCCTGGAGCGACAAGAGCACCTACATCCAGCACCCGCCCTACTTCCAGGGCATGAGCGCCCAGCCGCACCAGGGCCCGATGCCGAGCATCAAGTCCGCCCGCGTGCTCGTCAGCGTGGCCGACAGTGTCACGACCGACCACATCTCGCCCGCGGGTGACATCGCCGAAAAGTCCCCCGCCGGCGAGTATCTCAAGGGCTTGGGCGTCCCTCGCTCGCAGTTCAACTCCTACGGCTCGCGCCGCGGCAACGATCGCATCATGACCCGCGGCACCTTCGCCAACGTCCGCGTCAAAAACAAGATCGCCATCGACTCCGCCGCCGGTGGCAAGATCCGCGAAGGCTGGTGGACCCGCGACTTCACCCAGCCCGACGGCCCGCTCGCCACCATCTTCGACGCCGCATTGAACTACAAGAAGGCCAGCATTCCGCTGGTGGTGCTCGCCGGCAAGGACTACGGCATGGGCTCCTCCCGCGACTGGGCCGCCAAGGGCACGATGCTCCTCGGCGTCAAGGCTGTCATGGCCGAGAGCTTCGAGCGCATCCACCGCTCCAACCTCGTCGGCATGGGCGTACTGCCACTCACCTTTAAGCCCGGGCAAACGGCCGAATCCCTCGGCCTCTGCGGCACCGACATCCTCGACATCCAACTCCCCGACGAGTTCTCGCCCCGCGGCGAGATCCAGGTCACCGCGACCATCACCGAAGGCACCCGCACGGGAGAGAAGATCAACTTCGCGGTCGTCTGCCGGCTCGACTCCGCCGTCGAGATCAACTACTTCCGCAACGGCGGCATCCTCCACACCGTTCTCCGCAAGCTGCTTGCCGAGAGCAAGTCTCCCGCCCACGCCCCAGCCCACGCTTGAAGCCGCCCGCCTCCCGCACGGCCGCGTCGGCCTGCCAACGATCTCACCATCTCTAGCACGCCAACTCCCAATCTGCTCGCCACGTGCGCGTTCGGCCTCGAAGCCGTCGTGGCACGCGAACTCGATCAGCTCGGCTTCGACGCCAAGCCCATCGGCACGGGTCGCATCCTCTTCTCAACCGAGAACCGCGAGCAGTTGCTCCGCGCCATCGTCGACGCCAACCTCTGGCTCCGCGCCGCCGACCGAGTCCTGATCCGGCTGGCCGACTTTCCCGTCGGCGGCGGCGACGAAGGCTTCGAAACCCTCTATCAAACCACCATGAGCCTCCCCTGGGAGGACTGGATCCACCCCTCCGCGACGTTCCCCGTTGCGGGCCGCTCCGTCCGCTCGCTCCTCTCGTCGGAGCCGGCGCTCCAGCGCACCGTCAAGCGAGCCATAGTCGAACGCCTCCGCAAAGCCCACGCTCTCTCGCCTGGCGTGCCGCTCCCCGAGATCGGCCCCCGCGTCGCAATCGAAATCTCCATCCTCAACGACCACGCCACGCTCACCATCGACACCTCCGGCATCGGCCTGCACAAACGCGGCTATCGCGCCGGGCTCGTCGGCGAAGCCGCCCTCAAGGAAACACTGGCCGCCGGCCTCGTCCTCCTGAGCGTCTGGCGGCCCGGCCGACCGCTCGTAGATCCATTCTGCGGCAGCGGCACCATCGCCATCGAAGCCGCCATGCTCGCCCGCGCCATCGCCCCCGGCCTCCTCCGCGATTTCGACGCTCAGTACTGGTGGGCCCCCCGCTCCTCCGCCGATGGCCCAACCACCCCCGCCCTCATCGACCCGCGCGTGTGGGAAGATGCCCGCGAAGAAGCCCGCGCGGCCATCGTCCCCGACCGACTCGACCCCATTATCCACGCCTCCGACACCAGCGATGACGCGCTCCGCCTCGCCCGCGTGGCCGCCCGCAACGCTGGCGTCGAACAAGACATCCAGTTCCTCAAACGCCCTTTTGCCGAGCTCGCCAGCCGCATCCCCTACGGAGTGGTGATCACCAACCCACCCTACGGTGTCCGCCTCGATACCCAAGGCACCGCCACCCTCGACCAGCTCTACCGCTCTATGCCGATGGTCTTCCGCAACCTGCCGACGTGGTCATTCCACGTCTTCACGGGCCGCCTCGACCTCGAGTCGCTCTTCGGCCAACCCGCCGCCAAACGCCGAAAGCTCTACAACTCGACCCTCGAATGCACCTACTTCTCCTTCCTCGGCCCCAAACCGACCAGCAACCCGCCAACCGTCAGACCACCAACAAGCAGCCCGGCAACAAGCAGCCCGGCAACAAGCAGCCCGGCAATAAGCAGCCCGGTAACAAGCAGCCCGACCGTCAGGGAGGGCTTCAGCTCAGACCTACCCAATCCACCCGACCACATCACCGGCGAGAACGTCGATATCACCCCCGATGATCTCACCCTTCTGGATCGGGAAGCGAACAAGGTGTTCGAGGACATGGTTCTCGACGGCCTCGAAGCGTTCGCACCGGGCGACGCCAAGCTCATCGGCGACGCGCCTCCCGCGCCCCCCACTCCGCCACCCCGCCACTCCGCCTCTCCGCCACTTCTCTCCTCCTCCCCCGGACCCGCTTTCGGCGGCCTCACCGACCGCGAGCGCCGCGACGCCGAGGACTTCGGCCGCTGCATCGCCAAAAACCTGCGCCACCTCCGCCGCTACCCCACCCGCGGCATCCA
>Ga0105046_10003136_pt1 | contig 26162 bp, 17 predicted proteins | sample MAT03_FD_78385 | JGI IMG/M metagenome (GOLD analysis project Ga0105046, IMG submission 78385) | Freshwater microbial communities from Lake Fryxell liftoff mats and glacier meltwater in Antarctica - MAT-03 (megahit assembly) | ecosystem: Environmental > Aquatic > Freshwater > Ice > Liftoff...
CGACAACCAGCGACGGAGACGTGGGAGTCGCATGATTCGGCCCCGAAGTGATGACGTGCGTTGTGATACGAAAGCGAGCAAAAGTGGGAAGCTTCGATCAATCACTTCCAAAGGGACTTTGTATTTTCGGGTTTCAAGTTTCAAGTTGAAAACCCATCGTTCAACAACTTGAAACTCGAAACTCGCAACTTGAAATGGATTACTTGGCAACCGTCGTCGTCTTGGTGAAATCAACATGGACTGGCTCGCCGGCCTTAAAGCTCACATCCTGTGTGACGATTTCCATCTTGCCGTCGTGCTCGATTTCTGCGCGGAACTTGTAGCTGAAAGCTTGGCCCTTTGCCAGGGCTGGCGTCTTGAAGGTGTGCGTGCCACCCGTCATGAGCGTGTCCGTTCCATCGACGAGGAGCTTGGCTTTGGCGGGGAGAGTGACCGTCACTTCCGTGTTGACTTGCTCGGAGAAGTCAACGGTCGTGCGATGACCCGCGCGAACCGTGACCTGCTTCGTGACCGTCTTGGTCTGGCCATTTTCTTCGATCTCGACCTTCATCTCGTAACGGAAATCCTGGCCGGCAGCGAGAGTCGGGGTCTGGAACGAACGAGTCGAACCGTTTCCTTCCGTAGCTTGGCCATTGGCGATGAGCTTGGCGTTGGCTGGCATGTTCACGACAACTTCAGCCTCGCCGCCTTGCGGAGCATCGTTGTAACCGAGGATCACCGGAGCTTGGCCGTATTGGCCGTAATAGCCGCCACCGTAACCGTCGCCATAACCGCCCTGACCTCGACCGCCGCCACAGAATTTGCCGAATAGGCCACAGCCGAGGAAGTTGCAACCGCCACCGTTGCCTCGACCGCCGCCACAGAACTTACCGAACAGGCCACAACCGAGGAAGTTGCAACCGCCGCCTTGTCCGTGGCCGTAACCTCCCTGACCTTTGTTGCAGCAGAGCAAATTGCAGCCCATGAAGCTACCTTTGCCGCCGCCGTAGTTCGGCTGGGAATAACCGTATTGCTGCTGATAGCCGTAGCCCACGCAGCCGTTGTCTTGCTGCTTGTTTTTTTTGAGCAGACAACAGAAGTCCGGGGTTTCCGGTGCGGCCGACATGGCTGCCAACATCACGATGCTGTACACGAGTACCTCTCTTGGAGTGTGCAACTCCGGTTGCGAGACGGGATGGCCCACGTCAATGCGACACAATGCGCAATCTGGTGGGTTTGTGACTTTAGGGTAAGTCGTGAAAAATAGGCTGTCAAAGCGTGGGATAGCAATTCTCGCAGCATCTGATGCGAGCAGTGGAGTCAGGCGCGGAGAAATCTGCACAACCGATATATGCGTACCCTCACCAAACGACTCACGGGAGCAACCCTCGCCCAGAGCGGACAAGAATCACTCCCGTGTCGAAGAATCGGTCCAACGCTTACTTCGCCGATGCTGTGCGGATCGCGTTGATCTCGCTGAAATCGACGACAACCGTTTCGCCGCCGCGGAAGCTCACTTCACGTGATTCGACTTCCGTTTTGCCATCGCGCTCGACTTCGGCCCGGAACTGGTACACGTAGGGTTTGCCACGAGTCAGTTCGGGTGTGCAAAATTCGTGCTTGCCGCCAGTGGCCACCGTGGTGGCACCGTCAACAAACAGCTTGGCTTTCACAGGCAGGTTCACCGTGATCGAACTGCTGGCCTTGTCGTCAGGCACCGTGAAATCCACGACGGTGCGATGTCCGGCTCGGACCAACACTTGCCTGCTTACCGATTTCGTTTCGGTCCCTTCGTTGTACTCGATCTTCAGCGTGTACTGAAAATCCTTGCCCGCAGCGAGTTCCGGCGTTTGGAAGGTGCGCTCGGCTCCGGTCAGCGTCGTGGCATGACCGTCGGCGAACAATTTGGCCGAGGCAGGTGCGAAGACGAATACCTGACCGCGATTGGCCGGCAGCCCATTGTGAGCGATCGGCACATCGGTCGCGGAGATTCCGCTCTTGGGATCCTTTGGATCCTTGGCTGGCTTAATCGGGGTTTCCGGTACGACCGGAACTCCAGGGGCTGCTGTTTGAGGAGCAACATAGACATTGGAGTATGTCGGGGTGGCGTATCCACCGCAGCACCCGCCGCCGTATGCATATCCGCCGTAACAGCCCGAACAAGTTCCATAGCAAGAACTGTAAACGGTCACTGCCCCGTGACAGCCGTAGCCGCCGCGCGACCATCCGCCACAACATCCACCGCAGCCATAATAGGCACCGGTGCAGCCGCCGCAGCCGTAAGAATAGCCGCCAGAACATCCGCCGCAGCTATAGTAGACGCCTGTGCATCCACCGCCGCCACCGCCCTTTTTGTGAAAATCGGGCGCTTCGGGTGCCGCCGTCATCGCGGCGAGCATAACAATACTGTACATAGACTCTTACCCCTTTGGAGTCCTACTCCAGTTCGAGACCTTGACCTTCCCGCGTTAAGATAAGCAATTTAGGAAGGCCCGCGAAGTCAGGATAATGGAGTGGATTGGGTACGTCAAACAAAAACGGCAAAGTCGGTTCCGCCAAAGTCTTCAGAACAGTTCAGGCTATCCTTACAACCGCTAAAGGCGTTAAACTCGTTACAGGTTGCCAAATCGGGCGACCAGCTGAACAGCGAACACCAGGTGCAAGATGTCCCGATTCAATTTGGCGTGGTTGATCGCGGTGCCGATGGCCATGCTTGTGGCCGTGAGCCTGTCGTTCACTGCGCCGTCGAAGCAGAACGACAAAGAATATAAACTGGTCCGCACGATGGTGGACGTGCTGGCCGAGGTCGATGGCAATTTTGTCCGCCCCCTCGACGACGATCAGAAACAGAAGTTGGTTGAGGACATGATCAACGGCGGGCTCGATAAACTCGATCCGTATTCGCAGTACATGAACCCCGACGAGTTCCGTCAATTCAATGCTCAAACCGAAGGGAACTTCGGCGGCGTGGGCATCAACATCGGCATGGATCCCCGCACGGGCTTGCCGCTCGTCATCAGCCCGATGGTTGGCACGCCCGCCCACGACGCCGGCATTCTCGCAGGCGACATCATCGTCAAGATCGAAGATAAGAGCACGGACGGCATGCGCATGAGTGAAGTCATTCGCATGATTCAAGGTCAAGAAGGCACCAAGATCACGCTCAGCGTCGTTCACGAGGGGGGCAAGCAGGCCGAGACCTTCACGCTGACACGGGCCATCATCGAGGTGAAAACAATTCTCGGTCTCCATCGCAAGGAAGAGAACTTGAAAGAGTTCGAGTGGTTTGCCGATCGCGCGGCCGGGATTGCATACATTCGTCTGATCCAGTTCACCGAACACACGTACGAGGATCTCAAGAAGACCATCGAACGGCTCGAAGGCGAGGGCATAAAATCGCTCGTGCTCGATATGCGTGAGAACCCGGGAGGGCTGCTAACTTCATCCGTGGCTGTCAGCGATCTGTTCCTGAAAGAAGGGCGGATCGTCAGCACGAAAGATCGCAACGGCAGCGGCAAGAGCTGGGATGCCAAGTCGCAAGGGCTCTTCTCGGAATCGAGCGAGAAACTACCGATGGTAGTCCTGGTGAACAAGAACAGTGCCAGCGCCGCAGAGATCGTGGCGGCCGCATTGCAGGACAACCATCGCGCGGTCGTGATCGGCGATCGCTCGTTCGGCAAAGGCAGCGTGCAAAAGGTGATTCGACTCGGCGGGGATCCGCCCACGGCACTCAAGCTCACGACCGATACCTACTGGCGGCCGAGCGGCGTGAACATGCACCGGTATCCGGACGCCAAGGACTCGGACGACTGGGGCGTGAAACCCAACTCCGGCTTCGAGATCGTCATGAAGGACGACGAGCGACTGGATTACCTCCGGTCCAAACGCAACAAGGAAATCATCCGCAAAGACAAGCCCAAGGAGCCGGAGAAGCCATTCGTGGATCGAGCACTGGTGAAGGCGATTGAACACTTGAAGGCGGAGATGGGGAAGTAGCAGATTGAAGGCAACCAATGGGGGGTAGAAATACCCCCTGCTCTAAAACTCTCAGTATAGGTGAGCCTTGAGGTAATCAGTTCTCAGAAGATAGCCTCGAGTGCCCTCCTTTTTCTCGATATATCCGTGTTTCTCAAGCTTGTTAAATACGTAACGAACTTTGCGATAGAAGGAATCGAATTCTTCTATTCCGCCCGATTGACTTCCTTCATACCACAGAGAGAAGCTGGCTTGTTTTGCGCTAACAACTTTTCCCTTGCTGTAGTTATTGAATCGAAAGACTACACCCAGTGACTGTTTCATGAGCGGTTCAAGCTCGTCAAATCCGTTGCCGAACAGTGCCTTTAGTTCAGTAAGATAGCCGCGGCTCATCAAGACCCGGTCAGCGACGTATATCGGGTAGTTAGCAGTGCTCTTTGGGTGCTTATGTATTAATTGTGCAGTTTGCAACTCAAGTAGCGCACCATGGTGATTGTTATCAGGCGTGAGCAAAATTGTGTACCGCAAGTACCGATTTGCCCACTCCGATTTCATCGTGTAGGACAAAACTAACTTCTGTTCCTCGGTGAGCTTGTTGCCATGTAGCCGCTCCTCGATAAATCCGTTGAACGACTGAAACAATCTTTCCATATGCTCGTCAAGCAGTTGTCCCGTACAAAGAAAGAGGCAAACTTCCTCGGACAAAAGTCGGTAATATGGCAGGTCCATCTGGTTCTGGAGACACAAGTTTACCAAAGTTGCCATTCCAATACCTCGCCCTTCCCATTTGCGATAGACCCTTAGGACATCCGCAAGTTTCGGATTTCTCGGTTTCGCCTCGGGAAGAATTCTAAGAACTGGAATTGAATGGTCCGGATCTTCGATCAAGAGTGGCTTACGAAAAGTGCCTGGATTGCGAATTTCGATATGCACTCCTGGCTTGATAATCAAAATGACTTGGCGATTGATTTGGTAGTCGCGATGAGCGAGCGCATTGTTGATGGTTTCTCGAAGAAGCGTATTGGGATACTGAGGCCGACTGGTCCCGCCTTCCTGAGCACTAACACCAACTTGAATGTTCCTAAGAAGATAGCCGTGGCTCGCTTCCATTAACTGTAAGATATTGTCTACAAAATCCTGCTTGTCTTGAACCACTTGGGCTGTATTGACTTCTACTCCACTCAGCCTTACAAGATCCACATAGCCGTGGACGTGGCTCCGGAATCCAAGACAGTCGCCAGGATGCAGAGCACAGACGAGAGCGCCCAATACCGTCACCTTGTTGTTCTTAAGAAAACAACGCCTTTCAAGAAACGCCCGTGCCTGCGACAAATCTGATTTCATCGTTTCGATGGCAACGGGCTGATTGAGTTGAAAAATGAACTGATTCAGCTTGGTTAGGTCAAGATTTGCTTCTGTTAGGCCAGGCATGGGTTGCAGTTCGCGCGCCCCGAGGGCCTCCTCCCGAAAATCCTCCTGCGCTTCAATTTCTGTCTCCGTGAGCTTGTGATCGCCGGTGAGCACTCGTTTGTAGGCAACAGCATTGTAAAAAACGTATTTTCGATCTGCAGCCAGCTCATCCACATAAAGTATGGCAACACGTCCTCCGTGCATCTCTCTAAGCTGCATTGGAGGAAAGACGTCGGACAAATCAAGCTTGACTCCCCGGCGGTCCGTGAATTCTTTGGCGATTTCCTTGAGATTTGGTTCCTTGTCCGGTTGCCAGCCGGTAAACACGTAACGACGAGCCGCTCCGGTCCCCTCTTCTTTGACTCCGAGAATGACGATTCCGCCACGGGTGTTCAGAAAGGCGTTGATGCTTTTGTGAATCTCTTTCCATTCCGCACCAACTGCTGGAACAGGCTTGATCTCAAGCCCTTCAGACTCCAATTCGACGAATCTCCCCTCCCGGATGCAGTCGGACAGATTGTTCAGGATTTGTTCGACGAAACCCATGCCGGCCTCGGAGGAATTGTGTCGCTTCAAATCGACCAGTAACTCTATTCTACTTCCATTATCGACTGACCTCCAGTCAGCGTCCATAAGCTGAATCCAATCCGAACATCCGTAATGCACCGGCCAGGAGCAACCCATGATTCGCGGCGTCCACACCATGTTCTACTCGTCGGATCCAGAGGCGACGCGGGCCTTCTTTCGCGACAAGCTGGGGTTTCTCGGCCAACGACGCGGGCCGAGGCTAGTTAATCTTCGACTTGCCCGAAGCGGACTTGGGCAGTCATCCAGCGGATGAGGAAGAAGGGGCCATCACGGGCACCCACAACATTTCGTTCTACTGCGATGACATGGAAAAAAAGGTTGCGGAAATGAAGTCACGCGGAGTGGAATTCACGGGGTCCGTGTCGAGGATCACGGTTACGGGTTAGTCACCCATTTCAACATGCCAGGCGGCTTTGCCGTGCAACTCTATCAGCCGCGTTACCCCAAAGAGAAACGTGAAAAGTAGCCGATTGTCGCCTATCCATGGCGCTCCGCTCCAGCGTAGCTCAGATTTCCAACCTGAGCGAGCCGATGTGTGGTAGTTCAAGTTGGAAACCTGAACTACCACACATCGGTGCTTTTTTGCGGTGCGAAAGGCGACAAATTTCGATCACATCACGAACATTGGCAGTAACAATTTCGGCTTCAGGCTCGTCGTTGGCACACTAACCAGCACTTGAACCGGTTTGGCACCTGTCGGCACGGGAAGAAGTCGGTCCGAAGTCCCGAGCGAAACGTATGACCAGGTGGCTGGGGTGCTGGTTTTCGTCCCCGTTACAGTCGTCGTGGCATCGAGCTTTGAACGCAACTCATCAATTCCGGTTCCGGAAACGATTGCCGCCGAGCCTGTCAGTCGACCGGTCGATTTCACGATCGCGACAATCTTCAAGGTAGCCGTCGTTCCTGTGGGCAATGCCCCGATCTTCCAACTTCGCGTCCCTGGCGTGAACACACCGTGCGTCGGAACCCGGCCCTTCACGAACGTGAAACCGCTGCCAAGAGTATCCTGGATGACGATCGCCCGAGCAGTGCCTGGCCCCGTGTTTTTCACGGAGATCGTAAACACTACCGTGGATCCGACGACGAGTGTCGAGGACGAAGCGGTCTTGGAGAGCCTTAGTCCGGCGAGGGCTGGAGTGATCGTTTTGCTGGCCGAGTTGTTCTCGACATTCGGATCCGGCATGTCCGAGTTCGCAATCGCGGCCGTCACGATTTGCTCGGTCGGCTCCAATACTTTCACCTTGACGGAGAGCGTAATTGGCCCGCCCGGATATACGGTGCCGACGTTCCAGGTGCCTGTCTCTTTGTCGTAAGCACCCTGGCCTGGCGTCGCGGAAACAAAGGTAACTCCGGCTGGTAGAGCCGTTGTGAGCGCCACGCTCGTGGCCGGCGATGGCCCATTATTCGCAACCGTAATCTTGAAGGTGACTACGTCGCCGACACTCGGCTTCGCTTTGTCGGCCTTCACGAATGCCGCGAGATCGACTTCTGGAATCGGCGGGCTGCCGTCGAGCACATCGGTGATCGTGATCACATCGTCGGTGACGCCGGTATCTGTTACGACTTCGACCGGAGCGTCGATGACCGGCGGATCGACGAGTTCGTCCATGGGAATTACGACGGCCGGGACTTCACGGCCTTCGAGCATTTCCACGCGCAGCCGAGTTCGATTCTTCAACATGAGTTAGCATCCCTGCAAACGAAGCGGGCTCGGCCCGCGGGAACGTTGTGGATGGTTATCGACCGCTCGCCCGGCTCGACTATGGGAATAATGCCGAGATTGCGGATTGCATCGGCGAGGCTGGACAAATAAGAGAAGATAGGTGAACCTCGCGATCCACCGCGTCCCCATCTTCTGAGCATCGTTCGCAAATGCCCAAACCCGACTCGCCAGGCACCCGACTGGTTTCGCTGGATCAATTTCGGGGCTACACGGTCCTGGGGATGTTCCTCGTTAATTTCGTTGGCTCGTATGCTTCGATCCGGGCCGTGATGCCGATTCTCGGCCATTATCACACGTATTGCAGTTATGCCGATACGATCATGCCGCAGTTCTTTTTCGCGGTTGGATTCGCCTATCGGCTCACGTTTCTCAAACGGCTGGAAGGGGGCCGACTGTCCTCGGCATATGGCCACGCGATCAAACGCAATCTTGCCTTGCTGCTTGTTGCCTTCGTTGTTCACGGCGTCGGCTCGCGCTGGGAAAGCTGGTCGGATGCTGCAAAACTCGACGAGGTCGCACTCCGTTGGGCCAAACAGGATCTGTTTCAAACGCTGGCTCATATTGCCGTCACATCACTATGGGTTCTGCCGGTGATCGCAGCCCGGCCCAGTCTGCGGGTCATCTTCGCGATCGCTTCCGGATTGCTCCACTTTGGGCTGTCGTACTGGTTCAATTATCGCTGGGTGAATACACCCCCGAACGGCGTGGATGGTGGACCGCTTGGCTTCTTGACCTGGACGATTCCCCTTCTGGCAGGCAGTCTCGCCTTCGATGCCTGGAAATCCAGTCCGAACTCCGCGCCTCTATTTTGGCGCCTGTTAACCTGGGGCCTGGCGATCATGGCTCTGGCGTATGGTCTATCGTGCCTACATGTGGGCCCATCGGACATTGACCAATTGCGATTCGATTTGCAATTGAAGTTGATCTCGCCGCCTCTCGTTCATGTGGACGCCAAGCCGCCGACGAACGACTTGTTCACCATGAGCCAGCGTTCAGGCAGCCTTACTTATCTCACGTTCGGGGCAGGTTTTTCGCTGGCAGTGTTCGCGCTCTTCGTGCTGTTCTGCGACATCGGGCGGATGCAAATCGGGATCTTCCGAACGCTTGGAACAAATGCGCTGGTCGGTTACATCATCCACGGCCTCGTCAACGATGCGATCAAGCCGTTCGTTCCCAAGGACGCTCCGCTTTGGTATGTACTAACCGCGTTCAGCATTTCGTTGGCCATTTGCTATTTGTTCCTGCGTGGCCTGGAGAAACAGAAGCTGTTCTTGCGGCTCTAGGAACCGCGTGAGAATTAGTTACCGACTTCCGCCAAGCTGGAAGCCGGGATGAGAGGCGGAGCCTCGAACTTCTACGAGGTGGATCTCGTCGAAGCCGTGATCGCCTCGGGAGATACTGATCCGAACGAGGCTTTCCGTTATTGGTCGGGCTAAATGACACGCTGGGGGCCGAAGGTTAAACTCCCCTCTTCCGCACTCGAGAAATGAGACGGCAATCAAAGCGGCCAACATTTGGCTACGGACGGTCTGAAGTGTGGTTCGTAACTCTGAGTTTTCGGAACTTTGACGAAAATTAGAAAACCAGCTTGCCTTGACCGGGAAATCCTATTCCCCTCTCTCAAGAGCACTCTTTCGATCGGCCTGTGCTGCACATTGACCATGACAGGGAGGCCGAAATAGATGGCCAAATCACGCAGGCTTCAGTCTAATTATCGGAATAATACCGACCGGCATCAGAACTGCTTGAAGCTAAGCCCCGTAGAACTCAAACTCTTCATCGTGTACCTCATCCATGCGTCTTTTCGTCACTGGCGGTACAGGTCTAGTTGGTCGGCAAGTCGTCGCTCGGCTTCGCGAACGCGGGGACGAGGTGCTTGTACTGTCGCGTTCACCGAAGGCCGCGAAGCTTTTGCCGGAAGGGACACAAGTCGTCTCTGGTGATCCGACTATTGCCGGTCCTTGGCTCGATGAGTTGGGCACATGCGAAGCTGTCATTCATCTGGCCGGAGAGTCGATCGCGGGCCATCGCTGGTCGAGCGAGTTCAAGAAAAAAGTGTTCGATAGCCGAGCAGCCAGCACTCGCTTGATTGCCGAGCGGATGGCGCGGACGCCTGAAAAAACCCGCGTGCTCGTCAATGCGTCTGCCGTCGGTTACTACGGCATGTTCGACGACAATCCGACCGAGTTCATCGAAAGCGATTTGCCGGGCAGCGGCTTCCTGGCTGATGTGTGTGTGGCGTGGGAGGCGGCAACCGAGCCGGCTTCGGCTGCCGGTGTGCGGGTCGCCATCATTCGGGTCGGCTTCGTGCTGTCCAAGCACGGCGGGGCACTCAAGCAAATCGCCCGGCCCTTTCGATTTTTCATGGGCGGTCCGGTGGCGAGCGGCCGGCAATGGGTGAGTTGGATTCACATCGACGACCTTGCCAACCTGTTCATCTTCGCCCTGGATCGCGACGATGCACACGGCCCGATTAACGGTACGAGCCCCTATCCCGTGACGAACTGGGGCTTGAGCAAAGCGATTGCCTCAACGCTGCGTCGGCCCTGTTGGTTGCGAGCGCCGAAGCTGGGTTTGAAACTGCTGATGGGCGAAATGAGTGAGCTTGCCACGCTCGGCCAACGGGCGGTGCCGAAGCAGGCAACGCAACTGGGCTTCGAGTTTCGTTACCCGATGTTGGATGATGCCCTGAAGGATGCGTTGTAAGGAGGGCGAAACGAATGAGGGCACCTCATTTTCGCTTTCGCTACGCTTCAGGCTCAGTGATCTCGCGACTGCTGGGCATTTATTTCCCCACAGTCAACTCAACTGCAATCTCCGCGTCGAACACGAGCTTGGGGTCGCCGCGGCCGACGAGCGTTTGGATCATTGTCCCCGCCGTTCGCTTCGGCGTGGTGGTCAGAAGTAATTTCCCCGCGTGTGTCACCTTCACTGGCTGATCGAGGTCCATCATGCGGTCGTCGAGCCGAATCAGGAGCTTGCCAATCTTCTCGGCTGTCGTGATGTCAATGGTCTGCCCGTCGCGGTTCGCGACTACGAGCGAGTCGCTTTTCGCTTCCGCCTTAGGCACGGCCAGCCAGTAGGAACGATCGTGCGGCGTTCCGGTCTGTTTCCAAACGACCTTCTCTGGAATGGAATTGCGTGTGAACTTCGCCATCCACGGCAACGCGACTTTGTCCTCGAAGTTCATCCAGTGCCCTTTGCCCTCGTGGATTTTCACGAAATGCTCGTAACCCTTGGCGTCCTCCTTCTGCAATTTGTCGAGCCGCTCGCCGTATTCGCGGCCGACCTTGTTGCGGTCGTAAGCCGAATCCTTTTCGCCAACTTGTAAGGCGAACGGCACGTTGCGAAGTGAGAGCAACGAGACGCCATTTGGATGTCCAGCCATCATGGCGGCACCAGCCCAGTAGTCGGCCATGCGCGGAGCGATCTGGTAGACGCCATCACCGCCTGCCGAGTAGCCGAGCACATAGACCTTATCCGGATTCACTTCTTCGAGGACGATCAAGTCTTCAATCAGCCGGCCAAACATGCGGTCGATGTGGCTCTCGTGCCAAAGATTCCAGGTATTGGTCGGCGCACGCGGCGCGAGATAGATCCCCTCTTCGACCTGGTAAAGCTTCTTCTGATTTTCGTATTGCGAATCATTCACGTTCTTCGGAGCACCACCGCCGCCGTGCAGGGAGATCCACAGGCTTCGTCCACCTGAGGGCTTGGTTCCGAAAGTCTTGTAGAAGAACGGCATTTCCAGCTTGTCATCCACGAGCAGGCGGTCTTTGATCTCCTTGTCGCGTTCCTTGCGAATCGCGGCGGCATGCGACTTCCAAAGCAGTTCGCGTGCGGCGACAGCGTCCGCCTTCGTCATCGGCACCTTGGCAAAGTCCTTCTCGGCAAGCCCGGTGAGCGATGTCGATTTCTCTAGCGTTGCTTGAAGAGCCTTTAAGGCCTCCGCCGATTTACTGGCATCCGGCCCAGCGGCCAAGAGGGAGGATGAGAACAGCAACAGGAAACTTATTCGCACTTGCATCTCCCTCAGTTAGTTCACAATCGAACGAGTCGTCTTACTTCACCGTGAGCAAGTCGCCCCATGAGCCGCCATCGGCCAGCCGGTCCACCATTCGATAGAGTCGATCAGTGTCCGCCACAGAGTTCAGTTCCACCCAAAACGCCTCGTTCGGAGGCCCCAGACTCTTTTGGCCTATTCGAACAAGAGACGATCGAATCCCCTTCGCGAGTCCTATTTCCCAACCTCCAAGCCAGCCCTTTACGAATCCTTCAAGCCAAGCTTCCCGAATCATTTCTTGTGCAATCGTCGTTTTCATGGCTTGGATCTCCATGCGAACACCCGTATCCGTCGAGAGCAACTCATCGGGCCGCGATCATGTCATCCCATGAACTGAATTCCTCCAAGCGGTCAGTCATACGATCGAGTCGATCGATGTCAGTCAGGGAGTCGAGGTCGGCTAGGACATCCTCGCTCGGCGGTCCGAACTTTCTTCGCGCGAGTCTAAGCAGAATCGATCGTCTCACCTTTACCTCGGCTCGTGCCTCGCCTCGTGCTTCGCCCTCCCGCATCATTTCCTGTGCAATCGTCGTTGTCATGGCTTGAATCTCCCTGCGGACGTCCGCGTTTGTCTCCAACTCATCCGCCAAGCCGCCCCAGGCTTGCCGCTCCAGATTGGGTCGGCGATTCTGGGCCCAACTCAAGATTAATCCTAACAAATCCCGCCAATGAACTCGACCCGTTTCATGTAGCGGATCGAGCTTTCGGAAAATCCGACGAAACAGACTCTGCGCTTCCTCCAACTCGGCATCGTCGGCCTTGAAGATCGCCAGGGCCTGCAAAAAACTCTCCGGGCCATCCACCAGCTCATCCGCCGAGTGCTTGGCCAACTCCCAGAACATCGGCTGCCAGTCCGGCGTGAAAGAATGAAAGGCCAATGGCGGGCCGAGCAACTCTCGCAAAGTCTTCGCGCTGCCCCAAGGTCGCAATCCCGTGTGCAGCACGATGGGCAGAATCGGTGTCAGCTTGAATTCTGCCTTTGGTGTCGGCGAGCCTTCCCAGCTTCGCCACTGCCACTCCCAGTAGAGGGCCGCATACATGAACGTCTTCAGCGGTACTTGCCAATCGCTTTTGGTTTGATGCTCGACCAACACGCAGACCAAAGCCCAGATTTCTCCTTCGTTCGAGCGATAAGGAATCTCGACCAACACATCCGGCTTGCGGCGACGCCAGTTTCCCAGCAGAAACTCGCGTTTCGCCGGCCACATGCGTTCGAACTCGAAGCCATCGGCAAGCTCGGGCACCGCGTTTCGCAGCAAGCCGCGAAGATTTTCCGGCTTGCTCAAGGCCTCGCAGAGCATGCGATCGGCAAAATCGCGCGGGCTATCGTCATTCATCGCGAGCACCTACTTTTCCAACACAATCTCGATCAACTGGTTCCTCCCGGCCACCTCCGTCTTGATGGCTTTCTCAGCCTTGCCTGCCTTGATCGTGTACTCGGCATTTGGCTTCAGCTCGAAATTCAGAAAGTCATTCAGATCCGCTTTATCGTCGCGAGACTTCCCTTCCAGCTTAACCTTGGCGTCGTCCTTGGGCGAAACGATGACGGCCACCGCGACGCGTTTTTTGCTCTCGTCAATCACACGAATTGAGACACGTACCGTTTCCGTTTTCGGGGCAGCCTTCTTGATGTAACGCTCGGTGACGTTCTCGGCCGGGACTTCCTTGTAGCCCATTGCCCACACTAATGGAAAATGCTGCTTGGTCTTGCGGAAGCTGCTGGCATAGATGGAGTGTTCGAACGAGTCCTTCTTGGCCTCGGCCGCATTGCCGACAAACCAGCCGCGATTCAGGCCGTTCTTGTCCTGCTCGCACGCACCCGTGAAGTGCCAATCCTGATCCCAAATCTCGACCCAGGTGTGATTGCCCGTTTTGTTCGACCACAACGGCGTACCCACCAGCCGGGCCGGCACGCACACCGCCCGACATGCATCGCTCAGCACGATCGACAGGCCCGTGCAGGACGCCTTGCCTTGCTCGATCGATTCTTTCGGGCTTTGGTTCGGCAACTTGCGCTGCGTTGAGTAGCCAAGTTTCAGTTTGGGAAAAATGTCCGTGTTGAGTTTCTGTGCCGCCTCGGCCGGGGTCTTGCAGCCTTTCACGATCGGCATGCACATGTCGTAGAACTCTTTGCGCCAGGCGTCGCGCTTCTCGTCCAGGTTGGCATAGGCGAGCACGTCGTTCAGAAAGATGTCCTCCGGAATGTTCTTGCCCCAGGCAACCTCGGCCCGGGCCTTGTACGCCAGTTCGGAATTGGTCAGCAGGAAGTCGGCCTTCAGGCTCTTCAAGTCCGATGTCGGCATGTTGGCGATGAGGAAGGCCATGCCCGGGCGTTGATCCTTGGGAACGCCGGTAAGGGCTTTCTCCAGTTCGGGACGATTGTCCTTGGCCTTGGCGAGGGCTTGCTCGACCTCATCGCTCCACCACTTGGCGGTTGAATCGGCGGCATGGAGCGGCGGGATAGCAATGTACAGAAGAGCGACCAGAGTCGCGATGCGCGGAGTCATGGGAACACGTCTCAATGGTAGATGGCAGCCGTGATTCCCGCACGGCAAGCCTCTATCATCGTAGTCGCAAACTGTGTTCAGGGTCGATGGGCCGAACAAAAACTGTTACGACTGTTCGACGGACCTTCCAAGTAGGGTTTCATTTCATTGCGTTTCACACACTCACTTTTCGTTTCACGCCGCTCGTGTGCAATGAAATGAAACGAAACCGCCAATTCGGCAGTCCGTGCCGCAATATGCTACAGCAAAATACTTTATGACGCGGATCCGAACCGTCGCTCCTACGCGTTTGCTGGGCAGGCGAGATGTTCAGTCGATTTCGAGAATTCGAGTAACACATCGCCAAATTCCACGCTCCGCAAGATATGCCGGTCAACAAACCCCGGTTCAACCAAACACAAACGGAGAGAGATCATGAAAACCTTCATTTCGGCCGCAGTCGTGATGGTCCTGGCCGCTGGTTCCGCATTCGCCGGAAAGCCGGGCAACGGAAACGGCAACGGAAATTCCCACAAGAATTCGTCGCACAACAACGGGCATCACAACAACCACCACAATAACCACCACAATAACCATCACAACCAGCACAATAACCACCACAACTCGCACGGGTTCAACAACCACGGCCACAGCCCGTCGTTCCACGGTTATCATCAGACGCACGGCAAGTCATTCGGCAACGGCTGGTTCTACCAGGGCAAGTCGCACAGCCACTGGACATCGCAGTACCATTGCTCGAAGTTTGGCTGCACCTGCTACTGGTGCCCATCGACTAGCTGCCACTACTACTGGTGCGAACCGGCCGGCAGCTACTACCCGTACAGCCTGCTGACCAGCGGTAAGGTGCAGACGGCCAAGATGATACCGTCGCAGCCGAAGTGAAAATGGAGGTCAAACGTGTCAGAGGCCGAAGTTCCAGCGAGGCTCAAATGCCTCGCTGGAACTTCGGCCTCTGGACGATTTTGCAGCCTCGCTGGAGCTTCGGCCAGTGTTACTTCGTGCCCGGCCATGGCCGGAGTGCTGGCGTGGAAAGATTCTCAAACGACTCCGACTTGGCCGCGATCCCCAATCGCTCTTGTGCCTTCTGAAGAGTGGCCGAGTGGTCAATGCTGAGCTTTTCCGGAGCCGAGGCCACGTTGCGGCCGTCTGCACCGTTGTATCTCACGACCAAATTCACTTGCTTGACATCCACATGGTAGTTGCTCCACGGCAACAAGAGCGTGTAGCCATCGCCGATCGCGTCGAGCTTGCGGAACTTCATGGCCGTGTCGCGGTCGATGTGCCAGAGTTCTTTCAACTCCGGTTTGCCACCCTTGGCTTGCGGGGTGTTATCCCACAAACCGACGAGGAGTTCGCCATCGGGGGCGACCGGCTTACCCTCATCCGGGCCGAAGATCCAAACGCGAACGATCAGGCTTGGCATGGGATCGCCACCTCGCGTGGGATCCGGAGCGAACACGACTTTGTTGGTCCAGGCAGCCGTCAGCTTGGACGCTTCTCCCATCCTGGCAGGGGTGGACGCCAAGCCTTCGCCTGTGAGAAGACTAAGAAATTTCGGCGTCAGGCCCGCTGGAATCACGTCGGTTGGGTCAGGCGAAGCTGCGGCTGCCTTGATTTTCTCGGAGTTTTCCACATTCGGCTTGGAGGGAGTCACGCAGCCGGTCAAACTCGCAATCGCGAGACAAGTACCGAGCGGGAATAATTTGCGAAGGTCCATCTTCCGTACTCCTTCCGTGGAGTTGATGAGTGTCTTCAGTCCGAAGGACTGAGAGCCCTCAGCCCAGGGCAACGCCCTGGGGCAGGGAACCATTTCTTTCAACTCAGCCTGAAGGGCTGAGAGTCTCTCAGCCCTTCAGGCTGAGTGGTTTCAGACACATCCGAAAACCCAGGGCGTTGCCCTGGGCTGAGGGCTCTCAGTCCTTTGGACTGAGGTGACATTACAAATCCGGCGTCACAATCCCACGGGCTGGTTCCGCCGCACTCGCGGGCTGAATAGCCGACGCCGGTTTTGGCGGCATCGGTGTCGGGATTGGTTTGGGGGCGTCCGGCACCTTTGGCTTAAGCGGCTCGTACCCGTTCTTCGCCGGCGGAATCGTCGGCAAGGGTTGTGGCACCATCGCCGGGCCAGGTTGCGGCAGCGGAATACCAAAATCGGGCTGAACGTCCGGTGGCAACGCACCCGGAGGTGGCAGAGTGCTCGGAGGGTTCACTCCCGGAGGTGGCGTGCCGAACATCCGGTCCACGTCGCGAAGCGCCCAACTCATCTTGCGAGCTTCGTCGATCAGCAACCGTTCGCTATCCGCGCTGTTACGGATTACGTGCGGCGTCAGAATCACCAGCAACTCGCGCTTTTCCTGCTCCTGAGTTCGGAAGCGGAATGCCGAGCCGATGTAAGGCAGATCGCCCAGCCACGGCACCTTGTTCTCCTGGCGAATGTTTGACTTCGAGATCAATCCGCCAAGAACGACCGTTTCACCGTCCATGACCGAGACCGTCGTCTGCACCGCCTGTTGACGGAAGGCCGTCGCGAACTGGCCGTTGCCGAGACTGATGAGCGTTTCTTCGGGAGCGATGATGCTCGGTTCCACACGCATTAGAATTCGGCCCTCGGGGCTGATTCGCGGGGTGATTGTCAGCGTCGTGCCGATCTGCTGCTGGGTGATCTGCGGCTGGAACGTTCCCAGGGCAGTGAATTGTCCGCCTGAGATGTACGGGTAAAGCCCGCCGATGTTCACCGTGGCAATCTGATTGTCGAGAGCGGTCACCGTCGGACGCGACAGATTGTCGACTCGCCTCTGAGTCTTCAGAGCGCGAATCAGGACGTTGACTGTGTCCGAGCCGGCCGAGAAGACGAAACCGCCGAGGCCATTCGAGTTGGCTCGACCGACGCCGTAGTTCGTGATGCCCTGCAGACCAACGATGCCCGTTCGCACGGCATTGTTGTAAGCAGTCGCTGTCGTGTTCAGATTGTTGAACGGGAACGCGGCCCCTGCATACTGGGAGATCGTGCTATTCACGGACGTGCCGGGAGGTATGAACCCACCCGTCGCGTTCGCAAAAGTCGGACCCGTCGTCGGGATCAACGAGCGCTGGAACAACACCGGTGCCTGAAGGCCAACTTCGACGCCGAACTCTTCGCTGTTGTTGAGGATCACCTCGGCAATTAGGACTTCGACCGAGACTTGCAACGGCTGAGCGTCGAGCCGTTCGATGACGGGCAGCAGGGCCGCGAAGGCCGCGGGCGTGGCACTGATGAGCAGGTTGTTTGTCACCGGCTCGGCCGCGATCACGATATTCCGCGATGTTTCCAGATAGTTCGTTTGCGTCAACCCGGTTTGGATGACCGTGAGGGACTGTGTGAGGAAGGGTTGTAGGGCGTTTGCCACATCAACCGCACCGGCATTTTTCAGCTTGATAACGTTGGTCGTGCGTTGCTGAATGTCCGCGTCTTCCAGCCTGGCGATGATGGCACGAATCGCATCCAGATCATTCTGGCTCGCGGCCACGATGATGGAGTTGGTTCGATCGTCGACTGTGATGCCAAGGTTGATGAGGCCTGCCCCTTCGCTGACAGTGCCTGTGGCGGTCAGTAGTGGCCGGAATCCTTGAGTATTGGTCGCGCCACCCTGGCCTTGAAAACCACCTGGGCCCTGTTGCCCGCCCCCCGTTGCCCCGGTCGCGCCGCCGAAGAGTTGCTGGAGCAAGTTCGCCGTGAGAGTGGCATCGGCCTTCTTCAGCGTGAAGATGTTGACCTGTGCCCGCGTGGCACTCGGTACATCGAGATTCTTGATGACCTCCTCGAGCAGCTTGAGCGTCTTCTCCGGCGCGGAGATGAGCAAGCTATTCGAACGGATATCGGGTGTGATGTGGACGTCTTCGAGGTAGCCAGACTCGAACGTACCGTCCTTGCCGGGAATCAGGAACCGCAGCGAAACCGTCTTGGTCGTGTTGGTGGTTGCCGAGCCAAGCTGGGCACGGAGTCCTCCAGTAGCCTGGCCAAAAGCGCCGCCGCCGCCGCCAGGCTGCTGTTGCTGGCCTTGTGCACCAGCACCTTGCTGGCCGAAAGCACCGCCGAAGCCGCCGGCTCCGCCCTGGTCTGGCGGAACTACACCAATGCCTTGCGGCAGGATGTTCTGCATTAGCGCCGTTTGAAGCACCGTGGCCAGATCTTCCGCGACCGTGTTTTTCAAGCGATAGATGCGCAATTCGTTGATCGGCCCGGTACTGCCATCAATCCGCTGGACGAGCAACTGAATCTCTTCGAGGTCCGCCGGGCCGGCCTGTACGATGAGCGAATTGCTGCTCGTGTCGTAGGTAATGCGAATGAGATTGCCGGTCGCCGTCTCGTTCGGATAGCGGGCCGCGTAGAAACGCGTGAGGTAAGTCGCGACCTGTTGGGCCTGGGCCTTTTTCAGTGGAATGACCGTTGGCAGATTGGTGTTCTTAATATCCAGATCTTTGATGAGCTTCCGGTAATACTCAAATCGCAGATCGGGACCGAACATCAAGATCGAGTTGCGCCGAGGGATCGGGATCAACAACACCGAGCCGCCCGCCGAAGACTGTTGTTGTTGCTGTTGACCGAATTGGGCAAACGGATTGGTTTGCTGCTGGGGCCGAGTGGTGGCAGCCGAAGCCCCGAGCGTGGCTCGGGAACCGAGTTGATTCACGAGGTTCACAATTCCGACCGCATCGCCGAATTCAAGTTCGACGAATTCCAACTTGGGACCGGAAGTGGCCGCTTCAGTTTTGAGATATTCTTCCAGTTGCTTGATAATTTTGAGTGCCAACTCGAGGTCGGCCTGATTGTTAGCCGTGACAATCACGGCCCCGAACTCGTTGAGTGGGCTGACGGTGACGCTGCCGCGAGGCCCGATTAAATCGAACGGGCCTTTCTTCGGTTCGGCAACGGGCGGATCGGTTTTGGCTTGTGCCAGAAGAACGCCGGGCACCGGATCGGTTGGAAGAATTTCCTTCGCACCGGCCAAGTGAACGGGATCAATGACTTGCGGCTCGCCCGAGGCTTGCCGTAGCTTCAAGGATTCTTCGAAAGCATCGAATAGGGAGGTCTGCTGCGGGACATCCATGTCCCGGTGTTCAAAAAAATCGGGCCCTCCACTCACGGCCCCGGAAATCGGTGGGGGAGCCGGCGCTCGATTGCGGCCACCCCCTCGGCCACCGCCCAATCCTCCACGACCACCGCCCTGGCCGAATCCGCCTCCGGTTCCGCCACCGAAACGTCCGCCCGCTCCGGCCCCGCCGAAACCGCCGCCCGTCCCGAATCGACTGGTCCCTTGACCGCCTTGCCCAAATCCACCACCGAAGGGGGAACCGCCGCCGCCGAAGGGACTCGTTCCGCCTCCAAAGGGATTGGTCGCCCCACCTTGTTGCGTCGTCGGGCTACGACCTTGAATCGCGTCCATCACTTGCTGAACGAGTGCGGGGTCAATGCCCTTTGTCGGAACGAGAGTGACGACCTTGGTCGAGTCCTTGGCGTTCTCCTCCAGAACCTTCACCATGGCTTTAATGTCCGTGGCCATCAACTCTGTGGCCGTGCCAATAATGCTGTTGGTGCGATCGTCGGCGGCGATGGTGAGGGTCACTTGCTTGGGCCGACCCATAGCATCGAGGGGTTGCTGACGGCCGCCAAAACCTCCTCCGCCAAAACCGGTGAACGCGAAGCCTCCCCCCGTCGCGCCGCCCTGGCTGGCCGCGGAGTTCGTGCTTTCACGGAAAACCTGCTGGATGATCGCGACGACTTCCGTGGCAACGGCGTACTGCAAAGGTTCGATAAAGAACGGTTTCACGACGGCCTTCGAATCGCCGGGGCCGAGGTCGATCACCGTTTCGAGCATGTTCTTGATGGTCAACAAATCGAGCATGTTGGCTCGCACCAACAGCGAATTGCTCGTCTGCTCCGCTACCACACGCACCCGCGGCTTGTTCGCATCCGGATCGGCTGGTGCGGTTGGCGCTCCGAACTGGCCGCCACGACCCTGGAACAACTGAGCGAACGGGTTGCCGCCACGGCCCTGCTGGCCCTGTTGCGGGGCGGGTGGATTGAACCACTCGTTCAGCACGCGAGCAGCTTCGACGGCGTTCGCGTTATTGAGCTTGAAGACCTGATAAGTTTCGCCCTTGCTCGACACGATCATTCGAGCCAGATCGGCCGCGAGTGCCACGGCTTTCGGATCCGTTCCGGTGATGTAGAGCTTGTCGCCGATGGCGGTGATGACCAAGCCGCCACCTCCGGTCGACTTCTTCTCCTCGGCCGGATTCACTAGCTGCGTGTTGAGTGCCAGCATCTTGGTCGAATCGAGATCGCGCACGCCCAGGCCGATCAGCTTGGTATCGCCGAGGAGCAAACCGATCTTCTTATCGGGAATCACCGGAGACTTTGGCAGTTCCGGGACATTCGGCATGCCCGACTTCAATTCGCGTGGCGGGACGGGAGCCAAAGGCTTCGGAATCGCTTGGCTGCCAGGACGAATCACCTTCACGTCCTTGTTGCCCATGCCTTCCATCAATTGGCGAATCGCCTCGGCCAGGTCGCCGGCGCTGCCCTCCTTCAGGCTGATGATGCGGGTGTTGCTGCTAGGGGCTGTTCCCACACCCGCCCCACCGGCTGTACCGGGAGTCGCCCCGATACTGACCATGACGCTCTCGACATCTGAAACCTGGTCGAGCCGGCCGCTAACGACGATCCCCGTTCCATTCGGGTGTTTCTCGATCACTGGCCCGCCGTTTGTGGACGACGGGAAAATCGATTTGAGCAGGGTGACGGCTTCGCCAACGTCCATGCCGTTGACGTCGATGGATCGGCTGGTGAGCTTCTGAGCTTTGCCGAGATCACTGATGTAGGTGATGATTTGTAAATGGTCTGCCGGCGGCGCGTAGACGTAGATCGAATTGGACGAGAGGGCTTTCACGCGGATGCCCGACTTGCCGTATTTCTCGATCAAGGCCTGAGTGAAGGCCTCGGCCATGCCGGCAGGAACCGGATAATTCTGAAACGTCGCCGGGCCAATATCGACTTTGTTCTTCCCCATGTCGTACTTGACGAGGAATGCCTTGGCCTGACTCACCTTGTCGGCGGGACCGTTCACGAACACCGTGTTGGTATCATCGTCCGCGATGACCTTGCTGGGTTTGAGTGCGCGGGTACTTGACCCACCGCGACGTGGATCAAACCCGCCGCCCATGCCACGGGGATCGAAGCCACCACGTCCGAAGTCGAAGCTACGCTCGCCGCCGCCAAAACTACTTGGGTCGAAACCGCCGCCGAAACGGCTGCGACCAGAATCTCCACCTCGAGAACCCGTTGCCCCGCTCGTGTAGGTCTGCGGTTCTGGACCACCCTCGGCCCCAATCAACTCCCGGCAGTGGGCGGCAGCTTCATGGGCTTTCACGTAGATGCACTTGTGTGCATACGACTCAGCCTCGGTGGCACCTTCCTTCTCGCCTGCGGTCAGATCCTCCACGATGCGGCGCAGGTTCCCGGCAATGTCGATCAGGATCAGGGAGTTCCCCCCTCCTTCGAGGGCGACAACTTCGCCAACCTTGCTCATCATCTTGCGAACGTTATTCACCTGATCGATAGCGATCAGAGATTTCAGCGGGAGAACGATCTGCACCATGTCGCTCTTGGCGAGCGTCTTCAATTCTTCCAGTGACACGCGGCGGACGTGGGCCGGGTCAATCGGTTGATCGGCTGGCCACAGTCGGAACGACTGCTCGAAGCGAATGAGCACGAAGTTCTTGGCCAGCAGCGATTCGTTGATGATGTCGGTCACGCCGGAGAGCGTGTAACGCTTCGTTTGTCCGGTGGCCGGATCCTTCGGCGGAATGAAGTTAAATGTGCCGTCTGGTGGCTTGACCACGGAATTGAAGGCCATGCCGGATTCGTCGGCATACCACTTCATCACGTCGGCCCACGGCTTATCGCTCATCGCGAAGGTCACGGTCCGTTCCTTGGGCGCAGCGGGGGCCTCGAGTTTCGGCGTCTTCGGTAACTCCAGTGCGGGAACTTTCGGGAGGTCCGTATTGCCTGCGACCTTCGGCGGCTCTTGAGCCCAGAGCATTCCACCCGCCACGGTGGACGCCAGGGCAACTCCAGCGAACGAACGCAGCCAACGCTTGGGCCAGAAGTGACTTCGAGGTGTCTTTGTCATGTGAGGCTCCACCGACCTATAGGTTGCACGCCATCTCCCGTGACGACGTGCGGACGTGACACTTGCTGGCCGCTCCCGGCCGTTGTCTTCGCTAAATTCGGCACGACCGGTTCTAATAGTTGACGTCAACCCGCGAACTTTCAGAATCGGCTCATCTTGGCGGATGTTCCATCCGCAAGCGGCATCGCTATCTTCCGCGTTCTGCCGCGCTCACCGGCATGGCTGGAATCGCCAAAGCGGCGTAAATATCCCGCCATGCCTCTCTTTGCAGAAAATACTTCGTGGGCGCGGAGGCTTTCTTGATCTCCCCGCTGTTGGGCATCAGAGTTTGTCCCATGCCGACTTTGTAAATCTTACCTTCTGGAACTGCGACGAACGTCCCGATCCCGCCGGCGATGGCTTCAAGCGGCTGAAGCTTGGGCTTCTCTCCCTCCTTGGCCGGCTCGATCCTTTCCACAATGACGCCATCGAGCATCACACGTCGGACTCGCCACATACGAAGATTCAGGCCCTCTTCGGTGCCAAAGAACAAGCGTGGACCGGGTTTCACCGAACTGTAGCCGGGGATCGTCTTCCAGCGGCCAGGGCTCAACTCGTATTCGCCAACAACGCCGACGCCCCCCTTGGCGTCCTGCGTGACCACGTAATTATGATTATCCAGCTTGTCGCGGAAGACTGCAACGATTTTCCCGTCGTCGTTACCAACGATTGAAGTGAGCGTCACGAATGGGGAATGATCGTCCTCGGGCGGCAACTCAGGTTCCTCTCGGATTGCCGTTGGTTTCGGAAGCGGACCGAAGAAGACATCCTTCCCCGCTATCGAGAGGTATTCTCGAGGAATGACGGCAAGCACATCGGCCGGTGCAAGCTGCGAGCCACTCCCTTCTGCCGTCGTTCGCATGTTGTGCCCGGTGAAGGCGGCCGCCCCGCTCAGCAGGGCGACCTCGCGAATCACAGGAAGCAAAGTGGGCCGCGGGGGTGCGTTATCCAGCACCAGGGCCTCGACGGTCATGGTGATGTCGAGTTCCTTGCGGCCTTGAGCACGAGTATCGCTGGGTCGGAGCACGTTGATCTGCTTAATCTGATGCAGGAGCGGTTGCTGGTAGAAGCTCCGCATGAAATCGACGAGGTGATAGAGTTCGCCTTTCACAGTGACCATGTAGGTGAGCCGAGTGTATGCCGGCTTCTTGGGAGCAATCGTCGGCGCGGATTTGCTGTCTGCCTCGCCCACCTGGATCTTGTAGGCCCCGGCCGCGAAGTCCGCCTTGCGCATCAGCCCTTCCAGGAGAATGCCGTATTGCGTGCGCGAAAGGCCCACATCGCTGGGCAGACTCTGCTGACGGTTGGCTTCAAATTTCTTTTTCTGAGCCGTGATTTCGAGAATGTCCAACTGAAGCTGGGCCACCTCGTTCTCGCGGGACTTGATCTGTTTGTCTTTTTCGAGCATCGGGCTCAAGACGAAATGCCAGCCTACGAAGCCGAGAAGCCCGACGCCGATGAAGATCCCCAGGCCGATGCTGAGAGTGCGTTCGCGCGTGGTCATTGATCGGCCCCCCCCGGTATTTCTTCCTCGGTCTTGCTTTTCCCGCGATTGCCGCCAAACTCCGGGAAGCCGCCGCCGGTCCGCTCGCCGAAGCCTTTCATGGCCCGCGAGGGCTTGGGAGGTGCGGTAGCGGCCAAGGTTCGGACATACTCGCTGGCCGGACGGCGCTCAAGAAGGGCGATCAATTCGTAGGATTGCGTGAACCGACCGGAACCGGCCGTCGCCCCGCCCTTAGTTTGTCGGGCGAGGTGGTGGTATTTCTTGTCGGCCTGCAAGGCGCTCTGGAACTCGTCGATCAGTTTGCCCGACTCGGTTTGAATCTTCAGATAGAGCTTGGCAACCAGCACGGGCAGGTTCCGATCGACCTTTGCGTTCTTCGCGGCCTTGGGCACGGCGTATGGTTCGCCGCGGAAGTGCTCCAGGCGAGCACCGTTGATGTCCGGGAATCGAGAAGCCAGGTCGAACATTTCATCGAGCCAGTTCACCCGCTGTGTGTCCCATTCCTTGTAAATCTTAATCCGCTTCTCGTCTTCCTCCATCTCCTTGAACTGCTTTTCGAGATCGGTCTTCTCGGTCACAAGAGCGGTCAGTCGAGTCTGTTTCTTTTCGACCTGGATGTAACCATAAACCAGACCGCCGATCGCGAGGAGAACCAGTATCGAAGCAACGGACATGGCAATGCGCTTGTTGGCTGCCTCAGTCGAGACTGTCTGCCGGGGCGAGGCAAAGTCGATGGGCAGTGGCTTTGACTTGGACTTGAGTTGCAGCACACCGGCCAGGCCGGCGAATTGGCCACGAGCATCGGCCGAGGTATCGTGCTCCAGGCCGGCCAACGGATCGAAGGCCTGAACGGGAACCGTCAACCCGGCACGAATGCGGCCGCTCCAGGTGCCGGCCGGACCAGCCGCTTCTGCGATGAAGAGCGATTCAACGGGCTGCGTGGGGTTTTGGCCATTATAGACGGCCAGATTGCGGCGAAGTTCGCCGAGCAGCATCGCCTCCGTGTTGAGCGCAGTCGCGGAGATGGTTCGCGAAAAAACGACCTGATCATCGCGAGCGACAACTAATTCGCCCCATTTCTCGCCGCGAGTCAGCACGGCAATCGAGGAACGCTTGGTTTCCGGCGCGGTGACGGCCCCCGTCGCGAAGGCTCGGTCGAGGGCGGCCAGTGTGCCGAGCGGACGAGCCGTGAGGCCATCGAGCTTCAGGCCTGCAGACTGACAAAGCGTCTTGTAAGAAGCGAGCAGATCCTTGCGAATGCTGGCGGTGACGACCCGCACCTGGCCATCTGGGTCCGGCCGATCGAGCGTGAAATAATCGAGGACGACCGTGTCGGCCGCTTCAGTCTGATCCTTTGTGGCCTGAAAGCGGACGAGTGCGGGCTCCTCGCCGGGCGCGACCTTGGGGATCTTGATGTCCTTCAGGATCACGCGATCGCGGCCGACGACGGCCACGACGGGGCTGGCGGGAATTCCGAATGACTTGAGAGCGTCCCTGAGTTGCTTACCGAGCGCGGCCGCGTTGGAAGGAGTGAGTGGCTCCCCCAAGGAGACCGTAACTGCCCGGTCCAGCTTGACGCTGCCACCGCGTGCCACGCCGGAAGCGACGTAAGCGGAGCCTTGATCGATATCGATCGCTAATATTCGGGACAAGCTTGGTTACCTCTCATTCGACCCGCTGGGTCGAACGCTAAACCCAGTTAACGATTCAAACTCCTCGGATCAATCGAACGACCCAAATCCGTCAGGTCGCGGTAATAGACGATTCGCGGCTTACCCTGATTCGTGTCGATGACGGCTTCCACGCGGGCCATGGGGCCGGCCTCGTCGAAGTAGCCGATGGATTGTACCCGATAAACCTGCGTGCGGGCCGTGATGTAACGTTCCAGGGCCTGCATCTTCGCCACGGTGAGCGTGTTATCCGCCATCAGCCAGGCGATCGTCGCAAACTTGGGATCGGGCGATTCGCCGTTCAGATATTGTGGCCTCTTGGCTTCAATTGAGTCCGCGTCCGCTTCCGTAATCCCTGGCAAAGCCAGCAAAACCGAACGTGGTGCCGTGTTGACGTTCACCTTGGCCGGCAACTCCGCACCTTGTTGAGTTGTGGTTTTGTCGAGCATCTTGCCGAGCATATCGACCTGCTTGGCTTGATCCGCCAGCGGCGACTTGAACGATAGCGTTGGGGATTGCGATTGGCTGTTCCC
>Ga0105046_10003137_pt1 | contig 26161 bp, 21 predicted proteins | sample MAT03_FD_78385 | JGI IMG/M metagenome (GOLD analysis project Ga0105046, IMG submission 78385) | Freshwater microbial communities from Lake Fryxell liftoff mats and glacier meltwater in Antarctica - MAT-03 (megahit assembly) | ecosystem: Environmental > Aquatic > Freshwater > Ice > Liftoff...
GCCTGTCCGACATCTTCGGCACCCAGATGTCGGGCGCGCTTGGCCTCACGGCCGGCTTTTCGTCGCTCGACGGAGATTGATGGTGACGGACCGCCGCCGCATGATCGATCGCCGCGACTTCCTCAAGGCTGCCGGCGCAGCCTTCCTGTCGTCGCTGGCGCCGGGCGCATTTGCCGAAACGCTGGCCGCCGACGCCGTGTTCGCCACCGCCTACCAGCGCCGCGACGGCGCTTTTGGCGCGGCCATCCTGTCGGAAGCCGGCAAGATACTGCATACGGTCGAGCTGCCGGCTCGCGGCCACGACATCACGTTCGACCCGGTCTCGGGCCGCTCGGTCGTCTTCGCCCGCCAGCCCGGCACGTTCTTCGTCGCCTTCGACCCTCGCGGAAAGACGCCACCAGTCACCGTCCAGAGCATCGCCGGCCGGCATTTCTTCGGGCACGGCGTCTTCTCCGATGACGGCGCGCTGCTCCACGCAACCGAGAACGATTTCGAGAATGCCGCCGGCATGGTCGGCGTCTATGACGCACAGGCAGGCTTCGCGCGCATCGGCGAATTCCCGACCTATGGCGTCGGCCCGCACGAATTGCTGCTGCTTGGCGATGGGCGCACCATCGCGGTCGCCAATGGCGGCATCGAAACGCATCCCGATTTCGGCCGCGCCAAGCTCAACCTGCCGACCATGAAACCATCCTATGCGCTGGTCGACCGGCTGACCGGCGACCTCATCGAGAAGCACGAGTTGCCGCCCGAACTCCACCAGCTTTCGATTCGCCACATGGACACCGACGCAACCGGCGTCGTGTGGTTCGGCTGCCAGCACGAGGGTCCGGCGACCGAGCGGCCCGCGCTTGTGGGACGGGCGGTGCGTGGGCGCGAACTGGAACTGATCGAGATGCCGGAGCCGGTGCTGGCGGGCTTGCGCAACTACATCGGCTCGGTTGCGGCCAACCGCGATGCGGGAACGATCGCCGTGACCTCGCCACAGGGCAACAGCTTTGCCGTGATCGAGGCCGCAAGCGCGAAGGTCGTCGCCACGCGTCTGCTGACGGAGGTCTGCGGCGTGGCGCCGAACCATTCAGGTTTCCTGGTCACGACCGGAACGGGAACGGTGGTCGAGCCCGACGGCCATTCGCGTGACGACGCGGAACACGTCTGGGACAATCATGTGCTCAGGATCGAACCGTAAAAAAGCCGGCGAAACGCCGGCTTTCCCTGGAAAGTCATCGTACCGGAAACGTCAGGCGATCTGCTCGACCTGCTGCACTTCCGGGACAAAATGCTTGAGCAGGTTCTGGATGCCGTGCTTCAGCGTTGCCGTGGAAGAGGGGCAGCCGGCGCAGGATCCCTTCATGTTCAGGAACACCGTGCCGTTCTCGTAGCCACGGAACGTGATGTCGCCGCCGTCCTGCGCAACCGCGGGGCGGACGCGCGTGTCGAGCAGTTCCTTGATGGTGACGACGATCTCCGCGTCGGCCTTGTCGTAGAACTCGTCGGCGAGATCGGACTGCTCGTCGTTGACCATGCCGCTCGACATGACCGGCGCGCCGGACATGAAATGTTCCATGATGGCGCCCAGAATGGCCGGCTTGAGATGCTGCCATTCGAGGCTGTCGTTCTTGGTCACCGTGACGAAGTCGTAGCCGAAGAACACTCCGGTCACGCCGTGAATCGAAAACAGCTTGCCGGCCAGCGGCGAAGCCGCGGCGGCGCTGTCGGCGTCGCGGAAATCGGCGGTGCCTCCGCGCAGCACTTCCTTGCCGGGCAGGAACTTCAGGGTCGCCGGGTTCGGCGTCGCCTCGGTCTGGATGAACATGGCTTTCTCCGTGGCCCCATGCCGATCTGGCGGGCCGCTCTTTGGAATAATTCTAAATAGGCCTGTTTGCGATCGCATTCAAGCGAAAGCCAGCGGCGCTCTGCGGGCAACCGGGGAATGGTTTTCCAAAAACCCCGGCAGTGCGCGGATTTCGGCCGGGCAAGTTCACGCCAGATTGTCGATGTCCTCGTCCGACAGGTTCTGCGGCACGACGGTGACCGGAATCGGGAAGGCCGCGCCCTTGCCGGCGATCGAGGCGACCAGCGGTCCCGGCCCTTCCTTGCCCGCCCCTGCCGCAAGGACGAGAATCGCGATGTCCTGGTCGTCCTCGATCAGCTTGTGGATTTCCTCTGATGGCTTGCCCTCGCGAACCACCTGTTCCGGCTCGATGCCGATCTGCTCGCGCACCTTGGTCGCGTGAACGTCGAGCGCCGCGCCAGCCGTCTGCATGGCCTCGTCGCGCATGATCTTTTCGACGCCCAGCCAGTGCTGGAAGTCGCCGGGCTCTATCACATAAAGCAGGACCAGCACGCCGCCGGTGCTCTTCGAGCGCTTCGACGCATAGGCGACCGCGCGCTCGCACTCCGGCGTATCGTCGATGATCGCCAGGAATTTGCGGCGGTGGCCGGCCTCGCGGCTCAGACGTCTGGAGACCATGGACTACTCCCTCGCGCGGTCACGGTCGATGAACCGCAATCTGCCATCCGCTTGTGCAGGCGGCAAGCCAATGTCGGTTGACCCAGAGCCTGGCGCAGGCGCTCGAACGACTTGTTACGCAATCCCGGACGCAAAACCGCTACACACTTTTGCTGGGATTGCTTCAGTTCCCGAGCAGCCCGACGATCTCGCGCACCGTCTTCATGGTGGCTTCCGCCTTTGCACCGGCGCGTTCGCCGCCATCGCGCAGCACCGAATCGACATAGGCGTGATCGGCCGAGATCCGGCGCATCTCGCCGGCGATCGGTGCGAGCTTCTCGACCGCCAGGTCGGCAAGCGCCGGCTTGAACTCGGAGAACTGCCTGCCGCCGAACTCGGCCAGCACGCTGTCCTTGGACGTCCCGGCAAGAGCCGCGTAGAGCACGACGAGGTTTTCCGCTTCCGGGCGACCCTTCAGCCCGTCGGCCTCGGACGGCAGTCCGTCCGGGTCCGTCTTGGCCTTCCTGATCTTCTTGGAGATCGTCTCGGCGTCGTCCGTCAGATTGATGCGCGATAGGTCGGACGGATCGGACTTCGACATCTTCTTGGAGCCGTCGCGCAGGCTCATGACCCGCGGCGCCGGCCCCTCGATCAGCGGCTCGGTCAACGGGAAGAAGCCGTTGACCTTCTCCTCGCCGACCATCATTTCCACGCCGACGCCGAGATCGGCGATGCGCGGCGAGAAGTCGTTGTTGAACTTCTGGGCGATGTCGCGCGTCAGTTCCAGGTGCTGCTTCTGGTCGTCGCCGACGGGCACATGCGTGGCCCTGTAGACCAGGATGTCGGCCGCCATCAGCGTCGGATAGGCGAACAGCCCGACGCTGGCGTTCTCGCGGTCCTTGCCGGCCTTCTCCTTGAACTGCGTCATGCGGTTCAGCCAGCCCATGCGCGCCACGCAGTTGAATATCCAGGCGAGCTCGGCATGCTGGATCACGCGGCTCTGGTTGAAGACGATGTGTTTTCTCGGATCGATGCCGGCCGCCAGGAACGCCGCGGTCACCTCGCGCGTCGCCTTGATCAGTTCGGCCGGCTCCTGCCAGGTCGTGATGGCATGCAGGTCGACCACGCAATAGATGCAGTCGTTGCTCGCCTGCAACTGCACGAAGCGGCGGATCGCGCCGAGGTAGTTGCCGAGGTGGAGGTTGCCGGTGGGCTGTACGCCCGAAAACACGAGCGGCTTGAAGCTGGACATTCTTGTTCCCCGTGGCTTGTGGAGGGCCGTCTAAAGCGTGATCCCGAAAGGTTGCGGACTTTTCGGACCCGATCATGCGTCGAAGAAAGGCGCGCGGCGAAAGTCTTCGACGGCGCGCTTATGAACGAGCGCGCGGTCGGGATCAAGTGCGGTTCAAGCTTCATCGGCAGCCGCTTTTCGCGAGGATTCACCGCGCCCAGGCTCGGAGTTAACGCAATGTTACGGCTCGCGCCGTAAATCGGTAGCGAGCGCGGCCGTCGCCGCCCGATCAGAAGGAACGGCTTACATGAGTTTTCGATGGAGAGCGGCATTTGCCTGCGTTCTGTTCTTGCTTGGCGTCACGCAGGTGACGGCACAGGAAAGCGCCAGCGAGATCCGCGTAACGACGGATGTGCGGTACGAGCTGATCGGCACCTGGGACGTTGACCGGTTGAATCGCATCCTGACGGACGACTTCCCGAAGTTCGCCGGCATCGACGTCGCCTATCCGGCCGCCACGAATGCCGTTCGCCTCTACCGCGTCAGCTACATGTCGGTGGTTCCCGAGCAGGGCAACCGTCCGATCGAAGCCACCGGGCTCATCGCCATCCCGGACACCGAAGGCAAGTCGTTTCCGATGCTTTCCTACCAGCACGGCACGGTCTACGGAAAAGAGGAGGTCCCGTCGGATCCGGAAAACTCGCCCGAGACACAACTGATGATCGCCCTGTTTGCTGGACAGGGCTACGTCGTCATCGGCGCGGACTATTTCGGCATGGGAGCGTCGACCGAGCCGGAAGGCTATCTGGTGAAGGGCAGTCACCAGCAGGCGACGTATGACATGCTGGTCGCCAGCCGCGCCGTTATGGACGAGATGGATGTCGCGAGCACGAAGCTGTTCCTTTCCGGCTGGTCGCAGGGCGGCTTCGTCACCATGGCCATGCTGGAGAAACTCGAAGCCGCCGGCATCGAGCCCGCCGCCGCCGCAACCGCCAGCGCGCCGCTGGACCTCTTTCCCCTTATGGAAGGCTACCTGTTGTTCCCTCGGCCGAACGACGCGTCGTGGATCAACAGCGTCATGATCCTTTCGGCCTTCGCCTATGAAAACTACTATGGCGTGCCCGGACTGGCGCGCAGCCTCTTCGTGGAAGAGCACTACGAGACCGCCAGGAAAGCCTATGAGCGGGTTCCGGCGGATGTCACGACGATACCGACAGATCTGCGCAAGCTGATCCGCCCGGAATATTTCGAGCCCGGCTATTTCGGACGCTCGGCGTTCGGCAGGCTGGTCGCCAACGCGCATACCTACAGGTGGGTCATCGGCGCGCCGGTACGCAACTACTACGGCGAGACCGACGAAGCGATCCCGGTCGGCATCGGACAGATCGGCATGTTCTACCAACATGCGATGGGCACCGGCAATCAGAAGGTCGAGGCTGTGTCGACTGGGCCGACGACGCATCGCGGCACCTATGCGAGAGCCGCCGTCGAATGGAAGAAATGGTTCGACGGTCTTTGATCTGACGAGGCCGGCGCTCGATCATCGCGCCGGCCCAGGCTTCGTTTGGCTAAGTCGGCTTGCTCGCCGGCGTCAGCTTCCGCGCCGCCCGACTTAGGTATCCAGCGGCCGCGGCGCCCGCGCGACGGCGCAGGGCGCGCAAGCCCAGTGGAGTCAGGATGATCTCGCCGACGCCGATGCCGGCCTGCGGTCCGCGCAATCGCTGCGCGTCAGTCAGCAGGAGTTCGACGATGCTGTAGCCGCTTGGGCGCAGGCGGGCGGACACGGTCGCGATCGCCTCGAACGCTTCGTCGCGCTGCTGCGGTTTCGACACGCACATGTCGAACCGAGTACTGTTGATGGACATTGTCAGGCGCTCGAGCGCCGCAGGGTCGGCGTGCGCAATCGTGATTTGGACGCGGACCGGGTCCGAGGAGCTGAACTCAAGCAGAATCTTCGGTCGCGGGTTCCGTCCAACCCACCGTATGCGGACCGGCCCGTTGGCGCCCTGCCAGTCGAGCGCCCTCGGCAGATCGTCCTGGGTGATCACCTCGCGGCGGATCAGGGGACGCAGTTGAGGTCGGATATTGCCCTTGCCCATGGCGTTGGCCCTGGCAAGAGCGCCTTTTTCGAAGGTGTCGAAATCCGGGTGTCGAATCCCCATGAACGACCCGTCGGCCCTCGCCTTTTCGACTTCGGATGTCACCGCCGCTCGGTAGTCGGCCGATTCGATCTTTTGGAGCATCTCTTCCTGCTCGACCGACTCTTGGGCGAGATAGCTGAGATAGCGGTGGCCGGCAGCGAATTTGTGAAGTGTCACACGCTGCGTCGAGCGGAACCGCATGCCAGCGTGCGCGGCGCGCAGCAACAGGTCGGCATCGACCGGAGCGGTGATCGCCATCTGATGTTTCCACGGGCCAATGCGCTCGGTGACATCGCGCCGGTGGGCAAAACTCGAGGGCGGGAAAAAATGCTCGAAGGGGGTCGTCGGGTCGTCGAACAGGCCCGTGACCTGGCGGAAGTCGCTGCCCTCCGGTCCATGATAGATCGCGCCGCTCACCGCGAAATCCAGTGACGGCTCCTGCTGGAAGAGGGTCGCCAGCGACTGCAGGTGGTCCGGCGTCCAGACGTCGTCGTGCCCGAGATAGGCGATCACGTCGCCGGCTGAGCGGGCAATGCCTTCATTGTTGGGGAACGACTGGCTTCCGCAGCGCTCGCCCAGATTGAACCACCGGACACGCCCGCCGAGAAAGGGGCGGACCACTTCCGCGGTCTCATCGTCGCAGCAATCCCCGACGACGATCAGTTCGAAGTCACGAAAGTGCTGGTTCAGGACGGACCGGATGGAAGGCAGGATGTGCCGTCCTCGATTGTAGGTCGCCATGACCACCGAAAATTGCGGCATCTCAAGTGAACCGGTAAGGAATACCCGGATGATCGAACGGCAGCCGCGACTTGTCGGGCTGCGCCGGATCGTAGGCGCGCGTTGGCATATTGACGAACGTAGCTGCCTGCTTGCCCCTGTTCTGGACCCCATGGATCAAGAAGGGCGGTATCGTAAGCAGCACCTTGTTCGCGCTACCGACGTCAACGATGTTCAGCTGGCCATGGGTAGGACTGCCGGGGCGCAGATCATAAAGAACCACTCGCAGGTCGCCGTTGGTGTAGGCGAGTCGGTCGGATTGCCGCTTGTGGTAAACCCAGGCGCGAATGGAGCCGGCCTCGGCCGTTACCCAGTAGACATGCGGCGGCGGGGCGACCTTCTCCTCCAGATCCGACAGGAGAACGGTCAGGTGGCCGCGAGAGTCGGCCCTTGTCAGCAATCGTTGCACGCGAATGCCTTCGATCGGGCGCTCAATCACAACATCCTCAAGCAGTGGAGCATCGTCCGCCCAAGGCTTGTCATCGACAAAATCATCCAGGGAAATTTTCATCCGGTCCCTCCAGAGTTCCACCTAACTTGGTGCCACCCTTCCTTGCTTCTGCGATCTCTTAAGGCAATTCAGGTAGATCGGACCGTGGTTTCCATCCCAAATTACCAGAAACAGGATTTGGCCATTTCGGCGATTCAATAAACTTATCGACATGACCCAAGGATTTTCGATCGCCAAAACGTGATCGAACGAACAGCGTTTCTATCACTCCGGATCCGCCGGGGCCTGGCTGGCGCCACCGCCCTTGCGCCTGATGTTCCGGCGCAGCATGTCGATGTCGGCGCCGCCAAGCCCGAAGACGGTTGCGAAGTAGATCGCCATTGCGCCAAGCACCACGAGCAGCAGCGTCGTGGCCTGCGTATGGAACGGCGATGTGGAACCGAGTTGCGTCGAGAAATAGCCGACGACCACATAGATCGCCGCCGCCATCAACGCCGAGGCCACAAGTAGGCGCGGCGCTCGCTTGATCAAGCCGCGATCCGTGCCCCAGTGGCCGCGCCTGATGAGGACGCCGAACAGCAGGGCAGCGTTGATCCAGCCGGCGACCGCCGAGGCAGCGGCGATGCCGGGTGCGCCCATCGACGGGAACAACCAGAGCGCCAGCAACACGTTCACCGCCACCGAGACGCCCGCGAACAGCATCGGCGTCCTGGTGTCCTCGCGCGCGAAATAGCCAGGGGTGAACGCCTTGATCAGCACGAAGGCGGGCAGGCCGATGCCGAAGATCAACAGCACTTCGGCCACCACCGTCGTGTCGGCGGGCGTGAACGCGCCGCGCTCGTAGAGCACCCGCACGATCGGCTCCGCCATGGTCATCAGGGCGGCCGCGGCCGGCAGCGTCAGGAACAGGGTGAACTCGACCGAGCGGTTCTGCAGGTTGGCCGCCTCGATGCGGTTGCCTGAGCGCAGCGCACGCGCCAGTTCCGGCAGCAGCACGACGCCGACCGCGACGCCGACGACGCCAAGCGGCAACTGGTAGACACGGTCGGCCAGGTTGAGCGACGGCACCGCACCCGCCTTGCCGGACGCGATTGCCGTGCCGACGAGCGTGTTGATCTGGGTGATGCCGCCGGTGATGGCGGCCGGCAGCGCCAGCCACAGCAGGCGCCTCACATTGGGCGTCAGGCGCGGGCGGCGAAAGCCGATCGACACGCCGGCGCGGCGCACCGCGAAGAAGACGATGCCAAGCTGAACCAGGCCGGCCGCGAGCACGCCCCAGGCCAGCGCGAGACCGACCTCCCTGCCGTCGTAGCCGCCGTACCAGGCGACGCTGAGCACGCTGACCAGGATGACGTTCAGGAAGACAGGCGCGATAGCCGCCGCGAAATAGCGATGCAGCGAGTTCAGCATGCCCGCCATCATCGCGCCGAGCGACATGCAGATCAGGTAGGGGAACATGATGACCGCCAGTTCGACGGTCAGCAGCATCTTGCCGGGATCGCTGGCGAAGCCCGGCGCGATCGCGTAGCGGATGACGAAGGGCATCGCCAGTTCCATGAGGATCGTCAGCACGAGCAGGATGCTGAACAGCACGCCGAAGACTTCCTCGGAGAATTTCTTCGCGCCGGCCACGCCGCCGGCCTCGATCTCCCTGGCGAACAGGGGCACGAAGGCGGCGTTGAATGCGCCTTCCGCGAACAGCCGCCGGAAGGTGTTGGGAAACTGGAACGCCGCGTAGAAGGCCTCCGCAACCGGTCCGGTGCCGAGTACCGCAGCCATAAGCACCTCGCGGGCGAAGCCGAGGATGCGGCTCAGCATCGTGCCCGACCCGACTGTGGCGAATTTCCTGACAAGGCTCATCGGGCTTGTTCTACTCCGCCGCGATCTTTGCCTTGGCCGCGCGCTCCGGCTGATCGCCTTCAAGCGCCGCGATCAGGCGTTTCTTCACAGTTTCCTGTCGTGTCGGGTTCTCGATCTTCGACCCGGTCAGGTCGGTCACGTAGAAGGTGTCTATCACCTTCTCGCCGAAGGTGGTGATGTGGGCCGATGCGATGTCGAGCGACAGGTCGGACAGCCGTCCGGTGATTTCGGACAGCAGCCCGGGCCTGTCCAGGCCCTCGACCTCGATGACGGAGAAACGGTTGGACAGCGTGTTGCCGATATCGACGCGCGGTTCGATCTTGAACGCCTTCTGGCCGCGCTTGGGCTTGGTGCGCTTGGCGATCATTTCCGGCAACCACTGCCTGCCCGACAGCACGTCCTCGATCAGCTTGCCGACCCGCTCGGCGCGACGGCGCTCGTCCTCGTCGCGGTCGAACTCGCGGCTGATCAGGATGCTGTCGAGCGCGCGTCCGTCGGCCGTCGTGAAAATCTGCGCATCGACGATGTTGCCGCCGGCCGCCGCGCAGGCGCCCGCAATGATCGAAAGCAGGCGCGGATGGTCCTGCGCGAGCACCGTTATTTCCGTCACCGCCTCGAAGTCGTGGGTCTTCACCATGGTCGCGAACTGCTTCTTTGCCTGATCGGCTTCGCGGATGAACTCGGCGTGGCGAACCTGGTCGTCCGGGTCGACCGTCAGCAGGTAGTTCTCGTAGTGAAGCCGGACATATTTGCGGCGCGCCTTCTCCGGCCACTCCGTCAGGCCCTGCGCCAGCCGCTCGCGCGCCTCGACGAAGCGTTCGGCGCGCGTCACCTCGGAGAAGCCGCCCGTCAGCAGCAGCTCGGTTTCGTAGTAGAGCGTCCGGAGAAGCTGGCCCTTCCAGCCGTTCCAGACGCCGGGGCCGACGCCGCGTATATCGCAGACGGTCAGCACCAGGAGCAGCTTCAGCCGCTCGACCGACTGCACGATGGACGCAAAGTCGTCGATCGTCTTGCGGTCGTTGAGGTCGCGCGTCTGCGCGGTCATCGACATGACGAGATGGTTCTCGACCAGCCAGGCGACGGTCTCGGTGTCGACAGCCGACAGGCCCATATGCGGACAGATCCGCCTGGCGATCTTCGCGCCAACCAGCGAATGATCTTCCGGACGGCCCTTGGCGATGTCGTGCAGCAGCACCGCCACATAGAGCACTTCGCGGATCTTCTTGATGCCCGGCATCAGCGAATGCGACAGCGGATGCACCTTCTCGCCGCCGCCATGCTCGATCTCGCTGAGCACGCCGACGCATCGGATAAGGTGCTCGTCCACCGTGTAGTGGTGGTACATCGAGAACTGCATCATGGCGACGATCTTGCCGAAGTCGGGAATCAGCCTGCCGAGCAGCCCGGCCTCGTTCATGCGGCGCAGGTTCAGCTCGGGGTTGCGGTCCGAGGTCAGCACTTCGAGGAACAGCCGGTTCGCCTCGGCGTCGCGCCTGAGGGTCTTGTCGACGAGCCCGAGCGACCGCGTCAGCAGCTTCAAGGCGTCCGAGTGGTATTCCAGCCCGTGCTTGTCGGCGAACCAGAACAGCCTGAGCATGTTGACCGGATCGCGCTCGAAGACCTTGTCGTCGACGATGTTGATGCGGTTGTTGTCGACGATGAAGTCGCTGGTGCCGGCAAGCTTGCGCCGCCGCCGCTGGAAGCTCTGGAAGATGCGGTTGAAGCCCGGAACATGCTTGGCCTGCTCTTCCTCGAGCGCGGCGCAGAAGATGCGGGTCAGGTCGCCGACATTCTTGGCGATCAGGAAGTAGTGCTTCATGAAGCGCTCGACGGCCGAGAGGCCGGGGTGGCTGGTGTAGCCGAGCCGCTCGGCGATCTCGCGCTGGATGTCGAAATGCAGCCGCTCCTCCGCCTTGCCCGTCGCGAAGTGCATGTGGCAGCGCACCGCCCAGAGAAAATCCTCCGCCTTCAGGAACTGGTCGAACTCGGCTTGCGAGAAGACGCCCTTCTCTACGAGTTCCTCGGCGCTGCGAACGCGATAATAATACTTGCCGATCCAGAACAGCGTCTGGAGGTCGCGCAGGCCGCCTTTGCCTTCCTTGATATTGGGCTCGACCAGATAGCGCGTATCGCCGGCCTTGGCATGGCGCTCGTCGCGCTCGGCGAGCTTCGCCTGGACGTATTCGGCTCCGGTATCCTTCACCACTTCCTTGTCGAAGCGCATCATCAGAAGGTCGAACAGCGCCTGCTCGGCCCAAAGGAAGCGCGCTTCCAGGATCGAGGTGCGGATCGTTATGTCGGCGCGGGCCTGCCTGACGCATTCGTCGACGTTGCGCGTGGCGTGGCCGACCTTCAGCCCGATATCCCAAAGCATGTAGAGCATGTATTCGACGACCTGCTCGCCTGATGGCGTCTGCTTGGCCGGCAGCAGGAACAGAAGGTCGATGTCCGAGCCGGGCGCCAGCGTGCCGCGGCCATAGCCGCCGGTCGCCACCACGGCCATGCGGACCGGCGCCTGCTTGCCGGACGGCTGGAGCTGTCTTGCCGAAAACTCGTAGAGCGCGCGTATGATCTCGTCCATGAGGTGCGACAGGCGCATGGCGCATGTCGTGCCGCCGCCATCCTCCATCAGCATCTTCCCGGCTGTTCGGCGGCCGTCGGCCAGCGTCTGCTTGAACAGGGCGAGCGCCTTCTGGCGCTTTTCGTCCGGCTTGAGGTCTGCCTTGCGAACCAGCGAGTCGAGCTTGCGGCGCAGGGCGGCGCCGTCGATCACGTCATCGAGTTTCAGGGGTATCCTAGCCATTGGCCCTCGCCGTCACGGCGGCGTCTATAGCGCGATTTGCCGGCGATGAATATGGCATCGGGCCGGCAGCGATCAACCGCTCTACGAGGCCGCGCGCAACTGGCGGGCTCTGGCGAATTCCTTGAGTTCGGTCGCGCTGAGGGCCTTTGCGAAGGCGTGGCCCTGCAGTGCGTGGCAGCCAAGCGACTTGAGCACCCTGGCGTGCTCCATCGTCTCGACGCCTTCGGCCAGCACCTCGATCCCGAGCGACTTGCCGATATCGATGATAGAGCCGACAAGATGGCGCTGCGTCGGCGAACCCAGGATCGGCGTGACCAGCTGACGGTCGATCTTCAGTCGGCGCGGCCTGAGCTTCAGGAGGCTGATGATCGAGGCGTAGCCGGTGCCGAAATCGTCAATCTCTATTTCGATGCCGAGCGCCTTGATCTGCTCCACGTTCCAGGTGACCTGGTCGTCACTCTCGTCGAGGAAGATCGACTCCACCAGTTCGAAGGCGATGGTGCCGGGCTTGATCGCCAGTTCACGCAGGCTGCGGATCAGTTCCTCGTCGTGCAGGCGTCTGGCAGACACGTTCACCGAGACCTTGGGAATGCGCAGTCCCTCGGCGCCCCACTCCTTGAGGTCGCGTAGCGCCTGTTCGAGGATCATGCGGTCGATGGTGGCGACGACGTTGAGTTCCTCGGCGATCTTGATGAATTCGCTGGGCAGGAGGATTCCGGCGGTGGGATGGTGCCAGCGGGCCAGCGCTTCGACGCCAACGATCGCATGGGTCGCAGAATCGAACTGCGGCTGGTAGTAGGCGACGAACTCGTTGCGCTCCAGGCCGGAAAGGATTTCGTCGGCGACGCGCTTGGTGGTTGTGATCTCGGCTTGCAGCGCATCGTTGAAGAACTGGTGCCGGTTGCGGCCGCGGCTCTTTGCCCGGTAGAGCGCAAGGTCGGCATTGATCAGCAAACGACTCAGATCACCTATCGAGCAAAAATCACAGGCGATGCCGATCGACACGCCGAACCGGCATTCGTGACCTTGATAGGGCACCGGCTGATGCATCTCCTCGATGATGCGATCGGCGAGGCCGGCCAGCACCTCGTTCCAGCGCCCGTGATCCTGTTCCTCGATCCGGCAAAACACGACGAATTCGTCGCCGCCCACGCGGGCGACGAAGTCGCCGAAACGCAAATTGGCCTTCAGCACCCTGGCGGCATGCACCAGCATGGCATCGCCGGCCGCGTGGCCAAGCGTATCGTTGATCTGCTTGAAGCGGTCGAGATCGAGATGCAGCAGCCCGGCGCGCTCGCCTTCGTCCTTGAACTTGGCGGCATGGGCAGCCAGCACCTTGTCGAGGTAGCGGCGGTTCGGCAGGCCGGTGAGCGAATCATGGAGCGCGTTGTACTCGATGCGCTCCTGGGCTGCCTCCAGTTCGAAATTGCGCGCCTCGCTGTCGATGTTGGCGAGCTTGAGCTTTTCGGCGAGCAGCACGTCCTCGGTGACGTCCCAGTTCACGCCGACGATTTTCATCGGCCCGCCCGGATCCTGATAGGCCTGGGCGCTTTCGCGGACATGCCGGACCTCGCCGTTGGGCAGCAGGATGCGATATTGCGTCTGGAAGGCATCTCCCGTCGAGGCAACACGGTTGGAATCGCTTAGTACGCGCTGCAGATCATCCGGGTGGATCACACGCTCCCAATGCGTGTAGTCGCGAGCGCCCCCGTCAGCGGGGAAACCGTAGAGTTCATTGACGCGATCGTCCCAGAACAGATCGTTGGTCTCGGTGTTGAGCTCCCAGACGCCGATCCTGGAACTGTCGAGTGCAAGGCTGAGACGCCGCGACAGCCGCTCTAGCAGCACCTCACGGCGACGCAGTTCATCGATGTTCTTCAGCCGCTCCTCGATCAGCCGTCCAGTGGCGACGGCCGGGATCATGATGAGCAGGCCGCCGGCGAGGATCAGGAAACGCAACGCCCATGCGTTGGGCGACACTTCGCTCCAGCCGCCTCTCGGCAGGGCGGCGATCCGCCAATAGCCGGACGGAAGGAGGACGTCGGCCGTCACGGGATTGTCGGAAACGACGGCGTCGCGCCCGTAGAACAACCCGCCGCCGCCGCCCTTGCCGTCACGTCCGCTGATGCTGAGCTCGACCGGAAGATCGGCGTCGAGGACGCCGCTGTCGCGGTAGAGCCTCTCCATGTCGACCACGGCCGAGATGATGCCCCAGAACCGCTTGCCGCCGCTGCCATCGTTCACGAAGACGGGAAACCGGCCAACGATGCCCTTGCCGCCCTGCACCAGATCGACCGGGCCGGCAAGCACGAGTTCGCCGGTGTCGCGGGCCCGCAGGGCCGCCTCGCGCTGCGCGCCTTGCTCGCGGTAGTCGAGCCCCAGCGCCTGCTCGTTGCCTTTGAGCGGATGGATCAGCGATACGACGAGGTCGGGCGCGCCCGCGACGTGGCGCAACTGCGACTTTCCCGACAGCAGATTGCCGGCAAGTTCGGAAAACCGGAGCTGGTTCATATGCGGCTCGGTGGCCAGCGTCGCGACAAGGCCGCGAACGAGCTGGATGTTGCTGTTGATGTTCCCCTCGAGCTTGGCGCGGATCAGGCTGACATGGCCAAGCACGTCGGCGCGTTGCCGTTCCAGGTAGACGCGGCGGTTCTGGTACTCGGCAAGCAGTCCGACCACGACGACAACGAGAAGAGCCAGCGCCGCCGGCACGTTCGTGGGCTTCCAGATCAGGCGCAGCGCGCGGCGCAGTGGGTAGAAAATCGCTTCCAAAGTTCCATCCGCACCAGAACGGCAAGGCGCATCTAGGAATGGATGCTATGATATTCTCTTTAAACACGGCCTTAAGAAGAGGAGTCAATTCGGCAAAATTACTCCCAAGGACCTCTATAACTTGCCGATTCAGCGGGCCAAGAGAAGAAATCGCTGGATATTTCTCGGCTTTCCGGCGGTTCTTCGTCCAGCAATTCCACCGGCAGGAACTGTGACCTTGCGGAAGATTTCGGCACCTGCACCCGCAAACTGTTCAGCCTCAGTGTAAACAGATGTCGAGCGGGCTGTCCCGCACCATGGATCGAACGGGAGATTGTCGGCGCAGGGTTGACCCAAGGATCGCACCCGCGCGCCCTCACGACATGATCACGAAATCCTTGCCGGATTTCGTGTCCGGGGCCAGAGGCGCGTCGGTCAGGATCATGACCATGCCCGGATGCATCTTCTGTTTCATCTGTTCGATGAAGGCCGTGTCGGCGGTCAGCCGACCGAGCGCATTGGTCTCGGGCGGATCGCCGTCCGGGCCATGGGTGATGGCGACCCATTTCATGCCCTGTATGCCTGCGTCGGGTCCCTGGAGCACGAAGACGTGGCTGCCCAGCGGTCCCTCGCCCTTGATCGTCAGGGCCGAGGTCGCGATCACATCGGAATCCTGCACGAGTTCGATCGTCCTGCTGGCGGAGGAGGCGATGACCGAGACGACCGGGTTGGTCTCAGCCTCGACCCAGTCGGACGGCGCCTTCTTGCCCTGCAGCCCCGACTCGACCTCGACAAACTCGCTCTGCGCATAGCCCGACAGCACCATGCCGGGATGCGTCAGTTCCCACGGATCGGAATGATTATCCGCGATGATGACCGGCGTGCCGAGATGCGTGATCGTGAACAGATTGGCGGAGAAGTCGAGCGGCAGCCGCACGCAGCCATGCGACGCCGGATAGCCCGGCAGGTTGCCGGCATGCAGCGCGATGCCCGACCATGTGAGCCGGTTCATGTTGGGCATCGGCGCATTGTTGTAGGTCGAGGAATGGTGGTTCTTGTCCTTCTGCAGCACCACGAAGACGCCTGATGGCGTCGTGTGTCCCGGCTTGCCCGAGGAGCAGGTCGACACCGCGATGCGGATGCCGTTGCGATAGACATGCACCAGTTGCTCGGGCAGCGAGACGACGACAGCGACCGGACCGGTCGGCTGGCGATCCGGATGCCAGGTGAACTCGCCGGGCTTGAGGTCGCCGATCTCCTTCAGCACCTCCTGGCCCACCGTCTCGACGGCGATCAGGCTCACACCGACGGCCAGACCGCCGCGCAGCAGCTGGCGCCTGTTGATGTCGGAAAGTCGCGTGATCGCCATGAATGCCCCCTTCTGGAACCGTTCCAGACTAGCCTGTTCGTTGCGGCTTAGGAATCGGGTCGGGGCATTGCGCTTCACAAAATTTCCTTCACATGATGCGAAGGGGCCGGAGCACGGATTCTGTATCCGAACACCCGGAGGGAGCGCCGAGCACGAACCATGTCGGATCATTCCGCGTCCAGCCTGCCAAAGAAGGCGCTCGCCCGGTCCTTCGCCGTCGTCATCACGCTGTTTGCCCGTTTCGTCACCGCGGTGCGCGGCATCTGGGTCGGCAACGAACCCTCGCGCAAGCGGCGGATCTATTTCGCCAACCATGCCAGCCATGGCGACTTCATCCTGATCTGGATCGTCCTGCCGCCGCGCCTGCGCCGCAGGACGCGGCCGGTCGCCGGCGCCGACTACTGGCTGAAGTCGCCGCTGCGGCGCTTCATCGGCCGCGACGTGTTCAACGCCGTGCTGATCGACCGCGACCGGGAGGCGCGCGCCCGCGATCCCATCGAGGTGATGGAGGAGGCGATCGCCGGCGGCGCATCCCTCATCCTGTTTCCGGAAGGCACACGCAACATGACCGACGAGCCGCTGCTGCCGTTCAGGGCCGGCCTCTACAGACTGGCGCTCGCCCGTCCGGACGTGGAACTCGTGCCGGTCTGGATCGAGAACCTCAACCGCGTCATGCCGAAGGGCGAGTTCATCCCGGTGCCGCTGATGTGCACCGTCAGCTTCGGGCCGTCGCTCAAGGTCGCCCCCGGCGAAGCGGCCGAGCCCTTCCTCGCCCGCGCGCGCGATTCGCTGCTTGCGCTGAGGCCGGCCCGCAACGGTGGGGCGGCATGACCCGGATCCACCCAGACCTGATCCACCTGCTCTACGGTGTCGGCGCTGTTCTGGTGCTTGCCTCTGTTGTCGGCTACGCGCTGCAGCGCCGCTATTCGCCCGACGGCGCCAACCAGTCGATCGAGAACCTCAACGACCGCATCCGGGCCTGGTGGGTGATGGCCACGCTGCTCGCCATCGCCTTCATCGGCGGCAAGGCCGGCGTGGTGCTGCTGTTCGGTTTCTGCTCGTTCGCGGCGCTGCGCGAATTCATGACGCTCACCCACGCGCGCCGCGCCGACCACTGGTCGCTGGTCGCCTCGTTCTTCATCGTGCTGCCCTACCAGTACTACCTGATCTGGATCGACTGGTACGGGCTCTACGCGATCTTCATCCCGGTCTATGTGTTCCTGCTCCTGCCGATCCTGTCGGCGCTGCGCGGCGAGACCGAGGACTATCTGGTGCGCATCGCCGAGATGCAGTGGGCGCTCATGATCTGCGTGTTCTGCGCCTCGCATGTGGCGGCGTTGCTCAACCTCGACATTCCGGGCTACGAGGGCCGCAACGTCCTGCTCATCGCCTTCCTCATCGTCGTCGTGCAGCTTTCGGATGTGCTGCAATATGTCTGGGGCAAGCTGCTCGGCAAACGCAAGATCGCGCCGCGCCTGTCGCCTTCGAAGACCGTGGAGGGTTTCGCGGGCGGCATTCTCTCCGCCACCCTGGTGGGCGCCGGCCTGTGGTGGATGACGCCCTTCACGCCGCTCCAGGCCGGGCTGCTGGCGCTGGTCATCGCCCTGCTCGGTTTCTTCGGCGGCCTCGTCATGTCGGCCATCAAGCGCGACCGGGGCGTCAAGGACTGGGGCCACACCATCGCCGGCCATGGCGGCTTCATCGACCGGCTGGACTCGGTGGTCTTTTCCGCGCCGATCTTCTTCCACCTGGTGCGCTTCTGGTGGACATGATGCGGGACCTTGCCAGAAGCTCCATCGTCCATGTCGCCGTCGCCTTCCTGGCAATGGGCGGCTGGGCGTTCCTGGCCAATCGCGCCCACGCCTTCCCGCAACCGCTCGTCGCCGGCCTCGTGCAGGGCGCGCTGTCTGGCGCGATCACGCTGGTCCTGAAGCGCATGACCGAAACGATTGCGGCGCGCCTCACCGGCATCGCGGCGCTCGTCCTGCCGCCGCTGATCGCGGTGGCGCTGTCGCTTGCCTTCCCGACCACGATACACACGCTCGCCGGAACGCCCGAACTCCTCGCCACCATCATGCTGCCCGTCGGCGTCATCGCGCTCTACTCAACCCTCTACGCGGCCGCGCTGTGGCGCCATAAGGTAAGTCATGGCTAACCTTGAAAACCGCCGCCCCCTCGCCAGCCGGCAGACCAGCTGGGCTGCCGCCCTGACGAAATGGCTGGCCGCGACCAGCATCACGCCGAACCAGATCTCCATCGCCAGCATTGTCGCCGCCGCGATTGCCGGCGCCGCCTTCTTGGCCGCCGGTTCTACCGAAGATGCGATGTCCCGCGCGGTCCTCCTCCTCGCCGCAGCCGCCTTCTGCCAGCTCAGGCTGCTCTGCAACCTGCTTGACGGAATGGTGGCCATCGAAGCCGGCAAGAGCGCGCCCGACGGCAATTTCTGGAACGAGGTCCCCGACCGCGTCTCGGACCTGCTGATCCTGGCCGGCGTCGGCTATGGCATCGGCCATCCCGCGCTTGGCTGGGCGGCGGTGGCGCTCGCCATCTTCACCGCCTATGTCCGGGAACTCGGCCGCAATTGCGGCCTGCCCGGCGACTTCTCGGGGCCTATGGCCAAGCCGCATCGCATGGCGGTGATGACGGTCGCCGCGCTCGCCTCGATGCTCGAACCGCTCTGGAGCGGCCGCAACGACATCCTGCTCGCGGCGCTGTGGATCGTGGCGCTCGGCGCGGGCCTGACCGTGTTGCGCAGGGGCTGGCGGATCGTGACGGCGCTCCGAGCCGGCTGAGAAAGACTGCTATCCGGCACGCAGGGTTTCGCTGGGCGACTCGGCAAACAGACGCCGGTAGCTCGTGGCAAAGCGGCCGAGATGCGTGATGCCGGTGTCCATCGCGACATCGGTCACGGACTGGCCGGTCAGGCGCGCCGACTTGAGCCGGCGGCGGCTTTCGTTGAGTCGCGTCAGGTGAACATACTGCGCCGGGCCTATGTCGAAGGCAGTGCGGAACGCATATTCGAGCTGCCTGCGGCTCAGACGGAACTCCCTGCAGATCCGCATGACGGACAGGTTCTCGTTCAGGTGAGCGCGAATGAACTCGTCGGCCTTCCACGCCTGATCGAGGCGGTTGCGCAGCGAGCGGTCCAGCTGCCGTTCGGCCGTTTCGCTGTCCACGGATGCTTCGGCGATGGCGCAGAGATATGCGGCGAGGGCCGCAGGCATGCACCAAGCCTGTTCGCGCGCATCGCCTCCGTCCAGTCGCGTTGGAAGTCGCGTCATGTGGCGCATGACGGATTGATATCCTGGCGTGGACAGCCGTATGGCCACAGGCGCGCGCGGCATGCCGCCGTGCAAACCGGTGGCGGCCTCGCGAATGTCCAACCAGGTTTCGGTCGGCAGCACGGCGGCGGTGTATCCGGCGCCCGGCCTGATGCTGGCGAAGATGTCCTGTCCGTCGGGCATGACCAGCACCACGCCCGGCTCGAGCGGGATGTTGCAGATCGTCGCGTCGGCCGGGCGCGTCGGCATCAGCACGACAACCGAGCCGCGTTGAAAGCCACCTCGCGCTCGCAGGTGGCTGTTGAGGTAGGATGTATCGAGCGACCAGCCGTCCGGCGACTGAAGCTGGCGTATCCGGGAGGGCGAGCCGCCGGCTGAGAGGATGTCCACCGACAGGGGCACGTTCGACGCCGCGCCGGACAGTTGGTCCGGCGAGAAGTCGATGAAGCCGTCCCATCCCGGAGAGAAGCGCCCGTGCACAAGCCACCCATCTTTGCGCAAAACGGATAGCGAGATTAACATGGCGGCATTAGGGCTGGAAGGCGGGCGACACAGGCTGTTTCCGGCGCCACTGAGGTTGCCGGCCATGAAGCGGAGGAACATTATGCAGGGCGAAACCAGGAATCGGGCTGCCGCCGGCAAATCCGGCATCTCGCGCCGCGAGCTTCTGGCGGGCGCGGCCACGGCCGGCCTGATGGTCGGACTGGCGGGCGGGCGCGCGTCAGCGCAGGCGTCGTCGCCCAACATCGTTTACATCGTCGCCGACGACATGGGCTGGGCGGACGCCGGCTTCCACGGCTCCGACATCGCGACGCCGAACCTCGATGCGCTGGCCAGGGGCGGTGCGGTGCTGGAGCAGTTCTACACGCAGCCGATGTGCACGCCGACGCGCGCCGCCCTGATGACCGGACGCTACCCGCTGCGCTACGGCCTGCAGATAGGCGTCATTCCGGGCGCAGGCACCTACGCCATTCCGATGGACGAATATTTGCTTCCGCAGACCCTGCAGGATGCGGGCTACACAACCGCCCTGGTTGGCAAATGGCATCTCGGCCACGCCAAGGCGGAATTCTGGCCGAAGCAGCGCGGCTTCGACAGCTTCTACGGCGCGTTGGTCGGCGAAATCGACCACTTCAAGCATTCCTCGCATGGCGTCCCCGACTGGTATCGCGACAACACGCCGATCGAAGAGGAGGGTTTCGACAACACGCTGTTCGGCGACGAAGCCGCCCGTGTCATCGCCGAGCATGACACCGCCAAGCCGCTGTTCATGTATCTGGCCTTCACGGCGCCGCACACGCCGTTCCAGGCGCCGCAGGACTATCTCGACAGGTTCAAGAACATCGAAGACGAGAACCGCCGCGCCTATGCGGCGATGATTTCCGTCATGGACGACGGCGTCGGCAAGGTCGTGGCGGAGCTTGAAAGGCGCGGCATGCGCGACAACACGCTGATCGTCTTCCACAGCGACAATGGCGGTGTGACCAATTCTCTCTTTGCCGGCGACACCAAGGTCGCCGGCGGGATGCCGGCCAGCAATGGGCCGTACCGCGACGGCAAGGGCACCGTCTACGAGGGCGGCACCAGGGTCGTGGCGTTCGCCAACTGGCCCGGCCGGATCAAGCCGTCGGTGGTGGAGGAAACGATCCACGTCACAGACATGTATCCGACCATCGCCGGGCTGGCCGGTGCTGGAATGACCAAGAACAAGCCGCTGGACGGAGTTGACGTGTGGTCCGTGCTGGAGGGCAAGCCCTCGCCGCGCTCCGAGATCGTCTACAACGTCGACCCGATGGGCGGGGCAGTGCGGCAGGGCGACTGGAAGCTGGTGTGGAAGGCCTCGCTGCCGCAGAGCGTCGAACTGTTCAACATCATGGACGACAAGGCCGAGGCAAAGAACCTCGCTGCGGAAAATCCCTCAAAGGTCGCGGAGTTGAAGGCCCGCATCGAAGAACTCGCCCTCGAAATGGCGCCGTCGCTGCTCCTTATGGAGGCGGTGCGGCTGACCTTCTACGCACCGCCGGTGACCGGCGATCCGTCCGTGCTGTTCAGCATCGGGGACTAGGGCGCCCCCTATCTTCGGACCCTTGACTTCAGCCAGCGGTCGAAGGCGACTGCAAGGATCAGGATCAGGCCTATGACGATGCTCTGCGTATAGGACGACACGTTGTTGAACTGCAGCCCGTTCTGAAGCACGCCGATCAGGGCTGCGCCCACCACGGTGCCGCCCACGCTGCCAATGCCGCCAAACAACGATGTGCCGCCGATGACGACGGCGGAGATAACGGTCAGCTCGTAACCCATGCCGGCGACGGCTTCCGAGGAGTTGAGGCGGGCCGACAGCACGAAGGCGGCTAGCCCGGCGAAGAAGCCGACGATGACATAGACGGAAATCAGGATGCGGTCGACGCGCAGTCCCGACAGCCGCGCCGCTTCCGCGTTGCCGCCGACGGCATAGACGGCGCGCCCGTAGCGCGTGTAGCGCAGCACGATGTGGCAGAGAATGGCGGCTATCGCGAAGATGATCGCGGGCACCGGCACCGGGCCGATCAGGCCGTTGCCGAACCAGCGCATCGAGGCGTCGAAGCCCGAGATCGGGCCGCCGTTGGAGATCGTCAGCGTCAGGCCGCGAAAGATGGTCAGCCCGCCAAGCGTGACCACGAAGGGCGGAACCCTGAGCCTTGTGATCGCCAGACCCTGTATGCCGCCGGCGAGCGCGCCGACGGCAAGGGCGGCCAGCAGCGCGGCAAACCAGCCGAATCCCTGCGTGGCCGAAGTGCCGAGCGACAGCGTGTTGGCCGTGCCGCCCTTGGCGACGACCGCCGCGACCATGCCGCAGAGCGCCAGAAGCGAGCCGACGCTGAGGTCGATGCCGGCGGTCAGGATGACGAAGGTCATGCCCAGCGCAATCAGGCCGGTGATCGATATCTGGCGCAAAATGTTGAAGATGTTGATGGGATCGATGAAGCTCGGCTTCATCACCGTGAAGACGATGATCAGCGCCGCCAGGAAGATCAGTGGCCCGAAGCTCATCAGCAGGCGCGCGAAATTGATGCCGCCGCGCTGCTCTTGTTCCACCGTGCTGTTCATGACGCTTTCCCCTGCCGCCGATCGAGCGCCATAAGCTCCATCAGTCTTTCCTCATTGGCCTCGACGCCCGGCATCTCGCCAGTGATCCGCCCTCGCCGCATGGTGACGATCCTGTCGGACACCGCGAGCACCTCAGGCAATTCCGAGGAGATCATCATGATCGCGATGCCGCGCGCCGCGAGCTGCACCAGGATCTGGTGGACCTCGGCCTTGGCGCCGACATCGACGCCGCGTGTCGGCTCGTCGACGATCAGCACCTTCGGGTCGCGAGCCAGCCAGCGGGCAAGCACCACCTTTTGCTGGTTGCCGCCCGACAGGCCCTCGATCGCCTGCTCGGGCGAAGCCATGCGGATCGACAGCATCTTGCGGTAGTCCGCCAGCGCCGCGCGCTCACGCCGGTCAGCCATGAAGCCCAGGCCGTTGCTGAAGGAGCCGAGTGCCGCGACCGAAAAATTGGTCAGGATGCCCAGCGCGGCGAAAATCGCCTGGTGCTTGCGGTCTTCCGGAACCAGTCCGATGCCGAGCGCGATGGCGTCGGCCGGCGACGCCGGCGCAATCGCCACCCCGTCCAGCGTGATGGTGCCGTCGGCAATGCGGTCGGCGCCGAAGATGGCACGCGCGAGTTCGGTGCGGCCGGAACCCACAAGGCCGGCGACGCCCAGTATTTCGCCGGCTTTCAGATCGAGGTCGACGCCTTCCAGCACGATGGCGTGCGGCGCCTCGGGATCGCGCACCGTGCGCAGGCCGCGCACCGAGAGCCTGACATCGCCGGCGATGTGACGCTGCGCAGGCCGTGCATAGAGCTCTGACGCCGCGCGTCCGACCATCTTCTCGATGATCCTCGGCAATTCTATCGGCCCGCCTTCGCGGTCGAGATGGCCGGCAAGCCTGCCGTCGCGCAGCACTGTCATGCGATCGCAGATGAACGAGGCCTCCTCAAGCCTGTGCGTCACGAACATGATCGACACGCCGTCGGCGCGCAGCTTGGCCATGATCGACAGCAGCCTTTGCACCTCTGTCTCGGTCAGCGCCGAAGTCGGCTCGTCCATGATGATGAGCCGGCTTTTCAGCGAAAGCGCCCGGGCGATTTCGACGAGCTGCTGTTCGGCCACCGAAAGCGCCGATACCACGGTCATCGGATCGATGCTCAGCCCGACGCGGGCAACGATGTCGCGCGTGGCTTCCACCATGCGGCGCCAGCTCACCAGCCCCAGCGGGCCGATCGGCGCGCGGCCGATGAAGATGTTCTCCGCGACCGTCAGGGTCGGGATCAGGCTCAGCTCCTGGTAGATGGTCACGATGCCGAGGCGCTTGGAATCGTCGGGGTTGGACGGCTTGAATTCGGCGCCGTCGAAGACAATGCGTCCGCTCGAAGGTGGCTGCACGCCCGACAATATCTTCAGCAGCGTCGATTTGCCGGCGCCGTTCTCGCCCAGAAGCCCGAGGATCTCGCCGCGGCGTACGTCGAGCGATACGTCCTTCAGCGCCGTCACGCCGGAAAACTGCTTGGTGATGCCTTCGACGGCGAGCAGCACGTCGTCGGTCGCAGGTGTTAGAGCTTCGGCGAGTGACAAGGAAGCATCCCCTGGAAGTGAAAGGCGCGTGAGAACCGACGCAGCCGTCGGGCTGCGTCGGTTCTGTCAGGTGGGGATTTCGCCTATTTGGTTTCCCCGATGCGTTCGGCCTTGTCGAGGTTGTCCTTGCCGATGACGATCGGCGTCAGAAGCACGAGCTTCTCCGCCGGCTCGGTCTTGTCCTTGGCATAGGCCACCGCGATGCGGACGGCGGTGCGCGACTGCTCGCCCGGGAACTGCTCGACGGTGCCGGCCAGCGTGCCGTCGCGCACGGCGACGAGCGCTTCCGGCAGTGCGTCGAAGCCGTAGATCTTCACGTCGGTGAAGCCGCGGGCCGCGCAGGCCTCGATGGCGCCCAGCGCCATGTCGTCGTTGGCGCAGATGATCGCGTCCGGCTTGCCGTTGGCGGCAAGGCCCGCCTCGGTGACCGACAGCGCTTCGGCGCGCGCGAAGTTGGCGGTCTGCTCGAAGATGATCTGGTACTTGTCCTTCATCCCGTCGAGCACGTTGTGCACGCCCTTGTTGCGGTCGATCGCGGGTCCGGCGCCTGGCTGGCCCTGCAGATGGAAGATCTTCGCGCCATTGGGGAATGCGTCGACCATGGCCTGCGCCTCGGCCTCGCCGCCCTTGACGTTGTCCGCGCCGACATGGGCGAGGATGCCTTCCACACCGTCGACGCGGCGGTCGATGGTGACGACCGGCACACCGGCCTGCACCGCCTGTTCGATCGCCGGCGCCAGAGCGTTGACGTCGAGCGGCGAGATGACGATGGCGTTGACCTTCTGCACGATGGCCGCTTCGATGTCGGCGGTCTGCTTGGGCGCGGAATTCTGCCCGTCACTCTCCGTCAGGTTCACGCCCTGGATCTCGGCCTCGGCCTTGATCTGGTTGAGCATGTGGACAAAGAACGGGAAGGTCAGGCTGGGCACCGAGCCCAGAATGGTCAGCTTGTCCTGGGCAAAGGCGCCAGGGGCGGCGATCGCAAGCGCGCCGATCGCTACGGACGATACGAGAAAATCACGTCTGTTCATCGAGTTACTCTCCTCCACATGGTCCGGATCGCTGCGGTTTGTCGTTCCTCCCGGCGCCGGAGCGCGGAGCGTATCCAAGGTCAAATCATTGCGCAAGGAATGGTCGAGGGCGCTCCGGCTTTGCATGACAGCAGGAAAATGTGGAAACTGTCGGTTCCGATCCAATGCGATCCGCGAAACCCTGGACATCCATGCATCGCCCGACGACTTTGGATGAGAGAAGGGGATCGCCGTTACCGGACTCGTTTGTCGAACACACATTGCATGGCCGGTTCTCCATCGCCGCGCACCATTTTGGCGAGCGTCCGGACGACTTTGTCGGATTTCGGTGGAGCGGGCCGTTAGCGCCGCATGCCATCCTCACCCCTCCCCCCTTCTTCGCCCCTGCGCGCCCACGCCCTGTTCGCCACCTCCATCGACAAGGGCGCCGTGCGGCGGTTGCCTGACGAGTAGGGAGGCTCAGCCCCGTCGAATGCTGCCCGGTGCCCGTTTTGGGCACAGGTACTGTTGGGTTAGTGACAAGGCGAGTGGCTGCTTTGCGGGACAAAGTTGCCGATTGCCGACATACAGCGAACGGCAGCTTCCGTCACAGGCTCAACGCTTCCGACATCGCCTCGATAATCGCAGAATGCACTGCCGCGCGGTCGGTGCCAGCCGGATCACTACAGACCGGATCGTCATTTTCGGCCTCAAGAATTGCGACGGCCTCGGGCGTGCAGAGCGGCATGGCAGTGAAATGGAAGGCCGGATCCAGTTGCACGATCCGCGCGTAGGGCAAAAGACTGGACAGACCGCTTTCGACAAAATTCGTCGCCAGCATCCGCGTCTCCTTGCCGCCAAGACCAATAAAAAGTGCCCCTGGCAGCAGGTCTGCGGTATTCGTCTTTTCCAGCCCCCAGACAAATCCCGGATCGATGGCAACGACTTGCGTGACACGGGAGTCGGCATAGCTGGCATTCCAGGCTTCAGGGTCTTGCGTCTGAAGGCTCACCTTGTCCGACAGCAGTATCTCGCAAGCCTCCATGCTTTCGCGATGGGTCATGCAGGCGTTGACGGCACCGTCGTGGTTGCCGGTCATGCCGCCTAGGGAAAGCGCCGTCCAACCCCCATAGGAAAACCCCGCCGCCATGATGCGGCTGGGGTATGTCGCGGACTTCCAGTCCTGTCCACACCGTCGTCGGCATGGCGAGATGCGGCGCCTTGGCCTTCACCCATTCCTTGCAAAGAATTTCCTGATTACGCACTATCCTCAGCCCTTTTGTGGTGATACAAAACGGGAACGAATAGCGGTTTTCCGGGGATTGATCGATGGCGCGCAACAAGGTTCAGTTTCAGAAAGGCCTCAGC
>Ga0105046_10003138_pt1 | contig 26161 bp, 19 predicted proteins | sample MAT03_FD_78385 | JGI IMG/M metagenome (GOLD analysis project Ga0105046, IMG submission 78385) | Freshwater microbial communities from Lake Fryxell liftoff mats and glacier meltwater in Antarctica - MAT-03 (megahit assembly) | ecosystem: Environmental > Aquatic > Freshwater > Ice > Liftoff...
ACCGACATTAAACTCCTAAACGGTCTCTCCTCCACATTATCTCATCTCACTATTTCGCTGCTCTCATGCTCAACATCGGGTTGGGTATGAGAGGCATTTTGTGGTTCAATAGGCATGATTCCTCTTTTGTCCTACCTCATCACCTCTGGGAGTTTTTCTTCATCATGGCAATTCAACTCACTTCGGCGCTGCAAGGGCGCATCTTTGACGAAATGCAGCAGGCCTATCCCAATGAAGGCGGCGGGTTCCTGCTCGGCCATCGCACGGGCGATTCCGTGCAGATTCTCGATGTCATCCATATCCCCAACACCTTTGAATCGGCAGAGCAGTATCATCGTTATGCCATGACACCGCTGAATTGGGCCAAAATGGAAGATGAAGCGGATGATCGCGGCCTGACACTGGTGGGCTACTATCACAGCCATCCCGACAGCCCGGCCATCCCCTCCGAATATGATCGCGACCACGCCCTCCCCAACTTCACCTATATCATTACATCGGTGTATCAGGGCAAAGCCGTTGATCAGTTTGTCTATCAATTAAAAGATGACCGCAGCGCCTTTAATACGCTTGAGCTGGTCATCGCTTAGAAAGACGGCTTATGTCTCGTGTGGTGATTGTGGGCGGGGGCCTCAGTGGATTGGCCGCCGCCGCCCTCTTAGAGCAGCACAACATCGACTATACGCTGATTGAGGTCAAGCGGCGCGTGGGTGGCAGTCTCATCTCGCAGTCCATCGATAATTTTATCTTCGATGGGCCAGGATTTGTGAGCGATGCTGCCCTGCTCGATCATCCTCTGATCGCGGAATGGGGCTTGCGCGAGTCGCTCATACCCGCAGCGAGCAGCGTTGTATTCCATCAGGGCGTGCAAAGCCTGATCGATACCCTGAGCGCACGAATCAGCGGCCCGCGTTTGATGCGCATGGCCCTGAGCAGTATTGGCGAATTGGAAGGCGGCTCAATGGCGCTGTGCATGGAAAATGGCCTCATGCTCAACGCACGCGCCATCATTCTGGCACTGCCCGCCCGCTATGCCGAGCGCGTTTTTTACGGCTATCGCACCGAGATCACCGAGCATCTTCTGGATTATCGCTATGACAATCTCTTCCGTCTCTCTTCTGGCTATCGTGACCCTGTCGAGCTACTCGATCCACCTGAAGCGGCCTTTATCTCTCGATTCAGTCTGCCGGAGCGCGGCGGGATGATTGTGCAGGTCGGCATCCCCACCACGCGACAATCTGCCCTGCCTGATGAGGAAGCCCGCAGCTTATGCGCGGCGTGGGGGTGGCCTGTCCCTGATGCCCTCTACAGCCATTATTGGGCCGAGGCCAATCCTGTGACGCCGCATACCTCTGAGTATCCTGCATGGCGTGAGACGCTTATGGCGATGCTTCCGCCGCATGTGGCGCTTATTGGCAGCGATTATGTACAAATGCCGCTCCCAATAGAAATTGCTCCTTTAAGCCAGTGTTTATCGCAGGCGCAAGAGGCGTTCGCCAAGATATTGAATGATTTGTAGATGATATGCGGCCCTCAATTTGATCTCATCCTTTTGCCGCTTTTATCTCTTTGCACTTCAATGGATTTATCGCATACATTAGGAGATACGATCATGCCCACACTTGAAGATGCTCTCCAACTCGCTTTACGCGCTCATGCGGGGCAAAAAGATAAATACGGCCAGCCCTATATCCTGCATCCACTGCGTGTGATGGCCCGCATGGACACCGAAGCCGAGCAAATGGTCGCTTTGCTGCATGATGTGATCGAGGACAGTGAGACCACGCTGGATGACCTGCGCGAACAGGGCTACAGCGAGGCGATTGTTGAGGCGGTTGATGCAATCAGTAAGCGCGAGGGCGAGGATTATTTTGTCTTTGTGCAGCGTGCGATGGCGAATCCATTGGCGCGGCGCGTCAAGCAGGGCGATTTAGAAGACAATATGGATATTCGCCGCATCCCCGAAATCACCGAGGACACCCATCGACGCCTGGCCCGCTATCGCAAGGCATGGCAAATGGTGACAGAAGCGGTGGACAAATCATGACATGGGATAGACATAGAACAATCCTTATACATGGAAAATTGACTGTCCTTATTGTTGCCCTCTGGATTGAACTCAATGATTGACTCTCCCTCTAGCAGCGAAAAAATGACCGCTCTCGTCCATCTGCTGCGGGCCGAGGTGACACGATCCAACGTCTGGCGGCAGCGCCTGGATACGACGACCAATTGGGCCGTTCTCGCCACTGGAGCCGCTCTGTCATTCGCCTTTGGGGAGCGAGACTTACATCACAGCGTGATCTTGATCAATATGCTGCTTATCACCCTGTTCTGGGGCATCGAGTCGCGCCGTTATCGCTATTATGAACTGTGGAGTCAGCGTGTCCGTTTATTGGAAACAGGGGTATTTGCCCCTCTGCTTGATCCGACACAGCCCGCCCCACCCAATGCCCTTTCCCAACTGGCGACCAGCTTGCATCAGCCCACCTTTCCCATTGGCATGAGAGAAGCGTTGGGGCGTCGCCTGCGTCGGAATTATATCTGGCTTTATAGTTTACTGGCCGTCACATGGCTGTTGAAAATCACGCTCTTGACGCCAAGTGCTGGCATCAGTGAAAGCATGGTTGAGAGAGCAACCATCGGCTATTTGCCGGGAGAGATAGTCATCTTCGTAGTGACATTGGCGTATGGACTTCTGGTGCTCTTTGCGCTGACGACGCGCCATCTGCGGCAGGCGACAGGGGAAGTGTGGGGCACACACCTCTGATACAGCGCTATTCCTACATCGGGCCAAATATTTTCACCAGAAGAACGCGAGAACCCCCTGCCTTAAGGCAGGGGAGATAATCTTTTTCTTTTCGAGGAGATGGTTCCGCCGCTTTTAATGAGGTCGCTGTGCCCTCAACGCATGATGTGATAAGGCGTGTCGTGGGCTAAGGTTATGACTCGTCGTCCTGTGGTGGTACGGGCCGTTGAAGCGACCTTAAAGGCGCTGTCGGAGGCGTCGATCCGCCCTGGGGCTGTGAGGGCGGACGCGGTTGAAGACCCTGCACAGGCTGCGTTGGGCGCTGTACAGGTTGGCCGTTGGGCTGTCCCTGAGCAGCCTGCGCAGGGCGTGTTGGCACCGCGCCTGTTGGGGCTTGCTGTGGCGCACCGAGCGGCTTTTTAAAGATATAATTCTGACCATCATAGGCAGCAAATTCAAAGCCTTCGTCGCCCAGGGTCTGCATCACCTCAAAAATGGGCTTGTCTTTCCACTCGGCCATTTTGATGCCGTTGCGACGATAATTCATGCCATACGAGCGCACGAGATTTACGCACACATAATCCCACTTGGGCATTGCTTACCCCTCCCGCTTCAATCGATTCGCCTGTCTTTGGAGTATAGCATAGAGAGGCGATGGCGGATTCATGAGAAGATTACGGCGTTGATGCTGAGGCCAATGTCGGCAGCGCAGCAGCCGTGAGATCAGAGAGGGAAGTTATTTTGATTAACGTTTCTGATCCTGAACCATAAGCCATCACCATTGGGCGAGCCAACCAAATCCTAAAATATAAGAGGAATCCGCTGGATCGCCCAATGCAGAGAAAGTTAATCAGGAATCACAGCCAGCACGGGCAGTTCGGTGCTGCGTTCCACATCCACGCGACGATGAATCACGGCGCTTTCGAGGAATTCCAGGATAAACACCAGCACCGCCCCCAGGAACAGCCCCGCCAATCCGCCGATGATCGTATTCACCATCACATTGGGGCGTAGGCGGCTGATGCTGGGGTAATCTTTGGGACGCGCCGTCACACGATCTTCGCGACGCGCCTCCTGATTGATTTCGTTTTGATATTGAATGAGCATATTGCCCCACTCGGTTGTGATGGGATTGAGCGTTTTGGCGGCCTCGGCATCGCTGCTGGCAGGCAAATCAACGCTGATTTCAATCGCCATGTTATCGCGATTAATGGCAATGGTGGTCACGCCGAGCAGCGCATACGGCTCTTGATCAATTTGCAAGGTGTCGATCACCGTCTGGGCGCGTAGGGAGCTGCTTAAATATTCCTTGCGGCTGTTGAGGAGTTGAACAGCGGCCTGCTGCAAGCCCCAGTCCGGGCGCGAGGGCACAATGAGGATGGTCTGGGTGCTGCGATAAGTGGGCGTCAGAGTGCGGCTGAACAAAAATGTCGCCCCCGCTGCAACGAGTGCGAGCAGCACAATGATCCAACCACGCCGTACAAAAATACGGGCATAATCGAGTAAATTCATGGATTGTTCCTCAATACACATCGAAAACGCGGTGACGCGTGGCGTAGTGTACGAGACGATTCCAGGGGATGCAATTGGCGATTCGAGGGCTAGACGGAGCTTACACCTGCTGCAAGGAGGTAGTCCCGTAGAAGATAGGCCCCCTCGGCAGTATCGACAAAGAAGAGCGATCCCACCGCACGCGGGGCGGCCCGCCGCAAGGTATGGGCAAAAATACGGTAGACCGTCGGCGCTTTGACGATGAAGACAAACCGCTGATTGGCAGGCACATGCTTCTCAGCAAACATTGCCCCATAGATCAGGGAAAGATCGTGCAGCAGAGTCTGCTCACCATGCCATTCAATCATAATATCGACACTGTGCGTCACAGTCGCAAGCAAACAGACCGAATCATGGACCATCGCTTCAAAAACACAGCGACTCACATGACCCTGGTATAGCTGGCGCACCATCGTGCACGTCTCATCAGTCCATCCAATGGTATACGACATAAAATATCTTTCACACGGATCTATTTGTAGTTTAATATAAAGTAATCTTTGTCACAATGACTTTTCTCCTATTTAGGACCTTCGTCTCATCTGAGTGTTGTCAGATAGTCGCGCAAGACAGAGTCCGTGTGCTCGACCAGCGTCGAAAAGGCAAACTGCGACAGTTGATCCTGTGTGTGCAAGGCCAGGTGCTCCCGCTGTCCACGCGCAAAGGCCTGCTGTAAGGTGGCGACCAGGGCGGCATGATCGCGATAAGGGACCACATAGCCATTGACCTTGTGCTGCACAACTTCGGGATTGCCGCCCTTGTCGCTCACGATAACAGGCGTCCCGGCCCGCAAACTTTCGAGCACGGTATGCGGCAGACCTTCATAGCCTGAATAAAGCGCAAAATAATCAGCAGCCCGCATCATCTGGTAAAGTGTCGCACGCGGGACCTGACCCAGAAAGATCACGCGCTCCCCAAGCGGTGCGGCCAACGCCTGCAAACGCGGCAGATCATCGCCATCGCCAGCCACCACGAGCCGCACATCGGGAATATCATGCAGCGCCGCTATCAGGGCATCAATGCCTTTCCAGGGATTGAGACGGGCTGCCGTGAGCAAAATCGGCGTGTGCGACCAGCCCCACTGGGCCCGCAGTTCATCGTGTGGAAGCGAGGCATCATACTCCGTGTTGTCCGGGAGCGCGTTGTAGATCACATGGATATTCTCATCAGGCACGCCCCATCCCATCACCATGCGTTTGAGATACTGCGCTGGCACAATGACACCATCAAAAGCGCGTACCTGCCGGGATCGCGATTGTTTCTGACGTTCAACAAGCGGGCTGTAACGCATCTTCTGAAAGGTGTCGACATCGGTCTCAGGCGGAATCCACTGCTTGCGAATGCAGCGTTCCCAGGCTTGATCGCCCACAATTTTGATGACGCGCGGCACACGGCGGCCATATACAGGCAGATCAATCGTGTGGGCATAGACCAGATCGGCAGTTTGCAAATAGCGATACGCAGACAGCGCATAGTGGGCCATGCGAATCGGGTAGGCGCGGCGCGGAATATACTGCACATGATGCGCATAGGCGCTAGGATCGCCTGCGCCATAGGTCAGCAAACGAATATCCCATCCCTTATCCCGTTGCAGAATCGGCAGCAGCTCATGCAGATAGGTGGCTGGCCCGCCCGATTCGGGATGGAAAATGCCGCTGGCGACAAATAGTTGAGGAGATGTCATCGATTGACCCGGCCTTTTACAGCAGTAAGACCCTATATTTTACGCCATAAATAAGTGTATATAGGGAGCGGCGGGTATGTCTTGCCCAAAAATATAATGAGATCGCGCGATTATGACTCTAATCTATCTGACCTGTGTGCGCCTCCCAACAGAAAAAGCACACGGCCTGCAAATTGTGCAAAACTGCGAAGCCTTTGCTGCCGCTGGTCATACCGTCGAATTGTGGTCTGCGCGGCGCTGGCGGCGCATTGGGTGGCAGGGCGGCGATGATATTTATACGTATTATGGCGTTCAACCTCTCTTTCGCCATGTGCGCCTGCCCATGATTGACCTGATGCCGCTGGCACGGGGCAACACACGCTTCGAGCTGATTCCCTTCTATATCGGCTTATGCACCTATATTCTCGTAGCGATCCTCAAGGCGTGGCGGCGCGAGGCCATCTTTTATTCGCGTGATGAGTGGGTGCTTTTCGCTCTGAGTTTTTTCAAGCCGCGTCATGCCCTCGTGTATGAGGCGCATCTCTTTCGCACGTCACGCGCCGGGGGATGGTTGCAGCGTCAGGTCATGCAGCGCTGTGGCAAAACCATCGCCATCACTTCGCCGTTGCGCGATGATTTGATTGCCCAGCATGGCGGATCACCGGATGAGATTCTCGTGGCGCATGACGGTATTCGCGCCGAACGCTTCGCGCATGTGTCCCCACAATCGGAGGCGCGGCAGGCGCTCGGATGGCCGCAAGACACCTTCATCGTGGGCTTTGTGGGGCGGCTGCATATGCTCAATGTGGATAAGGGCGTCGGGACATTGATTCAAGCGCTGGCAGCCCTGGAAAATGTCTGGTTTGCGCTGGCGGGTGGCCCTGAAGACATGGTGGCCCCTCTGCGCGAGGAATGGATTCGGCTTGGACAGCCTGCCGAACGCTTTTTGTATGCCGGACATCTGCCGCCTGATGCTGTGCCCCAGGTGCTTGCTGCCTTCGATGTGTGCGCGATGCCCCATCCAGCCACGCGCCAGTTTGCCTCGTATACCTCCCCTCTCAAGTTATTTGAATACATGGCGGCAGGTCGGGCATTGGTCGCCTCTGATTTGCCGGGTTGGGCCGATGTTGTGCAGCATGAGGTCAATGCGCTGCTTGTACCCGCCAGTGATACCGCCGCCCTCAGTGCTGCGATCCAGCGCTTGCAGCAGGATGTGACTTTGCGCGAACGTCTGGGACAAACGGCCCGCACGCAGGCTATGACGCATTACACCTGGGAGGCTCGCGCCCAATCGATCCTCGCCCATATTCAAAAGAATTAACCACAGAGGACACGGAGAGCACAGAGAAATGATTTAAAGGGTCAGGACTTTCACTCGGCAAGGACGATAACCCCACCCTCCGCCCTCCCCGCTCCGCAAGGAGGGGACTTGACGCCCCTCTCTACGCAGTGGGGAGGGGTGGGGTCAAGCGAAAGTCCTGGATTTTAAGGGTTTTCTTTGCGTCCTTTGCGTTGTCGTGCTTTTCGAGCCCTGCTTTTCCCTTTTTGTCCTTCCTCGAAAAGTCACCGGAACTTTTTGCCCCCCTTTTGCATCTTCGTTTATAGACCTGTACAGGATTTGGTCAGTATCAAACGAGGGGTTGCATGGGGCAGCCAGTCTACCCAGATGATGACGCACTCCTGGCCGCCATCCAGCGCGGTGAACGGGAGGCTATCATTGCCACGTATGAGCGTTATTTTACGGCGCTGTATCGCTATGCCCACTTTAAAACGGGCGATGCCTCGGCAGCCGAAGATGTGGTGAGCGATGTGTTTGTCACGCTGATTCGCAGCGTCGGCACCCGCCGCGTCCCACAGCGCCATTTACGCGGTTGGTTGTTTCAGGTGGTGCGCAGTCAGTTGGCGGCCTCGTACCCAAAACCCGTCGTATCGCTTGGAGATGTGGAGGATTGGATGCCCGCAGCCCCGGAGAGTAATCCCGAAATTGCCTTGTCGGAGGCGTTTGATATCCAGCGTGTGCGCCGCGCGTTACACCTGCTCACGGCTGATCATCAGGAAGTGCTGCATTTGCGCTTTGGTCAACGCCAGAGCCTGCAAGAAACAGCCGACTTGATGGGAAAAAGTGTGAGTGCCATTAAATCGCTGCAATTCCGCGCCGTTGAAACGCTGCGCGGCCTGTTGAGCGATCCCAAACCGGAGACAACTCATGGCTGACTCGCCCTTGATTGACATTTTTGATCTGTGCGTCGAGCGTCTGGCGGCGGGCGAAACCGTCGAGGACTGCCTGCGCGATTATCCAGAGTATGCGGATGAGCTGCGCAGCCTGCTGGAAACCGGATTTCTCGTGTTCCAGGCACAGGCGGATCCCGCTGAAGAACAACGGGCGCAGGCGCACAGTCGTTCGCGCATCGAAGAGGCTTTGCAAACTGATTTTTCACCCCATAAAGGAAGAAATAGCATGTCTACCGACTTAGAACCAAAGAAAAAGAAAAATACGCTGTTCACACTCCGTCGAAGTGTCATCATGCTTGGGGGCGCGGCGGCAGCGATCTTCGCCTTTGCGTTTGGTTTTACATTTGCGACGACCTCATCCCCGAAACCGACCGCTGTTGTAATGGCTTCGGATCTGGACCACGACAAGTTGCCCGACAGTCGCGAAATAGAACTGGGTACGGACCCGCAGAAGTATGATACCGATGGCGACGGCAGGTCCGATGGTGACGAAATCAATTCGGGCAGGACGAATCCGATGGTGGCAGATGGAGACGAATTTATACTCAAAGCCACTCAGTACGTGCTTGAGATCACACAGACAGCCGCCATAACCATAGACCTGTCCGGAAGCGCGATGCCATCGTTAACTTACACAGCAACGACCACGCCAACACCCCTCCCGACGATGGCCGCAGTCGGGACAACTGAGCCTGAATTTGGCGCAGCAGGCAGTGGTGACACAGCCGTCACTGGCAGTGTGGTGTCTACATCGGTGGCGCTCTATCTGCCCATGACAGCGACCCTTGCACCCGTGATGGATGAGGCCGCTGGTACAGACTCTGAAAAAGACAAAAACTTATCATCAACCAGCACCATCGCTGAAGCCCCGTCTGCGCCTGTTGTTGTGGGTGAAGATCGTGAACGCGATGCCGCAAAGTCAGATGATTTTAGTACGGATGGCCGTACCGACAGCCTTATCGTGCCCTATTCAGGCGATGCGATCCCAGTGGTTGGAGCCACAATTGTTCCGGCAAGCGGTATGCTCGGACTGGATGCGCCTGTGCTTAACGTGCAAGAGCGGCTTGATCCCATGAAGGCAGGCGAAATTGATGACAATGCGGAATGGGACACGTATATGGAGTTCCGCCGCAACTACATCAGCAGCTATGGCGCATGGACTGTGAACGATCTGGATGTCTCAGGCCGCCGCATCATTAAGGTGGTCGATGCCGCAGGCAAACCCATCATGGGGGCGAGCGTCATCGTCTACATGGATAAGCTGAGGGTCTCGAACACACTGACCTATGCCACAGGGATGACACTGTTCTTCCCGAATGCCATCGAAGAGACAAAACGCCGTGATGAGTTTGAGATTGTCGTCTCCTACGATCAGTATCAGGCGTATTACACACTCGATCTGCGTAAGGTTGGGGATGTCGTTGATATTCAGATGCCGATTGTCATCATTCGCGACACCAAGGCCATCACGAACATGCCAATAGTGCCGACAGTCCCTAACATAGAGCCTGTCAAGGCAAACATAGGTCTCACACCATCGCCTATGCTATATCTCATTGAGACAACACTCGTACCGACTTCTACACCGACGCCAGCGACTCGCTAACGAGGAGAATCATCATGAACAAGCGTAAAAACGATTTTCTCGATCATGGCACGCCGCGTTGGGTGTGGTTTCTCGCCCCGCTGCTGCTGGTCGCAATGGGGGCGCTCGGCGTCCTGCTCGGCCAGCAGTTGGCCCGCCAGAATATCTATGTGATTGACAGTGAGGTCACTGCAACCCCAATCCCGCCAGACACTTCCTCGCTCTACAACGGAGCCATCCCAGTTGCGCGGTTGGGGCGTATCAAGCTGGATGTGGCCTTCGTCTTTGACACCACAGGCAGCATGGGCGATGAACTCGCGCAGCTGCAAAACAATGTGATGTTTATCGCGGGCGAAGTGGACAAGTTGGGTACAAGTGTCGATGTTCAATATGGTCTGGTGGCTTACAAAGACCAGGGCGATGAGTATGTGACACAGGTCCACCCATTCACTAATGATGCCGCGCTGTTTCAACAGTCTTTGATGATGCTCTCCGCAGGCGGCGGTGGTGATACCCCTGAAGACCTGACCTCCGCTCTGGATCAGGCGCTGCATGGACTGCAATGGCGCGGCGACAATACCATCCAGTTGATGTTCATCGTGACGGATGCTGCGGCCCAGATTTCGCCGAGCTATTCGTATCTGAACGGCGTGAAAGAGGCCGCATCACGCGGCATCAAAATCCATTCTCTGGCAGCCAGCGGCCTGGACCAAACAGGCGAGTATATGCTGCGTCAAATCTCGCAGATCACAATGGGTCGCTTTATATTCCTGACCTACGATGCGAGTGCCCCCGTTCTGGCCTCCATCGCTGGCGATGATCGGCCTGATCTAAACGTGGGCGAAGCGAAAGACCCACAGGGTGTGGGCGAGTATACGGTGGAGCAGCTTCCTCAGTTGGTTCTGCGCCTGATCCGTGAAGAAGTTGCCTATGTGAATGTCCTCCCGAATCAACAACAGTAATCCCCCGCGAGAAGGCAGGCCCTCCCCGGCTTGCCTTCTCGCGCTCACCATCCCCTCTATGCGTTTCAGGATCGGGCTCTAATGGAGGATCGATCCTTTTTTAGTCTTGCAAAGCCCAATTTGTTCTCCAACCAGGCCCAAACCTTGAAACCATCATAGGAACAAAACCCTATCATCTTCTGTACAAGAGACGATTTAGAGTTGTGCTATATTTAGGTTGCCGTCAATGCTTATCGTTTAAGGGCCGGCTATGCGTCGTTTCAATCAAAAAGTTCTGCAAATTCTAGATGGATCGCCAGGTGCGCTGGGTGGTTACCAACGAGGACAGAGTCTCGTCGAACTGCTACTTGTTACACCTCTGCTGATCATTATGGTCGCCGGGATTATCGAAATCGGTTGGTACGCCAACCATGTACTGATTTTGCTGGAGGTCACTCGTGTCGGTGCGCGTCAAGCGACCCTCTTCACGGGCGAATACGGCTATCAAGTCTGGGACAATCAGGCATCCGTTCATCCCATCGGTTATACCCTGAATAACGGGTTTACCCCGGCCAAAGCAGGGCTGCTTCAATGGTCAGGAACAACAGGCGTTCCTTTCGTTCCTGTGGGAACTGTGGCCCCTGTGATTGCCAAAAACTTCCGTAACTGCGACCCTGCTACGCTGGGAGTCAACAAAGGGTTTTACAACTCTGTTATATGCAGCATGATGAACTCCCTTGATCCGCTGACGATCAAAGGTCGTGCTCCCACAGCAAATACAATGCTCGCCAAACGTATCCGTCAGGAATACAACGGCGGTGTTCTGAGAGGGCAGGAAGTGCCTGGTGGACGTCTCTGGTTTACCTACAATTACAATGAATTGTTCCTTTATCCGGACGATATTGTTGTGTCAGTATTCTCAGTGCAAGCCATCAATAATGCCACCATCCAAGAAAAAGCAAATATTCTCACGCCTGCGGCAACACCTGTAGGGACCCCTATCACGGCCCCCATCCCAACAGTCGATGCCAACCTGTATGCTCGCACGAATGATTTTACCAATCGTTTCCCGCGTGGGCATCAGGCTATTGTGGTCGGACGCTATCCTACCAATGCCAACGAGTGCAATGTGACGTTTACCCCAACCGTTGCGCCTTCCGGCAATCCTGCGGGTAACCAGATGGCCATTGGTGAGAGTTATTTGAGGCGTGTTATGACAATGGGCGCGGTGGACTCCGATTACAAAGATCGCAATTGGGATGCGCCAGCCCGCGATTTTATGAGCGCTCCGAACACCAACATCGGTGGGACATACAAATATGAGACATACGACCCGGCTAATCCCAACACCATAATATTCCGCGATCCCTTTGAATATTATGGTGTCTCGTCTCCTGAGAGCAGCCCGAACGTCAAACGGGATGACCTCGGCGGACGTTTTGTTGAGCTTGCGGGCTTAGATAAAACGCCTGAAATCCAGCGCGGCTTTGTCTATACAGGCCAGCATTTGATCGATAGCATTCTCGATCAAGGCACAGGACGTCAGTTGTTTTGCATCGGCTCTGAATGGTCAGATCAGCGCGTACAGAACATGATGAACTCTCCCAGTTTTCTGCAAAAAGGGATTGTCCTACCGCCAGATGGTGACCCGAACAAAGTCGGCGCTGATGGCGATGCATGGCGGACAACCAACATGTCCGCCTATCAAGAATGGCAGCAGCGGGCCAAATTCCTGCCGAGCCAGGGCGTTGTCCTGGTCGAGATGTTCTGGCGTCACGATATTCTGTTGGACTTCCCGTTGATGACACCCATCATTCGCTTGATGGAAGGCGCGGGCGGCCCGTATAACATTGTCATTTCTGTGTGGGCGGTCTTCCCGCTTCCAAGTGCTGAGCCGAACCTCAACTACGGCTTCCCACCCAAATAAGTGATTGAGGTGCAAACATGAAACATGCTTTTTCTGTGTTCCGCCGCTACTTTCGGCGCACCAGTGAGTCCGGCCAGTCGGTGATTTTGCTGGCGCTCGGCTTTGTTGCGCTGGCGGGCTTCGTTGGCATCACGACAGACATCTCGCTGATGTTTGTACGCTATGCGCAGCTCTCGCGGGCCGTTGACAGCGCCGCTATTGCAGCGGCCAACCAGATGCGCCAGGATCGCAGCAATGCGACGGTGCAGTTGGCGGCCCGTCAATTCATCGAGTTTTACGGCGTCAGCCCTGAATCGGTGATTGTGGATACCTGCCTGACAACCGAATTTAAAGATGCGGATCTGTGTACTGATGAGCAGGCCAAGCTTGTGCGCGTGCGCGCCTTCTTCAGACAACCAACGGTCTTCCTGCGCTTGCTCGGTGTTGAGTCCTTCGATATGTGGGTTGCCGCCACGTCACAAACCGCCGCCCTCGACGTGGTGATCGTCATGGATGTGTCGGAATCAATGGCGGGGCAAACAACCTATGGCGATTGGGCCAAAGTCGAGAAATTGAGTGATACACCGGGCAGTATTCTCTCGACCAAAAATTATGGGACGATCTATCATCCTCCAACAGGCGACAAGATTGTCATCGACAAAATGACATCTTTGGGTAAGACTGCGACTCTCGCGGATGTGCAGGCGTTCTGGAAGACGTGGAAGAAAGGCATCGATCCCCTTCCGGGTCTCCTCAACCGCCCACAAATTGAGGTCAACAACTTTTTGACCTATTACTCGAAAACCGCTCCGAGCGTTGGGCGTGATGCGGCAGGGACCCTCGTTAACGGGACCTATACGGGCACGGCCATTCCGCAATTTCGCGTGGACTATGTGGATAATTGGTTCAATGACACCCGTTTCCCCAATCAGGGTTATGGGGCTGGTCCATCGGAACATGCCCGCGATGCGTGTCGTGTCCGTTTTTATCCGTCTGCGAATATCACGCCCATCAGCAGCTACCGCGGTGTGAAAAACCCGGATGGCACATTCAAGACTTATAACACGCTTATAGCAGAAGTCGGCCTGATACAGAAACCGTTGGATGGGTTTGTGCCCACCTACAATTATTACGGATGCTGCAATGATCCGGATGGTGACAAGAGCTTCGATGATCTGGTGTGCCAACCCTTCAAGCAGATTCGGCAAGCCACATTTGGCTTCCTGGATCGTATTGACTTCCTACGCGGAGACCGCGCGGCCTTTGTCACCTATAATCGCACGGCCTTCCTGGTCAACCCCTATCCCTATCTTTCAACTGCGCCGGGTGAAGAAGACGAACGGCCAGGGGCGATGCTTGATAACAAAAACGACGCCTATAAAACTCTCAAGAATCTCATTGGGGTTCATGCTGAACCATACTTCTATATCATGACACAGCCAGGCACCAGCCCGAATCCGCGGGCGGCGATTGTTAGCGCATGGACACAACAGTCGATTGGGTTTGATAAAGTCACGGCACTTCCCATTCCTCTTGACTTCGGCAGAGTAGGAAATCCTGCCTACAATACAGGCGATGCCAGCAACCCCGAATCTGTCAACTATCCTGTCTATGACAACTGCAACGCCCAGAACGCTGGGCTGAGGGATCAGTGGACATTGTTCCCTGGTGGTTTAGCGAAAGCCTCTCTTCCCAGCGAATTAGGGACTGCGGGTGAGTACGGTGTGGATCCGAATTGGCTTAATCAAAGCAACGCAGGCGTAGGCAAGTGGATAACAGGCAGCAGCAACGGGTCTGAAGCCATCGTCAGCGGATCGGGAGCCACGCGCGACTATAGGACGGCTGATGTCTCTTACGAAGCCTGGGCCGCCTGCCGTAACGGCAACATTGGCGCGGCCTTGCGCGAAGCCAATAACGCCTTGCTCAATCCCCTCACCAGCCGCCGCTTTGGTACCATCTGGATTATCGTGCTCATGAGCGATGGCGGTGCAGGTGCCAGCGACCCTGTGCGCCGTAACGGTGTGAAGTTGAATGAATTCAACCCGTATAAACCGATCGTAACAGGAACAGCACCAAACACCGTCACGACCTATGGTATACAAGGGCAGTACGGTTCCTTTGGTCTCTGCCCTTTCGGGACTCCCAGCGAGCCGGGAGAATTAATTACCTATCATGACGATGTATTTAAGAATGCAGGCGGCTTCCCGAAGGGGGCTGTCCCTTCTTGTTCCGATGAAGACCCGGTCAGCCGCCAAACATGCGACTTCCGTCCGCTGTTGACGCTGCCCTCCCATCCGTCTTATTTGGCCTATACCTCAGCCAGTGTAAACCCGCTGCAGGATAAGGACTATAGAGCGGCCGGTGCCAGTGGCGGGCCAGCTGCAAATGCTACAGTCGATGAAGTTTACAAATGGAACAAGGATCGCAACAATTTCTACGATGTGGACATAGGGCAAAAAGCTGGTGCAGGGGCATACATCAGCGAGCCAGGCTGCGATCCGCTCTATGATGTGGAAGATTATGCGCGCGACTGGGCGGATTACATCGCCATTGCCAACATAGGTTCAGCCACAGGAAACACTCAGGTGCCAACAATCTTTACGATTGGCTTCGGCATTGAGTTCACCACCCGGTTTAACCCGGATAACCTGACGATCAACTACTTGACGGATATTAATAAGCCCGTCAACGACCCGGTGAATGCTGATGCGGCCCAGCAAAATGTTGCTGGACTGTGCGCCTGGAATGTTGATCGATGCCTGGGTGAGCAGCTTTTGCGCTATATCGCCGATATTGGAGATAACAATCGCGTCGACAATGATTACTACCAGGATTTGATGTACGAGTGGTACCAGTTTACTCTGGCACCCGGTACGGATCTGGTCGCGGATGGTGTCGTTAATCGTCCTCTTCCTCGCCCATTTGGCTCGCGCGATGCTTGCCAGACACAGGATGTTGGACATACGGCCGACAGCTATGACACCAACAATAATGGCAAGATCATGGATATGGTAACTTCGGTACAGGGTGGTATCACAGTAACGAAGCGGGTCAGCGATGGTAATGAGTTTACAAATGAATGGGGGCAGCTGCGTGCGAACGTGAGCTGTGGGAATTACTACTACTCCCCCAACGCCGATCAACTGCAATTCATCTTCGACGATATTGCGTCACGCATGTTCACACGTTTGTCTCGCTAGGGGAGTGAGGAATTATATGACCGGTCCTATCCTTCGCCCGCAACTGCCTTCCAAGCAGCATGGCCAAACACTGGCGGAATTTGCAATTTCTCTGCCGCTGGTGCTGCTTCTGCTGTTTGGTATTCTGGAATTTGGGCGTATGTTTCAATCATGGGTGACGTTGCAAAACGCCGCCCGCAGCGCTGTTCGTTACGCCATTACGGGCCAATATAACGAAGAAAGATACGATCTGGAATTTCTGGTCCCTTGCTTTCAGAAGGACCAGATAATGGAGAGTATCGACTTCCCTGTTACAAGATACAACAGCCAGACCAAGGGCACGAAGGTTGAGACGGTTAAGGCTTTCAGACCTGTCAATGTCAATGAGAGAGCCCCTGCTGGGACCGTCGTCACCATCCCGATCTCAGATGAGACACAGCTGCTGCGTGATCCCAACAACGGTCTTTCAGCACGCCGCGTTAATCAACGTTATACAACAACGCCGACTGGCGGCGACATCATCATTGAAAAGTGGGCTTCGCTCTCCCCTACGACGCTGGCCGCGCTGAAGGCTGCGGGCTATGGCTCATTGGAAATTGTCGCTCTCAATCCGGATGAGTCGCTCTATGCAACCTGGTATGGGTATGATGGCAAGACAGATTGCACACCCACTCCTGAAACAGACCAGAATCGTAAAGACATCGTGCGTCTGGCCTCAATCTATGATGAGGCGCGGCGCGGCGCGGCGGGTCTGGCACTGGATGCATCCCTGACCGGTAAAGGCACACTGCCAGAATTCCAGAACTTCCTACGCAACTTCTGGGCCAATCCGTCACCGAGCCAGGAAGCCGATGGTTGGTTCAACGTCATGGTTTGCAGCGCTCGTGGACGGATGTATCCTACCGTTGAGACTGTGATCAGCGACAATCCGGACGATCCTAATTCGATGCCCGGAGGACAAGTGGATCGTGCGACAGTGCGTTTCCATAACTTCCGCGGGCCGGGCATCGCTGAGAAAGGGAGAGCCGATGCCTATGTGGGCGGAGCCTGTCTTCTCAAGGAATACCCCAACAACACCAACATCGCCAATGGCACGATGATCGAGAATCATAATGAGCCCTGGGCTGATGCTGGGGGCGCGGGTGAACGTGTCGTGATTATCATCACCTACAATCACCCGCTGATCACGCCGCTTGGGTTGGCACGTTACGTCCGTATGCAGGCCAGTCGTTCAGCTGTCAATGAAGCATTCAAGATTGTCAGTGCTGAACGCGCCATCGGCACCACTGGTGCAGGCATCCCGCCGTTCACATCTACAGAAGATCCTGGTCCGCCCGACAACTCAGACCCGACACCGGAGGTGACAGAGCCACCGCCAGAGGCCACAGAGCCACCGCCCACCATACCCCCCACAGCGACGCCGTTCGATTGCGCTAAGTTAGAGGCAACGGATGTGTCGTTCAGTGGACAGAACACAATCTATGTGAAGCTGCAAAACGATAACGTGGATGACACGACTTATCTGTATGCAAGCATGGTCTGGAACTCAGCCAGAATGACGAATGCCGCAAACAGTCCAAACGCTTATGCGGGCTTCGTGAGCGTCGAGAACGAAGCAAACTGGTCCGGCTATCAATCTAAGGCTAACAAGGCCACCTTCTCTGCGCCTGTGAACACAAATTCACGCCTTCAGGGTGACTCGTTCCTGGATGACGATCCAGCCAACAGCCAGGATGTTTATATCATCGGTCTGAATACCTTTGTTCCTGCTGAGGGTTCAGCACGCTGGCAGTTGACCTTCCTGGGATTGCAGCAGCCGCTGTATAAGATCATGGATCTGTGGGAATTGGGTGGTACCAGGATTAGCTTCCAGAATCCGACCACAGGTGGCGAGTGTGTTATCGCCCTTGATGTCCCGGCTGGCCCGCCGCTGCCCACCGAGACACCCTTCAATTTCGTACCGACACCGACCTTTACACCGGACTGTGCCGATGCACGTATGAAGGTCACATTGGGTTCTTTCATGTTCAATGGCGATGTGAGTCTGAACGTCACGAACTTTAATAAGGCTACACCTGGTTACCTGGTCGGCTTTATCATTCAGTGGCAGAAGGTGCTCGACAAAATACCGAATATGAAACTCGTGCGTATCGTCGTGGGCGGACGTCATGCCAATGACTTCCCCGACACCAACAATCCGAATGGAACGGGCGTCATTGTCTGGGAAAACCTAAACGGTGGTGATACGAATTCACCGACCAATTCTACGGTTGCGGGTGATGGGAGATGGGTACAAAACTTCACATTCCCACCTGATCGTACGATCCCTGTTTATCTCGACTTTGTCGGAATTGACGGCATGCTGGACTCTCGTGGTGTTGGACGCGATGCCTTCAATGGTTCGATACTGCGCATCTCCTGCAATCCAAACGGCGGCCCTGGCCAGGGTGGCTCAGGCGCGAACTACGACGGTGATATCACGTTTGATGAAAATACGCCGCCGCCGCCGACTGGCAACCCGCCGCCCACCATTACACCGGCCCCGACACAGCCACCGACTTTCACGCCTACAAAAGGCCCTTCGAGGACACCTGTGCCAACACAGCCAAGCAGGACGCCTGCTCCGGCGACTAACACGCCGAAGCCCTCTAACACGCCGCCCCCGCCGCCCACTCCCCTCCCAGATGAGAGTGGATGTCGAGACAGCTGCTAATCGCACTCGTTTTCCAGACGGTCAGCTTTGGCCTGGCCGTTTTGGATCATAGTTTTGCCTTACGGACTTCTGTTTTAGACAGCAAATGATGTGCATTTTCGGGTGCAGCATGCTGCACCCCTACACCCGCCCATTGGTAAATCGGTAGGGGCGCAGCATGCTGCGCCCGCTGAGATCAATCTTTAATCATTTGAGGTCTATAAAGGTTCTCCATTAGAGGTGTGGGAGTTCTCTCACACCTCTATTTTTTTGTTTCCTTGATGTCGCCTATACTAAAAGACACATTGACCGATGAAGCGAGAGGACGACGAACGTGCAGAGAAGCGTGGCACTCATCATCGGGTTGGGCCTGCTGACGGGCACAGCCCTGGCTCAGGTACAGCCTGCGACAGTTGTCGGGGATATTATTACGGGTGGCAGTCCCTCAGCGGGGGCGCTTGTCACACGCATTGCGAATCGCTTTCGCACAGAAGGCTATCAAGGGAATCTGGTCGTTGATTCAATCGGCACAACAGCGGGGTTTACCCAGTTTTGCAGCGGTCAGCAGGATATTGTGAATGCAGACCGTCTCATCACAGAGGCGGAACAAAGTGCCTGTACAGCGGCAGGGCGCACAGCCACCCCCTTCCGCATTGCGTCAGATGCGATAGTGGTCGCCGTCAGCCCGCAGAATACCTTCGTCAACACGCTGTCAACCGCAGAACTGGCCCTGTTATTCACGACCGCCCTCAACTGGTCGGATGTGCGGCCCGAATGGCCCGCCGCCCCGATTCAGCGATTCATTCCGGCCAGTGGCACCGAGGATTTTAACTATATCGTGGAGAACCTGTATGGCGGCAACAGCCAGGGCTTTGCGACGGCCATTGGGGCACAAGCCAACAGCGATTACACCATCGCCCTCACCAATGTTCAGAGCAATCCCAATTCTGTTGGCTTCTTCCCGGCAGGCTTTGCGGCACAAAATAGCACGGCTCTCCGCACGATCCCGATCAACGGAGTCGCCGCCGATTCCGTCAATATCAGCGCGGGGACATATCCACTGGTACGGCCCATCTATCTCTACTCCGATCTGGCGCTGATGTCACAGCAAACGCAGGTGGGGGCCTTCATCAATTATGCGCTCGCCGTCGCTGGTGATGAATTGGTCAGCGCAGGATTGTTTCCCCCCTCTCCGGCTGATCTGGCACAGGCCAAGCAGACTGCGGCACAAGGCGCGATTCAGACGACAATTCCAGTGGCCCCAACAGCCACCATACCCGTCGAGCCGCCGAGTGCCGTGTACTGTGCAAGCACATTTGAAACGCTGGCGATCAATGGGGAATCCGCTCCGAATGCGGCGGGATGCGCCTGTGTGCGAGTCTATGGCCCTCATCAACTCACCTCTCAGCCCGATCTCTACACTGGCTTTGATCTCAATCAAATTCAGACCTTCAGCCAGAGCCCAACACAGTGTGTTGCGGGTGTCACAACCTATAACTGGAGACCTGAAACGGGCTTTACGGATGGCGTACTAACGCCCAATATCAACAATCTACCCACTGCGACGCCTGAAGCACCCGCCATAACCGCCGCACAAAGCACTCTCGCTCAAACATTGAGCGGCTTGCGCACGGACCTTGATCTAATGGTGACAGCTGTAAGCGGCACAGACAGACCGGAAGGCTGGAGTGGAAAGGCTGACTTGACGGACCCCACGCTGCCGCTCATCCTGCGTCTCGATCTGGAATATCTGGCGACGGTTGCAATTGGTGCGCAGCGGCCCACAGACTGGTTTGGCTCTGTACCAAGCACGCCCGAAGCCCTGGCGCGTGATGTCCGTCATGACCTTGAACTGCTGGCTGATGCTTATCTGCCGCAGGGAGAACGTCCGCCCGGTTGGGTCGGCGATTCGAATCCCCTGATACGCTGTGATCGTCCGACACAAACGCTGGTGAGTCTGTTGCAGCGCGGCGGTGTGTTTGCCCTGTCCACTCTGCCCACTGACGCGAACTTCTGCCTGAATGTGATGCTGGACGTCACAACATTCAGTGAGCGTACCCTGCTCACCAGCCCTGTCGATCAGCCGATTTTCTCGGCAGGTGTGGGTGCAAGCAGCGCTGTGGGGACGAGCACGATTGATACAGCCTTCGCGGTTGCCTTCCTCGATAAGGGCGCGGTGCTGTCAGTCGGTGTCATCCCAGAAGGATCACCCGTCACAGCGGTGGCCCGCAGCACATCCGAGTTTTCGCGCATGACACTGGTACAGGGCGATGGTTTCCTGGCCTTTGTTGATTATCGCGATACAACGCTGACCGAAGATGACTTTGACACGCTGTCCAATGCGGATGAGTATGCGACAGCGCCATTCTGCTCGGCAGATTGGTGCGGGCAATAGATTGCGATATTGGGACGAGCCATTCCTCTACCACGATCTCAAAGCAAGTTTCGTAGGGGCGACCCGTTGGGTCGCCCCTACACAATGATATAACAAGGGTTCAAAAATCAGGGATCGTGCATCAGTCCGATACGTGTGAGTGTACCAATAAAATGTTCTTCATCGCCCTCGCCCATTTTTGCTCAACATCCAATTTGACCCACCTATCTCAATCGAATCCGTATTAGGATAAAACGATGTGAGATGAGCGAAACGATTCGATGAAATTCCTATTTCTTGTGCTTCTGATGTTATGTTTGACCCCCATTGGGCAGGCTGCCGACGAACACAGCCCGTATACCAATATCGTCTATGGCTCCAGCACAAACACACGGCAGGTATTGGATGTGTTCTTGCCCGCTGCCGTGGAAACACCCGTGCCCGTGATTTTCATGGTGCATGGCGGCGGCTATGTCTTTGGCGACAAGACATCCCTACAGCCTGCGGTGCGCTTCTTTGTCGAACAGGGGTATGCGGTTGTGACTCCAAATTATCGCCTTGCCCCAACCCATCCTTATCCGGCCCCCTTACAAGATATTTTCTGCGCCTATGCCTGGACGCTGTCTCATGCCGATGAGTATCAGTTCGATCTTGATCGCGTGACAATCATGGGCGAATCGGCGGGAGCCAATGCAGTGGCAATGCTGGCGGCAGTCGATGATCGCACCCTCTATCTGGACGACTGTGCCCATCAGATTCCAGAATCGTTCGTGCCAAAAGCGGCTGTGATGTACTATGCGCCCATCGATCTTTCGACGTGCCCCTGTCGCATGGCCAAACAATTGGCCGCCCTGTATCTGGGGCTGGATGACTTCGACGCCTCTCAGAAGGCTGAAATCCGTGAGCGGAGTGAACAAGTGTCGCCCCTGCCCTGGTTGGATGGTCAAGAGCCGCCCTTTCTGCTGTTTCACGGCACAGACGACCCGTTGATTCCCGTCTCAGAATCAGAATTTTTTGTGCAAAAGGTCACGGAGGCACAGGGTGATGCCGTTCTCATCACAGTGGCAAATCTCGGGCATGGCTTTTTTGCACGTCCAGCCTATCCAGAAGCGAGCGAGACATGGGCGCAAATTCTTGACTTTTTAGTCGCTCACGATGCAGGAACGAAGTGAATGAATGATTCGTCTTTGCACCAGTGGAAACTCAAACAAAATCAAACCAATTTCAGACCCCGCTGGCGAGAATCTGCGCCATAATGGGTCGCACGCCTTTCACCTACAACGAAATTGCGTACTCGCGCTATAATAAGAAATAGAACGTAAATTCAACGTGTTTGGAGCTTTTTCGCCCAATGGACAACGCGCCATCCCCTTCTGCATCGAACGTGATTCGCGAGTTGCAAACTGCGCGCACGCTCATTACTGAAATTACAGCCTCCCTGGAGGCACAACGTGCGATTCTCAAGCAGCAGGGGATGAATTTGCCCCCACTGGTGACCACAACGCTCACGGCTGTGCAGAACGATTTGAATCAGATCGAGCAGCTTCTGGTCGAAGAACAGACGGAGCTGGCGCAGCTTCGGGCACTGGCCGATATGTCGGCACAATTGACGACGACGCTAGATATTAACAGCGTCCTGGAACAGACGATGGATATTGTGATTGCGCTTACGCGGGCGGATCGCGGCTATATTATCCTGATGAGTGAAGAGGGTGATTTTGAATTCCGCGTTGTGCGCGAGGATTCGCTCAATTCCATGCAGCGTTACACGGAAGCTGGCACGACACCGCAGGTCAGCAGTTCGGTGCTGCGCCATGTCATGGAATCTAAAGCAGCCCTGCTCGCTGACAATGCCTTTCAGGATGAACGCCTGCAAGGAAATCTGAGCATCGCCAATTTCTCGCTGCGGTCTGTGCTGTGCGTGCCTCTGCTCTACAAAGGCAATTTTATCGGCGTTGTGTATGTCGATAATCGCTTGCAAGCAGGCATTTTCACAGAGCGCGAGAAAAACACACTGACGGCCTTCGCCAACACGGCGGCGGTTGCCATTGCCAATGCGATGCTCTATGCCGATATTCAGCGCCTGCTGTATCAAATCACCCAATTCAAGGTGCTGATGGACAATGTGTTTTCGTCCATCGCCAGCGGCGTGATTGCCACAGATGCCAATGATATGATTCAGACCTTTAACCGCGCCGCATCAACCATCTTGGATCGCACCTCAGAGGCAGCTGTCGGTAAATCGCTGGCGGTGATTTTGCCCAAGATTTCGGATCGTCTGGGCGAGTACCTGGACGCTGTCCAGTCGCAGGGCGAAGTGCATATCATCGATGGCGAACTGATCCACTCCAGCGGACGTATTGCGATCACGATGAAATTAACGCCCCTCAAGGACAGCGAAGCCCGCACCCAGGGCGTCGCCGTTGTGTTGGATGATGTCACAAGTCAGGTCGAGGATAATCAGCAGCTTCGCATCATTCAAAATTATCTGCCGCCCGAACTCGTGAAGAATATTCACACGATCAGCAAATTGGCGCTGGGAGGCGAACGGCGCGAAGTCACCTGCATGTTTATCGAGGTGCGGCCCGTGAGTTCCTTTAAGGATGTGGGCCCCAAAGAAGTGATGGATATTCTCAATACGTATCTCTCAGTGGCGACACGCTGCATTAACCAGACGAGCGGCGTCATTGATAAGTACATGGGCAACGAAGTCATGGCCCTGTATAACACCCAATTGAATCCCCAGGACAATCACGCCATGCTGGCTCTTGAAGCGGCCATGCTGATGCGGGATCGCTTTTTAGCGCTGTACAAAGAATTAGGCATCGCGCCTGATCCGCATTACTATCGCATCGGCATGCACACAGGTGTTTGCACGCTGGGCAATGTCGGCAGCCTCACACGGCGCGATTTTACGGCGATTGGCGATACCATCAATCTCTCAAAGCGCCTGGAAGAAAATGCAACAAGCGGCCAAATTTTCATCAGCGGCGAAACACGCACCCACCTGGAATCGACTTTGCCTGCCGGAGCGAACATGCCCTATCGCTTCATGGAGCATGATCCCATTCAGGTCAAAGGCCGCACCCAAAAGACCCTGATTTATGAGGTGTTCAGACTATGACCGAGAAAACCGACTCCGCCCCTAATCATAATCCCACGCTGGAACTGTTGAGCAGTACCAAGCGCCGCATCACGGACGTCAATAATATTTTGCGCCAGCAGCGTGAGATGCTGCGGCAGCGCGGCGTGAATCTCCCGTCTGGCCCACTCGACAGCCTGCGCAATCTGCAAAAGCACGTTGAGCTGCTGAATGTGATGGTGACGGGCGGCCTCAGTGAACTGCGTTCGCTGCGGGCGCTGGCTGCCAATACCGCCCTCATCAATTCCTCACAGACCACCGAAGAAGTGCTCAATCAGGTCATGGACACCGTCATTGCCCTGACAGGCGCTGAACGCGGCTACATGATGCTCAAGAACCAGGACACAGGCGAACTTGAATTTAAAGTCGCGCGTGGCATGGATCAATCGCAGTTGGACGGCAAGATGGTCATCAGCCGCACAGTTGTGAATCGGGTGGCTGACAGTGGTGAGCCCTGGCTCACGGACAATGCCAGCGCGGATACGGTCTTTTCCGGCAGCGAGAGCGTCGTCGGGTTTGCGCTGCGCAGCATCATGGCTGTTCCGCTCAAGCTGCGTTCTGAAGTCATCGGTGTGGTGTACTGCGACAATCGCTTTCTCACGGCGCTGTTCAAGCAGGCCGATCTTGATCTGTTGGCTGCGTTTGCTGCTCAGGCCGCTGTCGCGATTGAAAATGCACGCCTCTTTGAGAAAACGCGCGAAAACGTGGACACCATGAGTGCCCTGCGTGACCGCATGAATAATATTTTCACCTCCATTGCCAGCGGCATTCTCACAGCGGATCATGAGGGCACAATCATCATGACCAATGCTGCCGCTGAGACGATCCTGCATCAAACCGAACTTGTTGGCAAATCGCTGCGGGATGTCCTGCCGATGGATGCGGAGATTGAAACCGCCATTGAGCACTCCCGGCAAGGCATGCAGCTCAAAAAGCCCCTGCTTCTCGCACCTCAGATTGAGGGCAAAGGGCGCAACTGGATTTTGCACATCAGCCCGCTGCAAGATGGCAATATCGGCATCATGGGCGTGACGATTGTGCTGGATGATGTGACTGAACAAAAACGGCGCGAATCCCAGTTGGCCGAGGTGCGGCGCTATCTGCCGCTGGCACTGGTCGAGAATATCAAGAACGTTGAAGATGTTGATTTGCGCGGCCAGGAACGCACGATTACGGCGGTCTTTGCCGACGTGCGCGGCTTCACGACCTTCAGCGAGAAATTGCAGCCTGAAGAACTCATGACCATCATCAATAAGTATCTGAGCCTCGCCAGTGATGCCGTCAATCTGTATGAGGGCATTGTTGATAAGTACATGGGCGATGCGGTCACGGGTCTGTATAACACGCAGCTTAATCCGCAGCCTGATCATGCCGCGCGTGCCGTGCAGAGTGCCCTCGCGCTGGTGATGGATCTGTATGCCCAGCATGAGGTCATGCCCGATAATGAACGCCTCTTCTATGGCATTGGCATCCACACGGGCCCTGCTGTCATGGGCAACGTGGGCGGCAAAGAGCGTAAAGAGTTTGCCGCGATGGGTGAAGCCACCATCATCTGCAAGTATCTGCAAGAACAGGCCGGACCGGGTGAGATCATCATCAGCCAGGACACCTATGAAGAGGTGGAGCACCTGTTTGAGTGTGAGCCTGCCGAGATCAAGCGCGAAAAAGCGGGCTATGAGCACGTCAAGTTTTACCGCGTGATTCGGCGCAAAAAAGGCGGCCTCTCGCCCTTTGTGGATCAAGAGCTGCTTGATATGCTCAATATGAACGATTAACCTCACCCCCGGCCCCTCTCCATAGGAGAGGGGTGCAGGACGTTACAACTCAAACAGATATTGGTGTGTAGGGGCGATCCGGTGGGTCACCCAGGCCAGCCATTAGCACAATACCAAAAGGGCGATCCAGCGGATCGCCCCTACAGTCAAAATTGATCGTCTACCTCACCCCAACCCCTCTCCTGTGGAGAGGGGTTGGGGTGAGGTCAAAAAACATCCTACAACCAGAACGGCACATCGCCCTGCGCCGAGATCAATTTGCCGAGCGTCACCCAATTCGTCCATTGATCGGCATTGTGCAGCGTGACAGGCCGCTTATAGGTCGGCGCACCATAATGCAGCAGCGTCCAGGCCAGCACCGAATACACCGCC